>Ga0068862_100003357_pt1 | contig 13816 bp, 30 predicted proteins | sample KBSSwiS52_FD_66598 | JGI IMG/M metagenome (GOLD analysis project Ga0068862, IMG submission 66598) | Switchgrass rhizosphere microbial communities from Kellogg Biological Station, Michigan, USA - KBS Switchgrass S5-2 | ecosystem: Host-associated > Plants > Roots > Rhizosphere > Soil ... | reverse complement strand
CTTTGCCGAGCGTGAACGTGCCCGGCTGCACGTCCGTTCGACGGAGCATTTTCGCAAGGAAGGTCGCGATGAAGCTATCGAGCGCGATCGTAGCGAGCTACGACGAGCGCGCGAAGTGGTGGGTGAATAAATGGGCAACTCAGACCCACCCCACATCGATGTGAACTGGGGTGAAATCCCCAACGAAGTTCACACCAAAGTTAGGACGCTCACGCTCTTAGTTTCGACCACGATTTGCGCTCTGGTTGAGGATGAGGGGAGCGTGCGCGTGAAGGTGCAGGCGAACTACCGTCGAGTGATGTTTACCGTGCGTGTGAGCAACGCCGATGTGGGGCTTGCTGTGGGCGCTCAAGGCTCTCATGCAAATGCGCTTCGAACGCTCTTGATTGCAGCAAGTCGGAAGCTCCGTTTCCACTTCGAGCTTGATATCGGCGGGCCCGAAGGTGACCCTGATTGGTCTAGCGATTGAGCTTGTGCAGTGCACGAAGATGCCTTCTTGGCGCTTGTGCACATGTACACTACGGCTTCTTAGCTAAATATGCGATATTTCAATGAACATTCGGTTTGAGGTTGTGCATTTATGGGCAAGAAAGCAGCTCTCAAAAAATCAGCACCGATCATCGATGTGCCGATCGAAGTTGCACAAGTAAGTGCACAACCAAAAGAGCCTGTAGATTGGTGGACTGAAGATCCACGACGAGAGCAGGCGTTAGAGATGATCTTGGATGGCATGTCGAAATCTGCCGTCGCAAAGGCGTTGCCTTGTCATCGCAATACGGTGAACAACTGGTGCGCTGATGCTCGTTTCGTAGCGGAAGCAAATGCTAGGATGAACGAGCACAAAGCAGGCAAGCGTATCAGGCGTCTGCGAACGACGAACTTGATCAACGACAAGGTTGAGAAGGTTTCACTCGCGCTAATCGGTAAGATTGAAAGTGCGATCATTGATCCGAAAACTGGGAAAGCTGTGAGCGACATTCCAGAATCGATCAACAAAACAATGTCACTGTTTAGACAGATGGCGTACGAGTTTCGAGAGATACGTGGTCAAGAGCGCATCGACTACGGCGATGATGTGAAAAAGGTTGCGATCAACTCCACGCAAACCATCACAGGTGACGTCCACGTGACGCAGCATGGTGTGAACGACACACCATTTGCTGATTACGTTCGTAAGTCGCTAGCCAACCGCTCGATTGATGTGGAGGCGATTGAGGTCAAGGGTGACGCAACTGGTGGTCAACTGTTGCTGCGTGCAGCGGAGCATCTGATGGTCGATACTGATTTGCTCGACGAGATCAACGAAGAAGACAAGCTAGCTGAGGAAGCGAGTCGAGGTTAGGTATGTCAGATGGATCACTAGAAGCAGTGCTTGAACAACCTCAGGTGTCTGAGAAACAGAAGCGCATCGATGCGCTTCTAGCTGATCTACCGAACACAGGAACGAGAGAAGCTCTAGAGCAGCTCTCGCGGCTTGATCCTGTGATTTGGACGATGTTCCATCGTCGTCTCAAAGGTGAGGCGATGACTTTCGACATGGCGCGACACTTGTTGCCGGCTGCTATAGCGAAATGGGCACGCGAAACGAACGCTACACCACGTGAGTTGGCTCGTCACGAAACGGTACTGCAACAGAGACATCGACCGTGGCAAATCGAACCACTGCGCGATGAGCATCCTCACAAGGTTTACAAGAAGGGTCGGCAGATCGGCATCTCAGAGCTAGTACAGACCGAGGTGTTTTGCTTCTGTGATCAGAACGCAAACACAAACGTCATCTACTGCTTTCCGCGCGACAAGCAGCTAGAAACGTTCGTCACCACGCGCATCAACCCAGCGTTCCAGGAAACGCCGCGTATGCGCAAGCTGCTAACAGGCGTGAACCAGGTTGGCACCAAACGCATTAACCAATCGCATCTCATCTTTCGATCGGCGTGGGAGAGTGGTCTAGGTGAAGGCGTGAACGCTGACGTAGTGGTATTTGACGAGAAAGACCGCATGAAGCCTGGCGTCGAAGTCGCGTTTCGCGAGTCGATGTCGTCTAGCCCATTTCAATGGCTGCGTGAGGTGTCGACACCAACCCTCCCGAATCGAGGCGTTGATGCCACGTACCAAATCAGCGACCAGCGTCAATGGTTTGTGAAGTGCTCGCGTTGCGGCATGAAGCAGCCGATGACGCATGAGAACGTCAAGCAAATGATCAAGCTACCGATGGTGCTTCCAAAAGAGCTACCGGCGGACAGCTTCGAGTACATTTGCTCTAAGCCAAAGTGTGGTGGTGTGCTCGATCGCTTGACTGGTGAGTGGGTAGCGCGGTTCCCAAACGTCAAGATGATCCGCGGCTACCACATGCCGCAAATGATCGCGATTTGGATCTCTGCTGTAGAGATCATGCAAAAGCGCATCAATCACAAATTCGTCCAACTGTGGACAAACTACGTGCTCGGAGAGGTTTCGCTAGGTGAGTCGATGCTGCTCACCGAGCATGACTTTGATCTAGCAAATGCTGGGCATCCGCTCGTGTTCAGGCGCACGCCTGATTGGGTCCATATCTCAGTAGGCATCGATTGGGGTCACCGCAATTGGCTCGTGGTAACTGGTCTCAACACCAACGGCCGTCAGTACATTCTAAACGGCAAAATGTTCGAGGATGATCGCAGCCACGAGCTGGTGAGCGTGCGCAACATCGAAGCGTGGATCGAGCCTTACCAACCTGACATCATCATCGCCGATGACGGTTACGGTAAAGACCGCAACGCGTACCTGTTGCGCAAGTTTGGTGAAGGTCGCTTCTTTGCGTGTCGCTACAATCAGGCTGAGAAGGGCGGTCAGACGTTTACGCCAGGCTGGCAGCCTGCACGAAACCAAGTGCTGGTTGACCGTACTTCGTTCCTAAAGAACCTGTGCCGTCTCATCAAAGACCGCGAGTATGGATTCCCGAACGCTGAGCATGAAATCGTGCAGGCAATCCTTGCGCACCTCAAAGCGCTCGCGCCGATGCTCGAAGAGGATGACGACGGCGATATCATCGAGGTCATCCGAGCAACTGGTGACGACCACTTGGCACATGCACTTGGTTACAGCACGCTGGGCATGGACTACGTGCGCAAGACGTCGCATTTCAATTTTGATTTCATGGCATGATGTTGAGCCGCATCCTGGTAGCGCTTGCGCTTGTCACAACGTGCCCACAGCGTGCGCGCTGTCCAGAAGGCTACGATTTGCGTGCTGGTGTGCGTAGAACAGGCGCTGCTTCGTGTTGGGCGCATCCTGTCGGCGATCCTGAATGGGATGGCACGTGGCAACGTCCAGAGCGCAGCATCCAACCACCTGGACGTGTCGAGCTGCAGATTTTTTGCTTTGATTCTCAGCCTGTTGTCGTCGATGACAGAACGATTGCCTGTAAGAGGTAGGGAAAACAGCTTGCCAGGATGCCAGGATCCCGGTAGCTTCTGCTCACCTCATGAAAGGAGGGCGAAATGGCGAACGACGACAAGGCTAAGAAACTACTGGATGAAGCGGCTCAACTTCTGACGGAAATCGCTCTCAATCGCAGCGGTCTGACGAGCGACCACACGATGCGCGCCATGGAGTTCGTCGCGAAAGCGAAGAAGGTCCAGACCGTGCCTCAGGAGCTAGCCTTCGCAGCGTAACCTCACCCACTTCTACATTTTTCTCGACGGCGTGATCCTCACAGGGATCACGCCGTTTTCTTTTGTGCTCGAAGGTGTGATACCACTAGTGAAGACCCATGGGAGGACCAGATGTTAAGAGCTAAGACTGAACAACCGTACTCGCGAGGTGCATCGTGAGCTTAGCCAACTTTTACGAACGTAGGACGTTAGAAACTGTGCTCGATGCTAGCCTGAACACGATACACCTTTGGGTACACATTTGGGTGGTTGAATACGTGGGCGGTAACAACGAAATCCACAAGCTTCTATTCAACCCAAACGTCGATAGGTCAAAGCGTTTGGGTGATGGTGAAATGCTTAGCGCAATGATATCAATTGCAAACAGAAACAATGTTTGCAGCATACGCTCTAAAGCATGCGATTTGCCGTGTGAGCTGATGACGCACCGCCCGCATTGGTCTGCCATCGTAGATCCTACTTTGAGTCATTTGGTACGTTGCAGCGATTGCATGCACCGAGTCGGCCATTGCAACGACACTTTGTCGAACACAATTGTGATGCGATGACTCTTGCCAATTTGTGGCGCAGACGCGCTGAACATAAACGTAAGCTCAAGAGATTTAGGGAACCAATTACGCTCACCGACAACTGTGTCTGTGGCCATCCCCAAATCAATCATCTTAGTCAGCTTACCACCGATGATCCGATTCAAGGTGTAACGATGTACACACGCAAGCCATGCCCATGCGGTTGTACATCGTTTGTAAAAGCAAAACACAAAATTGGTCGAAGCTACAGCCATGGTAAAGGGAGCAGAAGATGATCAAAACTGTTTGGGCTAGCCGAATTGCAAAGCAACTTGCTGCAGTATGTGAGCAGGAAGCTGAATTTCAGGCTGCTCTCAACCGAGAGCGACGCGAGCGTAGTGGGAAGATGCCGCATTGGAGCACGTACGAAATGCGTGTCAGCACTGTGACAGGGAAAGCGCTTCCTGTTTCACACGCATTGCGCCCGGCAAATGCAGCAATAGGTAATAAGAATTCGCTCTGTGGTTGGCACGAAGCGAGTTTTCAAGCCGCAAATCGGTTTGGTTTTCCGTCAGCTACGCTCTACCCATGCCCTAGCACTCTAAAAAAGTTTGGTGAAATTGCTGACCTGGTAGGTTGCCCAATTTGCTGGGATGTCATCAACGACATATCCACGTGGATCGAGTTGGTGTCTTCAGTCGGCTTTCCTAAAGAGAAAGCTCGTCGACATCTCTACATAAATGACGCAGATGTGAAGCCAGCTTGCGGTTATACAAATCAAATTACATTGGTTAGTAAACCAGAATCATTCAAGAAGACGCAGGTGTTTGTTGAAGACGTACATTGCGAGGTTTGCACCGCCATTTACGAACGACTGTGGGGGCAAGACAGGCCAGAGGCCGCATACCTCACGTTCACTACTAACGAAGAAGCTCAGAATTCGCTGCGCTTTGCGCGCAAATTGAGAACCAAATGAAAAACAGGCACAAAGCAACCTTCATCGCTCATCTACTTTGGTTAGATTTTGTGTATCGAGCCAAGCTGACGGTGACACTTCCAATCGCCCCGGCCAGACTGATCATTTGGTTGCCGTGGCTAGAGGAGGCATTGCGTGGTTGTGAGATGCCTGGTCACGTGCTCAGGCTTATAGTTACAGAGCTTGAGCATCACGAGCCTGAAAATTTCGCGCTGTTCCTGGCGCGATGCACTGACCGCGATCAGTGGCATCGGCGTTGGCTTAGGTTGCTAGCGCTTGCAATCAAATCTGATGCTGTTGACGAGGTGGGTGCAGCTATCACCGCGCATGGCGTCCAAAACGACTCTCAGAGCACGCTACAGGCGTTCCTGTGGTCGACAAAGGGGCTTGAGTGCTGACCTCGATTTGGTACCGTAGACGTCAAGCTTGTTTGCAAGAATCGCAGAGCGAGTTTGATCGCGTGTTTCGCTACGCTCAGCGGATGTTCAGTACCGGCAACGCGCCTAACTACCACATCCATATTCATTTCAACGATCATTCCACATACCAATTGTGCATGCGCTACGCTCATCGCTTCAGAGTCGCTGCAAAACCTGAACTAGAGCGTTGCACATTTGTAACTATCCCGGAAGATAGTGATGACGTAGGGCGTGACACAGACATTTGCATCGATTGTCACAATATTTTGATCGCAGAAGGGCGAGTTTTGAACTACCGCACTGCTTGGCGTAACATTCACGACAACAAGCTGAGGTTTTGGTGAGTCTCGTATCGTTTTGGAAACGCAAACACTTCAGTTTTTTCAAACAGTACGTGTTGGAAACGGAAAGGTTGAGAGCGGACCTTGAGAAGTCACAACTACAGCAATTTTTCACAGATAATGCGTTTACCGAAGTGTGGAACAACTTTGTACTAAAGAGAGGCACAAAATGAGTACAGAGCCTGACAACGGTTGTGATCACCGTAGCGTATTTGTGTGCGCATGCTGTGGCGAGCAATTCTGTCATGCATGTGGTGCCAAAACTCCACCACGCGAAGAAACGACCACAGCTTACAGACTGTGCAACAAGTGCCACGATGACGGAGCTAAGCTATTCGATGATAAACCGAGCGCCGCGTGGGACGCATGGGACGCAGTAAAACGCGGTAGGAAGCCATGACACTGCGCGCGGTTTGGCTGGCTCGAGCAATTGCTCGACAGAAGCTAACGGTGAATGATCGACCGTTTCCACTGTCACCTATTGTAGATTCATCTGGACCAAAGCTAGACGCACTGGGCCAATTGTTAGGTAGACCTCGTTTTATTGGTTTTTCCGAAAGTCGCGATTCACACTACAGGCTTCTGTTAGCTCAACAAACAATGCTGCTAACTGACACAACCAACCACGCAAATCTTTTTGAGTACGAGGTAACATTGCATTCGGTTGCAGTTGCGTTAGGTGATACGCCACCTGGCGACAAGGAAAATTTAGAAAAGTGTCGTGAACGCTTGCACCGTAAAGCTGTGATGCTGTGGTCGAGACTGAAGGTAGAAGATAGACCAGTGACCATATGAGCCTAATTGCAATCTGGAAACACCGTCTAGAATCGCGTCTACGCGCACCAAAGCGTCAGCGCCTCACACTTCTAAATGCACAGGGAAGCGAGCTAGAGGCGCTGATAGGACGCAAAATGTCGTTGGCGCGACGACATGACGAAATTGATGATGCGTTCAGGTTCCGTGCGTTGTGTCAGCTGTACGAAGACGTTGCAACATCAGCAATGCGTTTCATTGAGTCCATCGAAGAGTTGCGTATCTCAGAGCACGCTAGATTTGTAGGATTTGATGAAATGCCAGCATCCAATGAATCAATATTTGAATACATTAACCGCTTGAAGAGATTCATTACCGATCAATGCGTACGGCATCATGAGCAAATCATGCGCCCTGAAAGCATTATAAAATGAGTCTAACCGCAATTTGGAAACGTCGTGTAGATCAGCGAGCACAAGCTCGCGCACCAAAATCAGTCCAAAGGAGAATGTGCTGCATTCAAGATGCAGTAGGCTCAGAGTTAGATGAGCTAGGAAAGCAATTGCATTTGCCCTGCATTCAGTGGGCTGACAGACCAAAAACAAATGACAACATTTACCGCACGCAGCTAATGCATAGGGTAAAAGATACGCTCGACGCGCTAGCATTGGAAGCTGGCATTGCTGCACGCAAAGAAGCTTTGAATGCGCTGGCTCCAATGCTTGGAGTAGGGCGTGGAGTGTTCGTACACAGTGGCCGTTGGGTGCCAGAAGACAACGTCAGCCTGCACAAACGCCTTTGTGAAATAGTAAACGATTGGTTCAACGGCGACGTCACAGAAGTTCTCTAGGAATGCAAGGACAAATCGATGAGCCTAACAGCACTGTGGAAACTACGTGTAGAAGCACAGTTACACTCTAGCAAACCGCCCAAAGCAAAGCGAGCCATTTCACTGATGACAGCATCTGGAATTGAGCTAGATGAGCTTTGGAAAAGCTCGTGGAGGCTTGGCGTGAGCGCTCGCGAGCTAGGTGAAAGCGACCACGATTACCGTCGGCGTCTCATGGATCACGTCAAAATGCGTCTCAACGCGATGACGAGTGATTGGGAGCGTGAGATGATGTCAGAGGAGCTAGACGAGCTAGCGCGCTTGTTAGGGACAAACAGAGCCGAAGCGCCGGTCTGGTCAAACAGTCGATCGTCGGATGGGCATCTACACTCACACCTTTGTGGCATTGTTTTTGACTGGCTAAATCGATGACTATAACATCAATCTGGAAACGCAAGCACAAAGCGCAATCTGGTAAGACAAACCCACCCAATGAAGACTCGCTTTCTTTACTGACGGCGAAAGGAGTACAGCTAGACGAGTATGGGAAGGAATTGAATACACCTAGAGGAGTACACACAGAAAGACACATGAGGTACACGTCTCATGAAATGCAGGAGGATGAGGATTACAGAGGAGACTTGCTTAAAGAACTTATAGGAGAGGTAAACAAACCGCATCCAATGGTCACAGCAGGCTCGTTGTTATGGAGGGAGCATCTGGATTGGTGCGCGGAAATGTTGTTTGGGAAGGTGGCGATTCAGGCGCATACGTACCGTGGGTTGAGCGATAGTCGTTTGCACACGTTGTTGAGCAAAGTCGTGCAGACCGAGCTGATACGGAGAGTGTCGTCTCACACGTGGAACGTGCTCTAGGCTATTTGAGCATCTCTTGACGTTTGCTTTAAGGCTAATACAGGCTATTCGGTGTGCCCCACCTTTGTCCCGTACGTGCAAGCGTGCGATCATGAGCATCCATCGACACCACCGCAGCCCGGCAACCATCGTCATCACGCATCGTTTACACAACGCAGTGTCAGATCGCAGCGTAGGAGCAGCATGAGGAAACCACTTCCTAAGGAGCTACCGATCCGCCCAATCAGATGCCAGTGCTGCAGAGCTGGCCACCTAATGGGGTGCTTTGCTGTAGGTGAGCACGTACGCTATGCATCCAATCGCATGCGTGAGGAGCATAGGCAAGGCATCGCATTGGGCACAGCAGGCAGGGTGCAGAGCTATCGGTGCTCACCCAATGCGTACCTCGTGGTGGTGCGGTTCAAGCGTAAGGGAATGCAGCCATTGGAGCTGGTGTTTGCTCCCTGCGAACTGCGCTCTGAGGATGCATCTGTGGTGTGCCTTGCAGTGCGTGTGTAGTATTGCGTTATGTGCATGCAGTACGTGGTGCGCATCTGTGCATGCAGCTAGGCACAGCATGTACGTTTTACAACGCATGCGCCGGGAGCACAGGGCGTGGGGAACCCCACTCGTGCATGCAATGGGTGTGGTGGGTGGAGAGGTGGGGGCAATGCGCTGCGCGTGAAGTCACTCTTGATAGGGCGGGCGGTGCTGGGTTGTGATACCCCCTTAGACAATTCGACGAGGGTTTTCAAACGTAATATGTGTTGTCACTTTCTACGATTCGCGTCTTCCTTTATGTAAACTTTTGTGTTGTCATGTAAACCACAGTGCACGTCAACCACGCCTTGTTACAAGCTGCGCAGGCGTGAGGGCTACCAATCGTTGCTCCTGACTCAGGCTGAGTAACCATAAGCACCAAGTCATGCGGTCGCGACAGCTCGTACAGACGACACAGCTTAAACGGTTCAACATCGATGATTCGCTGATTGTAACCACCGCGAATTTGGTATTTCGTAATTAACCTGTGAATTACAACTATGTTCCTAAATTGCGTTTCTACACGACGTTTCCAAATTGATGTTAGGCTCACACGTCACCTTGAAACGTCAAACCGTTATTAACTTGATGCTCGATCATCTCAGCGCATTTGGCGCAGGTTATATTAGATTCAGGTGTTTCCCATTCGTCCATTTCAAAATAAAAACCGCTGCTGTGACGAATTGTACAAGCAGGTTTTGGTATTGGTTGGTCGTACGAGTTGTACTCGCCGAGCCTTTGCCAAATTTTTACTTTGGTCGCTAACCAGTGCGTAGTAGCTGCAACTTTTAAACGTACGTTCGTCCTGCGCATCCAAATTGTGTTGATAGGCATCAGCTGAATTCTCCACCAACGATTGCTAGCCACCCAGCGCAATCAGAGCACCTACGCTCGTGATCAGGGTTTAGAGCCACAGCCTTCTCCATATCCAATTGCGGTAGCACTTTACTAGGCAGTGTAGCGTTAAGACTTAGTGAGTTCATTGTTTCACAAAAGCTACCGCCATTGTTTGTGTATTGGTAGCAAACCTGTTTTAACGTTGTTTGCAATTCGCTACGTCGTTTCCAAATTGACGCTAGAGGCACAATTCCTCCACACCTGAATATATGTGCGGTCCAGCCAAAGCTAACTTCCTACACGATGGGCAATTGAATTTAGTCATTGTCCAACCTAAGAAACGAATAGAAGCGTGCGTGTTGGTTGCTAGGTACAACTGCGATAATTCACACGCTGGCATAGCGCGCTCTAACACGTGACCGCTGTGGCCTCGAGCGTGCCGTAGCTCGATAATAATCCAATGCGTTGTTTCGATTTTAAAACGAGCTTGCGCTTTTCGATACCAAAATGTGTTGAGTGTCATAGTGCCGACTCGAGCACGATATGCTCGCGCATTATGCAAGATTTGCATTTCATCCAAGGTTTCTCTTTTGGGAGATAGGCGCTCAGGTACACGACTCTACGCAAATCGTTCATTTGAACAAAGCAGAGCTGCACCTCGTCTATCAACGTTAGTTTGTCGCGTTCAGGCGCTGCTGACAGCCGAGCGTAAAGGTGACGCTGTTGGAGGATGTTGCGCTTCATCGCCCAAACAGCTTTGCGCTTCCAAATGGACTTGAGGCTCATTTGACTTTAACCTTGTTGTCGGCAAGGTACTTAATTAACGTGTCAGCTTGCTTGTACAAATCCACGTCTACCGCTGCTATCGCATTGATCAAGCCACCGATTACACTCGAGGGGTTGTCGATAGCTATTGCCATGTTCGGAGGCATTTGTTCTTTCAATGCTTCAGCAAGTTTATCGCGAATCTCCTCAAACGACATTGGCACGAACACTGTAGGAACAGGTGGCGCAGCTCGCGGTTTTTGGTTGCGGTCAATTGATCGTTCCTTCCAAATGTTCTTGAGGCTCATTTGAGTTTCATGACCTGCATATTGCGGCGTACGTATAGCGCTAGGCAATCATCACAAACTTGGTGGTTGCCGCGTGCTTCTGTAGCTTTCACGTTTTCTAGGCTATATGACTTGATGTCGCAAAGTTTGCTGACACCATAAGGAAAGTACATGGTGCCTAAGTCACCTCGGTACTCTAGTATGTAGATATGTTTGATGGGTACAACTGCAAAACGTGAGCGCGTTCCTGCGAGCCTTTGCATCCAAATTTTATAGATGCTCATGGCACCTTTGGTAGCTTCCTGCTCTTGACCCATTGGTGCATCAGCTGATCGCAGACGCTACAGATTTGACCTGCGCCACCTGCGCTAGAGAATGTCTGTACAACCAACACGCTGTCAGGCGCTTGCTTGGAACGCTCCCACAGCTCACACCATGCAGTAGACTCCCCATCAGCTCCCATTGCCAGCAGGCCGTTTCCGTGTGTAAAAAAATTGTAGCGACCTGGGTACAGACGCCAATTCGCGACCATGAAGTGTCTGACTGTCGAGGTCGAGTACGCCTTAATTAGCGCTCTAAAGCCTGCGCGTGTAACGCGACGCTGCCAAATGCCTTTGATGCTCACGACAACCGCACAGGCTCTACGTAAGTTACAGTTTGGCTCCATGTAATTCCCATATTGTGGAACAACGTGACGCCATGCTCACAAGCGAGACAAACTTTCCATTCACCTGCTTTTACATGCAAATGCAAATTCATGTATCTCCAATGCTCAGCTATCGCCGTAACGTGGTGCGGATGCTCTATCCAACTGCACAAATTACGGCCTTCGATACGTCTACCAGGCGCCACGAAAATACTGTCTGGCGGTACATCGTACGCAAGCAAGATGTGAAACCTGTATGCCGGGATAAGGTGCGCGTCACGTCGTCTCTTCCAAATCGTTGCGATTGACATCGGCTAGAGGTTCCTTCGTGTTGAGCGACGTCGAAGTTTCATGGTTGAAAATGTGTTGATACTTCGCCACGTTGCGATCGTCAAGGTGGAAATGTGTTGTCACGTGGTTGCGTTGACAGGTACGATCGTGCTTTCGTTACGCAGGGAGGCAACCATGTGAAGAACTACGCGAAGCGCAAAGCGAAACCATGGCATCTCAGCGCGGCTGAGATCAAGCAAATCGAAACGATGGACCGCACGGAACTGATTCGTTTCTGCATCGAGCAAAAAGAGCAGGTCAACCGTGTGCTTCGCGTTCTCGTCAAACTCAAGCAAGCGATCACAGAGTTGGCCGCGATGGGCGGCTAGAGGAGAAGCAGGATGAGCGAATACAAGAAACAGATCGGTGCTCTCGTCGACGCGTTCGTTACGCAGGTGTCCGAGCTGGCGCACAAGGCGCTGGTTGCTGCGCTAGCGCCTACGACCGATGTTGTAGTCTATCCGGCGTTGAAGCCGTCGACGAACATCCCAGACCCTACGCCGCACCTCACCGCGGCCACCAAGAAGTTGGTGAAGAAGATCCGCAAGTCGACCAAGAAGGCCGTCGCGAAAACGGTGAAGAAGATCGAGCGTAACGCGAAAGATGCGGTGCGCGCGAAGCGGCTCGACAGCAAGAAGGCATATCGTTTGCGCAAGAAGAAGACGTTGACCGCCGATCAAATTTCGTGGCTTACGAAGTACGAGCGCAAGCACGGCAAGCCGCTCGTTGTTGCTGCGTAGGGCCAATCTGAAAGGAGCATGAGATGAAGAAAACACCGATCAAGCGGAAACACCTGGTGCTGGATCGTGAAACGCTGAAACGGTTGGGCGTGGTCGGAGGTGACCTAGGCCCGACACATTCAAACTATAACTGCGCGTCGGCTCCGGAGCGCTACACTTGCAATGCGCAGGTTTGCCAGTTTACTGGTGACGGCGGTAGTGGAGGTGGTGGCAGTGGATCGGCGTTCACTTGTTTCAATGGCACTTGTGGTCCTGTGGTTCCTAACTAACTAAAAGGGAAAAAATGAAGAATCTCAATATCGTTGCAATCGCTATTCTTGCTACTGCAGCTTGCGCCTCTGAGCCGAGCGTCGACGAGGCTACGTCGAGCATTACTCGTCAACAGCACAACGATTCGTACGCGTGGTGCTCGGCGTCGGTTTCGTCTGATTGCACCAATCCGGCGCCGCCTGGTATTAACCAGTGCTTTGGTCCGTGCGGCGTCACGTACGATCCGGTTACTCGTAAGACCACGCCACCGAACGTTCGCGCCGGTTGCGGAAACTATCTGATCGGCAATTTGGGCGGACAATACGTTGCGAACGATGGCGTTTGGAAGTGCTACCTGCTTCCTTTCTAGAGGTACGCCGTGAATCGCAGGCTAGCTCTAATAGCAGTGTCGGTGCTCGGATCTGCGTTTGTTGCAATGATGCTGCATGCAGCATCAGTAGCAATCGATGATAAGGTTTCGTTTGCTGTATGCTTCGCGCTAACGTTTTGGAGCAATGTCGTGCTGATGACTGTGCTGATATTGGAGAAGCGCCTGTGAAGAACTTTGCAAGCAAATCACCTCGCACGTTGTACGATCGATCGCGTACGGACATTATGCGCAGGAAGCAAGACAGGTCGTTTAAGCGAGCTGACGCACCTGATATGGAAGTTTGTTTCTGCGGTTCCATTACTAATTTGCCGGTGTGCCCGTACTGCGAGAACGTCAAGGTTCAGGATCCAGAATGACCGCCGCGACGAGTCAGCGCAAACGACGAGCGAAGCACAAGCAGCTGAAACGCTGCGCATGGTGCAAACGACGTTCGCAGAAAGCGCTGTGTCGTCGATGTGGCAACAAGCACAAGCTCGCACGCAGGGCTGATTATAAAAAACGTAGGGAGCCAGGCGCAAAGCAGTACACCTGCACGTCGTGCGGCGAGCTTGGGCACAACTCGAGACGTCACAAGAAAGGCTCTAGGTAACCTGTGAAGAACATCGCAAAGAAGAAGCTCACGCTAACTTCGGAAACCATTGCGACGCTTGTTCGTCCGCTTCGTGCGGACGATTTGCAGAACGTCATGGGCGGTACC
>Ga0068862_100003355_pt1 | contig 13820 bp, 10 predicted proteins | sample KBSSwiS52_FD_66598 | JGI IMG/M metagenome (GOLD analysis project Ga0068862, IMG submission 66598) | Switchgrass rhizosphere microbial communities from Kellogg Biological Station, Michigan, USA - KBS Switchgrass S5-2 | ecosystem: Host-associated > Plants > Roots > Rhizosphere > Soil ... | reverse complement strand
GACGGTCCCTCGTGCACTGTCGCGACGGTCCGCACATCGGCCGTGGCGCTCGCGGAGCGGACCCACGCGGGCAACTGTCGGCTCGTATCGATGTCCTGCTGCGTGTAGCGCAGGTAGGCCTCGAGCGTGTGGTAGCTGATATCGAGCTGGCGGCATGCCCGACGTTTGTTCCGGCCGCACCGCTCGAAGACGAGCCGCGCGTAACGACTGCCCCACGCCCGCATCGATTCTCCAGCCGCCATCGAAGGACCGAGGACCTCGAGATACTCGCCGCGGAGTTGCGGCGGGAGATCGTCGAGCTCGATGTGATTCGATTCTGTAAGCGCAACAGCACGTTCGATGAACCGTTCGAGCTCGCGGACGTTTCCCGGCCATGTGTACATCCGCAACGCGTCGACCGCCGCATCCGACAACGACAGATCTCGCGTCTTGCTGTGTCGCGCGAGGAAGTAGGTAGCCAGCTCGCTGATATCCTCACGCCTCGCCCGCAACGGCGGCACGTGGATTTCCACGCCACCCAGCCGATAGTAAAGGTCGGTCCGAAACAGCCCGCGGGAAACCATGTCGGACAGCGAGCGATTGGTCGCCGCCACGATCCGGGTATTCACGCGACGCGAACCGTGCCCGCCGACTCGCTCCACCGCGACATCCTGAATGGCACGTAGCAGCTTCGCCTGCGCCGAGAGCGAAAGGTCGGAGATTTCATCAAGAAAGAGCGTTCCGCCTTCGGCGTGCTCGAACTTTCCCTGACGGCCCCGCACACCGGTCGCCGTCCGCTCTTCAATGCCGAACAACTCGGCTTCGAGCAGTGTTTCGACGAGCGCGGCACAGTTGACGGCGACGAACGGACCGCTACGCCGTCGGCTGACCTCGTGAATCTGGCGGGCGACGAGCTCCTTGCCGGTCCCGCTCTCGCCCTCGATCAAGATGGTGAAATCGGTGTGAGCGACGCGCTCGAGACGGCCGCGAAGCGTCTGCATGACCCCACTCGAACCAATCAACGGCGCCACGCCGTCGGACGGTCGGGCGGTGTTCGACACCCGGCTGCGGGACGCTTCGAGTACGAGGCCACCGAGTTGCGCCGAAGCCACCAGGAAATCGAGTTGAAGATCGCCCGGCGGGTTGGCCGCATCGAAGGTGACTTCCAGCATCCCCTGCGTCCGGAGATCACCGGTCGGCACGCCCAGCACGATCGACTGCGATGTGCGCGTCGGCGTCACCAGGCGTGCGTGGCAGCGCAGCGGAACCTCGCGAAGCCGCACGACGCGCATGTGGGCGATTCGCTGCACTTCGCCCTCGAATACCGCCTGGAGATCGCGTTCAACGGGATCGCCCACGAGCGCCTCGCCAATCGCGCGCAACACCTCCGCCATTCCCTCGTCGACAGCGTCCATCAATAGCCTCCACAGGCGCTATACCAAGCGTGATGCCACCGTCGGCGTCGTGGGAATTTCTTCGGCAGAGGGCGCTTCGGCGAATTCGATATCACGCGACGCGGGCGGATCCGGGTAAGGCATGCCCCGCTCCATTTCGCGTGCGAGAAGCGGCGAGGGCAGCGCATACCCGGCTGATCGCACGTCAACGGCGCGGTCAAACGAAAGCGCCACCCGATAGTGCACGGCGTCCGGGTTGACCGTCACGACGAACGCACGTGCCACCCGAGCGCGCACAAGCACGCGCCCCTCGGCCGCGACAATGTGTATGTCGAGATGGCGGCCTGGCAGCAGTCGCTCAGTGGTTTCCATCAGAGCACCCAAGCTCGATGCTTCGACGACCCGCGGCCGCCCTCCGGTCCTCAAGCGAGCGTGTGCGAGTGGTTCATCGGGGGACACACTCCGCCGCGTCGCACGCCGACGCTCCATGTCAGAGGACTTCCACCCAGGCGCCATTGCCGGCGACCAGCCGGAGGACGCGCGTGCGACCGGTCGCGCCAAGTACACGGACGGCGTACTCGGATCTGTCCGCGCCCCGCAAGTACAGTGTTCGCGACGAAGCTGTTCCCACCGGCGAGAAGGACATCAAGGCGCTCGAATCGAATGTGGAGGTTACAGCGGGATCGTTGAGAAACAGGGCGACATGCGGGAACAGACTTGCCAGGCGGACGGGGACGTCGATCAAGGTGTCGAGGCCAGCACTTATGTCGCGCGTGCGAACGCCGTCGCCGTTGCCGTCCACATACGTGCCCACCACGAACGTACCTTCGGTGGCGGTGAGCAGCACTGCGACATTGGCGGAACGTGCGGCCGCTTGTGCACGGGCAAGTGCGAGACGACTCGCGAGGTAGCGTGCCGCGCCGACGGTCCGGCTGCGTTCGACGCCTGCACTGAGCTGAGGAATCGCGGCGGCGGCAAGTACCGCGACGAGACCCGCTGCAAATACAACCTCGACGAGGGTATAGCCGTGCGACGTTCCGGCGCGCGCGGGCCGCGGGCGGCGCGGCGCGCCCCCGCGACCCGACACGTCTGCTACTGACCCGCCTTCGGCATGGTTACGGTGATGAGCGGTTTCATCTTGAGAAAGCTCTTTTCCCCAACGCCGCTCACATTCATCAGGTCCTCGACCTTCTTGAAGCCGCCGTTCTTCTGCCGGTAGTCGATGATCCGTTCCGCCATCTTCGGCCCGACACCGGGAATGGTGGCGAGCTGCTCGACGGTTGCGGTGTTCAGGTTGACCGGTGCCGTGGCTGTCGCCGTCACCGTCGCTGCGGTCTTCGGCGTCGTGGCTTTGTTCTGCGCGCTCGCTGCAGCAGCGCTTACTGCGATTCCGAGAATCGCAGCCATCAGGATGCGGGTGATCATCTCGTCCTCCTCGTGACATCGTTTGCGGATTGGAAGGTTCCGGCGATCCCGCTCCGATGCGTTAGGTCGGGCGCACGGGCATGTTAAGACCGCCGGAACGTCGGGCGATGGAGCAAGCGGATGGCCGGAGGAGAGGAGGAACTTCTGTCGATGGATGCTGAAGCGAACGCGCGACTTACCGGGCGCGCGCAGGACGCGGCGGATTCTGCGCACACCAGAAGCGACAACCGCAGTGCGCGGCACGGCAGCTTCGGTTGTCGCTGACGACCTACTTCGCGCGGCCTTTATGGCCCATCGACAGCATCTGGACCTTCCATGCGGCGTTCCGGCCGACGATGTAGAGCGTCTTCTTGTCGGGCCCAGCGAAAGCGAGGTTCTGCGGCGGACGCGACAGCGGGATGGTGCCCAGGTGCTGCCCCTGCGGGCTGAACACCTGCACGCCGATGGTGGTTGCCGCATACACGCGCCCCTCAGTATCGACGGCGAGACCGTCGGCGCCGCTGGCGATGCCTTGCGCGTCTCTCTGGACGCCTTCGTATCTCGCAAAGTTGCGCTTGGGCCCAAGGGTGCCGTTCGGCCGGACGTCCATCGCGATCAGATACTCGCCGCGCGTGTCGTTGACGTAGAGCGTCTTTTCGTCAGGACTCAGCTGAATGCCGTTTGGATTGGTGATGCCCTCGGCGACCTTCACGGCCCGGCCGCTGGTCGGTGCGATGTAGTACACGGCCGCCGCGAACGGTGTCGCGGATGGAGCCTTTCCTCGCGCCTGCGCCTCGGAAAGCGGTCCCGGCACCGTGAAGTAGACGCCGTCGTTCTTCGCAAGGACGAGATCGTTCGGGTTGCCGTCGAAGTCGTCGGCCAGCGTCGCTTCGGCGCCCTTAGGACCAATCACGCCGATCTGGACATGCGCCGGTCCCCTCTGGACCGACACCATCCGGCCTTTGGAGTCGAAGGCCAGGGCGTTCGATCCGTTCGAGTTCTCGAGATATGCCGAGACCTTGCCGTCTCGATCGATCCGCGTGATCCGGTTCGCGCCGCCTTCAGTGAACGCGAGCGTGCCGTCGGGAAGCGCGATCGGCCCTTCGGTACCCTGAAAGTCATCCTTGATGACGATGGCCTTCGTCCCCGCCTTGACCACGCCAGGAATGTCCGGTGCGACGGTATCGACGGCAGGCGGTGGCGGAGCCTGACCCTGCCCCCGACCCTGGCCAACCACCGGCGCGGCCCACATCGCGCCGAGCAGGAAAACCGCAACAGCAACTTTCATCGTTCCGCTCCTTTGGAAGACATGAGGACGGACAAAATGACGATCCGAGTGGCCCGAGGCGAGTACCGGGACCGAGGGACATGGGTTGTCAGAAAGAAACGGCGCGATTGTAATCAGCGCCGCGGAGCATGTCGAGCGTTCACGCCACGGTCACATGAGAGTCGCGATACCACGCCACCGTTCGGGCGAGCCCTTCTTCGAAGCTGACACTCGGCTCGTATCGCAGAATCCGGCGTGCCTTGGAGATGTCCGCCTGTGAGTCCGTGACGTCGCCTGCACGTGCCGGCGCGTAGACCGGTTCCACCTTTGCGGCCACGAGATCGCGGATCGTCGTGAACAACGTGTTCAGCGAGATGCGGCCGCCCGTTGCCACGTTGATGACTTCGCCACTGGCACCCGCCGCGGTGCACGCGCGAAGCACGCCGTCGACAACATTGGCGACGTACGTGAAATCGCGTGTCTGCTCGCCGTCACCATAGATCGTCGGTTGACGCCCCTCGCACAGTGCGCTGATGAAGATCGAGATCACCCCCGAGTACGGTGACGAGGGATCCTGCCGCGGTCCAAAGACATTGAAGTACCGGATGGTCACCGTCTCGAGGCCGTAGAGACGGGTGAACATCTGACAGTACTCCTCCCCGACCAGTTTCTGCAGCGCATACGGAGACAGCGGCGCCGTCCGCATCGTCTCGATCTTGGGCAGCGTCGGTGTGTCGCCGTACGCGGATGACGAGCCGGCGTACACAAGGCGCTTGACGCGTGCGTCACGCGCCGCCACAAGAACGTTCAACGTCGCGTCGATATTCGCGCGATTCGACGTAATGGGGTCTTGCACCGAACGCGGCACCGACGGGATCGCCGCCTGATGAAGCACGTAGTCCATCCCGTCAACGGCGCGGCGCGCGACGTCCAGATCGGCAAGTTCGCCTTCGACAAACTCGACCGACGTGAGGTGCGCAATGTTCTGGCGCTTCCCTGTGCTGAGGTTGTCGACGACGCGCACACGCTCGCCGCGACGAACCAATTCCTGCACCAAGTGAGATCCGATAAAGCCAGCGCCGCCGGTAACCAGGTAACTCGCCATACTGAGAGTGAGCTGAGCAAAAAAAGGGCCGATTGGGGAAACGTCGCAGTCAGCCGATAAGCCGAATTCTGTCCGCCGTCGTGCCTTGCGGCGCTAGGCGAGACGATCATTCCTCTGGGACCGTGATTGCTCACGGTTTCTAGCGACCTACCCGGTGGCTCGGACGGGCCGTCCGTCAGGCGATGCCTTTGCCACCCTATTTGGTCTTGCTCCGTGCGGGGTTTTGCCTGCCACCGGCGTTACCGTCGGCGCGGTGCGCTCTTACCGCACCTTTTCACCCTTACCCGCCTTCGCCCTTCGGGCTACGGTGGGCAAGCCCCGCGAAGGGCCTGCCCTCCGCAGCACGCGAAGCGTGCGAAGGAGGGCGGTATGTTTTCTGTGCCACTTTCCGTCAGGTTGCCCTGCCCGGGCGTTACCCGGCGCACTGCCCTGTGGAGTTCGGACTTTCCTCCCCTCAACTCAGCGCGGAGCGCCAAGTCGAAAGGCGATCGTCTGGCTCACTGCGACCTTCCCATTATGTCAGTTACCCGTCTATCTCCTGCTTAATGCCGTACTGTTCCAGCTTCTTGTAGAGATTGCTCCGCGGCGTGTCCAGTGCTTCGGCGGTCTTCGAAATATTCCAGTTGTTCTCGCGGAGCTTATCGACGAGGAACGCGCGTTCGGCGGCTTCCTTGAACTCTCGCAACGTGCCGGGTGCCGGCGTCGGAGTCGAGGATGGTCCGCCCGCGGCAGCGGCGGGTTGCGGGGAAGCGGTCGCGTCTGAGACGACCGGGCGCGCGGACGAATCGCCGCGGACTTCGCCCGGAAGGTCCTCAACGCGAATCAGGTCGCCGGGCGCCATGATCAGCACGCGCTCCACCGTATTGCGAAGCTCGCGAATATTTCCGCGCCACCGATACCGCTGGAGCCCCTCCATCGCCCGTGGATCGAAGCGCTTCGGCTTCAGGTTGTGTTCCTCGCTCGTCAGCTTCGCGAAATGCTGCACGAGCGCCGGGATGTCTTCGCGGCGCTCGCGGAGCGGTGGCACGAGAATCGGAATGACATTGAGCCGGAAATACAGGTCTTCCCGAAACTCGCCGCGCGCGATCGCCTCTTCGAGGTTCTTGTTGGTCGCGGCAATCACCCGCACATCCACCTTGATGGTGCGCGCCGAGCCGAGGCGCTCCACTTCCTGCTCCTGCAGGACGCGCAACACCTTCGCCTGCGTCTTGGCGCTCATATCGCCCACTTCGTCGAGAAAGATCGTGCCGCGGTCCGCCTGTTCGAACTTACCGATCTGTTTTTCGGTCGCCCCGGTGAACGAGCCCTTCTCGTGGCCGAACAATTCGGATTCGATCAGCTCTTCCGGGATCGCCGCACAGTTCACCTGGATGAACCGCTGGCCTGCGCGAGGACTGTTCCTGTGGATCGTTCGCGCGACGAGCTCCTTGCCGACTCCGCTCTCGCCAAGCAGCATCACCGTCGCATTGGTCGGCGCCGCACGCTGCACGGCCTCGAGCACCTTCCGCAGGGCCGCACTGTTGCCGACGATCTCGTACTTCGCTTCCATCGCGAGCTTCAGCTCGCGGTTCTCTCGCCGCAGCGAACGCAGCTCGAGTCCCTTCTGCACCGTCACCAGCACGCGTTCGCTCGTGAATGGCTTCTCGATGAAGTCGAACGCTCCGAGCCGGGTCGCCTGCATCGCGTCGGTAATCGTCCCGTGGCCCGAGACCATGGCGACAGGAAGCGATTCGTCGATCCGCCGGATCTCCGCCAGCGTCTCGAGGCCGTTGGTGCCGGGCATCTTGATGTCGAGCACCACCATGTCGGGTGGATCGCGCTTGATCTGCGCCAGTCCGTCAGGCCCGGACGCGGCGCCGCTGAACTCGTAGTTCTCGTATTCGAGAATCATCCGCAGCGAATCGCGGATGGCGGATTCATCATCGATGACGAGGATGCGGGGTTTCATCAGGCGCGAGGCAATTCAAAACTCAAAATGCAAAATGCAAACAATTCGTTGATCGCAGCCGCGGGGTAGTCGTCGCGACGGCGTTCACCCCATTGCTGCGTACACGGGTAGCAGAGTTTTGCATCTTGAATTTTGAATTTACTCGATCTTCACCGTCAGCAGCGCGCGCGAGTCGTTCTCCGGCTTGTAGACGTAGAGAGTAAGGATGTCGCCCACCTTGGTGTTCGCGGTCAGGCGCCGGTAATCGTCCACGGAGCGCACCGGATGACGGTTGATCTCGAGCAGCACGTGTCCACGCTCAACCTCCGCATCAAACGCGGGGCTCATCGGCTCGACGCGCGAAATCACGACGCCCTGCATCCCGTCGGGGAGCTTGAACCGACCGGCAAAATCGCGATCCAGATCTCTGACTGACAGACCCAGCCCGGATCCGCGGGCGCTCGACGGCTGCGGCAGCTGATCGTCGTTGCCCTCCGGCCGCCGCTGGTCGCGCTGTGGTCGCTCGGCGAGTTTCACCGGAATGTTGATCGGATGGTTCTCCCGGAGAATCTGGAGTGAAGCCACGGTGCCTGGCTGTCGTGCGGCAATCATCTCGATCAGCTGGTCGTTGCTGCTCACCGGCTTGCCGTCCACCGCCACGATCAGGTCGTAGGCGCGGATGCCGGCGCGGGCGCCTGGCGATCCAGGCGTCACGTCCTGCACCAGCGCGCCGTCGTTCGTCGTCAGGCCGAGCGACCGCTGCAGGTCCGGGTCGACGTCGCGGAGCGACACGCCGATGTAGCCCCGCGACACATGCCCTTTCTCGCGAAGCTGCGGAAGAATTGCGCGGGCCTGATTGATCGGCACCGCGAAACCGATGTTGGCGGCGCGGGAGCTGATCGCGGCATTGATCCCGATCACTTCGCCGCGCGCGTTGATCAGCGGGCCGCCGCTGTTCCCGAAGTTGATCGCCGCGTCTGTCTGGATGTAACGGTCCAGCGAACTGTCAAACAGCTTGCGGCCGATAAAACTGACCACGCCGACCGTGACCGTGTGTTCGTACGCGAGCGGGTTGCCGATCGCGACCACCCACTCGCCGACACGCAGCGCATCCGAGTCGCCGAGCGCCGCGTACGGCAGCGGACGCGTCGATTCGACCTTGATCAGCGCAACGTCTGTGTCGGCATCGGAGCCAATACGCGTCGCGTGAAGATTGCGGCCATCGGTCAGGCGCACCATGATGCGATCGGCACCGTCAACGACGTGATGGTTGGTCAGGATCAAACCGTCGGGGTCGATCACGAAGCCAGTGCCAGCACCGCGGCGCGGCCCCTGCGGATCGCGCCCTCCGGGACGCTCGAACAGCTCCGGCCCGTCCGGCACCGGCAGACCACCGAACCGCCGGCTGCGAGCCGCGCCGCGCGTGGTCGCGTCGATATTCACCACAGCCGGATTCAGCCGTTCCGCGACATCAGCAAACGAAGAAACCACCGGTGCCAGTGTTGCCGCCGCCCGTGTCCGAACCGAAAAAGCCGGCGCGGTAGGCGCGGAAATCGCGGGCTGTGGCGTCATCGAGCCGGCGACAATCAGCCCGATCAGAAACGCGATGGTTGCCGTCAGGCAAACCGTGACAACCACGAACCGCCGGGTCATGAACTCAATTATGAAGGGGGAAGCCGGGAAGGGGGAAGAGGGAAGCACAGGCGGGCCAAAGTAGAAGGCCGAAGCCGAAGCGCGCTTATTTGATCAACTCCAGAAACGCGGCTTCATCGAGCATGGGAACCCCGAGCGTCCGAGCCTTCTCAGCCTTGCTGCCTGGTTCCGCTCCAACTATCACGCCTGTCGTTTTCTTGCTGACAGAATTCGTCACCTTCGCGCCAAGCCGTTCGAGCGCGGCTGTGGCGTCCTCGCGGGACATCGAGTGCAATGTTCCGGTGATGACATAGGTGTTGCCCGCTAGTGGACCGGGAGACTCCGCCGCCACTCGCTGCTCGAGCGGCACCTCCATGTTGACGCCGGCGGCATGCAACCGGTCGATGAGCTGGCGGTTCCGCGGCTCGTCGAACCAGCTGCGCACTGATTCCGCCAGGACGGGTCCGACTTCCGACGTCTGCTGAAGCTGCTCCTCGGTTGCGGTGCAAAGAGCGTCCATGGAGCCGAAGGCGCGCGCCAGCACCTGTGATGCGCGTTCACCGACGTGCCGGATGCCAAGGCCGTAAATCAGCCGCCATAATTCGTTGCTTCGGCTCTTCTCAATCTGCAGCATCAGCTTCGCGGCGGACTTCTTTCCCATCCGTTCGAGTTCCTGAAGCGTATCCGCGGTCAACGCATAGACGTCGGCATAGTCGTGGACCAAGCCTGCCTTGATGACTTGCGCGATCAGAGACTCGCCGAGGCCTTCGATGTTCATCGCCCCGCGCGAGGCGAAGTGCTCCAGTCCCCGCTGAAGCTTCGCGGGACACGACGTGTTCTCGCACCGCCACACGGCTTCGTCTTCCGCGCGGTGCAGTCTGCTCCCGCAGCGCGGGCAGATCGTTGGCATCACCCACGGCTTGGAGGCTGCCGGCCGCTTGCTCAGAATGGGCCCGACGACCCGCGGAATCACGTCGCCGGCCTTCTCGACGATGACCCAGTCACCTTCGCGGATGTCCTTCCGCGCGATGTCGTCGGCGTTGTGGAGCGTTGCCATCGCGACGGTTGAACCCGAGACGAAGACCGGATCCAGCGCCGCAAACGGTGTGACCGCGCCCGTCCGTCCGACGTTCACTTCGATGCTCTTGAGCAGCGTCGTTTTCTGCTCCGCCGGGAACTTGAATGCAACGGCCCATCGCGGAAACTTGCTCGTCGTGCCGAGGCGTGTCCTGAGGTCGAGGCGATCGAGCTTGATGACGACGCCATCGGTGTCGAAGTCCAGCGTGCGCCGCTTGTCATCCCATTCGCGGCAAAATTCGGCAAGTTCCTCGACGCCGCGGCATCGTTTCCAGTGTGGTTCGACCGGAAGGCCCCATTCCTTCAGCGCTTCGAGCGTGTCGGCGTGGGTCGGCGGAGACGCGCCGACGACCTGGTAGGTCCATGCGCTCAGGCCGCGCTTGGCGACGAGTGCGGGATCGAGATTCCGCATCGTTCCGGCCGCGGCATTCCGCGGATTGGCGAAGAGCGGCTCGCCGGCGTCAGCCTTTTCCTTGTTGATCCGCTCAAACACCCTGCGCGGTAAATACACTTCGCCTCGGATCTCAATTCGCCGCGGACCGTTCAGGTCCGCGGTCCTCAATTTCAAAGGGATTGCTCGAATCGTGCGAACGTTCGAAGTCACTTCTTCCCCGCGAATGCCATCGCCGCGCGTCGCACCGCGGACGAGCACCCCGTTCTCGTATGTAAGCGCGAGGCTGAGGCCGTCGATCTTCAACTCCGCCACATAGTCGACGTCCTCGCCGGCGCCACCGGCTGCGGCGAGGCCGCGCCGCACGCGAGCGTCGAACTCGCGCAGTTCCTCCTCCGAATATGCGTTGTCGAGGCTGAGCATCGGCTCGGCATGTTCGACGGTGACGAAGCCCGCGGCCGGACGGCCGCTGACCCGCTGCGTGGGGGAATCCGAGGTGACGAGATCCGGGTTTTCCGCCTCCAGCGCCCCGAGCTCCAGCATCAGCACGTCGAATTCCGCGTCGGCTATCTCCGGGTCGTTGAGGACGTAGTAGCGCTCTTCGTGATAGCGAATCAGGCGCCGGAGTTCAGAGATCCGTTCCGCGGGATTCATGCATTACACGTTACCTGTCCCGGGACAGAACGTAATCGGGCAGATACATCAACGCATCACGCTCTGCGCTGGCGGGAAAGATCTGGAGCGCGTCCTTCGCGCGTTCGACGAAGTCGGTGGCGACGCGGCGCGTGTAGTCGATCGAGCGGTACTGGGCGAGCAGGTTCCTCAGCTCGTGCCATTCGTCCACGGAGGCGTTCCGTTCGTTGACGATCTTGCGAATCAGGAGTTCCGCCCTCGCGTCGTTGCTGGCCAGCAGGTGGATGACGGGCAGCGTCATCTTCCCTTCCCGAAGGTCGCCGCCGACTGGCTTGCCGAGCGCATCCTCTTCGCCGGTGAAGTCCAGCAGATCATCCACGAGCTGGAAGGCCATCCCGATGTTCAGCCCATAGTCCCAGAGCGCATCTTCCTGTTCGGTATTCGTCCCCGGCCCGAGCATGCCGCCGATGCGGGCGCTGCCGGCGAACAGGTACGCGGTCTTCCGCCGGATGATTTCGAAATGCTCGTCCTCGGAAAGATCGACGACGCCATTCTTCGTAAGCTGGTACAGCTCGCCTTCAATCATGCGAAGCGTGACCTCGCAGAGCAGCCGGATGAAATCGAGGCTGTCGCGCGAGAGCGCCATCGACATCGACTTGATGTAGAGGAAGTCGCCAAGCAACACGGTGACGTCGTTGCCCCAGCGCGAATGGACCGCCTGGCGGCCGCGCCGCATGTCCGATTCGTCGATGATGTCGTCGTGGACGAGGGTCGCCGTGTGGATGAACTCGATGACCGAGGCGAAGAGCGGCGCATGTTCACCGGTGTAGCCGCTCATGCGCGCAGCCATCAGCAGCACCGCCGGGCGGATTCGCTTGCCGCCGCCCTGCTGAATGTAATGGCCGATCGTCGGGATCAACGCGACCTGTGACTCCAGGTGGCGGACGAATTCGCGCTCGACCTTCTCCAGGTCGCCGCGAATCGGCTCGAACATCTGCGCGAGAACGGCGGCTGAGGGTTTCTGCGCGGTCGGATTCACGCGCGTCAATCATATCCCGGCTGAAACAGGCGCGCGAAGTTGGCGCGAGCCGCCTCGCCGATGGTCGTGACATCGACGCCGCGCAGCGAGGCGATCGTTTCCGCGACGTACACCACGTTGGCCGGTTCATTGCGTTTGCCGCGATGCGGCACCGGTGCCAGAAAGGGACTGTCCGTCTCGATCAACAGCCGTTCGAGTGGCACCATCTTCGCCACTTCTTTCAGCTCCGTCGCGCGCGGGAAGGTGACGATGCCCGCAAGCGATAGGTGAAATCCCAGGTCGAGTACACGCTGCGCCATCGCGCGGTCGCCGGTAAAGCAATGGAAGACACCACCGACCTCCTGCGCGTCCTCCTCGATGAGAATTCGAAACGTATCCTCTTCGGCTTCACGCGTGTGGATCACGATTGGCAGCCGCCGCTGTTTCGCCAGTCGAATCTGCTGGCGAAAGACCGCCTGCTGTACATCACGCGGCGCGAAGTCGTAGTGGTAATCGAGCCCGATCTCTCCGAGGCCTCGGGTCAACGGCTGGGAAGCGATGACGGCAGCCGTCGTCTCCGCGGCATCGGCGGGACTACTGGCGAACTTGCCTGCCGCGTGTGGATGCACGCCGACGGAAAACCTGACGCTTGGCCACCTGGCAGCCAGATTCTCCGCCTGCGCGATCTCCGCCCCGTCCTCCGCGGCGAGAATCACGAGCGCATAGGCGACCCCCGCGCTCTTCGCGCGATCGATAACGTCCGTGAGATCGGCAGTGAATTCGGGGCCCGCGATGTGACAGTGTGAGTCGATTACCGTACTCGAGCTCCTGGCGGAACCGGTTCGTCGAAGCTGACCAGAATCGGCTTGCCATCCCCCACGCTCGCGGCGAGCACCATGCCGTTGGACTCGATGCCCATCAACTTGGCGGGCTTGAGATTGAACACGATCGCAATCGTCCGGCCGACCAGCTGCTCGGGCTGATACGCTTCGGCAATTCCGGCGACGATCGTCCGCTGTTCGTTGCCGACATCGACCTTCAGCTTCACCAGCTTCTTCGATTTGGGAACGGCCTCGGCCTCGAGCACCTTCGCGACTCGCAGCTCGACCTTCATGAACTCGTCGATCGATATGCGGTTGTCCTCCGCTGGTGTGACTCCAGCGCCAACTGCCTGCGTTGCCCCTGGCGCGGACACTGTTCCCGCGCCGCCAATCGGCTTCTGTTCGCCCTCCGTCGTCATTGCGCGCAACTCCTCCACGGTCTTCTCAATGCGCGGAAACAGCGGCTCGACGGCGCCAAGCCGTGTTCCGGCGCGAAGTGTATTGGCTCCCAGATTCGTCCACTGCTCCTGCTGTACGCCGAGCATCCGGCGGATGCGTTCAGCGGCGTCAGGCATGACCGGATCGACCAGTGCAGCAATTACCCGCAGCGCGTCCGCTGAGTGGTAGAGCGTCGTCTCGAGCAATGGGCGATCCGCGGCGCTTTTTGCCAGCTTCCATGGCTCGCGCTTGACGATGTACTGGTTGAGGCCGCGAACGAGGACGTCCCAGATCGCCTGGAGCGCGACGCTCAGCTCGAACCGGGCGAAACCGCTGCGGGCCGCCTCGATGGTCTTCTGAATATCAGCCTCGAGCGCACGGTCCAGGTCGCCGCTCGAGCCGGCGGCTGGTACGGACCCGTCACAGTAGCGCGCGATCATCGTGGCGGTGCGGCTGACGACGTTGCCCAGGTCGTTGGCAAGGTCCGCGTTGTAGCGCGTCAGAATCGCTTCGTCTGAGAAATTCGCGTCCTGGCCGAGCGTCATCTCACGCATGACGAAATAGCGGAGCGCGTCTACGCCAAACAGCGCGGCGTAATCTTGATACCGGGCGACGTTGCCAATCGACTTCGACATCTTGGCGCCGCCCATCAGCCACCAGCCGTGAGCGATGATGCGCTTCGGCGTCTGGATGCCGGCCGACATCAGGAACGCCGGCCAGTACAGCGCGTGCTG
>Ga0068862_100003348_pt1 | contig 13832 bp, 10 predicted proteins | sample KBSSwiS52_FD_66598 | JGI IMG/M metagenome (GOLD analysis project Ga0068862, IMG submission 66598) | Switchgrass rhizosphere microbial communities from Kellogg Biological Station, Michigan, USA - KBS Switchgrass S5-2 | ecosystem: Host-associated > Plants > Roots > Rhizosphere > Soil ... | reverse complement strand
GAGCGACACCGCCTTGAGGATGAGCATGTCCAGCGTTCCGGGCAGCAGCTGCGCGGCGGGCGCCATCGTCCTCGCTCTCCTAGTCTCTTTAGGAGAATGCGACCTCTCTCCTAGTTTGTCAAGGAGAGCGGGTCAGGTCCTCTGTCATCAGTCTCCGAACAGGAGCCCGGCCACCAGACCCGATGAAAGAACTGCGCGACTACCCGAGTGACGCCTGACCGAGTCATCGGTACGTCAGCCAGCCGTCGACGAACGAGAACCTCGTGGTGTTGGTGATGAAGTCGACCTGTCCCTCAATGCGTGCCTCACCTGTCGCATTCACAAACCGGCCGGTCCCGCCGGCGAACGTCAGGACGCCGCTGATGCGGACCCCGGGTCCGTTCGGTACGAACACCCCGACGCTGGTCGCTCGCAGCACGTCGCCATTTGCGGCCGTGAACCGGACATCCGCGGAAGTGGAGCTCCCCGTTGCGAAGCTGATGTCCTGCTCGGCGTAGAACGCCGACCGCCCGAGGTGAGCGATCCGACACGTACCCGTGTCGATCTGGCGGATGGCGGGTGGTAGTGGAAACGGCGGTGGCGCAAATTCGGTCTCACAGTCGCCAACCACCCTGAGCTCCGTCACTGACGCCCGGGACTTCACCGACGAGACGCTCGGCAGCGGATCAGTGCTTGTGGTGGGCGCCGCATCGGCGCAGGCCGTGACGGCAGCCGCAATCAGGGCAGCAGCGAGAACGGCGCGGTTTGCTGTGAGCTGGAACTGGTTGCTGCCTGTCATCCCGAGGAGCGACAGCGACGAGGGATCTCGTCTGCGGTGCTCCTCGCCGGCCCACGCGTGACGCCGGCAAGATCCCTCGTCGCCTTCGGCTCTTCGGGATGACAACGCAGAAATCATGGAAGGGCGCATGCGACCTCGCTGAAGGAAGTTGATCCTCATAGGTCGACCGGGGGCGCGGCGGCGCGCAGCGCTTGCCGGTCAGTGAGCACGCGTCGTATTTAGGCGGCAGCCATGACATCCGAATCAGGTTCGCGTGAGGTTGGAGTCATCTCCGCCGGCATGTTTCACCTGCAGACCTTTGGCGGCTGCATTGTCACACACGATGGTGCGCCGCTCGATGCACTGTCGGGTCAACGGAAAGTGCTCGCGTTGATGGCAGTGCTCGCCGCATCGGGCGAATACGGCATAAGCCGGGACGTGCTGCTCAGCTACCTGTGGCCGGAGAGCAGCGAGCCGCGTGCGCGATCGTCCCTCAATCAATTGATCCATGCCGTTCGGCAGCAGCTCCGCACTCCGGATTTGCTGATTGGCTCGACTGTTCTGCGACTGAATCCGGAACGGATCACCAGTGACACGTCACAGTTCCGGGACGCAATGAAGAGGGGTGATCATGAGGCGGCCGTCGCCCTCCACGTCGGCCCTTTCCTCGACGGCTTTTATCTGCGTGGGGCCGACGAGTTCGAGCTATGGGTCGCGAATACACGCGCGGAGCTCGCCCGCAGCGCTGCTCGTTCGCTCGCGGCGCTGGCGGAGGCGGCGTCATCGAGGGGAGAGACTCGTGTTGCGGTAGAATGGTGGCGCCGTTTGACGGACGCCGAGCCGCTTAGCGCGCAGGCAGCGATCGGATTGATGCGCGCACTGGACGCGGCAGGCGAGCGTGCGGCAGCGCTGGAGCACGCGCGGCTCTACGAGATGCTTGTGGCCAGAGAGCTCGGAGGGAGACTCGATCCCGCCATCCGCGAGCTCGTCACCAAGCTGCGGGCAACGCCATCGGGCCCGGAACGCGTGACGCCGCGATCAGTGCCTGCCACCGCAGCGTCGAGCGTTCCGTCAGTCGCGGTACTTCCCTTCGTCAATACCAGCGGCGACCAGGCTGACGAGCATTTCAGTGATGGCCTTACGGACGAGATCATCGTCGCGCTCGGGAAGGTGCCCGGCCTGAGGGTGACAGGACGCACGTCAGTCTTCGCGCTCAAGGGCAGAGGCTTGACCACGCGCGCGATCGGAGAAGCGTTGAACGTGACTACCGTCCTCGAGGGAAGCGTTCGCCGAGCCGGTGAACGACTCAAGGTGACCGCCCAGCTGGTGAGCACCGCAGACGATACCGTCCTCTGGTCGCAGGCATTCGATGGCCATACGAACGACATCTTTGCGGTACAGGAGGAGATCGCGCGGGCGATGGTCCAGGCGCTCGCCGTGCGACTCGCGTCGGACGCGAAGCAATTGGTGCGTGGGCCGGCCGACGTCGCGTGTTACGATCTGTATCTGAAGGGCCGGCATTTGTTGAACACGCGCCTCAGTAAAGAAAGTCTGGGCCTCGCGGTGCGATTCTTCGACGACGTGATCGCACGTGATCCCGCGTACGCGCCGGCGTATGCCGGCCTGTCGCACGCGCACGCATACAGGGCGGTGTTCGCATATGCTCGTCCGCACGAAGCGTTCGTGACCGCGAAGACCGCCGCGCGCCAGGCCCTCGCCCTCGATGATTCGTTGGCCGATGCCCACGTGTCGCTCGGCCACGCCTTGTTCGTCTACGACTACGCGTGGGAAGCCGCCGAGCGCGAGTTCCGACGAGCAATCGCGCTCGAGCCGGCGAACAGCACCACGCGATTCATCTTCGCCATCTGCCTCCAGGACCAGGGCCGATTCACCGAAGCCCTCGCCGAGCTCGAGATCGCCCGCGCGATTGATCCATTGGCTCCGTTCGTTGGCGCCGTGTTGGGACGTGTGTGTGTGAATGCGCGGCGCCCGGACGATGCGATTCGGCATCTGCGGGAAACGCTGGAGCTCGCGCCGGAGCTCGACGTCCTCCACCAGCAGCTCGCGCACGCGTATATACAGAAGGGCATGCCCGGCGAAGCTGTCGCCGCGATGCGCCGTGCCGCCGAGTTGAGCGGGCCACGCGATGCGGCCCAGCTCGCGTACGTGCTCGCTGTAACCGGCCAGCGCGAGGAGGCGCGCAGCATGGTCGCGGAGTTGATGGAAACGGCGACTCATCCAAACTCGCAGGCGTTTCACGTGGCGATGGCGTATGCCGGCCTAGGCGAGCGCGACGAAGCGTTCCGCTGGCTGGAGCACGGATACGCGGAGCGCGCTTCATTCATGGATGGGGTCAGGATCACACCGGCGTTCGACTCACTGCACTCCGATCCGCGATGGCGACACTTGCTTCAGCGAATGCGCCTCGACTGCTGACTATTCCGTTCGCAGGGTCATCGCCGGATCCACGCTCGCGGCGCGCCTCGCGGGGATGTAGCTCGCGAGCACTGCCACGACCGTCAACAACGCCGTCGCCGCAAGGATGCTCGCGGCGTCACGCGGTGCCACGCCGTACACGAGTTTGCTCATCACGCCGGCCGCCGCGATGGCGAACGCGAGGCCGACCGTCGATCCAACGAGCGACATCGACGCGCCCTGCCAAACCACGAGTCGCGCGACCTCGCGGCTCGTTGCGCCGAGCGCGACGCGAATGCCAAACTCACGCATGCGCTGGGCGACGCCGTACGCAACCACACCGTAGATCCCGACCGCCGCGAGCAACAGCGCCGCGCCGCCGAACCCCGCGATCAGCATCGTTGTGACGCGTCGTTGGGCGAGGGACCGCTCGATGATTTCCGACATCGTGCGCACGTCGAACACCGACTGCTCGGCATCGACCGAGCGGATTGCCGCGATCACCGGAGAGGAGATGGCGGTCGGCTCGAGCTCACTCAGCACCGCCAGCACCATCCGGTTCTGCGTCCATTGCCGGTAGCTCCAGTAGACCTGCGGGCGCGGATCGATCTCCACGCCGGCGGTGCGCACATGCCTGACGACGCCAATGACGGTCGCCCATCGGTCATCGGGTCCACGGACGCGCCGCCCGATCGCCGACTCGCTGGGCCAGACCTGCTGCGCCACGCGCTCGTCAACGATGACGACCACCGGTGCATCCGCATCGTCGTGCTCGGTGAACGCACGACCGGCCCTGAGCGCGATGCCGAGCGTCGCGAAGTACGACGGCGTCACGGTGCGCGTGTCGACGTCCACGTCCTCCACCCTGCCCCCCGAGCTCTCGATCTGCACCTGATTGGTCTGCCCGCCGGAGAGCGGTATTCGATTCACGAGCGCCGCGCTCGCGACACCGGGAACGCCGCGGACGGCTTCGACCAATCGTGCGTAGTAGTCGGCGACGTCCCGATCCGACACATGCTTGCTCCGCGATACCTCGAACGGGAACGTCGCAACGCGCTGGGCGCGGAACCCGAGATCCACCTCGGCCAGGCGCAGCGCACTTCGAAACAGCAGACTCGCTCCGACCAGCAGGGGAAGGGTGAACGCGATCTGTGCGGCGACACCGGCGCGATGGGCCGCGGAGCGCTCGCGGCCGGCGGTCGACGACCGATTTCCGCCCTTGGTGATCGTCGTGAAGTCCGACTTCCCCGCTCGGAGGGCGGGCGCCAGGCTCGCCGCCATCCCCGTGAGCACGAGCAGCGCCAGGGCGAAGGCGAGGACCGGCGCGCTCAACGACACATTCTCGATGCGCGGAAGACCCGCGGGTGCGGTCGCGACGAACACGCGGATCGCCCACGCGGCCGCGACGACGCCGGTCGCTCCGCCTAACGCCAGGACAGGCGTGGCCTCGGCCACCGCCTGGGCGATGAGACGGCTGCGCGATGCGCCGAGCGCGAGCCGCACCGCGAATTCACCCGTCCGGGCGCGCGCTCGCGCGCCGAAGAGGTTGGCCAGGTTGACGCATGCGATGATCGCGAGGCATGCAACCGCTCCCAGGAGGAGGGTCAACGCGGGACGTACGTCCCTGACGACGTCGTCGAGCATGGCGTCGACGGCCATGCCGGCCCCTTCGTTGCCGGGGTACGCTTTCGCGAGTCGGGCGGCGAGCGCCGAAGCATCGCGGCGCGCCTGCTCCAGGGTGGCACCGGCGGCCAGTCGCGCCACGACGCGATAGTTATCGTTCTCCTCGCGCGCGAGCTCGCGAGGGTCCACGACGAGCGGCACCCATGCCTCGTGCGTGCCCGACGGATAGCGAAACTCCGGCCGCATGACGCCCACGACCGTGTGCGGCGACCCGTCGAGGCGAATCTGACGGCCGATAATGTCGCGCTCGGCGCCAAATCGACTGCGCCACAGCGCGTCGCTGAGCACCACGACCCGCTCGCGCCCAGGGCGATCCTCGTCCGGCGTGAACGTCCGACCTAACGCCGCAGAGACGCCAAGCACCGAGAACAGGTTGGGCGAGACCTCGGCGCCATTGAGCCGCCGGGGCTCGTCGCGGCCGACGAGGTTGAGGTTCCTGTTGTCGAGGAGCGCAACGTCCTCGAACACGCCGCGGAGCTGGCGCAGGTCCACGGCATCGGCGGCGCCGGGGTAGACGCGAGCGCGGTCTGGACCTCTCACGAGCCAGATGCTGACGAGGCGCTCCGGCTCGCCGTACGGAAGTGGGCGAAGCATGACGCCGTGAACGACGCTGAAGATCGCGGTCGCCGTGCCGATGCCGAGCGCGATGACCGCGACGGCAGTGATGGCGAATCCGGGGGACTTCCGAAACAGACGCGCGCCGAACCGAACGTCTCGGGCCATCTCGCGAATGCCTGCTCCGGGACGCTCGTCGCGCGATTGCTCGTGCATGGCGTCGACGCTGCCAAACGTGAGGCGTGCCGCGCGTCGCGCCGCGTGCGGAGACATGCCCCGCGCGAGGTTCGCCTCGATCTCACGCTCGAGGTGAAAGCGCATCTCGTCGGCGAGGTCGGCATCGACGCGGGCGTTCCTGAAGAGCGCGCGGGATTGCGCCACCATCCAAGGGAGGATTCGCATGCTCGTTGCGCCTCAGGCCGTGCGCATGACGAGGGAGATGGCGGCCGACAGCCGATCCCAGTCGGCGCGCTCCTCCTCGAGGCGCCGGCGGCCGGCCGCCGTCAGTCGATAGAACCGGGCCCGCCTGTTGTTCTCGGACACACCCCAATCCGCCGTGATCCATCCCTGGTGTTCCAGTCGCTGGAGCGCCGGGTACAGCGAGCCCTGATTGACCTGAAGGACGTCCTTCGACAGGAGCTGGATGCGTTGCGCGATCGCCCAGCCGTGGAGCTTCTCGGCGGCGATCACGCGCAGGATCAGGAGATCGAGGGTTCCCTGGACGAGGTCGGTTGGTCGGGTCATGGTCCCCTTGGTTATCTACAAGAGAACGTAGAGGGCGTCTTGTAGATAAACAAGGGGACGCAGCGCAGGGGCGGTCGGTGCTCCGCCGGTCAGACGACCTGCGACTTGAGTCGCTTGGTGGTCACACGACTCAGAACGGCTTGTAGAGCGCCACCGCGCCAGCCGCAATCGCCAGCACCGGAACCGCGATCAGGAGAGCGCCGGCATAACGCCGACCGAGGTATGCCACCACCGTCGCTGCGGCTAGCGTGACCCAGATCGCGAGCTTCACGTAGATCCAGTTCGGCAACGCGCCATGCATCACGCCCAGTCGCGCCAGCATGCCGAATCCGCCCGTGAGGATCAGGGCCGCGGCAATGCCATGCGCGGCGCCGAGCACTCGCCGATACGGATTGTCGGTGCGACTTCCCCCGCGCAGGACGTGCATGCTCGTCGCCGCAAGTGCGGTGATCAACATGAAAATGCCGAGGAAGTGCATCAGCTTGTACACGGCGTACGGCATGCGACGGTATCGGGCTCAGGATGATGGGGCTAGCGGGTCACGTCATCACTGAATGATATCGCTCCGGTGAAGGTCCGCACTCGCCACCGGGGCGTGACGGTCACCTGGGGCGTGGCGACAAGCGCGCTAATCGGTGCGTCCGTCACAGCACGTCCTCATTATCGACCGGCACATCCACTCGTCGCTATCGGACGGGCACGATCATCCGAATCTTGTCGAGACCGATCGAATAGTCACCCAATTGCGTCTTGCCGAGCAGCTGCATGCGACCCTTTCGGAGGAGCGTCGCCGGTACTCGCTTTCCATCGCGCAACACGACCTCGAGATCGATTCGCGGCGGGGTCTCTGACTCATCGACCCTCGTGACTCTGATCGTGTCGACGTTGCTCCACTTGAGCAATACGGCACCATCCCCCTGAAGTAAACGAATCCCGTCAGATTGCTGGTCGGTCGCCAACATGCCGCCGTAGTCGATAGTCGCTCCGGTGACGACCACGCTGGTTCCCCGGCTGTCAGTGATTCTCAGGTCGGTCGTCGGCGCGGCGACTGTTACAAGAACCGACAAGACAGCCGCTGCCACTCTGCCGTTGAGCGAGATCAGGCTCATGGCACGACGCCGTGCGTCGCGTACGGGCGGAGGCCGGAATGCTCAAGGCCTGGGTGAAATGGGCTCGACGCCATCGCCTTGATCATGATTCCTTGAATATATACGCCCTAACGTGGAGGTCGTCGCGGGATGTCGAATCGGTTCACTGCCGTTCGGGCGTTGCTGCTGCTGCGCGGGAGAGGACGTACGCCTCGATCGCGCGCAGCTGTAACGAGTCGAGCTTGTCCCCGAACGATGGCATCCCGAGCGCTTGCCGCTGCCCGCGGAGCACGATCGCCTCGAACTGGCGATGCACGTCAGCCGTCGCATAGCGAAGGTCTGGAGTGGGACCGGCAACAGCATTCCACCCGTGGCAAAAGCGGCAGTACGTATGATAAAGAATCTTCCCTTCGCGAATCGCGGCCGCGGTCGTGTCCAACCGGATCGCCGGCACCGGAGGGGCTGTGTGACCATACGGCGTCGGCGCGAGCTTCGCGGTTCCGCCTAACGTGAACGTCAGGATCCGCCCGAACCCGGGCTTTACGGGCCCCAGATTACCCGGATTGTTCATCCCGACACCTCCTCCCCATCCCACCATCAGTGTCACGTACTGAACGCCGTTGGCGAGATAGGTAACGGGCGCCGCCATGACGCCTGTCCCCGCGTCGAACGTCCACAGCGAAGTGCCATCCGTCGCACGATAGGCGGCAAATGTCCCGTCAGCACTGCCCTGAAACACGACGTTGCCGGCTGTCGCCAGCACGCCGCCGCCGTGGGACACGTGGAGCGGCACCCGCCAGAGGCTTCGCCGCTCACCGACACTCCACGCCACTAACTCCCCGCGCGGCGGAGGTGCGGCCGCAGCCTTCGCTGTAAGCCCACCCTCATAGCCTGCATCCTCGCCCGTGTTTCGGCCGCTGACGTCCGACACCCAATTCGGGTTTGGCGCATGCACGCGCATGCTCCCGTTGCGCGCGCCGAGGTAGACCACGCCCTTCGACTGGTCGAACGCAATGGGTTCCCAGTTGTGCGCGCCGTTCTGGTCCGGAGAAACGAGAACCGGCGCAAGCCCGGCATACGCGGTCGGCGACTCCACGGGACGGCCACTCACGGAGTCGATGCGCGTCGCCCACGTTATGCCGTCGATAAACGGCGTCGCGGAGACGAGCTTGCCGGTCGCGCGATCGAGGACATAGAAGAATCCATTCTTCGACGCCTGCATGATCACTTTTCGCGCGCGCCCGCCGATGGAGAGGTCCGCGAGCACCAGCGGCTGCGTCGCGTCGAAGTCCCAATTGTCGCCCGGCGTGACCTGGTAGTGCCACGCGTACTCGCCGGTTTGTGCTCGCACGGCGAGGATCGACGCGACGTAGAGATTGTCGCCGCCTCCCGGACTCCGCAGATCGCGGTACCACGCGGTTCCGTTCCCCGTGCCGAAGTAGACGAGGTCGAGATCGGGATCGTAGACGATGGGATCCCACGCAGGCGCGCCACCGCCCGTCTTCCAGTACTCGCCATGCCATGTATTTGCCGCGGCTTCGAGCGCGGGCGTTTCGAAGCCCTTCGCAGGATCACCAGGAACTGTAAATACGCGCCAGACGAGTTGTCCGGTCTTCGCATCGTACGCGGACAAATAACCGCGCACACCGAACTCGCCGCCTGCGTTCCCGATGATGACACGTCCCTTCGCGATGCGCGGCGCACCTGTGATCGCGTATGGCTGCGATTGATCCACGGTCTTCACATCCCATACTGGCTTGCCCGTGCGCGCGTCGATCGCGATCAGTCGTCCGTCGAGCGTCGCGAGGTAGAGCAGGCCGCGATAGAGCGCGAGCCCGCGATTGACGGCATCGCAGCAGACGGTGCGAGCACGCGAGCGCTCGACCATCGGATCGTACGTCCAGAGCTGGCGCCCCGTGATCGCGTCGAACGCGTATGCCACGCTCCACGTACTCGTGGTGTAGATGATGCCGTCGACGACGATCGGCGTGGCTTCGACGCCACGCGTGGTGGGGAGCTCGTGACTCCACAGGAGTCCCATGCGCCGAACGGTGGAGTCGTTGATTTGACGGAGCGGGCTGAATCGCTGCTCGCTGTACGTGCGGCCGTAGGTGAGCCAGTTCGCGGAGTCGCGGTCGGCAGAGACGAGTCGTTCGTCATCGATGCGCGCCACGGAGTCGGCGGAGCTGCATGCCACCGGAGCCCACAACACCGGCACACAAACCAAGACACGCGCGGGCAGTCTCATGTAGGTACCTCACGCTCGACGGACCAACCTACTCCTATCAGCAGACGCAATCACGTTATGCGTTGCCGCCAGAGAAACAAGGCCGACGCCGCGCAACCGTTACGTTTCGCCCGCTTCGACCGGATTGCCGAGCCCCCCGATGTGCTCGACCTCCACTTCCATCCGGTCTCCGGGTTTGAGAAACACCGGCGGTTTGCGCGCGAACCCGACACCGGCTGGCGTTCCGGTCGCGATTACGTCCCCGGGCTCGAGCGTGATGCTGTTCGTGATGAACTCGATGATCTCAGGCATCGATCTGTCCGTCGTCAGGAGATCACCTTCGGCTTTGGCGGCAGGATTCGCGGAGTCGTGCCGAACAGCTTGTTGATCGCGTCGATGCGCGTCCCGATCAGGCGGTCGAGCCGCGCCTGCGCCGCATCGGTCTCGCTCTTCAACTCCGTGGTCCGCAGGACCTCGCCGGCCGTCGGCGCGTGAATCCCGCGCCACACCATGCCTGCTACCGTGGTCACCTCCTCCCTGAGCCGCGGGTACTGGCGATAACCCATCACCGGTTCGGGCCTCGTGAGCGTGGAATCACGAAAGTGGGTGAGCTCCGTGATCGTGCTGTCCACGAGTGCCAGCGCCTGCGCCCCCTGCGCGACCCGACGTCCTCCGGAATCGAGCTGCTGTTTCAGTGCCTGGAGCTGGGTGATCAGGTCGTTCGTGTTGCCCACGATCCCGTTCACTCTCGCAGTGAGATCGCGAAGCTCGAGCCCCGTGCGCTCCTGCGCCACGACGTCCGCGGGCGGCAGGTCATAGCGCGGATCCACCTCCACGACGACCGGCTTCGAGAGCTTCCGGCCATCCACGTCGAGCGTGAGCGTGTACCGCCCGGCCTTCACCATCGGAGCCGGCGGCGTTCCGAAGCTCGCGAGCGTCACGTCACGATCGTAGACGCGCCACGGCCCCTTGGGAGGCGGCGCTGAGTCGGGACGCGGCCGCTCCACGCCTCCTTCGGGCGGCTCGAAGCGGAGGTCCCAGGTCGTGCGGTTGAGTCCCGACTGGTTAGGCAGCTTCTTGATCGTCCGGATGACGGCGCTCGCGTCGGTCACCGTGAGCGTCACCGCCTTGGCCGAATCCTTCAGGACGTACGCGACGATCGCCCCGTACGGCGGGTTCTCGCCGGCCCAAACGCGAGAGCCGAGGTTGCCGTCGCGATTCGCGAAGTTCCAGCGGACGGCGGGGCGGACGTCGAAGAAGGTGACGTCGCTGCCTAACGCAGCCCGGATCTCCTGGAGCGGCGTGATGTCGTCGAGGACGTACAGGCCGCGGCCGTGCGTCGCGACGATGAGATCGTTGTCGCGCGGATGGATCTGGAGGTCGCGCACCGGCACCGCCGGCAGGTCGCCGCGCAGTGCGACCCAATGCACGCCGCGATCCCACGAGACCCACAACCCCAGCTCGCTCCCGAAGTACAGGAGGTCGTGCCGGCGCGGATCCTCGCGAATGACGTGGCCCCAGCCCGCTCCTTTCGGCAGATCGCCCACGATCGACTTCCAGGTGCGCCCGAAGTCGGTCGTCATGAACAGGTATGGCGCGTAGTCGTCGTCCTGGTGGTGGTCAGCCACCACGTAGGCCGTGCCGGCCGCTTCGCGCGATGCCTCGACGGTCGGGATCCAGGCGTTAGGCGCGAGGCCCGGCACGTTGCGCAAGACGTTCGCCCACGTCTTTCCGCCGTCGCGCGTGACCTGGACGTTGCCGTCGTCCGTGCCGACCCAGATCACGTTGGAGTCGAGCGGCGATGGCGCAATGCTCAGGAGCGTCGAGTGGAACTCCGCTGCCGTGTTGTCCGTGACGATCTGCCCGCCGGAGTTCTGCTGCTTTTTCGGGTCGTTCGTCGTGAGGTCCGGCGAGATCACGTCCCAGGAGCTCCCGAAATCGCGTGACCGGAAGAGCACATTGCCGCCGAAGTACACGGTGCCCGGTTGCAGCGGCGTCACCGCGATGGGCGAGTTCCAGTTGAACCGATACTTGTGCCCGAACATCATGTCGCCCACCGAGCCGACGCGGTTCGGATAGGGATAGATCGTTTTGATGTTGCCGGTGCGCGCGTCGGTGATGGTGATCATCCCACCCTGCGCGTCCGAGTACACGAGCCAGGGCTTCGCTACATCCGGCACGGTGAAGAAGCCATCGCCGTACGAGATCGGCACCCAATCCACGCGCTGCACGCCGCGCAGCGCGAAGCCCATGGCCGTGCCGCACCAGTTGCCGTTGTCCTGCAGTCCGCCGCAGATATGATACGGTCGTTCCATGTCCACGTTGACATGGTAGAACTGCGTGAACGGGAAGTTGTTCACCACGTCCCACGTGCGGCCGCCGTCGGCGCTCGTCTGCCAGCCGCCGTCGGAACCTTCGAGAATGCGGCGCGGGTTGACGGGGTCGATCCACATCGCCTGGTGGTCGCCATGCACGTCGCCGCGAAACTGCGTGAACTTCGCGCCACCATCCTCGGAGAGATACAGATTGCCGGCGAGCGCCCACACACGATTCGGGTTCTGCGGATCGACCCGGATGTCGGCGTAATAGAAGGGGCGGAAGTTGATGTTCGGGTCCTTGTTCACCATCCGCCACGATTCGCCCGCGTCATCGCTCCGCCAGAGCTCTCCTTCGTCCACCGTCTCGCTCACGACGTAGACGATGTTCGGATCGCTCGGCGCGACGGACACGCCGATGCGGTCCATCGCCTTCTTCGGCAGACCGCGGGTTTCGTTAGGCCCGCTCAGGCGCGTCCAGTGATCGCCCCCGTCTATCGACTTCCACACCGACGTGCTTCCCGCCCCCGACTCGAAGTGCCACGCTCGGCGGAGGAACGTGTACATCCCGGCGTAGATCACGTTGCTGTTGCCCGCCTCGGCGGAGATGTCGGAGCAGCCCGTCTGCGTGTCGATGAAGAGCGCGCGTTTCCAGGTGCGGCCGCCGTCCGAGGTCTTGAAGACGCCGCGATCTTCGTTCGCTCCCCACTCGCGCCCGAGGGCGCAGGCGTAGACGACGTCGGCATCGCGCGCATCGATGACGAGGCGGGCGATGCGCTCGCTCTTCTCGAGGCCCATACGCGTCCAGTGCTCCCCGCCATCGACCGACTTGTAGACGCCGTCGCCGATCGAGGCGTTGTTGCGGGGATTGCCTTCACCCGTACCGGCATACACGACGTTCGGGTCCGACGGCGCGACGGCGATCGCCCCGATCGACGCGACGGACTGCCCGTCGAAGACAGGCTTGAACGTCGTCCCGCCGTTGGTGGTCTTGATGATCCCGCCGTTGGCGCCGGCCACGAAATAGGTCGAGGGATCGCCTGCAATGCCGGCGACGACCGAGACTCGGCCGGCATTGTTCGTCGGTCCGAGCGCTCGCCACGGGAGGTGGCCGAGCGCGGCGAGCTCGCGCGAGGGGGTGGGCGCGGAGGCGAGGTGTGCGGACGTCGCGGGCGCGGAGGTAGGGACCTGCGCGCGGATCGGAGGCGCGGCGGCGAGCGTAAACGAGGCGGCTAGTGCGAGGGAGCGCATTCGGCATCGGGGTTCGTGACGCGGTGAAGCTCGCGGCACGAAGGCCAGTGCACAAGCTCGATGCGGATCGCATCGTGTCCCTCACCGCCGTCGACGGTAGTGATCCGGAAGCGCGCCGCCGACCCGTTCAGCGTGCCGGTGCCCCAGAACTGCGCACGGTTCCCGGCGGCGACGAGCATCTCTCGATCGCCGTGCTCGCGAAGTCGCGGTGTGCACTGGGATTTCTGGCCGTCGCTCTCCCGTTAGGCACCGTCCCCTCGTGGAGAACCCTCGCGGTGATGATGAAATGCGCCTTCGCATCGCCCAGCCCCACGTCGTAGAATCCGCCGCACGTAACGACCGCACCGTCGGGGTCGAAGACGGCGACGGACTGGTAGAGCGCCGGCGCGCTCGTGCCGCCGTCCTCATCGGAGACAGTCGCGTGCACCGTATAGACGCCCGGGCTCCTGTACGTGCACGTCGCCGAATTACGGTGACGTAATGCCGGTGCGCGAGAGGGTCGTGCCGTTGCCGCACTCGACCTGCGAAGCGGAGGTGTCGCTCGGCCCCGCGGGGTGCGTGAAGGCGAGCGTGACCGGCGCGCGCGCACTTCCGCCCGTCAGTGGGATGGGCGATAGCGACCCCGTAAGGCGACCCGTTGGGATAGCCTCGTTAAGAGCCAGGGCGTTCGTGGGCTGCCCGTCGAGGTTCCCGAGGTCACGTATGCCTTGACCCATGTCCAGAGAAACGCGTGCGTCGTTTGGTCCCCCTCGAGGTCGGAGGAGCCCACTACCTGCCCAGCATTGTTGATGGCGGTA
>Ga0068862_100003341_pt1 | contig 13844 bp, 10 predicted proteins | sample KBSSwiS52_FD_66598 | JGI IMG/M metagenome (GOLD analysis project Ga0068862, IMG submission 66598) | Switchgrass rhizosphere microbial communities from Kellogg Biological Station, Michigan, USA - KBS Switchgrass S5-2 | ecosystem: Host-associated > Plants > Roots > Rhizosphere > Soil ... | reverse complement strand
GCGCTCGGCCGGCCGATCGGGCGCGACAGCATCGTCGAGATCGGCAACCTTGCTGCGGACGACGCCTTCGCTTTGGTCCAGCTCTGGGCGGGCGTGGCGAACGATCTGGGTGCGACATGCGAAGTGGCGGTCGCCACGCTCACGGCACCGTTGCGGGCAATGTTCGTCCGGCTCGGCGTTCCGATCCTGGAACTGGGCGTCGCGCACGCGGACAGAGCCGCGGGCGGAACCGACTGGGGTTCATATTACGCTGCCGATCCGCGCGTGTGCGTTGGGAGCATCGCGCAAGGCCAAAGCGCGCTCGCAGCCTTTTTCGCGCGCCGCCGGAGCCAGGCGGCGTGACCGGTCTGCTTCAAGCCGTTCGCCAGCACGCGGCGCATCGTCCCGAGGCAATTGCGCTCGATCCCGCAGTCGCGCCGCCGGTCACGTGGCGCATGTTGCAAACGCTGATCGAGGCGCGCTTGGCGAGCCTCACCGCACTCGCCGAGCGGACCCCGTACGTGCTGAGGCGCGATCATGGCGTAGACGCGGCGGTGTTGGAAATCGCGCTGCTCGAAGCCGGCATCCCGGTGCTTTCGCTTCCCGCCTTCTTCACCGAAGAGCAGGCACGCCATTCATGCGAGGCCTGCGGCGTTTCGGATGACGGCGCGCCGTCGCCTGCCGACGGACTGCTGCCGCCGGAAACTGCACGGATCACCTTCACCTCCGGATCGACCGGAGCGCCGCAGGGAATCTGTCTCTCGGCCTCGCACATGCTCACGGTTGCAGGCGGTGTCGTGGAGTCCGTAGGAACACGGCACGCCGGGCGGCATTGCGCGCTGCTGCCGCCCGGCATCCTGCTGGAGACGGTCGCCGGCCTCTTCGCCACGGTTCTTGCCGGCGGGACATATGTATGCCCTCCGCAGCGCGAAGTGGGACTGGGCGATCCGTTTCGCCCCGACTTCGCGCTCATGCTGCGCAGGCTGGGCGAGTGGCGCATCACCTCGCTGATCCTGGTGCCCGAATACCTGTCCGGCCTCGTCGCCGCGATGGAGGCGAGCAACGCGCGACTTCCCGACCTCAGTCTTGTGGCGGTCGGCGGTGCAAGGGTGCCCGTTGCCCTTGTGAACCGCGCACGAGCGGTGGGGCTCCCGGTGCGCCAGGGCTACGGACTGACGGAATGCGCCTCGGTCGTCTCGCTGGAAGCGGCGGGTGAAATCGAGCCGGGCTCGGCGGGGCGACCCTTGCCGCATCTTGGCGTCACCATCGCAGCGGATGGCGAGATCATCATCGAAGGGCCGATGTTTCTCGGCACGGTCGGATCGCCCCGCGCGCCTGGCCCTCTGGCGACGGGCGACATCGGCAGGATCGACACCGAGGGGCGGCTGTGGATCGAGGGGCGTAAGTCGGCGCTGATCGTTACGAGTTTCGGGCGCAACATCTCTCCCGAGTGGGTCGAGGCGGCACTGACCGCGCAGCCCGGCATCGCGCAGGCATTCGTCCATGGCGAAGGCCTACCGGCTCCCGAGGCACTGCTGGTGCCGGCACGCGCCGACAGCGACCTGGCCGCCGCCGTCGCCGCCGCGAACGCTGCCCTGCCCGCCTATGCTCAGGTCTCGCGGTGGCGGGAAGTGGCGCATTTCACACCGACAAACGGGATGCTGACCGGCAACGGCCGGCTGCGGCGCGCGGCGATCGCGGCGACATGGCTGGAGCGCACTCCGGCGTTCTTCCACGAACTGGAGGCCCGCACCGTACGCGCACGGCTGGATTTCCTGACGATCCCGCAGCTCCAGGCGGGGCTGGCCGGAAACATCGACCGCGGCGCCTACCTCGATTACCTCGCACAGGCCTACCATCACGTTCGCCATACCGTGCCCCTGATGATCGAGGCCCGCGCGCGCCTCGATCATCGTCCGGACCTAGTCGCCGCGCTCGACGAGTACGTCGAGGAGGAAACCGGCCACGAGGAGTGGATCCTGGCCGACATCGCGGCCGCTGGGGGTGATGCCGAAGCCGTGCGCCGCAGCCAGGGCGCCCCGGCGACGCGGGCGATGGTGGAACACGCCTACGCAACCATCCGAGGCGGTAATCCGGCGGCATTCTTCGGCATGGTCTACGTGCTGGAAAGCGTGAGCGTGGCTCTGGCCCAGCGGGGCGCGGGCGCGGTCGCCGCCCAACTGGGCCTGCCGCCCGAAGCCTTCACCTATCTCACGTCCCACGGCGCGCTCGACCAGGAGCACATGACTTACTTTGCCGACACGGTGAACCGCCTGACCGACACATCCGACCGGCAGGCCATCATCTCCATGGCGATCGATATCTATCGGCTGTTCGGCGCCGTGTTCGCCAGCATCGCGTTGGAGGGTGTCGATGTCGCAGCCTGAACGGCAAACGATCGTCGTCACCGGCGCTGCCGGCGGCCTCGGCGCACCCGTCGCCCGGCTGCTGCGCGCGCAGGGGGCATATGTCATCGGGATCGACCGGGTACCATGCGAGGCCTGCGACGACAGCGTCGTCGCCGATTTCTCGGACGATGTCGCCTTGACGGCGATTGCCGAACGGCTGGCGACCGATACGCCGGACGTGCTGGTCAACATCGCCGGGGTGATGCGGTTCGGCCTGCACGAGAGCCAGCCCATGGACGCGCTGGCTCTGTGCTACCGGATCAACCTGCTGGTTCCGGCCGTACTTGCCCGCGCTGTCGCGGGACCGATGCGCGCGCGCGGTTCGGGCCAGATCGCCAATGTCGGCTCAGTGCTCGGCGCGATCCCGTACCCCTGGTTCGCCGCTTATTCCAGCAGCAAGGCGGGTCTCGCCGCGCTGAGCCAGGGGCTGCGCCGCGAGTTGCTGGGCAGCGGCGTCACCGTCACCCACATCAACCCGCGCGCGGCGCGCACGCCTTTCAACAACGGCGAGGTAAACCGCTTCCTCGCCATTACCAAAATGAAGGCGGACGAGCCCGATTGGGTCGCACGACGGATCGCAGACGCAATCACAAGGCGTCGCGAGACCGTCAACATCGGTGCCATGGAGCGGGTCTACGCCGCTCTCAACGCGATATCGCCGCGCATCATCGACGCTGGCATCGCGGGGCAAATCCGCAAGGCGCGCGCCGCCTTCGGCTGATTTCCAGAGAATCACAGGAGAGAACCATGATCGAGCGATCCAGAATACTGGCTCTGTGGGGCGCCTTGCTGGCTGTCCTCGCTCCCGCCTGCGCCCGGGCCGACATGGCCGCGGATGTAAAGGTGCTCAACGACAACTGGGCGCACATCACTTACGAGATCAAGGGATCGAGCACGCAGACCAAGGCGCTCGACCAGCTCGCCAAGCAGGCCGCGATCGTCGTCTCGCGCTACCCCGGACAGCCCGAGCCGCTACTGTGGGAGGGGATCGTCACCAGCGAACAGGCGAACCGGGCCAATTTCTTCCACAAGCTGGGGCTCGCAACCCGCGCCCGCGACCTGATCGCGAAGGCCTATGCCCTCAACCCCCGGGCGGCACGCGGCGGCGTGGCGATGAGCCTGGGTGTGCTCTACTACAAGGTGCCGGGCTCGCCGCTGGCCTGGGGGGACGACACCAAGGCCGGAAACCTGCTCAAGCAGGCTCTCAACCTCGATCCCAACGGTCTGGACGCCAACTATTTCTACGGCGACTACCTGCTCGACCAGGGCAACCCGTCGGCCGCGAAGCCATACCTCCAGCGCGCCCTGCGGGCTCCGCGCGATCCCGCCCGGCCGGTCTGGGACGCCGGGCGCAGGCGCGAGGTTCAGGCCCTCCTCGCCAAGGCAGGCTGAGCGCCGGAACACGCGCCGATGACCTTCAGCCGCCGCCTGGCCGAACAGCTCGCGCGGCCCTCCGGGCGAGCCGGCCGCCTGCTAGGCCGTGCGATGGACATCGCCAACCGCAGGCCCCTTCGCCTCGCGGTCGACCTTCTCGCGCCGCGGGCGGGTGAGCGGATCCTGGATGCCGGCTGCGGCACCGGCGCCGCCATGGCGCAAATGCTGGAGCGGGCGCCGTGCCGGCCGACAGGCGTCGACGTTTCGCCCGAGATGCTGGGGGTCGCGCGGCGGCGGCTGGGTACCAGTGCCGACTATCTCCTGGGCGCCATCGCGACGATTTCTGCCTCCGCGGCCCCGTACGACGCGGTCCTCGCGCTCAACGTGCTGTATTTCGACGACGCGGACGCCTCCATGGTGCGCGCGTTGCATCGCCTGCTGCGGCCCGGCGGGCGTCTTGTCGGCTATGTCACCGATCGCGCCACGATGAACGGCTGGGCTTTTGCGGGCGCGGGCCTGCATCGCCTTTACGATCGGCACGCCCTTGCCGAAGCGATGTGCAATGGGGGATTTGCCCCCGACGCTGTGCGGGTGCAAGAGGTGCGGATCACGGCATCGGTTCAGGGGCTTCTCGTCCATGCCGAGCGCTGACAGGGCGATACCGGCGGGGGCGATGGAGGCGAGCGGGGTCAATACGGATGCGGGCGGGTTGGCGGCGATGGTCGAACTCCACCGCGCCGAACTGCTTCGGTTCCTGACCGCGCGCTGCGGGTCGCCCGAAGCGGCCGAGGACTTGCTCCACGATCTTTGGCTGAAGGCGTCGCACACCCACGCAGGACCCATTGCAAACGCCCGCGCCTATTTGTTCCGGATGGCGAACAATCTCGTGCTCGATGCTTCCCGCACGCGTCAGCGGTCGATGCGGCGCGATCACGCGTGGCTGGAGGACGGAGGGGATGCGACCGTACTTCCCCAGGACCGCGTGGATCCGACCGAACCTGCCGACGTGGCCATCACGCGCCGCGAGGAAGCGGCCGCCCTGCAGCGCGCCATCGACGACTTGCCCGAAGGCGCGCGCCATGCCCTGCGCCTCTACCGTTTCGAAGGAATGGGACAAGGCGCGATCGCGCAAAGGCTGGGCATCAGCCGGAGCGGCGTGGAAAAGCACCTCGCGCTCGCGATGAAGCGCCTGCGGGCCTCGCTGGCGGACTGCGGAATGTTCGACGCGGCGACGTCTGGGGATGGAGGACGCGGACGGGGAACCGCGAACGGAGCGGCGCACATGACGGACGAACAGCGATGACGCCCCGGGAAACGGAGACGATCCGTGACGTGGCGGCGCAATGGCATGTCGCGCTGGACAACGACGACATGGACTGGGACGCCTTCACCGCCTGGCTGGAGGCCGACCCCCGCCATCGCGTCGCCTATGACGAGATCGCGCTGACCGACGCCGCGCTGGAAGATCACCGGGCAGCGCTCCACGTGCCGGTGGTGGCGAATGACGATATGGCCGCTCATCCCGAGGTGCGCCGACGGCGGTGGTGGGCCTGGTCCGGGACCGCAGCCGCCGCGGCGCTCGCCATCGGACTGGCGCTTCCGGGGTTCCTGGCGGGTCCGGATCAGATCTACACGACCGAGGCGACGGCGCGGCAGGTCACGCTGGCGGATGGTTCCACCGTTTATCTGGCACCGCGCAGCCGGCTGGTCCTGTCCGGCCGCGACCGCGATCATCTGGCCTTGAACGGCGGCGCGATCTTCGACATCCGCCACGATCCGGCGCGCACGCTGTCCGTCGACGCGGATGCTCTGACGATCCGCGACATCGGTACGCGCTTCGACGTTCAGGCGCAGGATGGCCACGTGCGAGTCTCGGTGGCCGAGGGGAAGGTCGAAGTCGCCGGCGATCCGCTCGCCGCTCCGGTCCCCCTGTCTGCCGGCCGGGGGTTCGATTTCGACCGGGCAGCAGGCACTTCTACCGTCTCCGCCGTCCGCAGCGAAGACGTGGCCTCGTGGCGCGAGGGGCGATTGACCTATACCGATGCGCCTTTGTCTCTGGTTGCCGCCGATCTTGCCCGCTATGCCGGGGTACGGGTGGTGGTGCCCGACGCGCTGCGCGGCAGGCGTTTTTCGGGGACACTCGTAATCGACGATGGTGACGCGGCGATCCGGGATCTGGCGGAGGTCATGGGCCTGCGGCTCGGGGGTCGCGCTGGCGCTCGGCGCCTGGAATTGCCCGCGCGCTGAGGCGGACGAGCCGCGCCGGCAGATCGATGTCGCGGCGCGAACACTGCCGGATGCACTGGCCGAACTCTCCCGCGAGGCGCACGTCTCGATCGGAGCCGAAGGCACTCTGCCATCGGTGCGGACGGGCCGCGCCAAGGGCAAACTTACGATTGCCGAAGCGCTGGACCGCCTGCTGGCGGGTACCGGCTACCTCGCCCTGCAGGTGGGCCCCAGGGCATGGCGCATAGAGCGACAGCCGACGCCCACCCCCTCTCCCGCTTCCGCGCCCTCTCCAGTGCAACTCGACGTCGTCGATACGACGCCCATCGTCGTGACCGCGACGAAGCAGCCGCTCGCCTATTTCGATCTCCCCATGGCGGTATCGGTCGTGCCCCTCGGCGAACGCGATTCCCACGATCCGACCGCGGCGACGGCGACCGTAGCCGCCGCTACCGATGGAATGGCGCTGACCGGCCAGGGGCCGGGACGCAATCGCATATTCCTGCACGGCGTGGCCGACAGTCCTTTCCCCGGCAGCAGCCAATCCACGGTCGCTGTGGTGCTGGACGAGGCGCGGCTGACGTACTCGGCCCCGGACCCCGACATTCGCCTGATCGACATGGAACGCGTCGAGGTTCTGAAAGGGCCGCAGGGTTCGCTTTACGGGGTCGGTGTGCTCGGCGGCATCTATCGCCTCGTCACTCGCGCGCCCGATCTCGAAGATACAAGGGCCCAGGTGTCTGCGGGCGCCTCGTCCGTCGCGTCGGGCGCGATGGGATCGTCGGTCTCCGCCGTAGGCAACCTGCCGCTCGTTCGCGATCGGGTCGCGCTGCGGCTGGTCGGCTACGGCGCCATCGAACCGGGCTGGATCGACACCGGATCGCGCCGGGACAGCGACCGCACGCGGGTGTCCGGCGCGCGGGGCACGCTCGGGATCGCGCCGGGCGGCGACTGGCGCGTGGACGTGACGGGGTTCGGCCAATGGCTCAACTCCGGCGACAGCCGCTATGTCTACTCTTCCGGCAAGCGCAGTCGCCCGGACCAATTGCCCGAGCCCCACGACAACGACCTCAGCCACGTCGCCTTGCGCGCGACCGGCAGCATCGGCGCAGCCGCGCTGACGCTGGCCACCGGCGTGACCTGGCACGAGGTCGGCGATACCTACGACGCCACGCAAGGTGCCGAGGATTTCGGCGTTCCCGCTCCGTTGCGGCTGCTGGACCAGCGCAAATACCGCACCTGGGACAGCGAACTGCGGCTGCGCGGCACTTCGGGCAAGCTGGGGTGGCTGGTCGGTCTGTCGTATCTGTCCGCGCGGCAGGCGGTCACCGATAGCCTGACCTCGGCGGTGCAGCCCGCGCAAATTCTGTCGCAGGACCGGCGTGTGAGCGACGACAGCGCGGTCTTTTTCAATCTCACGCGGCCGCTCACGGCGCGTCTGACGCTGGAGGCGGGCGCGCGCCTGTTCCATTCGGCCATCGGCGAAGATCGCGGCCTGGTGCGCGATACCACGCATCGCGAGTTCCGGCGCACGGGCGTCACCCCGGACGTCTCGCTGTCATGGCGCCCTTCCCGACGCGACATGATCTATCTTCGCTATGGCTCGGCCTTTCGCCAGGGCGGGCTCGCGTTTTCCGCCGCGGGCAAGCTCGCCGCCCTCGACGGCGACGAACTGGCGACGGTCGAAGGAGGCTGGCGCCGGCACCTGGCGGGCGGCGGCCGCCTCGAAGTGGCGGCGTGGCATTCCTGGTGGTCCGACATCCAGTCGGACGCGCTGGGGCAGAACGGCCTTATCGAGACGATCAATGCAGGCGACGGCCGCATCCTGGGCACCGAGGTGTCGTTCGACGTGCCGCTCGCCCGGTCATGGCACCTCGAAGGCGGCGCCAACGTCACCAGCGCCCTGCTCACCCGCAACGCGCTGGGCCGCAAGCTCGAGGATCGCCACTTGCCCGCGGTGCCCGAATATACCACCCGCCTGGCGCTGCGGCACGGCTTCGCCCTCGGCGCGGCGGATATCGCCCTCAAGGCCGGGCTGGGCTTCGTCGGCCCGTCCCGGATGAACTTCGACCCACTGCTCGACCGTCGCTATGGCAAGATCTGGGACAGCAACGCAGAACTCCACGCGAGATGGGACCGATGGGATCTATCCTTGGCGGGGAGCAACCTGCTGGGCGGCACGCGCAGCGTGTTCGGCTACGGCAATCCGCTGCGCTATCGCACGACATCGCAGTTCACCCCGCAGCCGCCGCGCTCGGTCAGCCTGACGCTCGCGGCCTCGTTCTGACGAAGGCTCGTGGGGTTCAGAGATCAGGACGGAAACACGACGCCAAAGCCATGTCTGATCGCGTCAACCCAGCCCCCGGCCCGGCTCACCGGCGCAAGTTCCCGTGCGGATCGAAGATCACCCGCACGTCATCGGTGTCCGGAATTCCCCATGTGGACAACATCGGGGAGAAGCTGCGGACAAAACCGGGAAAGTATTCCTGTCAGGCGCCGGGGATAGGCGGCACCGGCAGGGGCGGCGCATCGGCATCGGCCTCATGCACTTCCACCAGCCCGCGCCCGACGTGGCTACGGCCCCGGCTATAGGCATAGTAGACCACCAGGCCGACGATCGCCCAGCCGAAGAACAGCGCGATCGTCACTCCTGAAAGGCTCAAGAACAAGTAGATACAGCCCAGGATCGCCAGCGGCGCCGTCAGCACGACGGCCGGCGTGCGGAACGGGCGGTAGCGCGAGGGATCGGTACGGCGCAGGACCATGACCGCGATCGACACGGCGGCGAAGGCGAACAACGTGCCCGAGTTGGAGACGTCCGCCAGCAGCCCGACCGGGAAGAACGCCGCGAACAGCGAGACGAACACGCCGGTAAGCAAGGTGATGACGTGGGGCGTGTGGTAGCGCGGGTGCAAGCGCGAGAAGAACTCCGGCAGCAGGCCGTCGCGGCTCATCACGAAGAAGATGCGGGTCTGGCCGAACATCATCATCAGGATCACCGAAGGCAGCGCGATGATCGCGGCGGCACCCACCAGCCAGCCGATGAACGGATGGCCAACTTGCTTCAACGTCCAGGCCAGCGCCTCCTTCGAGCACACCACCGCCGCTTCGTGGATCGACGTGCAGGCCGCGGAGAGCGCAGTGGTTCCCGGCGAGAGCACTTCGCCGCCGGCGCCGAACACCGGCTGCGCGCCCACGGTGCCTATCACCCCGGCGGCCACCAGCATGTAGAAAACCGTGCAGATCGCCAGGCTGCCCAGCAGACCGATCGGCATGTTGCGCTGCGGATTGGTGGTCTCCTCGGCGGCGGTCGAGACCGCGTCGAAGCCCACGTAGGCGAAGAAGATCGAAGCCGCCGCACCGGAGATGCCGGCAAAGCCCAGGGGCGCGAACGGCGTGAACTGGCCTGACTTGATGACGGGAAGGGTGAGGATGACGAAAGCCGTCAGCGCGGTGATCTTCACCGCGACGAGCACGGCGTTGAAAGTGGCGCTCTCCTTAGTCCCCTTTACCAGCAGCAAGGTGACCAGCAGCGCGACCAGCATGCCCGGAATGTTGATGGCACCGCCGTCGAACGGCCCGCGAACCAGAGCCAGCGGCACTTGTATGCCGAAACTGGAATTGAGCCAGCCGATGAAATAGCCCGACCATCCGACCGAGACCGCGCCGGCCGAAACGGCATATTCCAGGATCAACGCCCAGCCGACCATCCACGCGATCAGCTCTCCCATCACGGCATAGCTGTAGGTGTAGGCAGAGCCGGAGACCGGCACCATGGCAGCCATCTCGGCATAGCAGAGCGCCGCTACCGCGCAGACGAAGCCGGCGATCACGAACGAGAGCATCATGCCCGGCCCGGCCTTCTGCGCCGCTTCGGCGGTCAGCACGAAGATGCCGGTTCCGATGACCGCGCCCACCCCCAGCATGGTTAACTGGAAGGCGCCCAGCGAGCGGTGGAGAGACTTCTTCTCCGCCGTCGCCAGAATGGCGTCTAGCGGCTTGATGCGTCCGAACATGCGTACCCCCGGAATATTGCGCATGGATGACGGGAGGCTAAAGCAAGGCGTAGGCATGGCAAGCGCAATCGCGAAGGCTTCCCCGCCTTTGCTTCGCGGGCGCGACGGGTCTACAAGCCCGCCATGTCCACGACCTTCCAGCTAGACACCGCCACAAGCCGCGCAAATCCCACGCCGGCTCCGATGAAGCGCCTGACCGTGCCGGCTATCCAGCGCCGCAAGGCCGGCGGGACCACGGCCGAGCCGCTGGTGATGCTGACCGCCTACACCGCCCGGCAGGCGCAGCTTCTGGACCCGCATTGCGACATGCTGCTGGTCGGGGATTCGCTGGGACAGGTCATCTACGGCCTGCCTTCCACCCTGCCCGTCACGCTCGACATGATGATCGCCCACGGCGCCGCGGTGGTGCGCGGAAGCTATCATGCGGTGGTGATCGTCGACATGCCTTTCGGCTCCTACGAGGGCAGCCCCCAGCAGGCCTTCGCCTCGGCCAGCCGGATCATGGCCGAAACGGGCGCGGCGGCGGTGAAGCTGGAAGGCGGCGAGGCCATGGCCGAGACCATCGCCTTCCTCACCCGGCGCGGCATTCCGGTGATGGCGCATGTCGGCCTCACTCCGCAGGCGGTCAACGCGCTCGGCGGCTACGGCGCGCGTGGACGCAGCGATGAGGAACACGCGAAGATCCTGGCCGACGGACAAGCCGTGGCCGATGCCGGCGCCTTCGCGGTGGTGATCGAGGGCGTGGTGGAGCCGATCGCCGTCGCCCTCACCGAAAGCCTGGACATCCCGACCATCGGCATCGGTGCCTCGGCCCGGTGCGACGGGCAAGTGCTCGTCACCGAGGACATGCTCGGCATGTTCGAGCGCGTCCCCCGCTTCGTGAAGCGCTATGGCGACATCGCCGGCATGATCGGCGAAACGGCCGCGAGATACGCAGAGGAAGTGCGCACCCGCGCATTTCCGGGTCCTGAGCAGACCTACCAGCCCAAGGCGTAGGTCGGCCGGTCCGCAACCGCGCCGACCGGCGCGGGCGGGGCCCCGTCAAACAGCAGTGTCAGTCCATCAGGCCGTGTGCGGCCTCGGGCTCGACGGTCCAGGTCTGGCCCTTGCCGAGCAGCTTGGCGAGATCGGCGGTCTTGCCGCTCACCAGCTTTTCCCGCTCGAGGGCGACGGCGCCCTCGAACGTCGGCGCGGGATCGTCGTAAATCACGCCGAGCGCCATCGGGAACGGGCCGAACGGCATCTCGACCAGCATGTGTGCCAGGCCGCGGTTCCTGACGTTGTGGACCGCGACACCCGCCGCCCGCCAATCGCCATCGACGACATCCACGACCTTGAGCGTCAACGTCTCGGTATCGAGCTTCAGGCCCTTGGTGCCCTTGGCGAAGAGCAGCGGCTCGCCGTCCTTGCACCATAGCTGCATCGTATCGGCGACGGCCTTGGCGGCGAAATCGTCGAAGCGGTCCTTGTTGTAGACGATGCAGTTCTGGAAGATTTCCACGAATGCGGCGCCCTGGTGCCTGTGTGCCGCGATCAGCACGTTGGGCAGTTCCTTCGACACGTCGTAAGCGCGCGCCACGAAGCGGCCGCCCGATCCCAGCGCGAAGGCGCAGGGACTGGCCGGACGGTCGTAGGAGCCCAGCGGCGTCGTCGGCGAATTCGTGCCCTGCCGGCTGGTCGGCGAGAACTGGCCCTTGGTGAGGCCGTAGATCTCGTTGTTGAACAGCATGATCTGGCAGTTCAGGTTCCGGCGCAGCACATGCATCGTGTGGTTGCCGCCGATCGACATGCCGTCGCCGTCACCCGTCACCAACCAGACGTCGAGATCGGGGTTCGCCAGCTTGATGCCGGTGGCAAACGCCGGCGCGCGGCCGTGGATGGTGTGAAAACCATAGCTTTCCACATAGTACGGGAAGCGGCTGGAGCAGCCGATCCCCGATACGAACACGGTGTTCTTCGGATCGGCGCCGACCATCGGCAGCGTGCGCTGCACCGCCTTGAGGATCGCGTAGTCCCCGCAGCCGGGGCACCAGCGTACTTCCTGATCGGTTTCCCAGTCCTTGAGCGTGGTCTGGATGGGGGTCATGTCGTTCATGATCGTACCTCGTGGGTCCGGTTGGACCGGTAATCCTCAGTCGTTGCGGGCTTCGGGGCTGGGCAGCTGGTCCTCGTTGACGAAAACCTCCCCGCCCTCGTCGCCCGCGATGCCGTCGAAGAAGGAGCCGATGGCCTCCTCGATCTCGGCGATGGCGAAGGGCTGGCCCGAGACCTTGCAGAGCGGCACCGCGTCGATCAGGTACTGATCGCGCAGCACGGTCTTGAACTGGCCGGTGTTCATCTCCGGCACCAGCACGTGGTCGAACCGAGCGAGCAACTCGCCCAGGTTGTCGGGCAGCGGCCAGACGTGGCGGACGTGCACGTGGCTCACGCTCAGCCCCTTGCGGCGGGCGCGGCGCACGGCCTGGTGGATCGGCCCGAAGGTCGAGCCCCAGCCGACGACCGCCAGCGTGCCCGATGCCTCGCCCAGGGCGACGTCCTGGGCCGGGATCGTCTTTGCGACGCCATCGACCTTCGCCTTGCGCGCATCGGTCTGTGCCTGGTGAACCTGCGGCGCGTAATCGATGTTGCCCGTGTCGACCGCCTTCTCGATGCCGCCGATGCGGTGCATCAGGCCCGGCGTTCCGGGCTTGATCCACGGGCGCACGCCGTTCGCGTCGCGCTTGAACGGCAGCACCTTGCCCTCGGGGTTGTTGTTCTCATTGAGGAAGGTCTTGGGAAACGGCGTGAACGATGCCGGATCGGGCACCTTCCACGGCTCGGAGGCATTGCCGATGTAGCCGTCGGTCAGGAGTATGACGGGCGTCATGAACTGAGTGGCGATGCGGCACGCCTCGATCGCGCAGTCGAACGCGTCGGCGGGCGAGCGAGCGGCGATCACCGGCAGCGGGGCATCGCCGTTGCGGCCATAGACCGCCTGGTAGAGGTCCGACTGCTCGGTCTTGGTCGGCAGGCCCGTCGATGGCCCGCCGCGCTGCGAGTTGACGATGACCAGCGGCAGCTCGGTCATGATCGCGAGGCCCATCGCCTCGCCCTTCAGCGCGATGCCCGGGCCGGACGAGGAAGTGACGCCGAGCTGGCCGGCGTAGGAAGCGCCGATGGCCGAGCAAATCGCGGCGATCTCGTCTTCCGCCTGGAAAGTGGTGACGCCGAATTCCTTGAGCTTGGCGAGGTTGTGGAGGATCGCCGAGGCCGGGGTGATCGGGTAACCGCCGAAGAACATCTGCAGGCCGGCGAGCTGCGCACCGGCGACGAGGCCGAGGCTGACCGCCTCTGCTCCGGTGACGGTGCGGTAGAGGCCAGCCGGGCTCGGCACCGGCTCGATGTGATGTTGCTTGAGCGGACCGGCCAGCTCGGCTGTCTCGCCATAGGCGTGGCCGCCGTTGAGCGCGGCGATGTTGGCGTCGGCAAGGACCGGGTTCTTGCGGAACTTGTCCTTGAGCCACTGCACCAGCGGCGCGCGGTCACGGTCGAACATCCACAGCGCAAGGCCGAGCGTCCACATGTTCTTGCAGCGGAGCGCCTCCTTGTTGCCGAGGCCGAAGGGCTTCACGGATTCAAGTGTCAGCGCGGAGATGTCGAAGGCCAGCAGGTCCCACTTGGCGAGGCTGCCGTCCTCGAGCGGGTTGACCTCGTACTTGGCCTTTTCAAGGTTGCGCTTGGTGAACTCGCCGCTGTCGGCGATGATCAGCCCGCCGGGCTTCAGCGCATCGACGTTGGTCTTCAGCGCTGCCGGGTTCATCGCGACCAGCACGTCGGGCGCATCGCCCGCCGTCTCGATCGC
>Ga0068862_100003338_pt1 | contig 13857 bp, 12 predicted proteins | sample KBSSwiS52_FD_66598 | JGI IMG/M metagenome (GOLD analysis project Ga0068862, IMG submission 66598) | Switchgrass rhizosphere microbial communities from Kellogg Biological Station, Michigan, USA - KBS Switchgrass S5-2 | ecosystem: Host-associated > Plants > Roots > Rhizosphere > Soil ... | reverse complement strand
GGCCATTTCTGGGCCCCCGCAGATGACGAGCTTTGAAGAACTAAACGGTTGCGCCCAAGCTCGAACCGGTTGCCCGCCGCCGGGGGAGTGCGGGGGCCATTTCTGGGCCCCCGCAGATGAAGAGCTTGAAGAACTAAACGGTGATGCGAACGCCGGCGCCTAGGACTTGCCGGCGCGGGTCAAGAGCCACACGTTCAGAAGCACGAACCCGGCGACCGAGGCCACCGAGAGCGTGAAGTAGGCGAGGCAGATCGCCTCCTGGCGCGTGGGCCACGTGGCGCTGCGGATGCGGCGCCAGAGCGACTCGCGCACGAAGCGCACCGAGTCGTGGTTCAGGGTCGGCACGCCGACCATCTCGACCAGGATGTGGTAGCCGTCCATCTCGAGGAACCAGAACGGGTAGAGGCTGATCAGGAACGACTGCAGCTGCAGCAGGGCGGACGCGGCGAGGAATCCCTGGATCAGGCCGGGCTCGAGGTGCGCCGCGAGCCAGAAGCAGAAGAAGCCCAGGAACAGGTGGAAGAGCGGCCCCGCCACCGCGTTGACGATGCGGGCCCGGCGGGTGGCCATGAAGATGTCGGTGACGTCGGCGTAGAAGGTCGGGATGAAGCCGTGCAGGATCGTGAAGCCGAACTCGCGCACGCGGCGGCGGTAGTGGACGCACGCCAGCGCGTGGATGATCTGGTGGTTCACCACCGTGAGCCAGAACACGATCTTCACCAGGAGGATGGCCACCACCGGATGGCGCGCGAGCCCGTGCGTCACCTCGGAGAGGTCGTGCCAGATCGCGATCGCGCTGCGCCCGCCCACCACCACCATGATCGCGAGCGCGATGAGGGCCCACGGGGTGAAGAGGACGAATCCGCCGTAGCGGTAGACGCGCTCGAAGAACTGGTGCGAGCGCCGGCTGGTGACGGTCAGCCGCTCCAGCGCGTGGAGCGTGCCCTCCATCGCCCGCGCGGCCGGGTTCCGGCGGTTGCGGGCCAGCACCGCCCGCAGGCGCGAGACCGGCCGCATCGTGAGCAGGTCCGCGCGGAGCAGCTTCACGAGGAGGGTCGGAATGATCTCGAAGTCGAACGAGCCGTAGTGCAGGAGGTACGAGGTCGCGATCTCCTGCAGCGACGCGCGCCCGTCCATCTGATGCCAGAGGAACTTCTCGGTCTCGGTGATCTGGATGATCTGCTCGGTGCGGCGGTTCTTCAGCGCGTAGGTGACGATGCCCGCGGGGGCGTAGGGCAGGCGGGCCATCTCCCAGTCCGCGTCGGGGATGCGCTGGGGCCGGCTGTGGAGGTAGGCGACCCCGCTCGCGATCTCGCGGGTCTCGAAGCCCTTGCCGTCCTGCTCGCGGACGAGCAGCTCGATGCGGGTGCGCTTCGGCCTGCTGTCGACGACCTTGTCGCCGCCTTCGCTCACGGGAACGCTCCGGCGGCGCTACTTGTGCTCGATGTCGAGACCGGTGGCCTCGAGCCCCCAGCGCGTCACCTCCGCGACCAGGTCGGAGGAGTCGCGGAGCCGCTTGAAGGCCACCTGGGCCATCTGCTGGAAGAACTTCGCGGCCGCCACCGGGCTGCCGGTGATGAAGCGGCTCAGGCTGTCGCGGTCGAGGCTGTAGAGAGCGGCGTCGGTCTCGGCCTGGCAGGTGGCGGAGCGGCGGCGCTCGTCGCCGAAGAGGCTCATCTCGCCGAACGCCTCGCCCGCCCCGAGGCGCGAGAGCACCTGCTCGACCCGGCCCGTCACCGGCTTCGAGACCACGATGCTCCCGTCCTTGATGAGGTACAGCTCCTCGCCGGGATCACCGGCCCGGAACAGGACGTCGCCCTTCCGCAGGCGACGCTCCCGGAAGCTGGGCCAGAGGGCGAGGAGGACGTGATCCTCGACGTCCTTGAACAGCACGACCCGACGCAGGAAGCCGAGCTCGGGACGGTTCGACAATCAGGTGGCCCAGCGCTTGAGCATGACGTTCTGCAGCGCGCGGGCCCGGTCGCGGTCGGAGACCTCGGAGGTGGAGCCGAGGGCGTGCATGATGGCGGCCCGTTCGTCGGCGGTGAGCTCGAAGCCGGCCAGAACCCGGGCGGGATCCCGCGTCAGATCGGCAAGGAACTCCTTGTCGATCATCACCTGTCCGACCAGGTCCTGGATGCCCTTGCCCCCCACGGACGACCTCGACTTTTCCGGGTCCCGGAAATTTCGACCCGGAAGCTCAATTTATCAGAAGTGGCGCGGTTTTAAAAGCCCGGAACTCATTCGTAACGGAGGGCGTCGATGGGGTTCAGGGCCGCCGCCTTGCGGGCCGGGTAGAAGCCGAAGAAGACGCCGACGGCGGCCGAGAAGGCGAAGGCCATCGCGACCGCCTCGGTCGAGACCAGGGTGCGCCACTGCGCGAAGTGGGCGATGGCGTAGGAGCCTCCGAGGCCCATGGCGACCCCGATGGCCCCCCCGATGAGCGACAGGGTCACCGCCTCCACCAGGAACTGCAGCAGGATGTCCCGGCCGCGGGCCCCCACCGCCATCCGGAGACCGATCTCGCGGGTCCGCTCGGTGACGGAGACCAGCATGATGTTCATGATCCCGATCCCGCCCACCAGGAGGGACACCGAGGCGATGGCGGCGAGGAGCAGCGTGAGGACCCGGGATGATGCCTCCTGCGACTGGAGCACCTCGGTGAGGTTGCGGATGTTGAAGTCGTCCTCCTGGTTGTTCTGCAGGCGGTGCCGCTGGCGCAGGAGCCCGCGGATCTCCTGCTCCGCGTCGCCCATGGCGCGGGCTTCGCCCACCTTCACCGCGATGGAGCCCACCGAGCGCGCGTTCGCCTGGCTCGCGCCCAGCACCTTCTTCTTGGCGGTGCTGAGGGGGATCAGGACCGTGTCGTCCTGGTCCTGGCCGAAGGTGGTCTGCCCCTTGCGGTCCAGCAGCCCGATCACCGTGAATGGCACGTTCTTGATGCGGATCACCTGGCCGAGCGGATCGCCCTCGCCGAACAGGCTGCTGGCCACCGTCTGGCCGAGGAGCGCGACCTTGCTGGCGCCCTCGATCTCCTCCAGGCTGAAGAGCCGCCCGTCGACCACGTCCCACTCGCGCGTGGTGAAGTACTCGAGCGTGACGCCCTGGAGGCCGGTGGCCCAGTTGAGATTGCCGTAGACCACCTGGGCGCTCCCGCGCGAGGTGGGCGCGCTGGATGGCCCACGCGTCGTCCTCGGTGATGGTGAGCTGGCTGCCCGAGCCCATGCGGGCCCCGCCCGACAGCACCGAGCCCGAGAGCACGATGATCATGTTCGAGCCCAGGCTCTGGATCTGCTCGGCCACCCGGGCCTGCGCCCCCGAGCCGACCGCGACCATGGTGATCACCGCGCCGACCCCGATGACGATGCCGAGCATGGTGAGCGCGCTGCGGAGCTTGTTCACCCGGAGGGCCCGGACCGCGATCCGAGCGCTGGCCCATGCGCTCGCCCAGACACCCATTCGGACCTCCTCCACCCGAAGCGCGAACCAACCCGAAGGCTGGCCGGGGGCCCACCGCTCGTCACCTGGTGACCGGAAGCCACCAGGCCTCCCGCCCCTGCCGCATAGACGATCGGGCGGCCGGGCCGGTTGACCGTCAACGGATCGCATCTTTCATTCGTCAGGACCGATGAGAGGGCCGGGCTGGCCCGTCAGAGGGACGTGGAGCCTTCGCCGAGCCCGGATATGATCGTGACCGCCCACTACGGGCGTCTGCGGCGGCTGTGTCGGCTGCTGCTGGGAGACGCCCAGGAGGCCGAGGACGTGGTGCAGGAGGTGTTCCTGAAGGGCCACGAGGCCGAGAGCCTCGGGCGCGCCCCGCTCGACTGGGGCGCCTGGCTCACCCGTGTCGCGGTGAACGCCTGCCGGGACCGGCGGCGGGCGGGCGGGTGGATGCGCCTGCGTCTGCGCTCCACCCACGTGGACGACCTGCCCCTGGTCGCCGACACCCCGGCGCCCAGCGACGTGGCGATCGGCGAGGACACCCGGCGCCGTATCTGGGCCGCCTTCCGCACGCTGCCGCGGCGGCAGCAGGAAGTGTTCGCGCTGCGCTACATCGAGGAGCAATCGACGAGCGACGTGGCGCTGGCCCTCGGCCTGAGCCAGGGCAGCGTGAAGCGCCACCTCTTCCGCGCGCTCCGCCACCTGCGGGGCGCCCTCGAGGACGCCCGGTGAGCCCGTGCCTCTCGGACGACGCCCTCACCCGGGTGCACGCCGACCTGGGCTCCATCGCGGAGCGCGCCCACCTGGCCGCCTGCGCCGCGTGCACCGCGCGCTCGCGTCGGATGCGGGGCGACCTCGACCTCATCGCCGCGGTGCTGCGCGACACGCCGGAGCCGGTCACGCGCTCCGCTCCCGTGCGGGCGCCGCGCCGCTGGCTGCCCGCCGCGGTCGGTCTCTCCGCGGCCGCCGCGGTGCTGCTCGTGTGGGTGGAGGTGGCGGTGTGGCGCGCGGTGACCCCGGTGCCGCCCAGCATGCAGCCGCAGGAGGTGGCCGCGATCCTGTCGGACGTCTCGGCGTCTCTCTTCTCCCTGAGCGGCGATCCCGGCTCGGCCTCCGCCGCCGAGGAGAGCCCGCAGAGCCTCGAGGCGATGGCGCGCGAGGTCGACAGCACGCTCACCGGAGCCGAGCCGTGAGGATGCCGCGCATCGGAGCCGCGCTCCTGGTGGGCGCCCTGCTGGCCGCCGCGGGCAGCGGCGCGGCGCTCGCGCAGGGCCCGCTCGGCGGTGGCCGGGACGGGGGCATGCGGTGGGGCGCCGGCCGGGGCGAGGGTGAGCTGGCCCTCATGATCCGCGCGGCGAATCTCACGCCCGAGCAGCAGACCCGCGTGCGCGAGATCCTGTCCGCGCACCGCGCGGCGGCGCGCCCGGTCGTCGAGCAGCTCCGCCGGGCGCAGGCGGAGCTGGGCGACAAGCTGCTGGCCACGGGCCCGGTGCAGGCCGCCGATCTGCAGCCGCTGCTCGAGCGGATCAACCAGCTGCGGGACCAGCTCGCGCGGGGCAGCGCCACCACCGCCCTCGAGGTCCGTGCGGTGCTCACGCCCGAGCAGCTGGCGCGCGTGGCCCAGACTAAGGAACGCCTCTCCCAGCTCCGCGAGGAGATGCGCCAGCTGATGCAGCCGCCGCGCCGGTAGCCCCGCCATGCGCTCGCTCCTCGCCCTGATCGTCCTCGCGACCGGCCTGGTCCTGCCGGCCCTGGCCCACGCGAGCCCGCCGGACCCCTCGTGGATCCCCGGCCTCTACGACGACGCCGATTTCGACGACGTCGTGGTGCGCGTGACCTCGGGGACCGGCAGCGTCGGTCCCGAGCCGCCGGACGCGCAGCGCCTCGGCCCCGCGCCCGCGGAGCGCGTCGGCCACCGGTCCGAGCCGGCGCCCGAGTCGCGCGGCACGCGCGCGAATCAGGGCCGCGCTCCTCCCACCCTCTAGCCGCCGTCATTCTCTCGTCGCCGGCCGGCGCGGCCGGGCTCGCTCGTGGGTTCGCCCCACAAGTCCGTCCCCCGCGCATCGTCCAAGGACGGCGACCTTTCGACGAAACCCCGAACGGAGGTGAAACGAGGAGGAGACCCATGCTTCGCATGGTGACGGTGGTGCTCGCGTGCTTCGCGGTGGCGGTGGCGGGGCTGATCGCGCTCGACGGCCGGACGGCCCGCGCCGAATGGAGCGAGTACGGGAAGGACTGGGACGAGTCTGCGCCGATGCAGAAGTCCCTCGGCGAGGGCGAGGGGCTCGGTGACCGGAGCCTCGGCGATCAGATGTTCCACGTCGAGTGGGCCGTCACCGCCGTCCCCGACGGTCAATCCGAGATCACCGGCTACGTCTACAACGACGAAGGCGAGACGGCGGACGACGTGGAGCTGCGCATCACCGCGCTCGACGCCGCCGGCCAGCCGGCGGACTCGGTGATGCGGCCGGTGCGCGGGGAGGTGCCGGGTCTCGGGCGCGCCTACTTCGACGCTCGGGTACCCGCCCGCGCGTCGTTCCGCGTGCAGGTGGCCTCGTTCGAGCTCGAAGCCGGCGGCGGCGCGTAGGAGGTGGCGATGCTCGACCACGCGATCACGTGCAGCGATCCCGGCCTCACGATCCCGAGCCCGGGGCGCGAGAGCAGCCTGTGGGCGATCGTGCTCGCCGGCGGCGAGGGGCTCCGGCTGCGGGCCCTCACCCGCTACCTCTACGGAGACGAGCGGCCGAAGCAGTACGCGGTCCTGACCGGGTCGAAGTCGCTCCTGCGCCAGACCCTCGAGCGGGTGACTCGCCTGGTGCCACCGTCGCGTATCGTGGTGGTGGCGCAGGCGAGCCACGACCGCTATCTCGACGCGGAGCTGGCCGGCTTCCCGAGCGTGCACGTGCTCGCCCAGCCCTCGAACCGCGGCACCGCGGCCGGCGTCCTGATGCCCGCGCACTGGATCCGGGTGCGCGATCCCCACGCGGTGGTCACCGTCTTCCCGGCCGACCACTTCGTGCTCGAGGAGGACGCCTTCATGACCCACGTGGGAGCGGTCGCGACCTACGTGGGCGCGGAGCCGGACGGGCTGGTGCTCCTCGGAGTGCCGCCCGCCGACCCCGACCCCGACTACGGCTGGATCGAGCGGGGCCCGCGCGTGGGATGGGCGGGCGCGGACCCGGTGTGGCGGATCCGTGGCTTCCGCGAGAAGCCCACCGAGGAATCGGCGCGGCGGCTGTTCGCGCTGGGCGCCCTGTGGAACACGCTCGTGCTCGCGGCGCGAGTGGACGCCCTGGTCGAAGCGGGCCGCCGGTGCCTGCCGCTCCTGCACGACCGGCTGGTGCGCATGGGCCTCTTCACCGGCACCCAGTACGAGACGTGGGCCCTCCGCCAGGCCTACCTCTTCGCCCCCACCGCGGATTTCTCGCGGGCGGTTCTGGAGTCGCCCGCCCTCGCCCTCTCGGTGGCCGAGGTGCCGGCCCACACCTGGTGTGATCTGGGCACGCCGGCGCGCGTCGCGTGGACGCTCCGGGCCCTCGGCGCCCCGCTTCCGGCCTGGATCGATCGCCTCGGAGCGACCTCGTGATGCGCGCGGCGCGCCCTGACCCCCGCGGTCCCCCGATCTCGGACTTCGTCGGGCCGAATGATCCCCCGGAGTGGTCCGTCGAAGTATGCTACAAGGCGGAGCCACGACGAGAGGGGGGCGGCATGGCTGGCGAAGCGCAGCAGTTCGAGGGGTTGCGTTCCGAGCCGACGAACGCGACCCGCCGGTCACGCGGCCGGGTCTGGATCATCGGGATCGTCCTGGCCGCCCTGCTCGCCGGTGGCGGCTACTTCGCGCTGAATCGCCCGGGGCGCGCGGCCCCGCCTCCCCGTCCCGCCGGCGCGCGGGCGATCCCGGTGGTGACCGTGCCCGCGAAGACCGGCGACCTGCCGGTCTACCTCACCGGCCTCGGGACCGTGACCGCCCTGAACACGGTGACGGTGCGGAGCCGCGTGGACGGCCAGCTGATGCGGACGCTGTTCCAGGAGGGTCAGCTCGTCAAGGCGGGTGACGTCCTCGCCGAGATCGACCCGCGCCCCTTCGAGGCCCAGCTCACCCAGGCCGAGGGCCAGCTCGCGAAGGACGAGGCCGCGCTCAGCAACGCGCGCCTCGATCTCGAGCGGTACCGCACCCTCGTCAAGGGCGGCTTCATCCCGCAGCAGCAGCTCGACACGCAGGCCTCCAGCGTCTCCCAGCTCGCGGCCGCCATCCGGGCCGACCAGGGCAACGTCGACGCGATCAAGCTCCAGCTCACGTACTGCCGGATCATCGCCCCCATCACCGGGCGCACCGGCCTGCGCCTCGTCGACGCGGGCAACATGGTGCACGCCAACGATGCGGGCGGCCTCGTGGTGCTGACCCAGGTGCAGCCGATCGCGGTGCTGTTCACGATCCCGCAGGACAATCTTCCCGCGGTGCTCGCGCGCCAGCGCGCGGCGGGGGCGATCGCGGTGGAGGCGTTCGACCGCGAGGGGCGCACTCGCATCGCGAGCGGCCACCTGATCGCGGTGGACAACCAGATCGACCAGGGCACCGGCACCGTGAAGCTGAAGGCGAGCTTCGAGAACGCCGACCTCGCGCTGTATCCGAACCAGTTCGTCAACGCCCGCGTGCTGGTCGACACCCTCAAGGGCACCGTGCTGGTGCCCAACGAGGCCATCCAGCGCGGGGCCCAGGGCCCGTTCGTCTACGCGGTGAAGCCGGACAAGACGGTGGAGCTGCGCAAGATCACGCTCGGGCCGGTCGAGGGCGGCGTCACCGCGGTGCGCGAGGGCGTGGCCGCGGGCGACGCGCTGATCGTCGACGGCGCCGACAAGGTGCAGGAGCGCTCGCGCGTGGAGCCGACGATGCGCGGCGACCGGCCGGCCGCCCCCCGCGGCGATCAGCCGGCGCCGGCGCGGGGAGACCAGTCGCCCGCTCCTCGCGGCGAGCGGCCGCCCGGAGCCCGCGGAGGCGGATGAACCCGTCGCGACCGTTCATCCTGCGGCCGGTCGCGACCTCTCTCCTGACCGCCGCGATCGTCCTCGCCGGTCTCGTCGCCTACCGGCTGCTCGCGGTGTCCGCCCTGCCCCAGGTCGACTACCCGACCATGCAGGTGCAGACGTTCTATCCGGGAGCGAGCCCCGACGTCATGGCCTCCGCGGTCACCGCCCCCCTCGAGCGCCAGTTCGGCCAGATGCCGGGGCTCAAGCAGATGACCTCGACCAGCTCCTCGACCAGCAGCGTGATCACGCTGCAGTTCGACCTGAACCTGGCCCTCGACATCGCGGAGCAGCAGGTGCAGGCCGCGATCAACGCGGCGACCTCCTTCCTGCCCACCGACCTGCCCAATCCGCCGATCTACAGCAAGGTCAATCCCGCCGACGCGCCGATCCTCACCCTCGGGCTCACCTCCGCGACCCTGCCCCTCACCACGGTGCAGGACCTCGCCGACACGCGCCTGGTGCCGAAGATCTCCCAGCTGCCGGGCGTGGGCCTGGTCACCCTGAGCGGGGGGCAGAAGCCGGCCATCCGCATCCAGGTGAACCCGGCGCGGCTCGCCGCCAACTCGCTCACCCTCGAGGACGTGCGCATCGCGGTGGCGGCCGCGAGCGTGAACCAGGCCAAGGGCAGCCTCGACGGGCCGCGGCAGGCCTTCACCATCGGGGCCAACGACCAGCTCGTCAGCAGCGAGCAGTACCGCAACCTGGTCATCGCCTATCGCGGCGGCGCGCCGGTGCACCTCTCCGACGTGGCCGACACGGTGGACGACGCGGAGAACCTGCGCCAGGCCGCCTGGATGGGGACGGAGCCGGCGGTGATCGTGAACATCCAGCGGCAGCCGGGCGCGAACCTCATCCAGGTGGTGGACCGGGTGAAGCAGCTCCTGCCCGCGCTCCAGGCCACCCTGCCCGGCTCGGTGAAGGTGGCGATCCTGAGCGACCGCACCATCACCATCCGGGCCTCCGTGCACGACGTGCAGCTCGAGCTGATGCTGGCGGTGGTCCTGGTGGTGACGGTGATCTTCCTCTTCCTGGCCAGCCCCGCCGCGACCTTCATCCCGTCGATCGCGGTGCCGGTCTCGATCATCGGCACCTTCGCGGTGATGTACGGGCTCGGGTTCAGCCTGAACAACCTCACCCTCATGGCGCTCACCATCGCCACCGGCTTCGTGGTCGACGACGCGGTGGTGATGATCGAGAACATCGCGCGCTACATCGAGGCCGGCGACGGCCCGCTGGAGGCGGCGCTGAAGGGCTCGGCGCAGATCGGCTTCACCATCCTGTCCCTGACCGTGTCGCTGATCGCGGTGCTGATCCCGCTCCTGTTCATGGGCGACATCGTGGGCCGGCTCTTTCGCGAGTTCGCGATCACCCTGAGCGCCGCGATCCTGGTCTCGGCCGCGGTGTCCCTGACGCTGACCCCCATGCTGTGCGCCAGGCTGCTGCACCACCGCGAGGCGCGCGAGGCGGGCCGGGTCGCCCGGGCCTCCCAGGCGGTGTTCAACCGGGTGCTGGACCTGTACGCGCGCACGCTCCGGGTGGTCCTGGCCCATCAGGGCCTCACCCTGGTGGTGGCGGTGGCGACCCTCGGCCTCACCTTGCTGCTCTACACCGTGGTGCCCAAGGGCCTCTTCCCCATCCAGGACACCGGAGTGATCCTCGGCATCTCGGAGGCGCCGCAGACCGTGTCGTTCCCGGCCATGGCCCAGCGGCAGCAGGCGCTCGTGCGCGCGATCCTGGCCGACCCCGCGGTGGAGACCGTCTCCTCCTTCATCGGCATCGACGGCACCAACGTGACCCTGAACAGCGGGCGCACCCAGATCACGCTGAAGCCCCTCGATGAGCGCGGAGTGGGGGTGCGGGAGGTGGTGGAGCGCCTCCGGTCGCGCCTCGCCGACGTGCCCGGCATCACGCTCTACCTGCAGCCGGTGCAGGACCTCACGGTCGAGGATCGGGTGAGCCGCACCCAGTACCAGTACAGCCTGGAGAGCCCGAACCTCACCGAGCTGAACCGCTGGGCCCCCCGCATGGTCGAGCGCCTGCGCGCGTTGCCGGGTCTTCGCGATGTCGCGAGCGACCAGCAGGACCAGGGGCTCGAGACCACGGTGCGCATCGACCGCGACACCGCCTCGCGGCTCGGCATCACCCCGCAGATGATCGACGACGCGCTCTACAACGCGTTCGGGCAGCGGCAGATCTCCACCATCTTCACCCAGCTCAATCAGTACCGCGTGGTGCTCGAGGTGCGGCCCGAGTTCCGGCAGGACCCGGCCGCGCTCCACCAGATCTACCTGCGCTCCAGCACCGGCGGCCAGGTGCCGCTGTCGACCTTCACCTCCTTCGAGGAGCGCGCCAGCCCGCTGGTGATCAGCCACCAGGGCCAGTTCCCGGCGGTGACCGTCTCGTTCAACCTGGCCCCCGGCACCTCCCTGGGCGAGGCGGTCGACGCCATCGACGCCACCCGGCGCGACCTCGGCATGCCCGCCTACATCGAGGCCCGCTTCCAGGGCGCGGCGCGCGCCTTCCAGGCCTCCCTCGCCAACGAGCCGCTGCTGATCCTGGCCGCGGTGGTGTGCGTGTACATCGTGCTCGGCGTGCTCTACGAGAGCTGGATCCACCCGGTGACGATCCTCTCGACATTGCCCTCCGCCGGGGTGGGAGCGCTCCTCGCGCTGCTCGCGGCGCGCCTCGACCTGAGCGTGATCGCCCTGATCGGCATCATCCTGTTGATCGGCATCGTGATGAAGAACGCGATCATGATGATCGACTTCGCCCTCGACGCGCAGCGCACCGAGGGCAAGCCGGCCCCGGAGGCGATCTACCAGGCGTGCCTGCTGCGCTTCCGCCCGATCCTCATGACCACCCTGGCCGCGCTCCTGGGCGGCGTGCCGCTCGCCCTGGGCCGCGGGGTGGGCTCCGAGCTGCGCCAGCCGCTCGGGGTCGCGATCGTGGGCGGCCTCATCATGAGCCAGCTGCTCACGCTCTACACCACGCCGGTCATCTACCTGGCCTTCGACCGCCTCGCGTCGCGCGCGGCCCGCCGCTCCCGGGCTCGCGCCGGAGCCCCCGCGAGCGCGCCCGCCGAGCCCTCGCGCCCGTGAACCTCTCGGCGCCGTTCATCCGCCGGCCGGTCGGCACCACCCTGCTGACCGTGGCCCTGGTGCTGGCCGGGATCATCGGCTTCCGGCTGCTGCCGGTGGCCCCCCTGCCCCAGGTCGACTTCCCGACCATCAACGTCTCGGCGGGGCTGCCCGGCGCGAGCCCGGAGACGATGGCCTCCGCGGTGGCCACCCCGCTCGAGCGGCAGTTCACCCGCATCGCGGCGGTCACCGAGATGACCTCGACGAGCTTCCTCGGCTCGACGAGCGTGGCCCTGCAGTTCGACCTCTCCCGCGACATCAACGGGGCGGCCCGGGACGTGCAGTCGGCCATCAACGCGGCGAGCGGCCAGCTGCCCTCGAACCTGCCGAGCAATCCGACCTATCGCAAGGTCAACCCCGCCGACGCGCCGATCATGATCCTGGCGCTGACCTCGGCCACCGCGAGCACCGGCCAGCTCTACGACATGGCCTCCACGATCCTGCAGCAGAAGCTGGCCCAGATCGAGAACGTGGGCCAGGTGTTCGTGGGCGGCAGCTCGCTGCCGGCGGTGCGGGTGGAGCTCAACCCCAACGCCCTCGCCCGGTACGGGATCGGGCTCGAGGACGTGCGCGCGGTGCTGGCCAGCGCCAACGTCAACCGGCCCAAGGGCCAGCTCCACGGCCCGGAGCGGGCGTGGGAGCTCGGCACCAGCGACCAGCTCCGCTTCGCCAGCGAGTACCGGCCCCTGCTGGTGGCGTGGCGGAACGGCGCCGCGGTGCGGCTGTCGGACGTGGCCGACGTGCAGGATTCCGTCGAGGACCTCCGCTCGATCGGACTCGCCAACGGCAAGCCCGCCGCCTTGCTCATCATCTTCCGTCAGCCCGGGGCCAACATCATCGACGCGGTGGACAGCATCCGGGCGGCCATGCCCGAGCTCCACGCCCTGCTCCCCGCCGACGTCACCCTCACCCCGGTGCTCGACCAGACCGTGACCATCCGGGCCTCGGTGTCCGACGTCGAGCACGCCCTGATGATCTCGGTGACCCTGGTGGTGCTGGTGGTGTTCCTCTTCCTGCGCGACGCCCGCGCCACCGCGATCCCCGGCGTCGCGGTGCCGGTCTCGCTCATCGGCACCTTCGCGTTCATGTACCTGATCGGCTACTCGATCGACAACCTGTCCCTGATGGCCCTCACGGTGGCCACCGGCTTCGTGGTGGACGACGCGATCGTGGTGGTGGAGAACGTGATGCGCCATCTCGAGGCGGGCATGCCGACGATGCAGGCGACCCTGACCGGGGCCCGCGAGATCGGCTTCACCGTGCTCTCGATGAGCATCTCGCTGGTCGCGGTCTTCATCCCGATCTTGCTGATGGGCGGCCTCATCGGCCGGCTCTTCCGCGAGTTCGCGGTGGTGCTCTCGGTGGCGGTGCTCGTGTCGCTCGTGGTCTCGCTGACCACCACCCCGATGATGTGCGCCCTCCTGCTGCGCTCCCAGCACGGCCGGCCCCGGGGCCGCTTCTACCGGGACGGCGAGCGCGTGTTCGGCTGGGTCGTGCACGGGTACGAGCGGACCCTCGGCTGGGCGCTGCTCTACCGGCGCACCGTGCTCGCCATCGCCGCCATCACCCTCGCCCTGACCGTCTACCTCTTCGTGGTGATCCCCAAGGGCTTCTTCCCGCAGCAGGACAACGGCCGGCTCAGCGGGTCGATCGTGGCCTCGCAGGACATCTCGTTCCAGGCGATGCGGGACAAGGTCGCCCGCCTGGCCGGCATCGTGCAGGCCGATCCGGGCGTCGCCACCGTCACCGCCTACACCGGCGGCGGCGGGGGCCGCGGCACCACCGTCAACACCGCGCGCATGTTCGTGGCCCTCAAGGACCGCCGGCAGCGCGACGCGACCGCGGACGAGGTCATCACGCGCCTGCGCCCCAAGCTCGCGCGGGTGCCCGGCGCGACCCTCTACCTGCAGGCGGTGCAGGACATCCGCCTCGGAGGCCGGCGCGGCAACGCGCAGTACCAGTACTCCTTCCAGGCCGACAGCCTCCAGGATCTGAGCGAGTGGGCGCCGCGGATGCTCGACGCCCTGCACAACCTCCCGGAGCTGCGCGACGTGTCGAGCGACCAGCAGGACGCGGGCCTGCAGGTGCCCCTCACCATCGATCGGGCCACCGCCGCCCGCCTGGGGGTGAGCACCAAGCTGATCGACGAGACGCTCTACAGCGCCTTCGGCCAGCGCCAGGTCTCCACCATCTACACGTCGTTGAACCAGTACCACGTGGTGATGGAGGTGGCCCCCGAGTTCTGGCAGAG
>Ga0068862_100003337_pt1 | contig 13858 bp, 15 predicted proteins | sample KBSSwiS52_FD_66598 | JGI IMG/M metagenome (GOLD analysis project Ga0068862, IMG submission 66598) | Switchgrass rhizosphere microbial communities from Kellogg Biological Station, Michigan, USA - KBS Switchgrass S5-2 | ecosystem: Host-associated > Plants > Roots > Rhizosphere > Soil ... | reverse complement strand
GACGGTCGGCGGCCCGGTGCGCTCGCAGCCGGTGATCGAGGGCGGCTGGATCTATGTTGGCACCGAAAACGGCCGCCTGGTCGGCATCGACACGAAGAACCCCGAGTTCACCGGGTGGGCGACCTGGGGCGGCGACGCGGCACGGACCGGCGTGTACCAAGCGAAAAAGTGAACCCGTTGCGGCTGACCCGACGAGGTAGGCGGTGTCGAGGTCAAAGCGGCAGCGTGCATAGCCGCGGGTAGTTCGCGAAGCACAACAAGCAAAACGATGCATGTCCGTTTCTGGCACTCTTGCGCCAGTCGGCTGACGGGAAAATTTCAGAGCAATCTTACCGTCCATGGCCCTTCGAGGTGCAGTCCAGAGGCTCGGACACTGCCCACCCGCCATCCATCAGGCTCTGTATACACAAGCGGACGTTCGGGGATCGGGCACTGAAGGCGATCATCGCATCGTGCGAGTAGTCTGCTCTCTGGTGAGCTTGGGACATGATCTCAGCAGACTGGACGGCAGCGTCTATGTACAAGCCCCGAAGTCTTCGGCGCTGCAGCAAATCCGTCCGGAAACAGAAGCACTTACTCCGTGCCAGCCGGCAAACCAGCAGGACAGCCCTTGACCCAATCCAGAACATCAAGGCTTTGGTAACCGCGCCAGCGCCGCCTCGATTGCCTCTCGAGTCATTTGGAATGTGCGCACGTCGCGACGCTGCACAAAGCCCAATTGTGTGTTTATCGCCAGTATCGCGGCATTGACATTCGCGTTGGACGTGACGGCTAGTCGTACGGAGGATCGCCGTTCACACACGGCTCGCAGCAGTCGTGCTTTCACCGCCTTCGCGAGGCCCTTGCCGCGCCAGGCAGGTGCGACTGCAGTAAGGTTCTGGAACACGCGGTCCGGAAATTCCGATGCCCACACGGCCTCACTGACGGCAACGACCTCCGCTCCTGCATTCAACAATACCATCATGTGGTCGCCGCCGCGTGCATCCATATCGGCGTACCATGCTTTGATCTGAACGAGGTTGAAGCGCAGGGGAGGGATCTCGAGGTCGCCGAGTGGCATGCTGTTGAGCATCACGGTCAACTGCGGAATAAGAATCTCGTAGCGATCGAGCGGAATGCGCCCCGCGTGGTTTTCCCAAGTCAGACCCTCCTGGTCGCCCCGAGCCTCCCACGCTTGCAATAGCCCCCGATCGACGCGAGACAGATCGAGCCGGTTTTCCATCATGCGATGCTTCTCGACAGCGCCGATCGAGCTGAGGAAAGCAGTCCCGTCTCCAACGCGTGCCGATAGTGTCGCTGTCACAAGTCCGCGTTCGCGCATGAACGCCGACAGTTCGCCAAGCAGGGCCGTTCCGACACCCTGCCGCCGCCTTGTCTTGCGCACACCCGCGTCGGCACCCATGTGCTGCGCATGTGCCTCGTAGTCAGGTGTGCCCGGCCGGCGTGTCCACATCGCAAGGGATCCGACGATCTTGCCGTCGACAAACGCGAGCACACGGTGCGCCTCGAACAGTGGCCAGTCGATCTGCATATCACGCTGGCGCACCTCGTCATTGACTACGGGCTCGCCCGGGTCTTCCTCAGCAGCGCGCAGACGCATGTAGGAGTGGAACGCCTGCCATTCCTCCCCTGTTGCAGACTTGGGAGAAAACGCACGCGTGACAACACGGGGCGACGCCCCAAGAGATGTCTCGGTCATGTGAACCTTGTCCGGTGACGAACAACGTCGGACGGCAGCAGCTGCCGACCGCGTCCGAAGCGCTCTGGCTCAGCGTTGAATAGAGGCGTGCTCGATAGAAAAGGGCCTCAGAGCACGGCGTCATCACGGAGGAAGAGCAGCGAGCTTGCAATCTGCACCATGAAATGCCTCCTCCGGTCAGAGTGAACGGCGAAGGAATACGCTGATCGCTACTGACCGTCAACGGCGAGGTGTATCCGCCCCTCGTCAGACGGCAGGCGTCAGGCCACGTAGGATTTGTGCAAATACTGGCATGTCGATGTTGCCGCCCGAGAGGATCAGGCCCACACGCTTGCCGGCATATCGGTGGTTCTCCTTGAGCAGAGCCGCGAGCGGTGCAGCACCGGCGCCCTCGGCCAGATTGTGTGTCGTCGTGTAGTAGATGCGGATAGCCTCGGCGATTTCCTCCTCGCTAACCAGAACGATGCGGGCAGCGCCATTCTTGATGATCTCGAACGCCTCGGCCTGCGGGTCGCGGCAGGCCAGTCCGTCGGCGAACGTCCGCGCCGCATTGGTTTGAAGGGGTCGACCGGCTTCGAGCGACAGGGCGAAGGCCGGGGCGTTCTCGGCCACAACGCCGACGATCTCCGTCTTCAGTCCGAGAAGGTCGCGCACGGTGACCAGACCGCAAATCCCGGACCCCATTCCGATGGGAACGAAGACAGCATCAAGGTCGGCGCGACTTGCAAAGAGCTCACGCGCGTAGGTGGCAACGCCTTTCACCAGCTCGCGGTGAAACGACGGCACGAAATGATAGCCACACACATGCCGCATCTCGGCTGCAATGGCGCGGCTCTCATCGAGGAGTTCACTGCTTCTTTGTTGCGAACGCAGGGTACAGGCCGATGGGGTATGCATCGGGCCAGCGACGCCGTAGTTCCAACAGCCAGCCCTGCGTGGCCTTGCTGATGCCGGGCAATACGCGGGCCGTCTCGGTCATCTCAATGACCGCTTCGAGGTACCAAAGTAACCGTTCACGGATCAGCCCGGTACCCCATTTCTCATCACGATCGAGAGCCTGGTCCAAGCGCGAGGACAAACAGTCGAGAAGCCAGACCGCCGACATGTAGGTCAGCTCGGTGCGATAGGCGGCATCATCGAGCGCTGCAGGAATCGCAGTGCCCAGCCCGGTCCGATAGACAGCTTCGACGCCGTCGGCGATATCGGCCGGGATGCGCCCGGCGCACCAGCAGGTTGGAAATCCCATCCGCCAGTAGGCGGCGTCGCGCAGAGCATGGGACGGCTGTGCGAACTCGTAGTCGATCAGGCGCACGCTCCCGTGCACGATCAGCGAATTGTCGGGGCATGGATCGCCGTGAATGAGCGAAAGCCACGGTCCGGGGTCTTTGAGCCGCGACGACAAGAGTTCCAGCTCGCTCGCGGGCGGAGTGCCGCCAATCCTGCCGGTGACCAGCTCCGCATCCTTCTCGATGCACCATCCCGGAAGCCGGTGCGGCCGGGCACCGAAAACGAATTGGAACGTCTGATGGTGGGCGTCGAGACAGTCGACGGCGTCAGCGTGCAGGTGGGCAAGCGCTGCCGCATAGAGCTTCAGGGCATGCTCGGCCTCCTGGGCTGTTCCTTTGAGGAGGGGATCGACAAGCGAGGTGAGATGTGTGCCAAGGTCTTCGAAAACGATGACGCCGCCGGCAACGTCTCCGGCCAGCAGGGCAGAGCCATGGCCACGGCCGGAAGCGCGTGCGGCGAGGAAGGCGCAGGCTGTCCACTCCCTTGCCAGGCCCGAGACCCGAAGCAGGTTCTCGTTCTTGGGGTTGTAGTTCGGCGAGCGTGTCGCCTTCAAAATCACTGACCGAGTGTTGCCGTCGGCGTAGCTGGCAGCAGCCCGCGCGATAACGTTTCGTCTCTCTTCGTTGCTCAGAACCTCCACAGCGTCGAGCGCCACGGTCCCGCCGGAGGCTTTGGACAGTGCTTCAGCGGCTCTTGCGACAATCTCTTGGATATCAACCGTGCGCAGCCCACTCATGGCATCCTGCTGTTCGACGCTAGTGGTAGCCGATCTAAGGCATGAGGATCATCCGGCCGCAAGGTAAAGCGACTTTCCGAAATTGGCACGTCGCGACAGGCACATGACGGACGCTATCGGATCGTTCCGACGGTCGTCGGGGCCGTGGTGGCGCAGCGCCGCACCCAGTTTACAGAAGCGGACTTCGTCCTATCTGCGATCGGCGACGCGGAACCTGTCGCAGGCTAGGTCCGCTAATTGGGGTATCGCGTCAGGCCTCAGATCGTCGCTCGGTTGAGAGGCAAGATACCATGTACCGCTCAAACGGCTGATCTCACGACAGGTTTCGGGCCACTTCGTCCATCGAGCGGTGCCGCCTGTCGATTGTGACCCGACTCGGCCGAAGTTGCTGCGCGGCTACGCGGGATGGTCGGACGCAACACTTGCAAGGGTTCGTGCGGCGGTGACCGATCCGCTCCAGGTGCGACGATCGCCGAATTGCGATCAGGTCTTGACTCATAAATTGCTTAGTACCTATATAGGCATATGACGATAAATGAGCTCCGTGCCGACCAATTGAGCAAGGCATTCTCAGCCCTAGCTGACCCAACGCGGCGCGCAATCCTGGCGCGTCTTCTCGTGAGCGAGGCAACGGTGTCGGAACTCGTGACGCCATTCGAGCTCAGCCAACCAACAATCTCTCAGCATCTCAGGGTGCTGGAGGATGCGGGCTTTATCGAACGCGGGCGAGATGCGCAGCGACGACCACGCAAGCTGGTGGCGATCGCTCTCAAAGACGTCGCCGACTGGCTGGAGCCGTTTCGGAGGCAATGGGAGGGCAGGTTCGACAATCTGGATCGCCACCTTGCCAGAATGAGCAAGAAGGAGAAGCAACATGGCGCGAGCAGTCGCCGACACCAAGGTCGTGGTTGACCGGGACACGCACACGATCGTTCTGGTGCGCATGTTTGCTGCGCCATGCGAACAGGTCTTTGAAGCATGGACGCGGCCCGAACATGTGGCCTGCTGGTGGGACCCAGCGGGCCAGCCGTTGGCGGAATGCGAGATCGACTTGCGGCCGGGCGGAGCCTTCAGATTTGTCAACCGGCACTCTTCCGGTGCTCACCAGTTCGCGGGTGTTTATCGCGAGATCGCACCACCACATTACCTTGTCTTCGAAGCGATGGGTACGGTCGGCCGCATTGTTCTGGAACAGACTGATGGCAAGACGCGCCTGAGCGTAAGGATCGAATGCGGCTCGGCGGCCAAGCTCGAACAGTTCCTGAAAATGGGTATTGATGCCGGGACGGCCAAGACTTTGGATAACCTCGTCGCATATGTCAGCGCGATGCGGCGGTGAACGTTGAGCCCGGGCACGCGTCCAGAATTGTGCCAACCATTGAGGGGACCAATGCAACAATCACTCGTGACCGCCCAAAATCCTTCCTTCCTGGCCTACGTCCTCACGTCTCTTGTTCTCAGCCTCAATCTTCTTATCCTTTGGGTTTCCAGTGGGGCGATCCGCGCGAAGGGCGGCGTGGCAATCAACGCCGAGGATGGCGCCCGCTATGGTGCACCCGTATCCGAATTGGAACCGCCAGCCGTTGCACGACTCCTGCGCGCGCATCGCAACGCCGAGGCCACCATCTATCCATTCCTAATACTGGGGCTGCTGTACGTTCTAGCGGGAGGTGGGGTTGGGATTGCCGTTCCAATTTTCGCGATTTTCATTGCCGCCCGGATCGCACATTCGATCGTCTATCTGAACGCCATGCAACCCTGGCGATCCATTGCTTTTTCCATCTCGCTACTGGCGATCTTGGCCCTGATGGCGGCCGTACTCCACGCGGTGCTGACAGTCTGATGCGGCTCCGCAGGTTGTAATTCTGCCACCTGAACCCAGACCGTCCGCAATTCCCCTATTCCGGTTTTGGCACCTCGCGAGAGGCAGCTGATCTGTGCTTTTGGATCAGTTCGACGGTTGCCCGAAGCGTGGCTGGCACAGCTCCTGACCCAGCTATACAAAAGCCGTCATCGGCCGACCTGCGATTGGCGACGCGGGACCGCCGCCGATCAGGTCCGTTCGTGGGGTAATAGCGTCGGGCTCATGCACCGCCCACAAGCGGCTGACTTCACGACAGTCTCGCATCACTTCGTCGACCAAGCAGTTGCCGTCCTCGATTCTGCTCCTACCATCCGATCGCGCCGGAAATCAGGAATCCGCCGGTTGCGAGCAGGGCCAACACCCAAAGCAGATCGACGTTCAGCCAGGCTCTTCGAAGAATGGACAGCCCGAGCCATTCATAGACAGGCAGGGCAACGAGGGCGGTGGTGACGAGCATCGCAGAGGTGGGGAGCCCAACGCCTGCAAGGGCTGTCGAGAACGGGGCAGAGAAGGCCACTTCGTTCGAAGTCGTTGAAATGCAAGTTGCCATGATGACTGGCCAAAGCATAAGACCGGCACCGTGTGCGGTCGCCATGAGGAACGACCAAGCCGCCAGTCCCCACAGCCCCACCTGCATGCCGAAACGGACGCGATGGCGATGAGCGAGGTACCAGTGATAGGCGGCCCACGCCAGAAGCAGAAGACCTGAGCCGATCCGCACCAAGTTGTGGGGGATGAGGATGCCAGCAATGACAAGCAGGCCCGCGACAACCGTGATGGACGCCGCATGGCCAATCGCGATAGGAACGAGCGACGCCATCACAATCGCGCGGCTCTGCTGGTGCAGGCCGAGTCCGACCGCAAACAGCCAGCCCATGGCGGGGTTCAGCCCGTGAAAAGCGCCGAGCCCCGCATATGTCAGCCATGGCCAAGCGTCGGTCATGAGCACACAGTCAAATGGAAGCGCAGACCAACTTTGTGGCGCTCACGGATAGCAGTACGAGTCCGATGAGCAGTCACCGCCTTCCGGGCGTACCTGATGGGGGCGGTGCGGCGCTGGCCACCGCACGAAGAACTTGGGATCGAAAGCGATGCCTCCGGCTGATCTCCACCATCTGCGGGCCGCCGTTGAGAGCGCCGTTCTTGGCGCCGGGATGCGTGGCCCTCGACACGATACCGCCGATACGCACCTTGCCGGTCAGCTTGGGATTGAGCGGGTCGGACACATCGTACTGCTGCAGATCGCCTGTGCCCCAGCAGGACACGTAGAGGAACTTGTCATCCATCGAGAGATCGATGTCGGTGACCAGCCGCGGGACCGCCTTGAACGCTTTCAACATCGGCGGCAGCTGGTCTTCCCCCGCCGGCTCAGCCGGGATCTCGATCACCTTCTTGGCCGCCCACTTATCGCCGTCCTTGTACCGGGTCCAGATCGACGACGAGAGGTTCTCCAGGCTGAGCACACAGCTGGCGAACCCGTGGGCTTTGGTGGGATCGTGCGCGGGCCTCAGCTCGAATACCAGCTGGTATTTGTCGCCGAAGTCGATGGTCTGCAGGTGCTTACGTCTGTGCAGATCCCAGAAATGCAGCCGCCGGCCATACTTGGCGCCGAGCAGCAGTTCAGGGATCAGCCCATTCTCGAACATGTCCGGCGTGCCCCATTCGCTGGTTACCATCGTGTCATGACCGAGATGCCACCAGGCGTCGTAGGCGAAATACTGCGGCCCGCGGTCCATCTCCCACTGTCCCCGCACATCGAAGGTCTCGTTGGTCCATCAGGAAAACGCCGCCCGGCCCCTTGCCCTCGCGATTGCCGAGCGCGGCGACATAAATGCCTTCGGGGCCGCAGTGGACAGTGTGCGGCCGGCTGTAGCCGGCTCGCTCGGCCACGGTCTCTGGCTCGATCACCTTGACGAGCTTCGGCTTCCTGGGGTCGGGCTTGGTGTCGAGGATGTGGATGCGCGACGACCTCAGGCCCGGCACCACCAGGTAGCGGCGCTCCGCGTGGGCGTGCGGCGCGTTGGGGCACAGGCACGAGGAGCAGGCGTTCCAGCCGAAGTGGTGCAGCTCGTCGCCAGGGTTGGGCATGGGCGTGGTGCCCACGATCTGCGAATAGGTCCTCGACTTGGGATCGACATCGACCACGGCAATGGCATCGGGCGTGTTCCGGTTCGGATCGAAGGCCGCGACGTACGCGAGCGTCTCCGGCGCCGCCTTCATGGCCATGCGCGGCGAAGGATAGAAGCTAGGATCGGGAGTCCAGGTTGTCATGGGTATATTCCTCTCTGAGATCTAACCTTTTGGCCCGCGGTCGCTCTTGGAACTCAACCGACGATGGTTCACTCCACCACCAGGTCGAGCGCGGCAGGGGCGCGACTGACGCGTCGAGTTGGGTCGAGCGACGCGCGGGCTCTTGCCCGCGCTTTGCGATGTGTGCGGGACCATCGTTCGCTCGACCCAATCTTCGCCCCCGGCGCTATTTGCCCGGTGGTCGCGGCCTTTTGACGACGGAAAAGGCCACCAATCCCACGGTATGAGGGTCACTGTTTTGCTCTGCCATCTGTGCATCGACATTGAAGCAGCGCGTCGTTGCGCCGGTTCGTACCCGGGCCGGCACCTACCATTTCTGCGGAGGGTCCTCCTTGGGCACGACGCGAGGGTGGGCAGAGGCAGGGTGTTTGCGGTGGTCGCGAACAATTGCGTTCCCCGCGTTGTAACAACCCCTGTGAGGATAGCGGCAGTAGCCCGGCCGGGGCGGAGAAAACACTTTCTCCTCTCCGTGCTCGCGGACGATACGCGGTGGATTGGCTTTGGCCGTCCCCGTCGTCGGGGGCTTGCTCACACCGCCACGGACGATGGGGCTCGCCTTGTACGTTCCCGAGCCATTCGCTGTGATTCCCTTTCCCGCCTCGGCCTGATCGATCACGGCAAAGAGTGCCATGCCAGCGAACGACAGGGCCACAGGGGAGAAAGTCGGAAAGGTCGAAATGGACTTCATGGCCGCCTCCTGCATTTGCCTGCCGATGGACGGCTTTGGCTGTTGAGAATCACGGAGCGTCATCGCCGTCCGCCACTGGATCTGAGGGTTGGTCCCTTTGCGCCGGAACTCGGCGACGGATTCCAGGTCCCGCCGGCCGGTACGCTCGGCACGCCCTTGCCCTTGGCCGGCGAATTCGGATCCCATTGGCCGGAGGGCGTGCCGTCGATGCCTTTTTTCGGCTTCGCCTCGTTATTGGGCTTGGCCTTCTTCGGCGCCTGTTGGTGGCATTTCATCAACGTGAGATCGCATGCGGCGCGGCAGCGTTCTCCCATGTCGCCGGCCGGGCCATTGCAGCCCTTGAGGCAGACCTTGTAGTCGATCTCGCACTCCTCGCCCGTCTTCTTGGGCGCCGCACTGCCTCGAGCTCCTGGGAGCAGCAGGATCAGCGCGGATGCGAGGCTCGCCGTGGCGACGGTGGAGATACGGTTCGGCATGCTCATCTTCTTGCGTTGAAATCCGGGATGGGCACTTGCGTCTCTGGTGAACAACGGGCGGTCGCACCAGGTCGAGTCCACGACGTTGCGTTGGCGGATTACGACGACTTCCGCCGGAACGGCACCAGCATCGGGACGCGACGACGGTAATCCCTGTACGAGTCACCGAAGAGCCCGATCAGATCGCGCACCTCGAGCGCGATAGCGAGCAGGATTTATGCGGTGGTGACGGCCGCGAAGAGCAGGTGACCGGCGGCCATCGCCGGCGTCGCCCAGAAGGCGATGAGGAAGCCGAGATAGAGCGGGTGGCGGATCACTCTGTACAGCAGCGGCGTCTTGAAGCGCGGCTCGGCTGCGCTCCGCCCGAACAGATTGAGTATCACCTGCTGCAGCCCAAACAGCTCGAAGTGGTTGATCAGGAAAGTGCTGAAGAACACGAGGAACCATCCAAGCAGCGACAGCCCCAATTGCATCGCCGCCAGCGTGGGCTCGCTGACCTGCCAGACAATCGCCTGGATCGGCCGCCACTGCCAGAACAGCAGGAAGAGCGCGAGGCTGGCCAGAAGCACGTAGGTGCTGCGTTCGATCGCGGCGGGGACGATCTGCGTCCACCAGCGCTTGAAGGACTTTCTCGCCATCGCGCTGTGCTGCACAGCGAACAGCGATAGCAGCAGGGCATTGATAGCGAGCGCTTCACCAATCGGCGCGATCGGGCCGGTGTCGATGGTCTTCGGCACCGCAATGGCGGTGACGAAGCCGATGGCATAGAGAATGGTGCCGAGGAACGCGACATAGGCGGCGGCGCCGTAGGCGAGGGCAAGAAGTCGTCCCATCTGTTTCTCTCCTTCGCAATGCGAAGCGCTTTGGGTTTCCCTTCACGCTTCACCAGTCGCTCGCGGGCGATCTCCAACAGCCGGGTCGGGGGCGGCGATGGCAGGCGGGTGCATGCTGGTCGGAGCGCGGTTCACCAGCACGTGCTCCACGACGAGCGCGTTCACTTCACGCCGGCGGCGACGATCTCGTCGTAGGCAGCACGCATGCCGGCGAGCTGCAGCGTCCCCATCATCTCCAGGATCTCATGCCGTTCCATGCACGGCTCCGACGCTCCTGAGGCGGTCGTAGCGGGCGCAGTCGGCCTGCGGCGTGATCTTCAGGGAGAGGCGCGCCGGGGTCTCGATCGGCGCCGATACTGGTTGCGGCTGCTGCCGCGCCAGGATGTTGAGGATCACGTCGGCGCTGGCGATGCCAGCCTCGATCGCCTCGGCACAGGCCGCCTCGACGGCCTGCAGCCCGTCGCTGAGCACGGCGGCGAGGACCTTCACCATCTGCCGGTCGCCGTCATCGGTGGCCTTCAGCTTGCGCCGCACGCGCTCGATGGAGGCCGGCAGCGGCCAATCCTTGAAGGGAGCGCCGTTGCGCAGGGCGCCGGGCTTCCTCGCCAGCACCGGAACGTAGTGCCACGGGTCATAAGCGGTCTGGTTGCGGCCGAACCGCCGGTGGTGCTCGCCGACGATGCGTCCGTCCTGCTTGATAACGATGCGATCGGCATAGGCATGCACATCCACCGGGCGACCGACGGCGCTGGCCATCACCGAGTAGCGGTTGCTGTCGAAGCACACGAGGCAGGTCTTGGACACCGCCACCGTCGTCGCGCGGAAGCCATCGAAGGGGCCCGGATAGGGGATCAGCACTGCTCGCTCGTCCTCGAACACTGCGAAGACCGACCGCTCCTTCTGTTCGGGATGGGGCTGCGCCTTGGCGAACGCGACGCAGCGGTCGAGCAGATAGGCATTGAGCTCGTCGTAGCTCTTGAACTTGAGGCGCGGCGTGAAGAGGCGTGCGCGCACCGTCCCGACCTGGTTCTCCACCTGCCCCTTCTCCCAGCCGGCCGACGGTGTGCAGGCCGTCGGCTCGACCAGGTAGTGGCTCACCATCTGCTGGAAGCGGCGGTTGAAGGTACGCTCCTTGCCGACGAACACTGCATCCACGGCCGTGCGCATGTTGTCGTAGATGCCGCGCGCACAGGTACCGCGGAAGAAGGCGAATGCCCGCTCGTGGGCGTCGAACACCATCTCCTGCGCCTCGCGCGGATAGGCGCGCACGAACAGCATGCGGCTGTGGCAGAGGCGGACCTGCGCCACCTTCACCACGTTCGTCACGCCATCGAGCACGACGACCTCGTGGCTCCAGTCGAACTGGTAGGCTTCGCCCGGCGCGAAGGAGAGTGGAACGTAGGCCTCGGCTGCTCTCGCACCCTGCTGCCGCTCCCAGGCCCGTGCGTAGCGGCGAACCGCATCGTAGCCGCCGGAGCTCCCGCGCGATGGTCTTGATCTTCTTGCCCTTTACATGGAACTCCCGCCGAACCCGTCCGATCCTCTCCACCGTCAGCATCCCCCGCTCGCCCTCGTTCGCAACGCGCGCACGAATGAGGGCATTCTGAACCAAGCGGGGTGGGGTCAGAATTGCACGCCGATCACCCCGAAAACGGGGCGCATTGCCTCACGAGGAATGTTACCGGAGTAGTCGCGCCGATGACTGGGGCGTCGTCACCGAATCGGGTGGGTGGCGGCGATGGCGGGACGGATCAGCATGGCGCGCGTCGCGAGGTGCTGTCGGTGGTGGCGGGGCGCTACCGGTCGGCGAAGCGGGCCGACAAAGGGCGTATCCTTGATGAGTTGTGCGCGACAACGGGTTGGCATCGCAAGCATGCGGTGCGCGCTCTTCGCCGCCACGGGACGGCCGAGCCGACCGGCGCCGAGGAGCGGTGCCCACGCAAGCGCAAGTACGATGCGATCACCCAAGATGCCGTGACGGCGTTGTGGGAGGCGTCGGACCGCCTCTGTGGCAAGCGGCTGGTGGTGATGATCCCGACCTTGTTGCCGGCGCTGGAGCGGCACGGCCGACTGAAGCTCGAGGCAGCGGACCGCGAACGGGTTCTCGCCATCGGTGCCGCGACGATCGACCGGATGCTCGGCCCTACGAAGGTCGCAGCGGCGGGCGGCCGGCGGCGTCGGGTCGGGTTCTATTCGGCGATCCGACGCGAGGTACCGATCCGCACCTTCAACGACTGGAAGGACCCGCCGCCCGGCTTCTGCGAGATCGACATGGTGGCGCACGGCGGCACCTCGGTGGCGGGCTCCTTCATCCAGACGCTGACGATGGTCGACGTGGCGACAGGCTGGACCGAGTGCCTGCCACTCGTCACCCGTGACGGCGGGCTGGTGGTCGAGGCGATCAATCGGGCGCAGAGCCTGTTCCCTTGGCTGCTGCGCGGCGCCGACTTCGATAACGACAGCTCCTTCATGAACGACGTGGTCGTGCCCTGGTGCCGGGCCCAGAGGATCGAGGTGACGCGGTCGCGCGCCTACAAGAAGAACGACCAGGCGTTTGTCGAGCAGAAGAACGGCGCGGTCGTGCGCCGGCTGGTCGGCTATGGCCGCTTCGAAGGGGTCGAGACGGCGCAGGTCATGGCCCGGCTCTACGCGGCCGCCCGCCTCTACGTGAACTTCTTCCAGCCGTCGTTCAAGCTGAAGGAGAAGCGGCGCGAAGGCGCCAAGGTCATCAAGCGCTATCATGATCCGGCGACGCCGTTCGAGCGGGCGCTGGCGCATCCGAAGGTGACCAGGGCCGTCAAGGCCCGCTTGCGCGACATGCATCGCACGCTCGATCCGGTGACGCTTCTGGCCGAGATGCGCGCCGCCCAGACCGAGCTCGGCGAACGCATCGACCATCGCCCTGGCAAGACGCGACTGCCCGTACCATCGCCGGCGGCGGATGCGGCGGGCTTTGCGAAGACGCTCGGCAAGCCTGTCGAGACGGGTGAGCCGCGCGGCACGCACCGGCGGCCGAAACGGAACTACATCAGGCGGGTCCGCACGCCGTCGATGCTGGACCCGCACGTCGCCACGATCGAGGGCTGGCTCGCCGCGGAGCCGCAGCTGACCGCGCTGGCCATCGTAGGCCGATTGAGCGCGGCTTACCCTGAGCAGTTCTGCAAGAAGCAGCACTCGATCGTGCAGCGGCTGTTGCGGGCGCTCCGGAGGAAGGCTGCCGAGAGACTGATGGCCGAAATGTCCCCGAGCGCATCCACATCCGGTGCCCTCTTGCCCGGGGCTGTGGACGGCGCTGCGTGTGGTTGGCACTCCGCCCCGCCCACAGCCCCTGCCGTCGAGCAAGCTGAAAGAGGCGGTCAATCAGCCGTCGCCCTATCCACTCCGCCTGGGTAACATCGGTCGATGAGGCAATACGAGGGGTCAAAGTTCCGCGCCGATTGACAGGTCATCTGCCAGAAGGCCCACAGCATAAGGAACAAAGTGCCGAAGAGCCCCAACACATGCGCAAAGCCCACCACGTTCCTGCGCTCGACCCACTTCAGGCGTCACACAGCCTCCGCTATGAGGCAAAGGAAGAGGACGCTGATCAGAGGCGGAAATAGCCCGGTCAGGATCCCTCGCAGCCAGTGATCGTCAGGGGTGGATAGCAGCACCCCCCAGAGTGCCAACGTGCACGTCGAGGTGAACGCTATCGAGATCGCGCCCAGTGCACCGACGTCGGCAAGTCCGGCGCGAAGCCCAGCGAACAAATCGAGCTGGTCCTTGTGAAGGATCGTCCTCCACCTGCTGCCAGTCTCGGCCCACCTCCTCACCCCGTCGGCCCTCCCTTCGGCCGGCAGACATAGTAAGTAGACTTCGAACAATAGCTGAATCGCGCTCCGTGGACTGCGGCGGTGTGACTCAGGGCGTGGGGATTCCTGGTTGAGGTGAACCGGCGTAGGTCGATCCTATGATCGACGAAGAAG
>Ga0068862_100003332_pt1 | contig 13869 bp, 11 predicted proteins | sample KBSSwiS52_FD_66598 | JGI IMG/M metagenome (GOLD analysis project Ga0068862, IMG submission 66598) | Switchgrass rhizosphere microbial communities from Kellogg Biological Station, Michigan, USA - KBS Switchgrass S5-2 | ecosystem: Host-associated > Plants > Roots > Rhizosphere > Soil ... | reverse complement strand
CGTTCAATCTGCCGGTAGCTCTGCAGAGCGAAGGCGAGGCGATCGTCGTCACTGCAGCCAAGATCAAGGGCGCCGGCGTGCAGACCTCGGCTGTCACGACCGTGCTCGACGCGGAGGCAATCAGCAAGGTCGCCTCGGTCAATCGCGACATTCGCGACTTGGCGCGCCGGTCGCCGCTGGTCGACGTCGATCTCGGGAACAACCGCGCACTGACGTTTGCGGGCAAGAACCCGCGTTTCAACCTGTTTACGATCGAAGGCGTGCAGGTCAACGACAGCTACGGCCTGAACTCGGACGGCGCACCGACCAAGCGTGGCCCGGTGCCGCTCGAGGCGATCGAACAGTTCTCGGCGCTCGTGGCACCCTATGACATCTCCTACGGTCTGTTCCAGGGCGGGGTCGTCAACTCGGTGCTGAAGTCCGGTACCAACACCTTCCATGGCAATGTCTTCTATACCTACACGGACGACGGCCTGACCGGCAGCAAGATCCGCAACCGGAAGGTGGACCTGAACTTCAAGAACCGCGACTACGGCATCGAACTGGACGGTCCGATCATCAAGGACAAGATCTTCTTCATGGTTGCGGCGGAGCGGGTGAAGGAGGGCAAGCCCTTCGCCGACGGTCCGGCCGATGGCGGCTTCGGCAGCGTGATCCCCAACCTGACGACCTCGCAGGTCGACCAGATCACGGGCATCTCGAACAACGTCTACAAGTACGATCCGGGTGGCATCGTCACCAGTGAGCGGCTGAAGAGCGAGTTCGTCACCGGCAAGCTCGACTTCAACATCACCGATGACCAGCACCTCGCACTGACCTGGATCAATGCCTACGACGAGACGCCGACCAGCACCGACACCAGCACGAGCACAAGTTCGCCCCAACTCGGCCTGCGCTCGCACTACTATTCGACGGCGGAACGTCTCCACGCCGGCATCGCCCGCTGGAACGCGCAATGGTCGGATAGCTTCTCGACCGAAGTGCGCGGCATCTACAAGAACTACAAGCAGCCCGCCGATCCGCTGATGGGCCGCGACATCGGCCAGTTGACGGTCTGTACCGATACCGCCGCGTTGACCGCCACCGGCGGAGCCAACATCTCGAACAACACGACGTGCACCGCCGGTTCGCCCAGGGTGAACCTCGGTCCGGACCAGTTCCGCCATGCAAACCTCGTCGAGAATGAAATTGCCGGCGGTTACTTCTCGGCCAACCTCAGCGCCGGCAACCACAACTTCAAGCTGAACGTCGAGGGCTACGACCACTGGGTGTTCAACCTGTTCGCGCCGCAGTCGCTTGGCTTGTGGAACTTCGACACGATCGAGGGATTCCAGAGCCAGCACTCGACCAACTTCACGTACCAGAACGCGGTCACCGGCGATGTGAACGACAGCGCCGTCAATTTCCATTATCAGAGCTATGTCTTCGGTCTGCAGGATCGCTGGCAGGTGACGCCAACGCTGAACGTGCTGCTTGCCGCGCGTTACGACCTGTGGGGCGGTCATGACCGTCCGCCGCTCAACACCTCGTTCCTGGCGCGTCAGGGCTATGCGAACACGAACACCTTCGATGGCTTGGGCGTGTTCCAGCCTCGCATGCAGTTCGAATGGCGCCCGCTCGACCGCCTGCTCATCTCGGGCGGGTTCGGCAAGTTCGCCGCCGGTAACCCCGACATCTACCTGGGCAACAGCTACGGCACCGGTGCCGGCACGCTGACCCGCACGCTCAATGTGCAGGAGACCAGCCCCGGGGTTTACACGCTTAACGGCGTGGCGGCGAGCACCCCGGCGCAAGTCGCCGTGGCACAGGCGGCGCTTAACAACGTGACTGGGCAGGTGCCCGACTCCGTGAAGACGTATGTCCAGGGCCTGTCGCCGGCCAACGCCTCGATCAACGCGCTCGACCCGAACTTCAAGATCCCGTCGGAGTGGCGCGGCACCTTGTCGGCCGACTACAAGGCAAACTTTGGCCCGCTGGGTGACGGGTGGGCACTGGGTGCGGACTTCTTCTACACCAACACCATCAACGGCATCGGCTTCTACGATGCGCGTTCGGTCCGCAGCGGCCTGACCACGCCCGATGGCCGCGCGCGCTACACCTCGCTGGATGGGACGACGCTGTCGGACATCATCCTGACCAACTTCAACAAGGGCCGATCGTACGTCGGCACGGTTCGCTTCGACAAGTCTTACGACTTCGGTCTCTCGTTCGGCGCCGCTTATACGTGGCAGGATGTGAAGGACAACGCGGCGGCAACCTCGTCGCAGGCGACCTCGCTGTATCGCAACACCGTGTTCGCAGATCCGAACTTGTCGGCCTACGGCATCTCGAACGATCAGGTGAAGTGGTCGCTCAAGTGGCATGTCGACTTCGACCACGCGTTCTACCAAGACTACAAGACCACGTTCTCGCTTTTCGGTCAGACTCAGGCCGGCCGTCCGTTCAGCTATACCATGGCGGAAGCGGGATCGGGTTCGCGCAGCGCGAGCTTCGGCACCGTGCTCAACACGTCGAACTACCTGATGTACGTTCCGACCGGTCTGAACGATCCGAATGTCGTCTACGGCGGTTCGTCGACGATCTCCGCGACGGATTTCGCCAATCAACTGGATGACTTCATCAGCGGCTCGGTGCTCGACAAGTACCGCGGCAAGATCGCACCGCGCAACATCGACCGCTCGAAGGTCAAGACGCGCCTCGACCTCCATATCGAGCAGGAGATCCCCACCTTCGTGGGCAAGTCGCGCATTTCCCTGTTCGCCGACTTCGAGAACTTCCTGAACCTCCTCAACAAGGACTGGGGCATTCAGGAACAGGTGCCGTTCGCCTACTCGGTGCCGCTGGTAAAGGTGCAGTGCCTCACCGCGGCAGGGGTGCCGTCAACCGCGTCCACCGCTTGCGCGCAGTACAAGTTCACGCCGAACGCCACCACGGGTGTCGCAAAGCCGAACCAGTCGCTGACCGATCCGATCCAGAACTCGCTGTATCTGATCCGCATCGGTGCGCGCGTGAAGTTCTGATCTTCGATCAAATCTCGATGGGAGAGGGGCGCTTCGGCGCCCCTTTCTTTATGATCTCACGCCTTACTCGTACACACACGCGTCCAGCCCACCGCGCTTCACGACCCCCAGGCGGCGGACGATCGAGGCGCCGTAGCGGCGGGTGAAGCCGCGCGGGTTGGTGACGCTGCGCTTTTTGGGACTGGGCAGGGCGGCGGCCATTCCTGCCGCCTCCGAGGTGGTAAGGTCAGCGGCGGGCTTGTGGAAGTAGCGCATTGCGCCTGCTTCCACGCCGTAGGTGCCGATGCCCGTCTCCGCGACATTGAGGTAGACCTCCATGATCCGGCGCTTGCTCCAGAACGTCTCGATCAGGAACGTGAACCAGACCTCCAGGCCCTTGCGCAAGTAGCGGGTGACGCCTTCGCCCTGCCACAGGAACACGTTCTTGGCGGTCTGCTGGCTGATCGTGGAACCGCCACGCAGGCGGTCGCCCCGGGCGTTCCGTTCCATCGCCTTCTCGATGGCTTCGGTATCGAAGCCGTTGTGGCTGCAGAACTTGCCGTCCTCGGCGGCGATCGCGGCCGAGACCATGTTGCGATCGATCCGGCTGAGCGGGGTCCAGTCCTTGGTAATGCCGTTGGGATCGAACAGCATCGTCAGCGTGACGGGCACCGGCAGGAAACGGAATATCAGCACCAGTGCCAGGCTGATCCCCACGAACCACCCGACCACTTTCGCGACGATGCGCAACATCCGATCCATTCCCTCCGCACGACTTGCTCCAGAGTAGCGACAGGGCGGGTAACCGGGCAAGCGCGACAATCCGCTTGCAGGGAATTGCGTCGCTCGCATAGGATCGCCGCACCGGGATAAAAGCAACCTCCCGGTCAGGCGCCATGCCCAAGCGTTGCCTCGACCAGCGTGGCATCGCCGTTACGCTGGGCGAAGGGGGTGCCTGCATGGAATCCGATGTCAGCGACTTTCAAAAACCCGGCTTCTCCGAACTCGTCCGCACCTTCGGGCGGATCGGCTGCCTCAGCTTCGGCGGGCCGGCCGGGCAGATCGCACTCATGCACGAGGAGATCGTCGTTCGCCGCGAATGGGTAGCTGAGGACGACTATCTCCACGCCCTCAATTTCTGCCATTTGTTGCCAGGGCCGGAGGCGCAGCAGCTGGCAACATGGATCGGCTGGCGGCTCCACGGAGTGAAGGGCGGCATCGCGGCGGGCGGGCTGTTCGTGCTGCCCGGCGCGCTGGTGATGCTGGCGCTGTCGATGCTCTATGCGATGGCGGCGGACCTCGGCTGGTTCGCCGCGCTGTTCCTAGGGATCAAGGCGGCAGTTCTGGCGATCGTGCTTCAGGCGCTGCAGCGGATCGCGGGCAGGGCGCTGAAGGGCCGCCTCGCGGTGGCAATTGCGGTCGCGGCGTTCGCTGCACTGTTCCTGTTGAACGCACCGTTCCCGCTGGTCGTGCTCTGCGCGGGTCTGGTCGGCTATGCGAGCGGGCCGCACGTCGCGCCGGTGCCGACAGCGCCACAACCCTCGCTGGTCCGGCATACCGTGGTGACCGTGGTCGGCTGGGGAGTGGTATGGGCGGTTCCGCCTGTCATCGCCCTCATGCTCCTTGGTCCGGACCACGTGCTGACCAAGATCGGCCTGTTCTTTTCACAGCTTGCGGTGGTCACGTTCGGCGGCGCTTATGCCGTGCTCTCGTACATGGCGCAGGAGGCGGTGCAGCAATATCATTGGCTGCGGCCCAATGAGATGGTGGACGGTCTCGGCCTAGCCGAGACGACTCCCGGGCCGCTGATCCTGGTGGCACAGCACGTGGGCTTTCTGGCCGCCTATCGTGCTCCGGCGCCGTTTTCGCCTTTGCTGGCAGGCGCGTTGGGCGCGGCCATGACCACCTGGGTGACGTTTGCGCCGTGCTTCCTATGGATCTTCGCCTTCGCGCCGTGGATCGAGCGACTGCGCCACGCCGCGCGGCTGAAGAGTGCGCTGGCGGGGGTTACGGCCGCAGTCGTGGGGGTGATCGCCAATCTGACGGTCTGGTTCGCCCTGCACGTCCTGTTCGCACGCACTGGCATGCTGCATGCAGGGCCGCTGCGGCTGGTCGTGCCGGAGTGGACCAGTATCGACTGGCGGGCCGTCGCGGTGGCGCTGCTGGCCGGCGTGTTGCTCCTCCGCCTGCGCTGGAGCGTACTTCGGGTGCTGGCGGTGTCCGCCGCCGCCGGACTGGCACTGGCGACCGCCGTCTGAGTTCAGGCCGACACGCTCAGGTACAGGGTGATCGTCGCGATCGAGACGATGGTGGAGATCAGGATCGTGCGCGAGGTCACCCCGGCTTCCCGGCGGTAGAACTCGGCGATCATGAACGGTCCGGTGCCGGTCGGCAGCGCGGCGATGAGCACGGCGATGCGGGTGACGGCCGGCGGCGTGCCGAGCACCCACACCGCCGCAGCCCAGGTCAGCGCGGGCTGGGCGACCAGCTTGAGCGCCACCAGCGCCGCGGGCTTTCCGAGCGACGGAGCATTTTCATGCCCCTCCGCGAGGAACAGACCCAAAGCGACGAGGGCACAGGGAGAAGCGGCGCCGCCCAGCATCGTCAGGAAGGCGTCGGCGGGCTTGGGCAGGGGTATGCCGAAGGCGAGAAACAACGCCCCCGCCGCCGGTGCCACCACCAGAGGATTGCGCGAGAGGGCCTTGGCCACATTGCCGAGGAGTTTCAGGGGATGGCGCTCGCTCTGCAGCCCGACCTCTATGACAATCAGCCCCAACGAAAACAGCAGGCAGGCCGTCATGATCGAGGAGATCGCGACGGGCTCCAGCGCGGAAGGTCCGATGACGGCCAGGCAGAGCGGAAAGCCGATATAGGCGTTGTTGGGATAAGCGGCATTCAGCCCATCGATGGCCGCATCGGCAAGGCTGCGCGTGACCCAGGCCGAAATCGCGACCGTCAGGACGAAGACGGTCATCATGCCCGCCGCGAAGCAGGCAATGAAGTCCGGCTGCCAGATGTCGGCGATGCGCGCACCGGCGAGAATGCGGAACAGCAGTGCCGGGAGGGCGAGCCAGACCACGAAGCGGTTGAGTTCCCGCCCGGCGTTCTCCCCCAGCACGTTCATGCGCCGCGCACCCCACCCGGCAAGGATGATCGCAAAAACGGGAAGGATGCTGCCGAGAACGGAGGTCATGCATCCCTTGCGCGCAGGTGAGAGCTTGCGCCCTTGTCGCCCTGCCAGCCGCAAGGCAAGCGCTTCGTGGGCGTCCGGTGCAACGAAGAAGGGCTGCCCTTGCGGACGGCCCTTCGTTCGTTCTTTTGCCAGAGATCAGTAGGCGGGCGAGAGCAGCCGCTTGTCTGTGGCGATGCGGGTCATCGCCTTCTGCAGCTTCTCGAACGCACGGACCTCGATCTGGCGGACGCGCTCGCGGCTGACGTTGTAGACCTGGCTGAGTTCTTCCAGCGTCTTGGGATCGTCGGTCAGCCTGCGTTCGGTGAGGATGTCGCGCTCACGCTCGTTGAGCGAGTCCATCGCCTCGACCAGTAAGTCGTGGCGGACGGTTTTCTCCTCGGCCTCGGCGACGATCTCGTCCTGCAGCGGATTGTCGTCCTGCAGGATGTCCTGCCACTGGCCTTCGCCTTCCTCGCGCAGCGAGACGTTCAGGGAAGCGTCGCCGCCCATCATCATCCGCCGGTTCATATTCACCACTTCCTGCTCGGACACGCCGAGCGTGGTGGCGATCTTGGCGACGTCGCGGGGGTGAAGATCGGAATCCTCGTAGGCATCGAGGTTCTTCTTCATCCGGCGCAGATTGAAGAACAGCTTCTTCTGCGCGGCGGTGGTACCCATCTTCACCAGGCTCCACGAGCGCAGGATATACTCCTGGATCGAGGCCTTGATCCACCACATCGCGTAGGTCGCCAGCCGGAAGCCGCGCTCCGGCTCGAACTTCTTCACGCCTTGCATCAGGCCGATGTTGCCTTCGGAGATCAGCTCCGACACGGGCAGACCATAGCCACGATAACCCATGGCGATCTTCGCCACGAGACGAAGATGGCTGGTCACCAGTTGCGCGGCGGCCTCGCGATCCTCATGTTCACGGTAGCGCTGGGCGAGCATGTACTCACGCTCGGGCGACAGCACCGGGAACTTCTTGATCTCGGAGAGATAGCGGTTGAGGCTCTGCTCGCCCCCGAGTGCGGGAACGGTCGGCAGATTGCGTTCCTTGGTACTCACGTGATCCGTCCTTTCATCGTCGGCCCACGGTCAAAGACCCATGCAGGCGTCTCAGCTTGGGGCCACTTGGTGTTCGCAATAGCACGTTCTGGCGGCTTCAGTGTCGCAATTCCTTGATCAGTGTCATCATGTCTTCCGATATGACGCTGCGGAAATGGACTGTTTCCCTTGTAACGGGATGGACGAAGCCGAGTTCCGCCGCGTGCAGCGCCTGGCGACGAAAGCCAAGCCGGTCGAGAAGCGGCCGCAGCGAGGAAGGTGTACGTCCATAGACTGGATCTCCCAATAACGGATGGCCGATTGACGACATGTGAACGCGCACCTGGTGAGTGCGGCCGGTTTCCAACCGGCACTCGACAAGACTGGCGGATTTCAGCGGCTCCAGAACCTTGTAGTACGTGACGGCATGCTTGCCGCGGCCATCGGCGGCGATTGCCATCTTCTTGCGATTGGCGCTGGACCGGGCAATGGCCCCCTCGATCCGGCCGGATGCGGGACGCGGCTGGCCCGCCACGACGGCGCGATAGGAACGTGCGATGGAATGCTCTGCGAACTGTGCGGCCAGGCCCTCGTGCGCGCGATCGGTCTTGGCGACCACCAGTAGCCCCGAAGTATCCTTGTCGATCCGGTGAACGATCCCGGGCCGTGCCACGCCGCCGATCCCCGAAAGCTGCCCGCGGCAGTGATGCAGCAGCGCATTGACTAGTGTGCCGTCGAGATTGCCCGCCGCCGGATGCACCACGAGGCCGGCCGGCTTGTCGACGACGATAAGATGTTCATCCTCGAAGACGATGGACAGCGGGATATCCTGCGCCTCGGCTTCGGCCGGGGCGGCAGCGGGAACGGTGATCGCGAAAGGCGAACCCGGAAGAATCTTGAGCGATGGCTGGGAGACAAGTGCTCCGGAAATGGTGACGCGCCCTTGCGAAATCAAGGCCTTTACCCGCTCGCGCGAAAGGCCGCTGGCATCGGCGAGAGCCTTGTCGAGCCGTGCGTCATCGGGGCCGGTGAACCCGGTGATGGTCGTCTCGTTCATGCCGGGGCTCGCGCGGGCGCGGGGCCGCGCGAGAAATCGATGTGCGAAGGCCCCCCTGTCATGCTTAGTACGTGGGAATGGTGGTGGAAGTGACAAGTGGCGCGATGGCCACACTCCTGCGCGAAGCGGAAGCGGCTGCACCCCTGGAGTGCTGTGGCCTCCTGCTGGGCGCCGGGGGCCGGGTCGTGGAGGCTCGTCCGGCGGCCAACATCTCGCCGGAACCGGCCACGAAGTTCGAGATCGATCCCGCCGCGCTGTTTGTGGCGCACCGTGCCATGCGGTCCGGCGGGCCGGAGTTGATGGGTTACTATCACTCGCACCCTACGGGCCATCCCGTGCCATCTGCGACCGATTGCGAACATTCCACCGGCGATTTTCGCGTCTGGGCGATCGTGGCCGGTGGCGAGGTTGCTTTCTGGCGCGATAGCGGGAAAGGATTCACGGCACTTTCCTGTCGTGTCGTCGATGGCTAGAGGCGGGGTGTAGCGGGAAGATGCAGGGGGAGCCGCCGGGTCCATCCGGCCGGATAATCGAGAAACGAAAGCGCGCATTCCTATGACGATCAGCCCCATCGACCTTGCCAGCCTGCTCTGCTCGCGGCTTTGCCACGACATGCTGAGCCCGGTGGGGGCGCTGACGAACGGGTTGGAGCTTCTCGCCGACGAGAAGGATCCCGAGATGCGCAAGCGCTGCTTCGAGCTGCTGGAACAAAGCGCCCGCATCAGCGCCGACAAATTGAAATTCTTCCGCCTCGCATTTGGAGCGGCCGGCGGGTTCGGCGAGCTGATCGCGGTGCACGCGGCACGTACTCTGGTCGATTCGCTCGTCGCCAACAATGCGCGCATCCGCGTGGAGTGGTCGTTCGCCAGCGACGCGCTGCCCAAGGCTGCAGTGAAAACGCTGCTCAACTTCGCGCTGATCGGTATCGACGGCCTGCCTCGTGGCGGCGTTCTGTCCCTGGCGGCCGAATTGCGCGATGGCGTGAGCGAGATCGTGGTCCGGGCCGAGGGGCCACGCATCGCCTTCGATAAGGACATCGGCCGCGCGCTGGAGGGCGTCCTGCCGGACAGCGAACTCTCCAGCCGCACTGCTCCGGCCGTGATGATCGCGGTGCTGGCGGCGGAACTGGGCGGACAACTGCAGTTCATGGTCGACCAGGACGCGCTGGTACTCGGCGCCGTGCTGCCGCAAGGGGCCTGAGGGCAGGGCGTTCGGGGGGAGACGATGAACCGCTGGCTGGTCAACAAGGTCGTCCAATCGCCCAACTTCAACGACCGCAAGCTGCCGATTTCGATGGTGGTGCTTCACTACACCGGAATGCGCAGCAACAGCGAAGCGATGGCGCGGATGTGCGATCCCTCCAGCCAGGTCTCCGCCCATTACATGATCGACGAGGAAGGCGTGGTGACCAACCTCGTGCCGGAGGACAAACGCGCCTGGCACGCGGGCAAGTCATACTGGCGCGGCATCACCGACGTGAACTCGGCCAGCATTGGCATCGAGCTGGCCAATCCGGGGCACGAGTGGGGCTACCGCCCGTTCCCCGAGCCGCAGATGGACGCTCTGCTGCCGCTGCTCGCCGACATCCTGGACCGTCACGATATTCCGCGCGCCAACGTCGTCGGCCATTCCGACGTCGCCCCGGCGCGCAAAGTCGATCCGGGCGAATACTTCGACTGGGAGCGGCTGGGCGAACTGGGCCTCGCGCTCGAAATTCCCGCCGCCAAAATGAACCTGTTTTACGATAACCCGGGTGCCTTCTATCTCGCCATGGAGCGCTTCGGCTACGACATCATCGACGGTCGCGCGGCCGTCGCCGCCTTTCAGCGCCGCTGGCGCCCGTCTATCGTCGACGGCGAGATCGACGGCGAGATCGGGGGAATCCTGTTCGAGCTGCTGTTGGAACGCGATATCGGTCGTGCTAGGTGACCGTCGCGCCGGGGAGCCGGGCAGCCGCGTCACCTCGCTTGGGGTGCCGAGGAAAGTCCGGGCTCCACGAAACATGAGTGGCGGGTAACGCCCGCCGGGCGAGGGGCCTTGGCCTCGAAGCTTAGGGAAAGTGCCACAGAGAGCAGACCGCCGATCCCGTTTACGGGCAAGGTAAGGGTGAAAGGGTGCGGCAAGAGCGCACCGCGCTCCCGGTAACGGGTAGCGGCAAGGCAAACCCCACTCGGAGCAAGACCGAATAGGGGCTGCGCGCCGGCACCAGGAAACTGGCAGATCGGCGGGTTTGTTTCGAACCCAGGCAGCCCGGGTTGGTCGCTGGAGCGGTGCAGCGATGCGCCGCGTAAGAGGAATGGCTGCCCTTGGCGATACGGTCTCGACTGGGATACCGTCGCCAAGACAGAACCCGGCTTACAGGCTCCCCGGCGTATCGGAACGATGACAGGGACAGTTGCGAGGCCCCTGTCACGTTCTGAACAGAATGCCCAATTACGTAATCGACTTAACGAGCTGTCTTACGTATTCCTGCGGAAAGGTAGCCCCGGGGACAAAGCGCGATGACCGGTTCACTCTATACTGACGGGCGCTATCTCGAGAACAATCCGACGTGGCACTCGGAAGATTCCCCCTACAAGGTACGCTGGATTGCCGACCTGCTGAAACGCAACGCTGTTTCGCCATCGAAGGTGGCCGAGATCGGCTGCGGCAGCGGGGAAATTCTGGTCGGGCTTCAGCACTTTTATCCGCAGGCGAACTTCAGCGGCTACGAGATTTCCCCTCAGGCCTTCGCTCTGGCGCAGAGCAAGAGCCGGCCGGGCCTGTCGTTTCACCTGGAAGACCTGACCAAGAACACCACGGACAGCTTCGATCTGCTGCTGGTGATCGACATCTTCGAGCATGTCGAGGACTACCTCGGCTTCATCAAGAGCCTGCGGGGCAAGAGCGCGCTGACGCTGTTCCACATCCCGCTGGACGTCTCGATGCAGATGCTCCTGCGCCCCCGCCTGTTTACGGAAATTCGCGAGAAGCTGGGGCACATCCACTACTTCTCGAAGCAGACCGCGCTCGATACGGTTCGGGACTGCGGCTACGAGATCGTCGACTGGAATTACACGTTCTGGTCGTTGGACTACCCGCACCTCTCGCTCAAGTCGAAGCTGGCAAGCCTTCCGCGCCGGGTTCTTGCCAAGATCAATCCTGACCTGGCGATTACCGCGCTGGGCGGCGGATCGGTGCTCGTCCTCGCACGTTGAGACGCTGTTCGGGACCGGCGCTAGGCCGCGGTCGCGAACGAAATGATCTCGCCGTTGTCCTGTTCGCACGCCTGGATCAACCAGCGCTGGGTGCCTTCCAGCCCGATGGCGGTGAGGGTGCCGCTCTTGAAAGCGCCGGTGTCGATGCCGATGCGGTTGGCAAGCAGCTCGGGTGCATCGGTCACCGTATGGCCGTGGACGATCATGCCGCCGAAATCGCCTTCGTGGCTCAGGAAAGGCTCTCGGATCCAGCGGCAGTCGACGCCGTTCTGCCGTTCCAGCGGCAGGTCCGGCCGTACTCCGGCGTGGACGAAGACATAATCGCCGAACCGAACCATTTTTTCGAAGCCGCCGAGGAACTTGCGGTCCTCGTCCGGTACGGCCTCGGCCATCATGTGCTGGAGCTCCTCGGGCCCGACCTCGCTGAAGGCGCTTTCGGGGATGCCGTAGGAGAGCATGGTCTCCAGTCCGCCGTGGCGCAGGAAGTTGCGAAGGATGGATGCCTTGTCGAAACTCTGAAGAAACATTTCCTCGTGATTGCCCATCACGGCCGTGACGCTGCGCTTGCGCATCCACTCCCGCGCGAGTCGCACGACGCCCGAGCTGTCAGGCCCGCGATCGATCAAGTCGCCTAGGAGCACCACGCAGGAGTGCGCCGGCTGGCGAGCCGCGTCATCCGCATCGATCGAGCGGATGATCTCGCGAAAAAGGTCCAGCCGTCCATGGATGTCGCCTACGGCATAGACGCGCATTCCGCTCGGAGTGGCAGCCGGGCCGGCGGGAGCAGTGGTCGCTTCCCCGCCAAAGAGTTTACGGAACAGGCTTTTCATCACGTTGCAGTGCGTCATAGGCGCTCGCGGCTGTAGGGGCAAGCTATGCCTATCGCCCGAAGAGCCGTGGCAGAAAATCAACACCGCAGTTCGTATTTGCCGCACCAGGAACAAAATCGACTTGTGCGATGCAGCGGATCGGTGCAGCGGAATGTTGCTGATTGAAACATGCCCGCAATAAAAAATTACAGAGGCAAGGTGCAGCACGCAGGTGGGACGAGGCTTAAGATAGTGTGAGGGAACTACACATGACCACGTCCTTCCGCGGCATTTTTGCCGCTTCTCTGCTCGCCGGTTCGGCGCTGGCTGCCACTCCTGCCTTCGCTCAGGACGAAGCCAAGGAAATCACCGTCACCGGCAGCGCCGCGCTGACCACCGATTACCGCTTCCGCGGCGTCTCGCTGTCGAACGGCGATCCGGCCGTGCAGGCCGGCATCACCGTGTCGCACAAGAGCGGCTTCTACATCGGCACGTGGTCGTCCTCGATCCACAGCGCCGACATCGACGTCGATGGCGACGGCATTGGCGACGGTTCGGTCTACGGCGATCAGGAACTCGATCTGTTCGGCGGCTGGACTGGCGAAGTCACGCCCGGCCTGACGCTGGACGCCGGTTTGCTCTACTACGTGTATCCCAGCGGTAAGATTGGCGACGCGAACTATTGGGAGCCTTACGCCTCGATCAGCGGCACCGCCGGTCCCGCCAAGATCAAGGTCGGCGTGGCTTACGATTGGAAGCAGAAGGGCCTCATCAATCTGGCCGGCAATAAGGACGACAACCTCTACGTGTACGGAAACGTCGATATCGCCGTTCCCAGCACGCCGGTCACCGTATCGGGCCACGTAGGCTATACCAGCGGCGTTCTCGCGCCCTGCTACTACTGCTCGGGCGACAAGAGCGGTTGGGACTACTCGATCGGCGCTTCGCTGACCGTTTACGGCCCCCTTTCGGCCAGCGTGTCGTACGTGGGCGTCAGCGGCCCGAGCGTCGACGGTTTCACCGACGATACCGTGGTCGGCACTCTGACCGCCAGCTTCTGATCGTCCTCACCGACGAACGCGGCAAGGCCCGCCCGGAGCGATCCGGGCGGGCCTTCGCTTGTTCATAAGGCTAATTATGCTGGCGAACGCTTCCGCGCGTGTAGCATTCCACGAGTAGCGCGAACGCTCGTCCCGCCGAGTCCTTCAGTAGCGCCCGGTCGGCGAGTACCGTGGCGCGAGGGCAGCCGGGTAGCGGCGCCCATCTTCGGTCAAGCCGTTCCCGCTGGAAGCGCAGTGGTGCCACGACTTTGCCGAATGGCGTGTCGCTTCGGTCGAGCGAGGCGTTCATCGCTGCGGTCAGTGCGGCTGGGACGTACCAGTTGTATGCCTCGGAAAGCACCGTCGTTCCACAGACGAGACGGACATGGCGGTAACGGAGCAGTTCGTTCGGTCCCAGGCCGAGCAGAACCCGCGCATCGGCCGGCGGCGGAGCGTCTTCGTCGCGAACCAGACGTGCCGTTATGCGGGCCGGTTGCGCGATTCCACGGGCAGCACACCAGCCCTCCAGCGCCAATGTGGCGCTTGGTTGT
>Ga0068862_100003318_pt1 | contig 13903 bp, 13 predicted proteins | sample KBSSwiS52_FD_66598 | JGI IMG/M metagenome (GOLD analysis project Ga0068862, IMG submission 66598) | Switchgrass rhizosphere microbial communities from Kellogg Biological Station, Michigan, USA - KBS Switchgrass S5-2 | ecosystem: Host-associated > Plants > Roots > Rhizosphere > Soil ... | reverse complement strand
GAAACTCGCAACTACGTACCAAACATTCTGGCCGTGATCCTGATTGCTAAGAATCCTGAGAAGTACGGCTTTAAAGGAATCAAACCAGACGTACCGATGGCTTACGATCGCGTGCAGGTTCCCACAGCGACCAGCTTGCAGTTGATTGCTTCGGCAACCGACACAACTGTCGACCACATTCGCAGCCTAAATCCGGAACTCAAGCGCGACATCACACCGCGAGGTGAGTCTTATGCGGTCCGTGTCCCGGGTGGCCGCTCGAACCAGTTGGTTTCCGTGCTGAAGCGCATTCCGGGTGACAAGCGTGAAACAGCTCGCGTGATCTCGGTTGCTCCGGGCGAAGACCTTCAGAACGTTGCCAGCCGCACTGGAGTCAGCGTTGCTCAGTTACAAGCAATGAACACCGGCGTCGACTTGAAATCGGCGACGAAGCTGGTGGTCCCGAACAGCAACGTGAAGCTGACGAGTTGGAAACGAGCACAGCCCGGCGTCACCGAAACTCCGGCCGCAGCCCTCACGAAAGTGCGCGCTCGCAAAGGTGACACCATTGCTCGAATCGCGTCGGCACGTAATCTCGATGCGAATGAAGTTGCGCGACTGAATGGCGTAACGGCAGACGCGGAATTGAAAGCGGGTCAGGAAATCAGATTGCCGGCAACCGCTGGCGCGACACCCTCACGTCGTCGTTAGTTTCGACAAGTTAATAGAGCCGCGATTGCGGCGAGTGATATAGGTGAGCGCGCTTGCGATTGATTTCGTAAGCGCGCCTTTTTCATTGGCGATTGCCAATTGCCAATTGCCAATTAACGAAGCGATTTCTCAAGTGCGGCTACTAGGGGGTAATGACACGTGGACGTAGCTCACAAACGCTAAACTCGAAACTCGAAACTCGAAACCATTTAGGAGCTTCCTCACCATGCTCTTCCGGACACTCTCCGCTGCCGTTTACGGCATCGACGCAGATCTCGTTGATATCGAAGTTGACTTAACCCCGGTCCGCGGTGAATCTGATACCCTCTCGGTCACCATCGTGGGTCTGCCGGATGCGGCAGTGCGGGAATCAAGAGAACGCATCCGCGCCGCAATCACCAATTGCGCCTTCTTCTTTCCTTTTGAAAAGGTCACGATCAATTTGGCGCCGGCGGATGTCCGTAAGGAAGGCGCTAGTTTTGATTTGCCTATCGCGCTCGGGATCCTCGGCGCGAACGGTGATCTCGCGGACCAAAACCATCTGATTGAAGTGCTTTGCGTTGGCGAGCTGTCCCTCGATGGTCGCGTGCGACCGATCAAGGGTGCCCTCCCGATTACGATTCTTGCGCGCGATGCGCTAATCAAACATGTGATTCTGCCGGACGAAAATGCCAAGGAAGCCGCTGTCGTCTCCGGTGTGAGTGTTTACCCAGTCTCAGATCTACGCAGTGCGGTGGGGTTGGTCGCCGCACTCCGCTCGTCAGATCCGCCCGAGCCATTGAAAGTTGATCCTTCTGAGATTCTGCTGCAACCGGATCATTACAACGTCGATTTTCGCGAGGTGCGTGGACAAATTGCGGCGAAGCGTGCCTTGGAAGTTGCAAGTGCCGGATCACACAACATCTTATTGATTGGCCCGCCTGGTTCCGGAAAGACGATGCTGGCGAAGCGACTGCCAACGATCCTGCCACCTTTGGAATTCGAAGCGGCGCTGGAGTTAACAAAGATTCACTCTGTCGCGGGCATGACCGGACGCGCAGGGCTCGTTGCTGAGCGGCCGTTTCGTTCGCCCCATCACACGATTAGCGATGCGGGATTGATCGGTGGCGGCGCCGTGCCGCGTCCCGGAGAAGTGTCGCTCGCTCACCAGGGTGTTTTGTTTCTCGATGAACTGCCCGAGTTTGATCGCAGTGTTTTGGAAGTTCTGCGCCAGCCTCTGGAAGATCAGAAGGTGACGATTAGCCGCGCTGCGATGTCGCTGACGTTTCCAGCTTCGTTCATGTTGGCCAGCGCTATGAATCCTTGCCCCTGTGGCTTCTGGAATGACCCAACGCGTGAATGTCGCTGTACGCCATTACAGATCCAGCGTTACGTTGGTCGCATCTCCGGACCGTTGCTCGATCGAATCGACATTCACGTGGATGTTCCTGCAGTTAAGTTTCGCGAGCTGTCTGGTGAACCCGCGACTGACGCGGAGAGCTCTGCGGCAATTCGCGAGCGCGTGATGCATGCGCGCGAGCGACAACAGAAGCGACTAGCGGGCGAGAAATTATTTGCCAATGCGGCGATGACGCCGCGCATGATTCGGCGTTACTGCCGGATCGATGCTGAAAGCGAACACATGCTTGAACAGGCAATGATCAGACAAGGCCTGTCAGCACGCGCTTATGATCGAATCCTGAAAGTCAGTCGCACGATCGCCGACCTGGCAGGTTCTGAGAAGATTCAATCGGCCCATGTCTCTGAAGCAGTTGGTTATCGTTCGCTTGATCGAACCTACTGGACGTGAGCGACATCAACTGGGAGACACAATGACAAGGCTTGGCCAAGGCTCGTTTCTCTTTATTTTGTTATTAATCCCAATTGCGGCTAAGTCGGCAAGAGCGTGCAGCTGCGAGCTCCCGGAAACCGGCAAGTCTGTAGAGAGACAGGTCCTCAAGGCTCGTAAGCAATCTAAAGCAGTGTTCGTAGGAAGGGTGAGGGAGATCATCACCCCTACTGAACCGTCTTCCATCAGTGTGATATTTCAGGTCCAAACTGGCTGGAAGGGAATCAATTCCGGAGCAATCACCATCCTGACCGGGCGAGACGGCTCCTGCGGGTATCACTTCAAGCTTGGTGAGGTCTACCTTGTCTACGCTTACCAGTCCAGCATTACACACCTTGGTACGAGCATCTGCCAGAGAACTCAGCCCTTCCACGCCGATATCATCGATCTGAAATATCTCGGCAAGCCAAAATTCCCAACCCCTCCGAAAACCCACCCTTGAGCCAACTTGTCACTGCCTGGTGATCCCCGTATCTTGAGAGAGAAACCAGTACTTTTAGCCGCAAAAGGCAACGACGCGCTCGTAGCGCCGCATCACACACCCGCCAGAGGGCCCCAACAGCCTCGCAAGCTCCCAATCGGGAATCTGAGGCCAATGGCGCCGGTCCTTGAAATCCGGCGGTCCGTGGAAGTTGGCGTACAAGTAGTAAACACCCAGGCTCCTTGTCGTTGCCAGAACAGACGAACACGTGACCGCAGCCGAAAACGAGCAAGGAACAGTTACCGATTACGGGCTGACGCAGAGTGCCGCTCAGGGCGACATGGGTGCCTTTGAGCAACTCTACCAGCGCCACAATCGCCGCGTTTATTCGCTTTGCCTGCGTATGACGGGGAATGTCTCGGAAGCTGAGGACCTGGCGCAGGAAGTTTTTATCCAGCTCTTTCGAAAGATAGGAAGTTTTCGCGGAGAATCGGCCTTTACCACCTGGTTGCACCGGCTAACCGTGAATCAGGTGCTCATGCACTTCCGCAAACGCGGGGTGAAGATGGAGCAGACGACTGAGGACGGAGAAACCCCGATCCAGATCGTCAAAGGCACGGAAAACCCCAATGCAATGCCGGTTGTTGACCGGATTGCGCTTGATAAGGCCATCTCGCAGTTGCCGCCCGGATATCGTACGGTCTTCACCCTTCACGACATCGAGGGGCACGAACACGAAGAAATCGCGCGGATGCTGGGCTGCTCGGTGGGGACCTCAAAATCGCAACTTCACAAGGCAAGAATGAAGTTACGTGGATTGTTGAGGCAACAGAAGACGAAGGAGTAGCTTCCAACAGAGTTGGCTGGTTTGCATAACGGCCGCTTCGAAGTCACTCCAACAGAATGTTCCGAAGGACGCAACGCCCCCAGGGGACCATGTTCGGAACGATGTTTTGCAGTTTCCCCTTAGATTGCTCGGATCAGAGCTGCCGCAGGACAGAAAAATTGAGCTTTTGCGATGTGGCAGAGTAGAGGTAAGACGATGAACTGCGAGAAGTGCCAGGAATTGGTTGGCGATTTGGTGGATGGCGCGCTCAGCCGCGACGACGCCGCGACGCTCAATCAACATTTGGAAGATTGTCTCTCCTGCGCGGATGTGCGCAACGACCTCGAGTCGATCATCAGCTTTTGCCAGCAGCAGCGTGGGCAATATGACGCTCCGCCGAACGAACGAGCATTGTGGCTACGCATCAGAAATGTGATCGAAGCGGAGAACGTTAAGTCGCCAGTTTCAAATGCGACCGCACGCCCAGGTCGGGGATTTCTTCCGGCGTGGCTGAATCGTAGTTGGGAACTCTCAGTGCCGCAGTTGGCAGCCTCGTTCGCCGCACTTGTTGTCGTAGTCTCGCTCGCGACTGTGGTTGGCATGCGCCGGATGGAATCGTCGAGATCGGGATTGAACGTCAGCAGCGCACAGGCACTTGCAGTAACCGGCACTCATGTGGCCGATCGCATTTCACAACAGCAGCAGGCAATCAGCTATTGGAACCAGCGTGTGGAGTTGAACAAGGCGCGTTGGAACCAGCAGATGCGCGATACCTTTGATCGAAATCTTCAGGTAATCGATCAGGCTGTGAACGATTCACTCAACGAGTTGAACCGAAATCCCCATGACGAAGTTTCTGAGGAAATGCTGAACGCTGCACTCAATGAGAAGCTGGCACTGCTGAAAGAGTTTTCAGATTTGTAATTCAGTATCTCCGCCAACACCTGATAGTGAAGAGCCCCTTACAAATGCTTAATCGATTTTTGCTCGCACGAGCCGGTTTCTCTCCCGCTCACCTTCTTTCGGCTTTGATTGTCATCGCCGTGTTGGCAATCGGTTCCACCGGCGTGTGCGCGCAGCGTCAGCTCTCCAAGCGTTTCCCTACCGGCAAGAAAGTTCGCCTGGTACTTAAGAACATCTCCGGCAAAGTTACCGTTGAATCCTGGAACCGCGACGAAATCAAGATCTCGGCCACGATGGAGTCCAAGTCCGCGACCGTCGTGCCAAAGCAGTATGGCGAAGGGGTGATGGTGGACGTGATTGGCGATAATCGCGGACGCGGCGATGTCGGCAATGTGAATTTCACAATTCAGGTACCAGTCAACTCTACAGTTGATATCGAAACCATCATGGGCGACATTTCGATTGCGAATGTTCGCAGCGATATGGTTCGCGCGTACGTTAGCTCCGAAGGTGATATCAACCTTATCGGTATCAATGCCTCAGATGTCTACGCCTCAAATACGAGTGGCAACATTTATTTTGACGGAGAAGTTAACCGGGGCGGCAGGTATCAGTTTAAATCGGGCAAAGGCGACATCTCGATCAGAATCCCAGCCAATTCCACGTTTGACCTCGTAGCTTCGGCCCCGGACAGGAAACTTGCCCTCGGACAGTTTTGGAATAGCACCTTCCGGACGGTCGGTGAGGGACAGAAGTACAGCAAGACTATCGGCGATGTGAACGACGGCCGAGCGAAAGTTACCATCATGAACTTTCATGGCGGTATTACCTTCATACGACGCTGATGCGTTGTCAATCTAGCTTCGAATGCGGGCGCTCTTCTTAATTGAAAGTTGCCCGCATTATTTTTGTCTGTTGGATTGAGCCGGATGCTACTATCCGCCTAAGCATATTGATGAGACCGATCAGATTCACAACTTCCTTGCGGGCGTTGATGCTCATGGCGACCGCCCTGATCTTCGTAGTCCCTTCTCAGGCACAAGACAAGAAACATCCAGCAAAGATCTTGAATCCTGATGCTTTACTGACACGCACGATCATCAGGCGCGAATCAGCACGCCTTGGCTATGGAGGAACGGTGACTCTAGTGGGGGCGCCGGCTGGCTCCATCTCGATTGAAGGATGGTCGCAAAGCGAGGTTGAACTGACCGCGGAGATCCAGTTGCGTGCGGAAACTGAAACCGATCTCGATCGCCTGGCACTTGTAAACGGTTTCATATTCGACCAGGGACTAAACCACATTCGCATCATGAGTGCCGGCACGCACGACAAGGTCTATATGAAACGCGTTGCAAAAGACTTTCCGAAGACTCTTTTGGAGCTGCCCTGGAAGATCGACTATCGCATCCGCGTGCCGGCGATGGTTGATTTGGAAATAAATGCTGGACAGGGTCCAATCTCAATCAGCGCAGTCGAGGGCGCGTTGTTGCTGACGGCGACTGACAGCAATGCTCGATTAACGCTAACCAGTGGTTTGGTCAACGCAACAGTTGGATCGGGCAGGCTCGACGTTAAGATTCCAGTGCGCAGTTGGCGTGGGAGTGGAGTTGATCTCAGAGTAGCTGTGGGTGAACTAACGGTGGAACTGCCTTCTGGTTTCAACGGCGAGATCGATGCCAGCGTCCTTCGCATCGGCAGGATCGTAGACACTCATGGCGAGCTAAAGGAGCGTCAACGCGGAGGAATCACACCACAGTTGATTCGCGCTCGGGCCGGCTCGGGTGGTGCGACTTTTAAGTTCACCGTTGCGGATGGAACGATCACAATCAAGAAGCCCTAAGTCCAAGGTCCCATGTCCAATGTCCAATGTCCAAAGTTCGCTTTTGTCTCGCGAACTTTTAACCGGTCTTCCTTCATTAGCGGACTTTAGACATTGGACATGGGACCTTGGACATTTGTATCTTGAATCATGAGCATCAAGTCAGATAATTGGATTAGGCGCATGGCGCAAGAGCACGCCATGATCGAACCTTTTGAACCGCAGCAAGTGAAACAGGTTGACGGCCGGCGTGTGGTTTCCTACGGCACGTCAAGCTATGGCTACGATGTGCGCTGCGCCGATGAGTTCAAATTGTTCACCAATGTCTACAGTGCGGTCGTCGATCCGAAAGCGTTCGACGCCAAGAGTTTTGTGGACATGAAAGGTGATCACGTCATTATCCCGCCAAATAGTTTCGCCCTCGCGCGGACGGTGGAATATTTTCGGATTCCGCGCAATGTGATGACGATCTGCCTTGGCAAAAGTACCTACGCGCGATGTGGCATCATCGTGAACGTCACCCCTTTTGAACCGGAATGGGAAGGATTTGTGACGCTTGAATTCTCGAATACCACCCCGATGCCCGCGAAGATCTACGCGAACGAAGGTGTGGCGCAGGTACTGTTCTTCGAAGCCGACGAAGTCTGCGAGACGTCATACAAAGATCGCGGCGGAAAATATCAGGGCCAGCACGGCGTAACACCACCGAAGCTGTAAAAATATGGACTTTGGTCTTGGGTCTTTGGTTTTTGACTTCTAACAATTCCTAAAAGCGATTATTGGGATTAGACAATGCAGAAGAATGAAACAAAGACCAAAGGCCGAAGACCAAAGACCAAAACCTAGACGTTTACGAATGGACTCTTCAAGATGCAGGACTGGTTGAAATTCAAACGACTCGATCCACGTGCGGTCCTTCCGACACGAGGTAGTCCATTCGCGGCAGGGCTTGATCTGTTCTGCATTGACGACGTACTAATCGAGGCCCGCTCGCGTATCGGAGCTCACACAGGTTTGGGTGTGGAAATTCCGGCAGGGTTTTACGGCCGCATCGCGCCGCGTTCAGGGCTCGCTGCAAAACAGGGAATTGACGTCCTCGCCGGGGTGATCGACGCGGACTATCGCGGCGAGATCATCTGTCTTCTCTACAACACTTCGACCGAGGCCGTAAGGCTTCCCGCCGGCAGCAAGATTTGCCAATTGATAATCGAACAGGTCATCACGCCGTCACCAGCCTGGGCTGAAGAACTTGAAGAGACAGCGCGCGGCGCGGGTGGGTTTGGCTCGACTGGAAGTTAAGTCTCAGGTCTCAGGTCTCAGGTCTCAAAGTCTCAAGTCTCAGGTCTCAAGTCTCCGGTTCGAATACATTCAACGCCAAGACGCAGAGACGCCAAGACACAGAGATGACAAAAAAAGATTACTCTTTTCGTCTGCCCGTCTCCGTGTCTCCGCGTCTCTGCGTCTTGGCGCCTTGGCGGTTAACGTTGGTCAGTTAAGAACGATCTCGATGGGTTGCGGCAGGCGTTCGATCACCAGCGTCAGTCCTCGTGGACTCGCGACTGGTTCTTTATTTGGGGTTTGAAAAAATAAGAAACCGCCTCGCCGGCGATCGTTGGGCGATAGCGGCGTCTTTATATCGAGCGCGTATGCGGTAAACTCCACTTCAAACTGCTTGCGCGAATTTGGATTGTAAGCGTAAACCTCATTCGCTTTGAGCACGCGCGAAATCGCCTGTTTGGGTTTCAAAAGCTTCCATTCCTTACCAGCTCCATCGTGCAGGCGGAAGCGGGCCTTCTTTATCTCAACAGGCACTCCACTTTCATAATCGAGTTCTATTCGCACGGGCAACACGCCCGCCAAGGGAAGGTTGGCTTCGAACAAGTCCTGAGTGTCTTCGTCTGTCAGTAGAGGTGCGACGATGACGTTTACTCCGCCGCCACTCGCGCTTTTCAGTTCACCGGTAATCGGCGGCAACTCGACTACAGGCTTCACCTTATAGAGCGACCCGCCACAAGCACCGATAAACAGAAGCACCGGTGCGCAAATCAAGATTAATTTCCAGCGCATCATGGACCTCAATTTAGCATAGCCCCTCGCGGTAACACAGACTTGTTTTGGGATCGCGGGCGTCTCGCCCGCACTAAGCGGGCCGCACGAACGTTGACGAATGGGATCCGGCTAAACAACCAAACCACTTTCGATCTTGGCGGCAGCCTCTGCAGACAGTTCGCGCTTCGCGCTCACTGCGGGCGGGACGCCGGCCGATCCGATATCAGTGCAGACTCCCGCGATCCGAAATAACGTTGTGTTACTATTTCGAAAACGATGATTAGACCATTTGGCTCTGTCCAACCGCAGATTCACGATTCTGCTTACATTGACGAGAGTGCGCAGGTGATTGGCGACGTGCAGGTGGGTGAAGAATCGTCAATCTGGTGCAACGCAACCGTGCGTGGCGACATGTTCTTCATCCGCATTGGCAATCGGACCAACGTGCAGGACAACAGCGTGATTCATACGCGTACCGGCACTCATCCGACGATCCTCGAAGACGAAGTGACAATTGGCCACAGCGTCACACTGCATGGGTGTTACATCGAACGCGGCTCACTCATCGGGATTGGTTCCATCGTGCTTGATGATGTACGAGTGGGTTCGCAGTCATTGATCGCAGCCGGTTGTTTGCTGACGCCAGGCACGATCATTCCGCCGCGCTCGTTAGTGATGGGAGCTCCGGCGAAGGTCAAACGACCATTGACGGATGAGGAAGTGGCCAGCCTCGATCTGTTTTGGCAGAACTACGTGGAATACTCCCGACGCTATCGCGCCGGGGTTTCGGGTTTCGAGTTTCAGGTTCCGAGTTGAAGACTAAGAAATCAGCCTCGAAACTCGAAACGCGAACTGAGAATTCGAAACCCGAAACTCGAAACTGGAAACGCGAAACCATGGTTTCATCCAAACCAGCGCGCGGCATGCGCGATTTTCTTCCCGCAGATGTGCGACGACGTGAATATGTCATCGGCATCATCAGGGAAGTGTACGAGCGCTATGGGTTTGAGCCATTGGAAACGCCTGCTGTCGAAAACATCGAAACACTCACCGGCAAATATGGTGAAGAAGGCAATCAACTCATCTACAAGATTTTGAAGCGCGGCGTTCACGAGAGCACGGGGGAGGCCGACCTTGCGCTGCGCTACGATCTCACGGTGCCACTCGCTCGTGTGGTTGCGGAGTATCGCGACAAGCTGCCGAAGTTTTTCAAACGCTATCAGATTCAACCTGTATGGCGCGCCGACCGTCCGGCGCGTGGACGGTTTCGTGAGTTCTACCAGTGTGATGTTGACTCCTTAGGGTCCCGATCGATGGTTGTGGAGACGGAAATTTGTGCCGCGGCCGCTGAAGCATTAAGAAAGCTTGGCTTCAAAGATTTCAAAGTGCGACTAAATCATCGGCAAGTGTTGACCGGTGTTCTGGAAACTGCAGGCGTCCCGCTGGCAAAACACGACGCGGCCCTGATAGCGATCGACAAACTCGACAAGGTCGGCCGCGAAGGGGTAACGAAAGAATTTGTCGAACGCGGGATAGAAGCTGAGCCTGCAGGGCGGTTGCTCGATTTCTTCGAGGGACTAAGTTCGCTTGAGCATGCAGCGGAACTCGCTGCTAGTGAAGACCTTGAGAAACAGCGCGACGGTCTGAACGCGGCAATCCTTGGGCGCCTGATTGAATTTGTTGGAGCGAACGAGCTTGGAGCGCGCGGCATTGATGAATTGCGCTCAATCATGAAGTTCGCGGCAGCTGCCGGCATCGCGAGTCAGATAGAAATTGACCCCACCCTTGCTCGCGGACTTTCCTATTACACGGGCGCGATCATGGAGATCAGCGTCAAGGATCTTTCCGGCAGTCTTGGTGGTGGCGGGCGTTACGACAATCTCGTCGGAATGTTTCTTGGCCAGGATGTGCCCGCGTGTGGTTTCTCATTGGGTTTGGAAAGAATCATCGTTGTGATGACCGAGCGAGAGATGTTTCCTTCAGAGCTTGGCAAGATCGGCGCCGAGGTTATGGTGGCAGTTTGGAATGAAGAGTCGTATGGCGATTCGATTTCTCTCGCCGCGGAATTGCGCGGGCGTGGACTGCGAGTCGAGATGTATCCCGAGGCAGACAAACTGGGCAAACAGTTTAAGTATGCCGCTGCGCGTGAAATTGCGTTTGTCGCGGTGATCGGTGACGACGAGAAAACCCGCGGCGAGGTCGCCCTCAAAGATATGAAAACGGGCGAGCAGCGATCAGTTAGGCGAGATGATGTTGTGAACGTAGTACGGCCCTGAAGTCTGGCTCTGATTCAACGTCTGAAGCGATGTCAGAGTTTGGTGTAGCTTCGTGTTGTTTCGTGGATCGTCTATTTCAGCAAGGTGCACGATCCACGAAGCCACACTAAGCAGCATGAAATATTCGTCGACTAAAATTGAAAGAATCAATTGAACAACAATATCTCAATGATGCTCTCGCGACCTTCAGCGGATACAAGAAGCTCGCAGAGAGGGCGCTCGCCCAGATCAGTGATGAGGAGTTGTTCGCAACGATCGATGAAGAGTCAAACAGCATTGCTGTTGTCATGAAGCATTTAGCGCGCAACATGATCTCGCGCTGGACAGACTTTCTCACGAGCGACGGTGAGAAGCCCGATCGCAAGCGCGATCTGGAGTTTGTGATTGAAGCTCAAGATACAAAAGCCGATTTGTTTGCCTACTGGGAGAAGGGTTGGGAGTGTCTTCTGAACGCGCTGGGGAACCTGCGCCCAACTGACTTCGAGCGGAAGGCATTAATCCGCGGTGAAGAACACACGATCGTTCAGGCAATTAATCGGCAAATGACTCACTACGCGTATCATGTTGGACAGATTGTTTTCCTGGCGAAGCATTTTCGTTCAAAAGACTGGAAGTCACTGAGCGTGCCGAAGAATCGCTCTGCTAGTTTTAATGAGTATATGCAGCAAAGGCCACATTCAGCCGAGCATCGGTTTGATGTGGCGGCGGGCTTTGCTGCCGAATTAGAAAGTGAAAGAAAGAAGGACTAGGACCCGAATGTCGATCTCGATCGTTTCGTTACAACATGTGAACCTGCGAGTGCCGCCCGATGCGGAGGACGAGGCAAAAAACTTCTATGGGAAGGTCCTCGGCCTCACCGAGATGCCAAAGCCGGATGACGCTAAGGCGCGAGGTGGCGCCTGGTATCAACTTGGCGAGGTGCAATTACATCTGTCGCGCGATCCGCGTGCCGACAATGCAACCAGCAAAAGGCATATTTGTTTTCACGTGGCGAATCTCGAAGCGACGAGGCAACACCTCGAAGGCGCTGGCATCGAAATTCTTCCTGATGATCAACCCATCGCCGGCTGCGAGCGGTTTTATGTCAGAGATCCTGGTGGCAACCTGATAGAGATTGGGGAAACAGGGTAAGGGAAGCGGGGATGCCGAGACGCGGAGACACGGGGAAGGGGAGAAGGGGAGACACGGGGACTCCGAGATTGCCAATTTCCAATTTCCAATTGCCGATTTGCGACGATGGAGACACGGGGACAGGGGGACGGGAGACACGGTGATGGTGACCAAGGGACTCAAAACGACAATCCAAGAACAAAGGCCTAAGACCCAAGGCCTAAGACCAAAGACCCAAGATCCAAAAACAAAGAACAAAGAACAAAGATCCAAGAACAAAGAACAACCTACCACCTATGATACGCAGGATGACCGGGTTTCACAGCCACGAAAGTCCCGGTACACGTCGCGCAAACCTTGTCGTGCGCGATTAACTCACCTTCGACCGCGGCGCGAACGTCAGTCGACTCCACTACGCGCGCGACGAGTTTTATCGGAGCATCTGTCGGCGTCGGGCGCAGGAGCTTGATCGAATACTCGGCCGTGACCGTGCATGGCGGTTTCTCAGCGCCGGTCTTCTTCATCAGATGGTACGCCGCCGCCCAGTTGCAATGACAGTCGAGCAGCGTGCCGATAATGCCGCCGCTCAACATCCCTTCAAACGCTTCGTATTCCTTGCTCGCCTGCCATTCCGCTACGACCTCATCGCCATTGGGAAAACTGCGAACGTGAAGGCCTTTCGGATTGGCTGGACCACAACCAAAGCAAGCGAGATTCGGAGCGTACGTTTCCTGAATGCTCTTCATTGTTTTCTGCGCGCGCACTTCCTGCCGGAGTTTGAAACGCTGGATCTTTCCAGTCGCCGTGTAGGGCAGCTCGGCGACAAACACGTATTTGCGCGGTTGCTTGAAACGTGGCAACGATTCGGCCGCCAGCGCGCGCAGTTGCTGCTCGAGTTGACCCAGATCGGATTCTACATCCTGCTTCACAACAAACGCACACGCGCAAGAGAGTTGATTGGAGTCAAAATCTTCGACGACCGCGGCGCGCGCGACGCCCGGATGCCGCAACAGCACGCCTTCGACTTCGACAGGCGAGACCCACTGTCCGCTCGATTTGAAGCAGTCGTCGCTGCGTCCCATGTGAAACCAGTACCCGTCGCTGTCGCAGCGGTAGAGATCGCCGGTACGCACCCAGCCGTCGACGAAAGTTCGTTCAGTCGTCGCGGGATTTTCCCAGTAACCCAATGCCGCGCTGTCGCCCTTGATCCACAAGTTTCCTTCTGTGTTGTCGGGAATGGCGTCGCCGTTTTCATCGAGCAAGCGCGCCTCGTAACCGCGCAGAAGCCGGCCACTGCTGCCATAGCGGACCTCGTTCAAGTGATTCGACATGAACATGTGCAGCATTTCAGTCGAACCAATTCCGTCGAGCACTTGAACGCCAAACTCTCTTTCCCACTCTTCGCCGAGATGCGCCGGTAATGCCTCGCCGGCCGAGACGCAGAAACGCAGGCTCGAACAGTCGAGCTTCTGCTTGCTTCGATGGTGTTCGAGCAGGAGGTTGTAGACAACGGGCACGCCGAAAAAGATCGTCGGCTTGTGGTCCGTGAACACTCTTGCCATGACGACCGGTGTTGGCTTCGCGCACGTCAGAATCGTTGTTGCTCCGTTCAGCAGTGGGAACGAAAAGCTGTTGCCCAGGCCATACGCGAACGGCAGCCGCGACGATGAAAAGAGACGGTCCTGCGGTGTCAGTTGCAGTACTTCGCGACAGAACGTTTGGTTCGTGTAAAAGATGTGGGACTGCGTGTGCACCGCGCCTTTCGGCTCGCCCGTGCTGCCCGACGTGTAAAGAATGAACCCCGGTTCATCGTCGGCAGGATTCTGGAACTCGGGATTTGGAGTTTCAGGAATTTGTCTGCACAAGTGGCGCAGCGAATGAAGAGTCAACGGTGGATTGCGCAGGCGTTCGTCAGTGACAGCGAAATCCTGCCCGACCTCATTGTGTGGCTCCTCCGCGCGGTCGATGTAAACCACATTTT
>Ga0068862_100003316_pt1 | contig 13917 bp, 13 predicted proteins | sample KBSSwiS52_FD_66598 | JGI IMG/M metagenome (GOLD analysis project Ga0068862, IMG submission 66598) | Switchgrass rhizosphere microbial communities from Kellogg Biological Station, Michigan, USA - KBS Switchgrass S5-2 | ecosystem: Host-associated > Plants > Roots > Rhizosphere > Soil ... | reverse complement strand
GGCTGCTGCCATCGCTCTCTCTCTGCCTTTTGGGGTGCCCCAGACATGCTTACTTGAAAGCCACATCTATTGGGCCATTGCTAACCGGGAAAGTTCCGACCACAAGGTTCGTCGCCGTATCGATCACCGAAATGGTATTGCTGTCTCTGTTAGCGACGTAGACGCGTGTTCCCGCAGGATTAACCGCCACACCTAAGGGAGTAGTGCCGACCGGAACGGTGGCGACCACCGTGTTCGTCGTTGTATCGATTACCGTAACCGTGCTGCTCAAGGTATTGGCGACATAGACGCGGGTGCCTGCTGGATTGATGGCCACATCCTGCTGGAATGGTCCGGCCGGAATTGTGGCGAACACCGTGTTCGTGGTTGTATCGATTACCGAAACCGTTCCAACGTTGCTGGAGTGGACGACGTAAGCTCTTGTACCCGTGGGGTTAACCGCCACCGCAAAGGGACTGTGGCCCAGAGAAACGGTCGCGACCACCGCATTGGTCGCTGTGTCGATCACCGAGACCGAATTGCCAAGTCGGTTGACGACGTAAGCTTTCGTGCCTGCCGAATTGAACGCCACATCTTGCGGGCCATGTCCGACAGGAAAGGTGGCGACGACCGCGTTCGTCGTTGTATCGATTACCGAAACCGTGTCGTTGAAGTCGTCGGTGATGTAGGCTCGTGTCCCCGCCGGATTGACCGCGACACTTGATGGCGAAGGCCCGACTGTGATTGTTGCGACCTGGGCGAGCGACACCGTGTCGATCACCAGCACACCACTGCTGGAAAAGCCATTGAGGTAGGCTCGCGTTCCAGCAGGGTTCAACGCCACATGTGAAAGAGGACCGAAAGTCGGTAAAGCCGTGTACGTCGAGAGCAACGTGTTACTCGTAGCTTCAACGACCGAAAGGTCATTACTGAAGTTGTTGGCGATGAAGGCAATTGGATGGATTGCCCTCTCGAGCTGATGGACACGGGTTTCCAGCGCTGAGAGATTGGCCGCCGAAGCAGGCGGACCTTGGGGTCCACGCGGATCGTTGCTCGATTGTGCGTTTGCGGCGAAACATAAGAGCAACACGGTAGCGCCTACACACAAGGCGAAGACAAAAATAAGCTTGGCTCTTTTCATTTTCAGTTAACTCCCTCCTTAAACTGATTTGTTACGTAGACTCACTACGAAATTAGGACGTCGCCGAGGAATGGTTTGCTTTTCGAATGGTTGCGGCCGAATAAGCGTCGTCGAGAAATGTGAAACATGATGTACTCCCTTGTAAGTGGCTGGTTAACCCTCATCGATGTGGGTCTCGTTGGGTTCGGGAAGTTGGGGGATGTTTGCCGGTTTATCACGTTGGTCCACGTCAATCGCGACATCCTCGAAGGCAGGTGATTCATCGTCGTCACCGCGTCGAATCTTCCAGACCTCGTGCTTCTCGCTGGTAATGGTCGTCTTCTTTTTCATCGTGACTTCGAAGGGTTCGTGAGCGCTTCGAGAAAATTTGCGTGCATTGAACGCTTCACCTAAAATGCACTTCATTCCTTGCCTCGCGACTCGGGAGGTTCGTCCCGGATAATGAGGCGCGAGCGCATACGAAGTCCTTAAATCCGGCTAAATTCTTCTAAAGGGTTCTTAAAAGGTGGGACGTCAGACCAAACGGTTTTACGAGTTCGGTAGCTTCCGTCTCGATCCGCAACGGTTTCGTCTGTTGCGCGAGGGAGACCTTGTGCCTCTGTCACGGAAGGACATCGAGACGCTTATTGTCCTGGTACAAAAGCGCGGAGAGGTGTTGACGCGAGAAGAGTTGCTGCAGGCCGTCTGGAATGACGCATTTGTGGAAGATGCAAGTTTGACCGTTGCAATTTCCCATCTGCGTAAGGCACTAAATCAGAAGTCTGACGATGAATGCTTTATTGAAACAATTCCGCGCAAAGGCTACTGCTTCATAGCAGACGTGCGAGAAGTCTCCGAAAGCAGTCCATCGCTGATCGTCGAAAAACACACGCGCTCAACCACGGTTATCGAAGAAGAATTCGTCGCCGGAGACTCAACGTCTAGCGTCCCCGATGTTAGAACCCGTACCCAGATGTTGCCGATAATGCTTGCGGCGGTGTTGAGCCTGGTGGTTACCGGTTCCTTTTATTTTTGGTCTCGCGGAGCAAACAACTCCGCACTTGGTCTCAACTCAGGAATTCGATCGATAGCAGTGCTTCCGCCTGAAACCGACGAGAAGAATGCCGAGGGCACATCACTGAGTTTGGGTTTTGCGAACGCATTAACAAGCAAGTTTACTGGAGTGTCTAACTTCAGCGCGCGGCTGGTCACCGGAACTAACAGGGATCGCCATTTATCTGGTGATTCACTAGCGATCGGTAAAAAGCTGGATGTTGACGCGATCGTTGATGGTCACCTGAATCATAGTGACAATAAAGTTAGCATCTCACTTCGTCTGCTCAACATTCGGACGGGAGAGCGGATCTGGGAAGGACACTTTGAAGACACGACTCAGAAACTACTTCAGTTGGAAGATCGCGCGGCGAGTGAAATCGCGACGGCATTGTCATTTAAGTTAAATGGCAACGAGCAGTCATCCCTGACGAAGCATCTAACAACGAATCATGATGCATATGCCGCGTACTTGAAGGCTAACTACTACTGGAGTCAACGCGGGGATCTAACAGCCAAGAGTATTCCTTATTACGGCAAAGCGATTGAGTTGGATCCTCAGTTCGCTGAAGCCTATCTCGGCCTGGCAAATGTGTACGCTCTCGGCGGGAGGTGGGCAGAAGCACGAGTCCTCGTCGACAAAGCACTCGCATTAAAACCAACGTTGGCTGATGCACATGCGACGTATGGCTTTCTCAGTATGTTCCAAAACTGGCAGTGGGAAAATGCTGAGGTTGCGTTTGATCGAGCTATCCAGCTGAATCCAAATTCCGCACATGCCCACCATTGGAAGGGTGTCTATCTCTCTTTGCGCGGACGTCTACCGGAAGCGAAGCAAGCGATGCAACGCGCGCTGGAGCTCGATCCATATTCGCTAATCATTACTGCCGATCTTGGACAGCTTTACTACTTCTCGCACGACTACGATCAAGCAATTGAGTATTGCAATCGAGCCCTGGCAATGGACGACGAATTTCAGTTGGCGAGAATGTATCTGGTGGACATCTATTTAATGAAGGGTATGGAACAGGAGGCTTTTGAAACGTTAGCTCGCCACCATCACTTGGATCAAAAATCCTCCTGGCGGTCGACTTTCAAATCAAGTGGCTGGCGAGGGATCCTTAACGAACAACTGAATACATTGATCGATCCGAAGGATTCTCTAGCTTTAGAGAAGCAACCACTCGCTGCCGCAAAAATCTATGCCGCCATGGGTAACGGTGAACAGGCTCTCCGTTACCTCGAGAAGGCGTTTGATCAGCATGTGTTCTGGCTGCCAGCCATTAACGTGGATCCCTACTACGATTCGCTGCGCCAGCATCCTCGGTTTCAGAATATTGTCCAACGCATGGGCCTATAGCTGGAAAAAGATTTGAGTTTCTTTGAATTAGAAAGGCCGCCCCGTAATAGGCGGCCTTCAAACGTTTTTGGTGAACAGACTACGCCGCAGCTTGTCGCCGTGAACGCCCGTTACGAAATTCCGCGATCATTTTTTGATTGAACGCGGGAATGTCGCCAGGCTTTCTGCTCGTAATCAGACCGTGCTCAACCACCACTTCTCGATCGACCCAGTTCGCCCCTGCATTGATCAAATCTGTCTTCAGTGATGGCCACGAGGTAATGGTCCTACCTTTGAGTACCCCCGCATCGATTAATGTCCACGGCGCATGACAAATTGCCGCCACGGGTTTACCGGTTGCGAAGAAGCCATCTATGAATTCAATCGCTCGCGTCATCGTGCGCAGTTGATCCGGATTTCTGACACCCCCTGGTAGAACTAACGCATCGTAATCATCTGATCGTGCGAGACTGAGTGGCATGTCGACGTGAAACGTGTCGGCTTTCTCGTCGTGGTTCCATCCTTGAACTTCGCTCTCGGCGGGTGAAACGATTTGAGTAGTCGCGCCCGCCTCTTCCAAAGCCTTTTTTGGCTCCGTCAATTCCACTTGCTCAAAACCATCAGCAACCAGAATCGCTACCTTCTTTCCTTCGAGTTTCTTTCCCATGACGTTCCTCCTAGAGCGTTTTATAGTCGCCCAGGTGGCACGACATCGTCTTCAAGAACACTCCGTTTTGGAGCGTTGACGCCTTGTTGATTGTAATAACCACCGGGAGCAAATTGTCCCGACTCCCCGATGTCGAGAGATCGCTCTTCGGTTGTTAACGCTTCTTCTCCTCCCGGCGCATTCGGCTTCAAACCCTTATCATCATGTTCGTCGTTTTTGTCTGACCTCATTTAAACCTCCCTGTGATCTTGAGAACTATCCAACTTACAGATTCGCAGAGGTATTGCTACGCAACCCCGATGCCGCCGTTGCGATCGGCTTTTAGCTGGCTGCGGGTGGTGTGAAGCACTGTCTTGTGTGCGAATCGCGTAGTGAAGTGCGACAGAAGTGTTCGGAGTTACTACTGGAGAGTATGTAGAAGAGGAACTCCAACCCTCTCAGTCTCCCCAACCTTCAGGTTGAGGTCGACATTAACCATGTCGGAATCATTTCAATCGAGCTAAACCACGCGTGTCTTCCATTTGCCACGCCGGAAGAGCAGCGCACTGACTACTGCGAGTGTTGAGAACGCGATCGTCATTGAATAAAACACGCCGTGGGGACCGAGTTTCAAAACCACACCGAGCACATAAGCCAACGGAATTTCCCAGAGCCAAAACACAAACAGATTAATTATCGTCGGTGTCCACGTATCGCCAGCGCCATTGAACGATTGCCCTAAGACCATTCCGTAAGCGTAAAAAAGAAACCCGTACGCCACGATCCGCAGACATGCGACTCCATAGACTGCAACCTCGGGAACATCGGTGTAGAACCAGATAATCTGGGGTGCAAAAAGAATAAAGAGCAGCCCGACAATCCCGAGGAAGATCATGTTGTAGAAGCCTGCCTGCCACACAGCGCGTTCGGCCCGCGCCGGATTGCGTGCCCCCAGCGCTTGCCCAACCATCGTCGCAGCAGCGTTGGCCATTCCCCACGAGGGCAGGAGCGCAAACAGAATAACGCGAATGCCAAACGTATAGCCTGCGACTGCATTGCTGCCAAAGCTCGAAATGATTCGCACTAATCCGATCCAACTGGCCATCCCAATAAAGACTTGAAACGTGCCAGTCGCTGAAAGTCGAACCAGCCGCCACATAATCGCGGGTTCCAACTTCACATGATTGCGCGTGATTTCAAATCGTCCTCCGGGTTTGATCAGTTTGCTGAGTGCGAACAGCGCACCTGTGCCACGGCCAATGTTTGTCGCGATCGCGGCCCCCACAATTCCCATCTTGGGGAATGGACCAAGGCCGAAGATCAAACAGGGTCCCAACACAATGTTGATCCAATTCGCTAGCCACAACGTCCGCATCGCGATAGCTGCATCGCCAGAGCCACGGAAGATAGCGTTGACCATAAACAGCATCACTACTGTGATGTTGCCTGCCATCATCACTCGCGTGAACGAAGAACCGTGTTCAATCACCCACGGCGAGCCACCCATGATCTTAAGAAGTTTTGGTGCGAGTGGCGCTCCTATCAAAGCGATAACAATGGATATAAATATGGCGATGAATATCGACTGCATCGCTGCACGCGCAGCACCCTCAGGATTTTTTTCACCAATACGGCGCGCAACGGTTGCGGTCGCGCCGATGCTGAGTCCGATCGCTAGAGCGTAAATCAGAGTTAGAAGTGATTCGGTTAGTCCAACAGTTGCAGCTGCGTCGGTACCAAGATGCGCAACCCAAAAGATATCGACGACCGCAAAAACACTTTCCATGATCATCTCCAGAACCATCGGAACAGCGAGCAAGAGGATCGCCCGCCCGATCGAGCCCTGGGTGTAATCACGATGATGTGAACCGCGGATTGCTTCTTTGATCGAGGACCACAGGCTATCGCTACTGTGAGCCGGGTCACTGGCGGCTTTGTTACCGGAATACAGTTCGTTCGCGGAATCTGGCATTTAGCACCATCCGTCCAAATCGGTCTTAACTTGAGTGTTACGAAGCTACGTCAGGAAGGACCGTAAAGTTCTTCCGGCGGGTTTCAACGAAGGTTCAAACGAAGACTGACTCCTGAGGTCACGTCTGAGTACGACCAAAGTCGTCTTCAAGTCTAACAATGTCATCTTCACCAAGGTAATCGCCGCGTTGCACCTCGATAAAAACCAGTGGACCTGATCCAGGGTTTTCGACGCGGTGCGCGGCGCCGATGGGTATATCAATCGCCGCACCTGTTTTCAGTGTTACTTCGCGGCCGTCCAACGTTACGAGCGCAGTTCCTTCAACAACAAACCAGTGCTCTGCGCGTCGCGCGTGTTGCTGATAACTGAGTCGCTTTCCTGGAAGCACCTCGATTCTTTTGACCTTAAACAGGTCCCCTTCATCGAGCACCGTATACGTTCCCCAGGGTCGCCGATCGAATTCTCGGTTTCCGTCTGCTGCAAGCATTGATGGGTTTTTGTGTTCGCCGAATTAGTTTGGTAGGTGCAACGTAGCCGCCCGGGCAAGCCGCGTCAAGATCTTTTTTGAGCGCCCGGAAAAAAGGAGCAGGCACACTACTCAGGAGCAGCATGCCTGCTCCTGGTGATGTCCTGCTCCTGACTATCGTCTATCGCTTTCCCTGTTGCTTACGAACCAGGACGCAGCGTTACATAAATAGATGCCTCACCCCGTCTAACGAGCAGCAAGGCCGGTCGAGAACCTGTTTGCACAACCGCGGCTGTGAATTCAGTCACGTTGCGGACGGGCCGCCGGTTGACTTCCTGAACCAGATCGCCCTGGCGCAACCCTGCGTCAGCAGCGGCGCCATCTGGATCAATTCTGGTAATCACAAGTCCCTGCTCGTTCGCAGGCATCCCCATGCGCGAAGCCATCTCCGCAGTCAACGGCTGTAACGACATGCCGAAGCGTCCAGTGTTAGTGCCGTTACTGCTGTCGTTCTCCTGCGTTGACGATTGGCGACTGTCCGGTAGTTCGGCAAGCGCGACTTGGAAAGAGGCCTCGCGGCCATCACGCACCGCCTTCACGTTTACGTTTGTGCCAGGTGCCAGGCTGGCAACCGCGTTGCGCAAACTGTTTCTATCGCTGATTGGTTGATTGTTGACGCTCGTGATCACATCACCGCGCTTTAGGCCCGCAGTTTCAGCCGGACTGCCGGACTGGACCGTCGTGACAATCGCACCGCGTGCTGACGGCAGATTCAGACTGCTCGCGAGATCTGCGTCGACGGATTGAATAGTCACGCCCAGCATCCCGCGACGAACCTTTCCGGTCTTCAGCAACTGGTCCATCACTGCGCGAGCCATGTTGGATGGAATAGCGAAGCCGATGCCGATGTTGCCGCCCGATGGCGAAAGGATCTGCGAGTTGATGCCAACCAGTTCGCCGGTGGTATTAATTAAGGCCCCGCCGGAGTTACCGCGATTTATGGCGGCGTCAGTCTGAAGAAAATCTTCGAAGCTGCCATCGCTCAGTCCGGTGGCGCGACTCTTTGCACTGATGATGCCTGACGTCACGGTCTGTCCGATACCCAACGGATTTCCAATCGCCAACACTACATCTCCAACGCGAACTTTATCGGAGTCGCCCAGCGTCAAGGTGGGCAGGTTGGTCGCATCTACTTTCAGAACAGCGAGATCGCTCGGCTGGTCTGAACCTACCAGTTTTGCTGTAAAGGTTCGGTTGTCGGTGAGTTCGACTTTAATCTCCAGCGCGCCATCAACGACGTGATGGTTGGTCAAGATGTATCCCTGCGAATTGACGATGACACCCGAGCCAACGCCCTGCACACGTTGCGGGGGCTGCTGAGGAAGCCGGTCACCGAAAAACTCTCTAAATGTCGGGTCATCCATGAATGGAAACTGTCGGGCTGAGCGAGTACGCTCAGTTGATCTGATGGTGACCACAGCCGGCGAGACACGGCTGACTGTGTCGGCGTAAGAATTCTGACTGGCAGACGATGTTGCCCCCCCTACTGTGCCAGAGGCATTAGGCTGTGAAGTCACGCTCATCACGCCTGACTGGCCGCTGCAGGAGGCAAAAGTCGACACCACAAAGACGAGACTCAAAAGAACTCTGGACGCGCCAATCTTCCTATCAAAACCAAGAATTGCTTTCATTACTTTCTCCCAATTAGTTTATTTATCAGTACCAATTAATAATCCCTCCGACTCAGAGCGCAAGAGCCCTCCGAAGTCGCTTTCACGCTCGCACCAGCTAAAAGGCGTGAGATTTTTGGATTCAATTAAGCCGGTTTCGGTTTGCCGCTTGGATTCGCTACTTAAACATCGACAAACAAAGAGTAGTCACTGTACGAACACGAACAAACATTGACTCTCAAGTAACGGGAAAATCCGACGCAATAGTCATTTTTGCAGCAGTAAGGATCTGAAGGACTTCAATGTCGGCGATCCCAAGCCTTCGCGTTGCAAGGCATTCTGCAATAAGAAGATTCGCCAGCGAGCTTACGTGGTCTATGCTATACTCCCGCGCGGAAACCCCAAGAGTCCTTGCTTCGGCCCAAGCAATAGAAGCCAGACGGTCACCTATCCGCATTACATACGGTTCGCAAAATAAGCGTTGCAATCTACTAATAGTCAGTCGAGGCCCATGTCGTCCATGAGTGCGGCTCAAATCTCTTACGGTCACGAGGAGAACTCGATTCTTGTCGTGAACGACATGCCTGAGCAGCTGCAGTTAATGAACAGTTTGCTGCGAAAGGCCGGCTATTCTGTATTGACCGCAGAGGATGGGGTTCAGGCTTTAGAAATCGCCAAGCAATCACGACCCGACCTGGTTATTAGTGATGTTTCCATGCCACGTATGAATGGCCTGGAGTTCTGCCGCATGTTGCGGTCTGACATTGATCTGTGCGCCACTCCAATTCTTCTCATTAGCGCGTTACAAAAAGATACCGAGACTGTTGTCGCTGGCCTGAGTGCAGGCGCCGACGATTACCTAGAGGTGCCATTCGATTCAACACGTCTCGTCGCAAAGGTTTCTCGCCTACTCGAACGCTCACGCATCGAAGCGAGCTATCGGGATCTCGTCGAGCACGCGACTGACATGATTTTCACTCAGGATCTCTCAGGTAGGTTAACTAGTATCAACGCAGCGGTAACAAGGTTTTTAGGTCGAGATTCCGATCAGTTAATCGGTCAATCGTTTGCTTCGACGTTTGGCGTGATATCCGAAGGTAATGGTTTCATCGACGGCCGCGAAAACTCGGATAGCTCTGAGTTTCGCCACCAGTTTGTGGTCAGATCTGCCGCGGGTGAGGATCGGTGGCTGGACCTGATTCTCTCTCCGATCAAAGACAAACTGGATGACACTGTCGGCTATCGGGGTCTGGCGCGAGATGTAACGGTTCGCAAGAAGTTCGAAACCGCCCTTAAAGATTCTGAAGAACGATATCGCCTGCTATTCGAATCTACGCCCCAACCGATATGGGTTTACAACGAAGAGACGCTTCGCTTCCTCGCAGTTAATGAAGCTGCCACGCGCATCTACGGCTATACCAAGCAACAGTTTCTGTCGATGACGGTAAACGACATCCGTCCCAAAGAAGACATCCCGGCCCTCTTAATCAAAAACGGACATGACCATAACGAGCTCGTACTCTCAAGCCCCTGGCGACATGAAACTAGCGATAAGAAGACTATCTACGTTGAACTAAGCTCCCATCCGATCGTTTTCGACGGTAAAAATAGTCGTCTGGTGATTGTTAACGATGTAACTGAACGAAAGCTGCTTGACGAGAAACAGCAGCGTCTGCACGTCTCTTTGCAGCAATCAGCGATGGAGTGGAGACAAACCTTCAACGCCATCGACTTCCCCGTCTTGATAGTGGATCTAAATGGCATTGTGAAACGCGCCAATGAAGCGGCCGAGATCACCCTGGGAGTTGGCGCGGATATGATTGTCGGTCAGAACTTCGCAGACCTGAGTCAAAACGAGCCTTGGAGAAAAGGCTCAGAACTTCTTCAAAACATTCGCGCGACCGGTTCGCCGGTGTCGGCAGAAGTGAAAGATGAATCGACGTCCAAGACGTGGGCGCTCACTATCTATCTAATTAATGAGTTTGGATCATTTGGCGAGCGGGCAATTGTGATAGCGCAGGACATTTCGAAGCGCACGGAGTTGGAAGCGTCCCTCCGACAAAGCGAAATGATGTCGCTATTAGGATCACTCGTAGCCGGCGTCGCTCACGAGGTCCGAAATCCATTGTTTGGAATTTCATCCATCCTCGACGCCTTTGAAACCAGATTCAGCGACCGCACGGAGTACAAGCGTTACACCGATGTATTGCGAGACGAAATTGGACGTTTGACGGTGCTGATGGAAGAACTGCTCGAGTATGGCAAGCCGTATCGAGGCGAAATGTTTTTAGTGTCGCTTGAAGAGATGGTTGCGCGTTCAATCCGCTCCTGCTTGCCGGCGGCAGAAGTCGCTAATGTAACGATTGAAAGTGACATTTCGTCATCGTTGCCAAGGATCAAAACCGATCGTCGCCGCCTTTCTAAAGTGTTCGTAAATCTTATCGAGAATGCGGTCCAACACTCGCCCACAGGCGGCGTTGTCAGAATCGAAGGACGGTCCGTGTCGGATGGTAAACAAGATTGGATCCAATGCTCGGTTAAGGATGCGGGTCGAGGCATTGCCTCGGAAGATCTACCAAAAATATTTGAACCGTTCTTTTCCAAACGAAGAGGCGGAACAGGTCTCGGTCTTGCGATCGCTCAACGAATCATGCAAGAACATGGAGGTAAACTTATAGCCACTAACAATCCTGAGGGCGGCGCCTGTATGATAGCCAGCTTTTTGCTTACGAGTGAGGAAGATTCCTAATGGCTAGAAACAAAGTGCTGGTGGTGGATGATGAACCAGGTATTCGGTTTGGCATCCGCGACTTTCTCGAACACCAGGGTTATGAAATAGAAGAGGCTGACAGCTGTCACGAAGCCCAACATCTCTTCCGAAGTTCGCGCCCCGACATCGTTATTGCCGATTACATGCTGCCTGACGGTACCGCGCTGGACCTTCTGCCCCGTTTGAAAGACATTGATTCCGGTATCCCTCTTCTGGTCTTGACTGCCCACGGCTCAATCGACCTCGCCGTTCGAGCTATCAAAGAAGGAGCCGAACAGTTTCTGACGAAGCCACTCGAGTTACCCGCGCTCCAGGTCATTCTCCAGAGACTCCTCGAAAAACAGAGAAATGCCAACAAACAACTAGCCAGTAAGTCGCGACAGGTCCGGCAGGCAGTCGATCCGTTTATTGGAAACAGCGCAGCGATTACCGCACTGGCGGCACAGGCGCGCAGGGTTCTTTCTACTGAAAGCCCTGTTCTCATTCTCGGAGAAACCGGTAGCGGCAAAGGTGTACTTGCGCGCTGGCTTCACGAAAACAGTCCGAGAGCGGAAGAAGCGTTCGTCGATCTGAATTGCGCCGGGCTGTCGCGCGAGCTCTTGGAAACCGAATTATTCGGACACGAGAAGGGCGCTTTCACCAGCGCGACCGCGTCAAAGCAGGGATTGTTTGAAGTCGCACACCGCGGATCAATTTTCCTGGATGAAGTGGGTGATGTAGATCTTCAGATACAACCAAAGCTGCTGAAGGTTTTGGAAGAGAAACGTTTTCGTCGCGTTGGTGATGTCAGAGACCGTCAAGTGGATGTTCGTTTGATTGCCGCAACTCATCAAGACATCGGGCAGCTGGTTCGAGAGAAGAGATTTCGCGACGATCTCTATTTTCGAATCAGTACAATTCCGCTGGCGTTTCCGGCACTCCGTGATCGAATTGAAGACATTCCTGAGATGGCCCGTTACTTATTGAGCAAGCTTTCAGGCGACCTTGGTCGTGGTGAGATTGAATTAACGGACGATTGCATCCAGGCATTGCAGTCGTATTCATGGCCCGGCAACGTCCGAGAATTGAGAAATGTGATCGAAAGAGCGGTTCTGCTCAGTGATGAAAAACGAATCGGACTCAAGGACCTTCATTTTGATGGACACGCGAATGTCGGCGCTCCCTTCCTGGATACTCGGTTAACGTTGATGGAACTCGAGAAACAGCACATCGAAAGGGTTCTTCAGGAAGAAAAAGGGCGTGTCGAGAAGGCAGCAAAGCGTTTGGGAATTCCTCGCAGTTCACTCTATCAAAAGATCAAGAAGCACCAGATCCCTCCGTCCAAAGTCTAGACCACTAGTCTGAGTCTTGGACAACAAGTGGCCCACCTCACACCAACTGAAATAGATCACCTTAAAAAACTGATGTATCCGTGAATGCAGAGTTTCCCAGCGCGTGGCCCAAGTTTTGCTCATAGGGGGCACGTGCCAAAGTACATTTAGGTCCTCGGCCCTCCGAGGATAGTTGGCTGGGAACGGTTAAGCGCCTGCACTTGCTCCGCAAACGCCTCACCTGTTTCACGCCTCTTTTCGCCAATACAAGGTATTGGGGTGACTCCCACGCTTAGCGATGGAAGACAGAGTCTCCACCGATAAGGAGCTTGAAAATGACTGAGTTTAGAAATTTTAAGAAGTTACTACTTGTGATGGCCACCTTTGGAGTCATCGCATTTGTAACAGGAACAGCCAGGGCGGATATTGTGGTAATAACCGGTGTCAACAACCAAGGCACCGATAATGTGCTGCTTAATCCTGCCACCAATGCGCTTACGGTAACTGGTACCGTTGGCGCAAATAATCGGATAGTCAACTTTACTTCCTCGAGCGGTAGCATGCTGCTGAATGCCAATCCATCCGGTCAAGCGACGGTGAGTGGGGGACTCGGAAACGCCGGTTTTACCCAACTCAGTTTCGGTCTGGATAACGGTGACAGCTTCACCCGAGCGGTATTCAACATAAATTCTGTAACCGATGGATCAGTTCTGATCCACGTCGAGGGTATAAACATCGATGGTGGCTTCTTTGAAGATGATTTCACCGTAGATGCCAATGGCCAGAACTTTTTTACCGTAACCGCCATAAACGGCCAGTCAATAACGAGCATCAGTTTGACGGCAATTAATGGCGCGCTTTTTGAAGACGTCAGACAGGTTCGACTCGGTGGTGGTGCTGTTCAAAACGTTCCTGAGCCAGCAAGCATGTTGCTGTTGGGCGGTGGTCTCGTGGGCGCGGCTGCAGCAATTCGCCGACGTCGCCGCAAGATTTAACGCAAATCAAGAATCCCAGAGTTTGCCCTCTGTGATTCTCGATCAAAAACAATCGCCTTCGCCCTCCCAAGGCGGTGTGGAGTGTTGGACAAAGCCTACAGGTTTATCAAGGCAAGGGTAATTCGGAGGACATTAACCATGAGGATTTTCCTAAAAACCTCTTTGATGCTGACTGTGGCTGCAGCTTTCCTGTCAGTCGCAGCTAGTACCGCGCAAGCGGATCCGGTCACGTTTACCACGTCGGGCACATTTACCTGCGCTGGTTGCTCAGGCAGCGGTACCAATAGTGTGACTTTTCTAGGTGGCATGGGTAACGCCTTGATGATCACATTCACTGGTCTCGGCAGCACCAGCTTGAACACTCCGACGGGTTCCAGCTTTGGGAATTTTCAAACGTTCTTTAGTGGCAATGGCGTCATCGCCGCTTCCGGAACATTTACGCTGACAATTACTCAAACAGTCCCGATCGCGGGAAGCGACAGCTTTGGGGCGACGTTTACCGGACTCTTTAGCGCCAGTAATTCCGGCAGCGGAATAGTCAATTTTACTGTTACATCGGTGACGATCGGTGGTGTTACATATGCCATCACCAACAAC
>Ga0068862_100003315_pt1 | contig 13919 bp, 8 predicted proteins | sample KBSSwiS52_FD_66598 | JGI IMG/M metagenome (GOLD analysis project Ga0068862, IMG submission 66598) | Switchgrass rhizosphere microbial communities from Kellogg Biological Station, Michigan, USA - KBS Switchgrass S5-2 | ecosystem: Host-associated > Plants > Roots > Rhizosphere > Soil ... | reverse complement strand
GTTCCGTGCCGACGATATGCAACCCGCCGAGGCCAACTACTTCATTGTGTTCATCTTCGACGATACGCTTCGCTTGTAGAAAAGCCGTTTGCCACTGTTCTTCCGTAGCCTCATCAGGATCGACTTCGTCACGCTTCAGAAACTCACGCGCCATGAAGTCCGGATTGCCGCCGAGCAAAATGTCTGTACCGCGACCAGCCATGTTCGTGGCAATGGTCACAGATCCCTTGCGACCTGCCTGGGCAACGATCTCCGCTTCGCGTTCGTGATATTTGGCGTTCAGCACGTTGTGAGGTACCGACTCTTTTGTGAGACGGCGCGAAATTAATTCCGAATTCTCGACTGAAACCGTGCCTACCAGCGCCGGTTGTCCCTTGGTGTAGCACTCTTTGATCTCGTCGATTACTGCGTCCCACTTCTCCGGCAGTGTGCGGTAGATCACATCGGAGAAGTCTGTGCGAACCATCGGCATGTGCGTCGGAATGACGATGACGTCGAGTTTGTAAGTTGAAGCAAACTCCGCCGCTTCAGTTTCGGCAGTACCGGTCATGCCTGAAAGTTTTTCATACAAACGGAAGTAGTTTTGAAGGGTAATGGTGGCTAGAGTTTGATTCTCCTTTTCGATCTCGACGCCTTCTTTTGCTTCCACCGCCTGGTGTAGACCATCGGACCAGCGACGACCTTTCATAAGTCGACCCGTGAAGTCGTCAACAATGATCACTTCGCCATCCTGAACAACATACTGATGGTCCAACTTGTAAAGTGTATGAGCTTTGAGCGCCTGCTCTACGCAATGAAGCAGTTCCATGTTTGATGGATCGTATAGATTGCCGACACCCAACAGTCGTTCAGCTTTATCGACGCCTTCTTCCGTTAACACCGCGGTGTGGGCTTTTTCGTCGACGACGTAGTCGCCCGTTTTCTTTCCATCGACGTCTTCGCCCTTCTTCAAGTTCGGGATAATGGCGTCGGCGTTTTTGTATTTGTCGGTGGCCTCGTCAGACGGGCCAGAAATAATCAACGGAGTTCGCGCTTCATCAATTAGGATGGAGTCAACTTCGTCTACGATTGCGAAGTAATGGCCTCGCTGCACACAAGTAGCGAGATCAAACTTCATGTTGTCGCGCAGATAGTCGAAACCGAATTCGTTATTGGTGCCGTACGTGATATCTGCTGCGTAGGCCGCCTGCCTTTCGAAGTCGTCCATGTCGTTCTGAATACAGCCGACTTCAAGACCCAGGAAGCGATGGATTTGTCCCATCCATTCAGCGTCGCGAGAGGCGAGATAATCGTTAACAGTGACGACGTGGACGCCGCCGCGCCCCGTCAAGGCGTTCAGGTATGCCGGCAGGGTGGCGACGAGCGTTTTGCCTTCACCGGTTCGCATCTCTGCGATTTTTCCCTGATGCAAAACGATGCCACCAATCATCTGAACGTCGAAGTGACGCATTCCCGTCGTGCGGACGCTCGCCTCACGCACAACCGCAAAGGCTTCCGGCAAAATTTCGTCGAGCGCTTCTCTCTCTCGCACTTTTCGCTCGTCTTTGTCTTGCGTGTCACCCACCACCTGCTGAACGCGTTCCCTGAACTCCGCGGTGCGCGCACGAAGCGCATCGTCTGAAAGCGCCTTCATTGCCGGCTCAAGCGCGTTGATCTTGTCGACAATCGGCTGAATGGTTTTCAGGAAACGTTGGTTGTTGCTGCCAAATATTTTTGTAAGTAACTTATCGAAACTCATAGTCAATAATAGATTGAAGCTCTGCTGTTATACGGTTAATGGCTCTTGCTTAGGCAATCTTGAATTCTAGATGAGCACAGCGGGACAGGCAAGCAGGTGATTACTCCCCCGGTTCAATGCTCCTTTTGATGAGATCCACAACACTCTGCCTTGGCATGGAGAAGTTGAGCACAACCTTTTTCCCGTCCGGTGTGGCATTTGTATTTCTCATGATAACTGCTTCATCTTTTCCCGCTCTGGATCCTGCACCAAAGACGAGGGCTGCATTCAATGCCTTCGCCAGCACACGAGCATTGTCGGGTGATGAAACCTCCGACTCCACCGTCGCCAATACGTCGCTCTCACCTTGCTTTATCGTGAACACGACCTTCGCCCCTGGATTGTCTTTGTTAATAGGTTTTAGGTAGACGAGAAATCCGCTATCGTTGAGTGCAGCCACAAATCGAGCAAATAGATCTACGAGATTCGGATCACCAGCTTTCTTCGTAAACCTTGGATTTTTCAGTTTGCCGTCTTCACCAAGTTCGGCTTCGATCACAATTTCAAAAGGTTGGTTGAGATCGAGCTTTCCTGATTTCTTCAAGTCGTTCGCGTAAGCCGCGAAGTCTTTTAATACTTGTTTGTTGACCTCGGCCTCAGCAGGTAGTTCGAGATTGTTCTCTTGCGCAGTTCGATCCAATGCAGTCTGCGCTTGTTCCGGAGTTAAACCTGCGCTGTTTTTGTTGGCGTTCGATGTCTCTGGATCAACTGCGACTACTGACGCAGATGGACTCGCGGCTGGCGAGGCACCAGGCGATGGGCTGGGCATTGGACTGGGTGATGGACTCGGTTCGGGTTTCTCATTTCTTGCTTCCGAGATTATGCGCGGCGCGAACGGATCAAAGGTCTCGATTCCCGGAGCGGTTTCCGTTGCATAGCCATTTTCGGTTGCGAAGTAGCCATCAGGGTACCGAAACTTCGCAAGTTCAAGCAGTTGGACTTCGTCGCCGATTTCCGTGCGGTTGTACGGTTTCTCTACAAACTTCGTACTTGCAATCATGGCAGCGATGTTCAAGGTGTCGCGCAGTGCTGGAACGTAAATCACAGCCCACATCATTGCCAGATGGATTACCAGCGAGCCAGCGGTCAGACGCAACAGCACACCGCTTCGCGACTCGCGATTGACCTCAACATTTTCGAATAACTCTGCCATTTACCCAGACTTAGACCTTTTAGCGTTCTTTTCAGCGGGTTAGACGCCCAGTAACTGTGACGCGTTGTGAGACAATTGTAACTTCCATCGATAGCATTAGCACTTCGCAGGCCACTGCCCGGCCGCTAGAATACGAGTCATGAGGCGGCGGGACGCACAACGACGGAGAAGTGGCCAAAATCGCGGCGAGAACCATCGAGAACGCACATCGCAAACGGCATCGGAAGTCCGCCCTGATCGCCGAAAACCCTCGCAATCCGCTGAAATCCGAAAGCTATTGGAAGGCATCGGAACTCCGCCTCCAGCGCCTTTCAAACCCGACCCATTTCAACTCGAAGCCTTGGCTGCCCTCGAATTCGAAGATGTTTTAGTTACTGCACCTACGGGCAGCGGCAAGACGTGGATTGCGCGCGAAGAGATCAAACGACTCCTCGAACAGAACCGTCGCGCCTGGTACACCACGCCACTCAAGGCCCTAACGAATTCGAAGTATCAGGAGTTCATCGAGGAGTTCGGCGCTGAGCGAGTCGGAATTCTCACTGGAGATCGCAAGGAGAATTCAGACGCTTCGCTGATTGTTGGAACGACCGAGATCTATCGAAATCAGTTGTTCGATTCTCTGCGTGGCGGTGGTGAAGTGAATGCTGATCTAGTTGTGCTGGATGAAGCGCACTACCTCGCTGACGAAGATCGAGGACACGTTTGGGAAGAAGCGATCATTCTTACGCCACCACGGATACGTTTGTTGCTCTTGTCGGCAACTATCGGCAACGCTGAAGAGTTTGCCGCGTGGATAGAAGAAGTAAGAGGGGTGCGGTGTGGCGTGGTACCCGGTCCGAAGAAGCGACCGGTACCGTTGCGTTCGGCAGTGTTGCTGCCCGACAAACGTCTGCTGCCCTTGCTGAATGAGCGAGGACAGTTGAATCCGGAGATTACGCAACTGGTCGAACGCAATAGAGACGAGCGTGAGCAGTCGAGATATAGGAGACGATGAAGCAGGTCCACCGATTTTCACAGATTACACAGATTAAGACCGAGAGAGCGATGTTGAGTATTTGGGCTACCCTGCGCAAACAATCAACGTCGCATTCTAAAAACTAATCCGTGTAATCTGTGAAAATCGGTGGACCTGCTTTAAAGACTATGAAACTACGCATGCCCGAGATGCCGTCAGCGACACTGCTGGCTGCGCTTGCGGAATACAGACTATTGCCCGCGATCGTTTTCATGCCTACAAGGCGGCGATGCGATCAGGCCGCTTCGGAAGCAGCGCTGACTCGACGTGATCCACTTGAGCACCGGCGCGAAGAACGACGCGAGTTCATGCGCGCCTTTGTTGAAGAGCATCCTGAAGTTCGTAATCACCGTCATTGGGACACCATCATTCGCGGCGGTGTTGCGTCTCATCACGCCGGACACATTCCCGCGTGGAAGCTGGTTATCGAAAAATTGATGAGCGCTGGACTGCTCGACGCCATTTTCGCGACAGCGACAGTAGCTGCAGGCGTCGACTTTCCCGCGCGCACGGTTGTGCTTACTGGCGCTGATGCACGATCAAGTAGCGGTTGGCGAGCGCTAAGTGCGTCCGAGTTGCAACAGATGACTGGACGCGCCGGACGTCGCGGTCGAGACAACGTGGGATTTGTGATTGCGGCGCCAGGCTTACATCAAGATCCGGAACGCATCGCTGAACTCCTCAAAGCGCCTCCCGATCCACTTGTCAGCCAATTTCGATCGACCTACACGACGCTCTTGAATCTGCTCGATGCATACGGCTCGTTTGCGCGCGTGCGGGAAATTGCTGAACGAAGTTTTGCTTATCGCGATTCAGCCCACCTGATCAAGGAGCTTGAGAGGACCAGAGAAGCGAGTGAGCGCCAGATAGAAACCAGGGTGAGCGAAGCAGGTTGCAACCTATCGCTCTCAGCCGTTGTTGGTTTGGAGAGACTAACGAGTGCGCGCTCTCGTTTGCAGGAAGCGAAGCCACAAAGTCGCGCTGAACTTTTTCATCGCTGGCTCGACGAAGTAGTAAAGCCCGGACGCGTAGTAGGAATCGGTCGTAGCGGACGCCGGCTGGTGATGATTACTGAAAAGCGTGACGGCAATGTGAGTGGTGTACGTGAAGATGGCCGTGGTGCGAGTTTTCCTTTTGAGCGAATCGGCCGAGTCTATTCGCCAGTCTATCGACTTCGCATAGACGACATTGAGCAGGGCTTTGAGGAGATTCGGGAACGTGGGAAAGAACTCGTCATTGCTGAACCTCGCCTCAGAGATTCGTACGTTGAAGAGACTGACGCATTGAATCTTCTAGACGACGCCATCGATAAGCTGCTGCCCAGGGAGATGAATGACGAAGAGCGTGAGCGTTGTACCGAACTGCTTTGGGAGTTGCGCGAAACGGCAGAGGACCACGAACGCGCAACTCGAAGGATTGAGGTCTTGCGCGAGCGCGTGTGGGAACCATTTGAGCAGCGCGCGCGAGTTCTTTCAGTGTTTGGCTATCTTGATTTCGCGGAAGAAAAAGTTACCGAGCGCGGTCGGTGGCTCGCAGATCTTCACATCGATCGACCTTTGTTGGTCGGTGAAGCTTTAGAAAGTGGGCTCTTCAACGAACTTGAGTCAAAACAGTTAGCAGGGATCATGGCTGCTTTGACTGCTGATGAGGATCGCGATTATGGCGAGCTGGCGTTGGAAGACGACGTTGTGACTTCGCTCGCGAAATTCGAAGACATAGGTTTTAAAGTCGCCAACGAAGAATGGAAATACGGCGTTGAGCCTGCGCCCGAGTTGAACTTCTCCGCAGCTGGTGCAGCTGTGCATTGGGCAGCTGGCGCTGCCTGGACACAGATTGTCCGCGAGACCCGTGCTGAGGAGGGCGATCTCTTTCGCATGTTCTCAAGGACCGGCGAAGCGCTCTTGCAGGTCGCCGGACTTCATCGAACTCACCCGCAGGCGGCACAGGCTGCGGCGATCGTTGCAGAGATGGTCTTGCGCGAGCCGATTCGGTAACACAACGACAGGATTACAAGATTTCAGGATTACAAGATTAGAGCATCGCCCAGGTTTGCGTTCCGATCAGTCCTGTGAATTTTGTAATCCTGTCTTGTGTTGGTTAACATGCGCGGCGCAAAGTTTCAGCCCAAATCAATCTTAAAGAGGAATCATTATGTCTACTCCCGCAGCCCAACAACCATCGCCACAACTTTTCTTTCAAACCGTAAACGCTCATCAACGCACGGAGGCTCTGAAGGCAGCCGTTGAATTGGAAGTGTTCACCGCGATCGCGGAAGGCAATCAATCCGCTGCCGACATCGCGAAGCGCGTTAGTGCCGCCGAGCGTGGTGTGCGAATCTTGTGCGACAACCTTTGCATCATGGGTTTTCTGACAAAGAGCGGTGACCTGTATCAATTAACTCCTGACTCCGCATTCTTCCTCGACAAGCGATCGCCTGCATACATCGGCGGCGCGACAGAGTTTCTCCTGACACCCATGTTGACTGCCGGCTTTCAATCGTTGACCGAAGCAGTGCGCAAAGGTGGAACAGCTATCTCTGAAGAAGGAACTGTTTCAGCTGACAATCCCATCTGGGTGAAATTCGCGCGCGGCATGGCTGCAATGATGATGATGCCGTCGCAGCAGATCGCGAAGCTCGTTGATCCCCAGGCAGACAAACCACTGAAGGTTCTGGATATCGCTGCGGGTCATGGAATGTTCGGTATCGCTTTCGCCATGAACAATCCGAACGCTGAGATTGTCGCTGTCGACTGGTCCAACGTTTTGCAGGTCGCGAGCGAGAATGCGCAAAAGATGGGAGTCGGTGATCGACACCGGTCAATCGAGGGCGATGCGTTCGAAGTTGATTTTGGCAACGACTACGACATAGTTCTGCTGACAAACTTCCTGCACCACTTCGATCCGCCTACGAACGAGAAACTATTGCGTAAGGTGCATGCAGCATTAAAGCCAGACGGACGTGCGGTGACACTCGAGTTCGTTCCCAACGACGATCGGATTTCACCTCCGGAAACGGCAGGATTTTCCTTAGTGATGTTGGCCGGCACCAGGGCGGGCGATGCCTACACCTTCGCCGAACTCGACAAGATGCTGACTAATGCGGGCTTCAAACGCAGCACGATTCATCCGCTGCCGCCTGGATTCCAGCAAGTTGTAATTTCTGAGAAGTAGTTGGGTCTCAGATCTACACCAATAACAACCGGTTCAGAACAGGAGCGAAGCGACTGTTAACGCGCCAAACTAACTGCGGTCATTCAGTCGCTTCGCTCCTGTTCTGACTTTGCTGATCTGCGCAAATGTTGCGGCTAAAAACTATTGTCGAAAGGCCCACTCAATGCGATGCGCTCTCCTGATCCTGCTTGCCTTAACGATTGCCTTACCGCTGACCAATCCGCTTAGTTCAGTTCAATCTGCGCAGTCAGACACCGTATATCTCCTTAAACCTGCTCGCGTCTTCGATGGGGAGACGGCACAACTTCACAAAGATTGGGTTGTTGTTGTTCGCGGCGAGAAGATCGAATCGGTTGGACCAGCAAGCAGCCTTCAAATCCCGGCTGGCGCGAAAACGATCGACTTACCTGGCCTAACGTTGTTGCCTGGATTGATGGAAGCCCATTCGCACGTATTGCTTCATCCTTACAGCGAGACGGTGTGGAACGATCAAGTGGCGAAAGAGTCGCTGTCTCTGCGTGTTGCGCGTGCGACGAATCATCTGCGCAACACTTTGCAAGCGGGGTTCACGACAATCCGCGATCTCGGAACCGAAGGCGCCGAATACGCAGACGTCGGACTAAAGCAGGCAGTGCAGCAAGGAATTATCCCTGGACCACGAATGTTGGTGGTGACGAAAGCGATTGTCGCCACCGGCAGTTACGGGCCCAAAGGCTATGCATCGGAATGGCGTGTACCTCAAGGCGCTGAAGAGGCTGACGGTATCGATAGTTTGACTCGTGTTGTTCGCGATCAAATCGGGCACGGCGCTGACTGGATCAAGATCTACGCTGACTATCGCTGGGGCACTCAAGGCGCGGCGCCCACGTTCTCGCTCGACGAAATAAAACTCGTAGTCGAAACCGCCAAGAGCGCGAACGTTCCTGTCGCAGCACATGCAACCACCGCTGAAGGAATGCGACGCGCTACGTTAGCGGGAGTTGAGACTATCGAACATGGCGATGGCGGGACTCCGGAAGTTTTTCGCTTAATGAAGGAACGCGGAGTTGCGTTGTGTCCGACGTTGTCAGTTGCTTCAGGTGCAAACGTCGAACGTAAACGCGGTGTATTCAAGTCAGCACTCGATGCGGGAGTTACGATTGTGAACGGGAGTGACGTCGGTGTGTTTGCGCACGGCGATAACGCTCGCGAGCTGGAGTTGATGGTGAAATTTGGAATGCCGGTTATCGATGCCTTGCGATCGGCAACTTCAACAAGTGCGCGAGTGCTTCACCTCGGTGACAAACTCGGACAGATCAAGGCGGGAATGTTCGCCGATGTTATCGCTGTTGAAGGAGACCCGACTTCAGATATTTCGTCTCTGCGGCGCGTGCGGTTCGTCATGAAGAACGGAGCGATCTACAAGCAGTAAAGATCTCTTATGCGGCGGGCTTTCGTATCAACCGCTCAACTGTCGCCAACAATTCGTCAGTGCGAAAGGGTTTGCTGACAAAAGCATCGAAGCCGGACTTGAGAACGCGATCCCGATTAGACTCAGTGTGTGCCGTTACTGCGACACACGGGATGGCTGACGTCGCTGGGTCCGACTTTAACTCTCGAAAGACTCCCCAACCGTCCAATTCCGGCATTGATAGATCGACCATCACCAGGTCGGGCGGGTTCCTGCGGGCTATCTTTACACATTCAGCTCCATTTCTGGCTTCATGAACGTCATAGCCAGCGGCGTTCAACAGTATCCGCAAGAGCTCGCGGTTGTCGTCATAGTCTTCAGCGATCAGGATTGTGGCCATCTAATTTGGGATTTCGGCGCTCAGTCGCGCGCTACCATACCAAAAACGGCCCATTTATCAAGATAGAACCCTTTTTCCGGAAACGGTGGAGGGGCGGCGCCACGCGTTTTTAGGGTCTGTGGACCGCGACACCCGCAAATTAAAAGACCCCTCAAAAAACGATTTCTTGACTAGCAGAATACCTAGTGTCCATAATCAGTTAGAGACCTCGCTGTCCCCTGGTCTCTTCGAGTAAACCCTGGGTTCGAATACCTACCTAGAAAGACCTAACAATCACAGACGGAGGAGTAGCCTGTGGCCAACGGACATTTGGAAGACAGCTTGCGCCAGGAGATTGAGCATTACTTCGAGGGCCGGCTAAGCGCCATAAAGCAGGAAATCGCCTTACTTCAGTCCCAATTTAACGAATCGCTGACGACTTTGCTCGACCGCCAAGGCGACGTGCAAACCGAGGGAAGTTTATCCACTTCCATCGGCGAGTACTTGCGTGCGGCTCATGAACGCGGCGTTGACCTCGCTGCATCCGAATCTGCGCGAGCCAAAGCTTCCAGCGACATGGCGATAGTCAAGGCCGCCATCGGTGAGATAACCGAGCAACAATCGCAGGCTGACATTCTTAAGACGCTGATCAATCGGGGGTCATCCTTTGCTCCGCGAATTGCCTTCTTCGTAATCAAGGGCGAACAGGCATCAGGTTGGCGTGCGCGTGGATTCGAAGGCACCGTCGGTGACCAGGCGATTCAAGAGATCTCAATGTCGCTCAACGCCGAGACCGTCATTGGCAGCGTCGCGAAATCGCTCACGACATGGAGTGGTGGTCCTAACTCTCATGCTGACGATTACATGCTCATCAGCAAGTTGGGCGAAGAGCCACCGCAGAGAGTCGTGGCGATTCCGCTGACAGTTAGAAAGCGCGCCGTCGCCGTCCTGTATGCAGACTCCGCAGGATTGGATTCTGAATCGATAAATCTCGAAGCCCTCGAAACGCTGGTTGCGGTCTCTGGAATGGCAGTAGAACTTCTGTCGGTTGCCAAGGCAGCGCCAAGAAGAGAAGAACAACCAGCGACGCCCGCTCCTGAACCAACTCCAGCCTACACGCCGGAAAGAGAGTACGAAGAACAGCCACAGGCAGAGTCGTCAGAAGAAGCCATGGCTGACACACTTCGCCCGACTTACGTGCAGCCCGAGCCAGAGCCGGCCGTCGAAGCTCCGCCGCCCGAGCATGAAATGGCTGAACCCACAGACGAGGGAAGTTTTATGATGGAGCCGGAGCCTGCTCCGGAACTTCAAGAGCCTGCACCGTCGCCGACCAGAAGAAGGTATGGTCAGGATCAGGATCTACCTGTCGATGTTTCGAGCGACGAAGAACGGCGCTTGCACAATGACGCTCGTAGATTTGCGCGACTGCTGATCTCCGAAATAAAACTCTACAACGAACAGAAAGTCTCCGAAGGTCGAAATCAAGGTGATCTCTACGATCGCCTGCGCGAGTATATCGACCGTTCGCGCGAGATGTATGACAAGCGGGTTCGAGCAGAAGTTGCGGCTCGTTACGATTATTTCCACGGCGAACTCGTCAACACGCTTGCTGAGGGCGACGTTTCAAAACTCGGCTCAAATTATCCGGGAGCAACCGTGACCGCCTGATAAGACACTAATCGACGTTGTCTTGCGCCGCATTAAACAAGGGGGCATGATGTATCGCAAGTTGCGTAAACGTCGATTATTGCTGATTGTTATAGGCCTAACGATTGTAGTCGGTGCGTCGTTTCCCTTCTTAATGTCTGCCAGCTGCCTCACGCGGCAGCAAACCTCAGCAGAACAAAATGCACTTATAAGTCTGCGCAATATGACGCGCGGAGACGTGTTGCCTGCAGAAGATGCAGTGGCAGCTATCGAGAACCAGTTTCCGCGAACGAAGGCTGCCGCTCTCGCGCGCATTGTCCGCGCAAGAATCAAGCTCAACGCAAAAGACTATGCCGGTGCAGCGCAACTGCTCGACGCTTCAGTGATCCGCGATCAGAGTGCGCTGGGCGACTACGCCGCGTTTCTTCGGGCTGACGCGTTTGAGCAGGCAGGCCGTGCTGCGGAAGCTCGCGCGACCTTTCTTCAGCTCATCAACGATTATCCTGATTCGCTACGCGCTCGGGAAAGTGTATTGCGTGTCGCGGCATTGATGAGCAAGAGCGGCGATTCAGCTGCGATTCCCTTGTTGGTTAAGGATCTCCTCAAATCAGACGACGCGCAGGCTTTGTTGGCCGCAGCGAAGGCTTACGAGCAGACGTCTGATTCGAGCAAAGCCCTCGCGATGTACCGCAGGCTTTACTTCTTCGCACCGGAGTCAGAGTTGAGTAGCGAAGCGGCTACGTCGTTGCCACGACTTGGATCTTCCACGTCACCCGGATCAGCTGAAGAAGCGATGTCGCGGGCAGACAAGCTCTATAACGCGAAAAGATTTACGGATGCTTACACAGCGTTCACCGAAGCGTTCAGTGCGTTTGCGGCGACGGCCACTCCGCAGAATCAGCTTCGAAGAGGCATCGCTGCATATAACGTTCGGAAGTTAGCGGAAGCTGTGAGTGCGTTAACCAGCGTGCCGGCTTCTGCCGGAGAGACTCGAATACAAGCGCAATCTTATCTGGCGCAAGCTTATGCCCGGCAAAAACAGTGGGAACAAGCGCGCGCAACAGTTGAAGCGATGCGTCGCTCGTTTCCCGACAGCAACCTCACGCCACGAACTCTGGTTGCTCTTGGACAAATTGCCGAAGACCAAAAGAATTCGACAGACGCGAACTACCTTTTCCGTACCGCTGTTAGCTCGTATCCCGATTCGCTCGAAGTTGCACAAGCTCAATTCGATCTTGCATGGGAGGCGCACGAGGCAAAGAACTTCGCTGAGTCGTCGCGCATGCTCAGCGAGCATCTCGCGCGGTACGCCGATAAGAACACAGACAATCGTGGTCGTGCTGGTTATTGGGCAGCACGTGACTCCGAGCGCGCAGGAAAACTTGCCGAGGCGCGGGCTCTTTACGAGGCAGTGCTCGGTCGTTACGACGCTAACTGGTATGGATACCTGGCGAAGCCGCGTTTGGATGCAATTAAGAATAGGGTTCAGCCAAAGTCGTTCGCCGCGGATTCTTTGATCGGTCGAGCAGTGGCGAATTTGCAGACGGTAACTGTTGCTGAAGAAACTGCCGGTGCGGACGTTGATGCGCGCATCGTCAAAGCCGATCAACTTTCAAATGTCGGCTTCAACGAGTGGGCCCTCAAAGAACTTGCGAAGGCCGGCGAGAACCGCGACGACAGTCCAAAAGTCAATCTTGCGATCGCACGTGTTTATCGCTACCAGGAAGACAATGTGCGCGCGTTAAATACGCTCAAGCGCAGTTATCCTGACTATTCACAAATGAAACCCGAAGAGATGACTCGCGAAGAGTGGGATGTGTTCTATCCGCTAGCATATTGGGACATCATCGTTCAGGAATCGAAAGCGCGAAACCTCGATCCGTACCAGGTCGCTGGACTGATCAGGCAGGAGACAATCTTTAGTTCACGTGCGCGTTCATCAGCGAATGCGTATGGATTGATGCAGGTGATCGTGCCGACCGCGCGCTTTACAGCCAGGAAGTATGGAGTGAACCGCGAGATTACTGCCGAATCACTTTACGAACCGCGGCTCAACATTCAACTGGGAACGGCATACCTGCGCGATCAAATCGACAAGTTTGGAAGGATCGAATATGTCGCGGCGGCTTACAACGCTGGACCAGGCCGGGCGGTAGCGTGGAAGGCGTCGCTGCCTTTCGAGATAGATGAGTGGGCGGAAGCCGTCCCAATCAAGGAAACCAAAGGTTATGTCCAAGGCGTGGTTCGAAATCGTTTGCAGTACCTGCGTCTTTACGACGACAAGGGAAACTTCCGTCCGGAAGTAGGATCACGCGCCGTCTCACCGGCGAGTTCACCAGGTGCGAGCCCGACACAGCCGAATCCAAATGTGCGCAAGCGAAGAGTCAGCGGCGGATCGGCGGAAGAGTGATCGAGTTACGTTTATAGGATCTATCCGACCTATAGGACCTATAGACTGAGGTGGAGTATGAGAATTAGAAGTCTATCTGCACTAGCTGTTTTCTGTGCGGCTCTGACGCTTGCACCTTTCCTTTCAGATGTTCAGTCACAGCAGCGTGCTGCGCAGAGTTCAGCCCCTGCTCTAGTCATCACGACCCAACCAAATGCTGCTGTTTGGATAGACGAGATTCGTCGCGGAACGACTGACGCGTCTGGCAAGCTCTCACTCAAGAACGTTTCAAACCGACGACACACGGTCCGCGTTCGCGCGACAGGATTCAAAGAAACAACCGCTGCTCTGTTACCCGGTCGACGCACGTTGGCAGTTAAGCTCGTGCCCACGACTGACCAGGGAGAGCTATTGTTTCAGCAGGCGGAGACCGCGAGAGAAACAGCTCGTGCAGAGACAGACAGACAAAAGGCTGTCGAACTTTATGAGCAGGCGCTGAAAGTCAAACCTGCTTTGCCGGCCGCTCACCTCGGTCTGGCACGGCTCTACCTGGACATGAACCAGTTTGATAAGGCGCACGATGAGATCGACGCTGCTCGTAAACTTAAACCAATTTATGCGGAAGCGTCGGCGGTGGATGGTCGCATCTATCGCGAGCAGGCGCTCAATCCGGATGCGATTAAAGCTTATCGTCGATCGATAAGAGAGGCGGCGGGATTCCAACCGGAAGCGCATGTTGGATTGGCGCGAGTGTACGAAGACAACAGCGACTTCAACGAAGCGATCATCGAACTTCGCAAAGCCCTCGACCAACTTGCCGATAGCGAGCCGGTTATTTATCAAATGCTCGGCGCCGCGTACGAGAAAGTGCAGAAGCCAAAAGATGCAGTTGCGGCGTACGAAAAATATCTAGAACTCGCACCCAACGGCAGCTACGCGTCGGCGATCCGGTCGATCCTCACGCAATTGAAACGCGAAGCTGCGGGTGAACAGATCAT
>Ga0068862_100003311_pt1 | contig 13934 bp, 14 predicted proteins | sample KBSSwiS52_FD_66598 | JGI IMG/M metagenome (GOLD analysis project Ga0068862, IMG submission 66598) | Switchgrass rhizosphere microbial communities from Kellogg Biological Station, Michigan, USA - KBS Switchgrass S5-2 | ecosystem: Host-associated > Plants > Roots > Rhizosphere > Soil ... | reverse complement strand
GCGCGGTCGCGGAGCGTCACCTGCCCCGTGCCGGCGCTAGGGCGTGGATCGAATTGTGCGACTTGCGGTTCGAGATCGTTGAGACGATCGGCCTCGGCGCCCGGCAGGCCTTGCGCTTCGAGCGCTTCGCGTTGCATGGCGATGCGCATCGCGGCGCGCGCGATGTTCGACGGCTCGTCGTGACTGAGGTTGGTGCTCCAATATTCGATGATCGGATCGCCGGCGACGCGGCGGATGTTGAGCGCGCCGTAGAGCATGCGCCCGTCGGGGAGCGCGAGCGTGCCGTCGAGATAAAGGCGAAGCTCGTCGACGTTATCTTCTGGCGGCGTGACGAGCTGATAGCGCTCGGTGGGTTGTGGGAAGGCGCGGAGCGCGCTGGGCGCGCGTTGGGCGACGAGGGTGCGCGCGGCTTCGATGGCGGCGGCGCGATCGGGCGCGGCGTCGAAGGCTTCGGCGGCGGGGATCGCGACAGCGGGCGCGGCGGCTTCGAGATAGGCGCGGATTTCGCCGCGCGCGTCGCGGCGCGATACCTCTATGAAGGCGTTGCGTACGACATCGGCGTCGGCGGCTTGCTCAGCGAGCACGGCCAGCACGCGCGACGGCTCGGCGCGCGCAAGGAAAATCGGCGCGAAGATGAGGAGCGCAATGATGAGCGGCGCGGTGATCAGCGAGAGCCAAAAGCCCCAAGCGCCGACATAGGCGAAGTAATCACGGCGGGCGACGAGGAAGATGGGTGACATCGGCCCTACTCCGCCGCGCTCGGTAACGCTTTGTCGCCAACCAGAGCGACGAAGGCTTCATGGAGGCTCGCCCGCGCCGGTTCGAACAGCGAAAGCGGCGCGCCGGCTTCGACGCAAGCTTGCAGAAGCTGGCGCGAGCCGTGGCCGTTTTCCAGACGCACGCGCCAGCGGCGGTTGCCGTGTTCGCCGAGCTCTTCGCTCATGCTGAAGCCGCGTCCGGAGAGTGCGGCGCTGAGATCGTAGTCGGCGCCGTCGGTTTCGATGACGGCCAGGCTCGGCGCGAGCGCGAGCGCGTCGCGCACCGTGCCTTCGAACGCGGCCTTGCCGTGAGCGATGAGGAGAATGCGGTCGCAGAGGCGCTCGGCGTGTTCCATCACGTGCGTGGAGAAGAGGATGGTGCGCCCGGCGGCCGCCTCGGCGCGGATGGTCTCTTCGAGCACGCGCTGATTGACAGGATCGAGGCCCGAGAAGGGTTCGTCGAAAATGATCAGGTCGGGCTCGTGTGCGATGGCGCCGAGCACTTGGACCTTTTGCGCCATGCCTTTGGAGAGCGTCTTGATCTTCTTGCCTTTGAATTTGCCAAGGCCGTGCTCGTTCAGAAGGAAATCGGCGCGCTTGTGTGCTTGGCCGGAGCGCACGCCCTTGAGCTTGGCGAGATAGGCGATCGCGGAACGTGCGCTCATGGAGCGATAGAGGCCGCGCTCTTCCGGCAGATAACCGACGCGCTGCATGGTAAGGCGCGTCGCGGGGCCGCCAAGCACGGCGATGCGGCCGGCGGTGGGACGCAAGACGCCGACGAGCATGCGCAATGTCGAGGATTTGCCGGCGCCGTTCGGACCCAAGACGCCATAGATCGATCCGCGCGGGACCGAAAAGCTCAGGTCGTCGACCGCGGTCCGGGCGCCGTAGCGCTTGACGAGGCCTTCTGCTTCAAGCGCGGCATTCATGGCTCTCCCGGTTGTACGGGGCTTTGGCATGAGATCAAGGCGCGCGCGCCGCGATTGACGGCGCTGTGTTCAAAGGCAATCTTGATACGCGCATCAGGGGAAGTATGACGGCGCGAGCGGAGCGGTTGGATGGCGTACTGGCTGGTGAAGAGTGAGCCTGACACGTGGTCGTGGGAGCAGCATGTCAAGAAAGGCAATGACGCATGGACCGGCGTGCGCAATCACCAGGCCAAGACGCATCTGAAGAACATGAAGAAGGGCGACAAGGTCTTCTTCTACCATTCCGGCGAAGGCAAAGAGATCGTCGGCGTCAGCGAAGTGGCGAAGGAGGCCTACATCGATCCGACGGATAAGACGGGCGCGTTTGTGTGCGTCGATCTGAAAGCGGTGGAGCCGCTGAAGGCGCCGGTGACGCTGGCCGTGATAAAGGCGGACAAGAAATTCGCGGACATGGTGCTGGTGAACAATTCGCGGCTTTCGGTGCAGCCGGTGACGGCGACGGAATGGACGGCGATCCGCAAGCTCGGAGGGCTGAAATAATGGAATTCGATCCCGCCCTCTTCAGCGACGACGCCATTCCGCCGGAAACGCGCGCGGCGAACGCCGCGATCATTCAGGCGATGACGGGGATGCCGGAATGGTGGGACGTGGGGGTGCAGAAGGTGCGCGACGCGCGGGCGCGCGGCGAAGGCATCTTTCCGGCGGCGGCGAAATCGGAGCGCGCGCGTTGGATCGAGATCAAGGGACCGGGCGGACCGATCAAGCTGCGGGTGATCGCGCCGAAGCAATCGCGTGGCGTGTACCTACACATTCATGGCGGCGGGCACGTGCTGGGCGCAGCGGATCAGCAGGATCGGTTACTGGAGCGGATCGCGGACGAAGCGCGGCTGACGGCGATCAGCGTCGAGTATCGCTTGGCGCCGGAGAACCCCTACCCGGCGGGGCCCGATGATTGCGAAGCGGCCGCGCTCTGGGTCAACGAGAACATCAAGGATTTCGGCGGCGGTGCGCTGACCATCGGCGGCGAAAGCGCGGGCGCGCATCTTTCGGCGCTGACGATGTTGCGACTGCGCGACAAGCACGGCGTGACGCCGTTCCGGGCGGCGAATTTGGTGTTCGGCGTGTTCGACCTGGGGCTGACGCCAAGCGCGCGTCAGTTCGGCGATGAGCGCTTGGTGCTGCGCACCGTCGACATTCAGAAGTTCGGGGACGCGTTCCTGCCGGGCATGGGCGAAACCGAGAAGCGCTCGCCGCAGCTTTCGCCGTTGTTTGCAGATTTGTGCGGGTTGTGCCCAGCGCTGTTCACGGTCGGCACGCGCGATGCGTTGCTGGACGATAGCTTGTTCATGCATGCGCGATGGCTTGCGGCGGGCAATGCGGGTGAGCTCGATATCTATCCGGGCGGCGCGCACGGCTTCATCGCATTCCCAACGCCGCAAACGTTTGCGTCATTACAAAGGCAAACGGCGTTTTTGAACGCTGCTTTAGCTTAGTCGGTTCGCCGCGTTCGCAGCGCGGCTCGTCTCACCGGGATTGACCTTGGACTTGCGCGCGCGCGTGTTGGCGCCCGGTCCAAACTCGGAGGGACTTTCATGCCCAATCTGACACGTCGTGGCATGTCCACGTCGGCGCTCGCCCTACTGGCAGGGTGCGCCACCAATACCAACACCAGCAGCACCACACCGCCGCCGGCGCGTGCGCCCGCTGCGATTGGCGCGTGGGGCATCGACCTGACCACGCTCGATACCGCAACGCCGCCTGGGCAAGATTTCTATCGCTACGTCAACGGCCGCTGGATGGACACGACGGAAATTCCGGGCGACCGCGTTACCTGGGGCGTGTTCTCGATCCTCGCTGAGAAAGCCGAGCGCGAAGTCAAAGCGATCATCGATGAAGTGAGCGCGGCTGGCGGCGCGCCGGGTTCGAACCAGCAGAAGATCGCGGACTTCTACAATTCATACGTCGATCAGAACGCGATCAACACCGCGGGCTTGGCGCCGGCGCAGGCAGACCTCGACGCGATCGCGGCGGCGCGAACGCACGAAGACATCGTGCGGCTGGCCGCGCGGCCAGATATGCCGGTCGATTTCCCGTTCGGCGTGTACATCGATCTCGATGACCGCAATCCGGACCGATACCTGTCGCACATGGTGCAGTCTGGGCTGTCGCTGCCGGACCGCGAATACTATCTGCGCGACGACGCCGAGTTCGAACGCATCCGCGGCGAGTTCCGTGCGCACGTGGCGCGCATGTTCACCGCGGCAGGCATCACCGGCGGCGCAGCCAAGGCGACGGCGATCTACAATCTCGAAGCGCAGATCGCGCGCCATCATTGGCCGCTGGAAGACCGCCGCGAGCGCGAGCGGGTCTATAATTTGCTCGACCGCGCGCAGCTCCGCGCGATTCAAAGCCGCTTCCCGTGGGACGCGTATCTCGAAGCGGCGCAGCTTGGCTCGGTGCAGCAGGTCAATGTGCATGAGCTCAGCGCGATGGGGCCGCTGGCGCAGACCGTGCTCAGCACGCCGGTCAGCACTTGGAAGTCCTACCTCACCTACCAGTACCTCGTGAACAATGCGGCGGTGTTGCCGCAGGCGATCGATGACGAGAACTTTGCGTTCTACAATCGCACGCTGAACGGACAGCCGCAGCAGCGTGAACGGTGGCGGCGCGGCGTCACGGCGCTGAATGGGGCGCTGGGCAAGGCTGTGGGCCAGCTCTACGTGCAACGCCACTTCCCGCCTGAAGCCAAGGCGCAAATGCTGGCGCTGGTGCAGAACATGCAGCGCGCTTACGGCGAACGCATCAATGCGCTGACGTGGATGTCGCCGGAAACCAAGGTGGTGGCGCGCGAGAAGCTTTCCACGTTCCTGCCGAAGATTGGCTATCCGGACAATTGGCGCGACTATTCAGCCTACGACGTCCGTGCCGGTGATGCGTTCGGCAACCGGAAGCGCAACGCGCTTTACAACTGGCGCTATGACGTGGCGCGGCTCTCGCGGCCGACGGACAAGTCCGAATGGCTCTACATGGATCCGCAGGACATCAACGCTTACTACAACCCGGTCTTCAACGAGATCGTGTTCCCGGCGGCGATCCTGCAACCGCCGTTCTTCGATCCGAACGCAGACCCTGCGGTGAACTATGGCGCCATCGGCGGCGTTATAGGCCACGAAATGGGCCACGGATTCGACGACCAGGGCGCGAAGTCCGACGCGCAAGGCGTGCTGCGTGATTGGTGGAACGCGCAGGACGTGGCGCGTTTCGGCGCGCTGACGGGATCACTGGCGCAGCAATACTCCGGCTTTGAAGCGCTGCCGGGTTTGCACTTGAACGGGCAAAACACGCTCGGCGAAAACATCGGCGACAATGGCGGGCTGCAAGTTGCGTACTTCGCCTACCATCTGTCGCTGAATGGCGCCGAAGCGCCGACTCTCGATGGCACAACGGGGGATCAGCGCTTCTTCATGTCATGGGCGCAGGCGTGGCGCACGAAGATGCGCGATGAATTCTTGCGCACGCTGGTGACGTCGGACGAGCACTCGCCGCCCTACTATAGGGTCAACGGCACGGTGCGAAACATGGATGCGTGGTACGCGGCGTTTGACGTGCAGCCGGGCGCTGCACTCTATCTGCCGGACGACCAACGCGTGGAGATCTGGTGAGGGCGACCCCCGTTCTCCCTGGATAGTCTCTCCCGTGCCAGCAGGAGAGGCAGAGGGCGCCGGCGGCGTGTTCTCCGAGTGCCGACGCCGGCGCCCTCACAGTTTCAGGGAAATTCCTCCCCTCGCGGGGAGGGATTTTCTTTAGGACCCTCCGAGTTCAGTGAGCAGCGCGTTCATGCCGTAGACGTCCCGAAGCGCGGCTTGCATCGCGGTGGTGGTGACGGTGACGGAACGGTTGAGCACGGGATCGTAGAAGAAGGTGCCAGCGGTGGCGTGGACGTTGCCGTCGAAATTGGCGCCGACGACGCGGCCTTCGCGATCGAGCAGCGGGCTGCCGGACGAACCGCCGACGCTCTCCGTTGTGGTGGCGACATTGTAGATCGTGGCGCCGTTTAGCCGCGAGCGCGCGTCGAGCCAGCGTTGTGGCAGATGGAACGGATCGGCGCCGGTGTTGCGCGCGTAGAGGCCATCAATGTTGGTGAAATACGGGATAGTGCGATCCCCTTCGGTCCAACCGCGGATGCGGCCGTAGGAGACGCGCGGCGTGCCGGTGGCGTCTGGATAGGTGTTGGTGCCGAAGGCGCGGAAGCGGGCGCGGGCGATGCGCTCGTGGGCAAGGGCGACGGGGCCCTCCACTTGTGTTTCGTAGCGCTCGCGGATTTGGCGCGCGTCGGCGTCCCACGAACGGACGAACACGATCATCGGATCGTCGGACGCGGCGATCGCGGCGGCGCCGCCGTCCCAGAGCTGGCGACGGAACGCGGGATCGCCGAGGCGCGATTGCGCGAGGCGCGCGGCGAGTTCTTCGGGGCTTTGGCGGTTGAGGATGCGCTGCACGGTGGGATCGTCGACCGTGAGATATTCGCGCAGCTTCAAGAGCCAGATTTCGAGATTGAGCCGCTCGAAGTCGGCTTCGACGGGCTGGTTGCCGGTGATGGAGCGCTCGACGACTGAGATGCGCGCGTCGGTGTAGCGCGGCATGCGCTCTGCGTCGGGCTTGGCGCGCTCCTCGGCGCCGCGCACCAGATCGCGCGCCCAGCCGAACATGGATGAACGCTGGCCAGCCGAGGCTTCGAGCATTTGGTAGCGGTAGAACATGCCGCGATAGGCGGTTTGCGCGCGGGCGATTTCACCCCACGCGTCGCCGACTTCGCGCGCGGATGCAGCGTTGCGACGGACGCGGGCTTGGAAGTCCTGTTCGGCGGCGGTGACGCGCTGGAAGTTTTCAGCGTTCACCAGCGCCATGCGTTGGCCGCCATAGCGCTTCACCAGATTTTCGACGCCTTGCAGCGCGTTGTCGCCAAGGCGGCGCTGCGTTGTGCCGAGCTGCGAATACGCGATGAGGCGACCGCGGGTTTCGGCAAGCACGTTGAGCTGCCAGGGCAGCTGGATGTCGCGGATGAAGGCGAGCTCTGCGGTGGTGCGCGAGCGCGACGTGGTGCCCGGATTGCCGGCGGTGAGGACGATTTCGTCTTCGGTCAGCGGCGTGAAGCGCATCGACAGGTGCGCCGGCGTCGCCGCCGGCTGGTCGTTTTCGTAGACGCGCAGGATCGAGAAATCGAGGCAGTAGCGCGGGAAGTTGTAATTGTCCGGATCACCGCCGAAGGCTGCGACCGAGGCTTCCGGCGCAAACACCATGCGGACGTCATCATAGCGCTTGTAGGTGTAGAGCGCGTAGCGGCCGCCTTGATAGAGCGTTGTCACTTCGCAGCGAATGACGTCGCTGGTGCATTCGCTCTCGATGCGCGCGATCTCGGCGTCGCGCGCGCGGGCGAAGGCGTCGGCGCCGACGTTACGCGTGGCGGTGTCGATGCGCTCGGTGACGTCGCTGATGCCGGTAAGGATCGAGATCGAATAGTTGGGGCAGCGGCGCTCCTCTTCGCGCGTGCGCGCCTGAAAGCCGTTGGCCAGAAAATCGCTTTGGTCGGACGAAAGATTGCGCAGGCAGCTGGTGATGCAGTGATGGTTTGTGAGCAGCAGGCCGTTGGCGCTGACGTTGGAGCCCGAGCAACCCGGCAGACGCGCGGCGCCTGCCATGACGCGATCGAGCCAGGCTTGATCCGGCGCCCAGCCCAGATCGCGCTGCATGCGCGCGGTCGGGAAATTGTCGAACGTCCACATGCCCTCGTCGCTCGACGCCGGGACGGCAGCGAGAGCAAGCATGGTCAGCGCAGCCGCGGCTACGCGTACTGGATTACGCATGGAGATCCCCTCAAACGTTGGCGCGAAAGAAGCGCAAACGGCGGGGGGACGCAAGTTGCGTGCGGCAGCCTGCTATTGCAGACCGAGCGCGCCCAGCATCTGGGTCTTTGTTTCGGCTGAGAGTTCTTCGGCGTCGTTGATGAAATCGCGCGCAGTATCCTCGTCGGCGCCGGTGATGCGGACGAACGCGGTGTCGTCCGACTCGCCCGGACCGCCTTCATTGGCGCGCACTTCGACGCGCTGCTCGCCGCCGATGGAGATGTTGACGTTGCCGTTTTCGCCGTTGGGATCTTCGTCCGTGCCGCTGATCGCCATCTGGAAACCCGGCAGTCGCAGCGACATCACCTCTGGCAGCGGCTCGCCTTCCGGCGGGGCTTCGGCCGCGAGTGACTGGGCGCGATTGTCGTCGAGCAGCGCGGAAACGCCCGCCGCGGCGCGGCCCCCGACGATGCGCCCGTCTGGTGTGGTGACGAGATACGTCTGAACGTCATTGGTGGCGCGGACTTCGAGCGTGTAGCCCTCGGCCGCCGCCGTGGCGCCATTGTCGGTGGAAACCGTCGCGCCGCCGTCGCTGCACGCGGCAGCACCCAACGCCAAAGCCGCAATTACCCAACGCATCCGCGCCTCCTTGTTTGCCAGCATTCTCCGCGCCTAGGCGGCCGCCCGCAAGCGCGGGCGCCGCATGGCCGCGAGTCAGAGATGCAAGCCTGGGGGCTTCTGGATGCGCTAGCGAGTGCGCTCGAAGCGGACGACCTTTTGTTCGCGGTCGAGATAGGCGACGCGATAGCCGGCGCGGCTCCAGGCGTGGGAGGCGGAACCTTCCTCGCGGTTGTCGTTGGACCAGAACGAGCGGTGCTTGGTCGCGCTCATGGGTAGGTTTTTGCCGATGATCTCTTCGATGTCTTCGAAAGTGAGCATTTCCGGCCGGCCATGGCGGCGCTCGAGGTGAGATTGCAGCGGCTGATACTTTCGTAACGCAGACATACACGCGCTCCCGTTTCGCGTTGGTCCGGACCGGGTCCGGAACGGTGACGGATGGGAATGATGAACTGATTTGCGGCTCATGCACAGAATCACCACTACATCGTTCCGCCGATGGAATAGAACGGCGCTCAGATGAGTTTGGAGCGCTCCATGAAAGACGTCGCGATTGTTTCGTATTGCCGGACCGGGATCGCGAAAGCGCAGCGCGGGGCGCTGAACCAGACACACGGCATCGCGATGGCGGCGCACGTCATGAAGGAAGCGGTCGCGCGCGCGCAGATCGAAGCGGGCGAGGTCGAAGACGTCGTGCTCGGGTGCGGGCTGCCGGAGGGCGCGACTGGACACAACGTGGCGCGCAATGCGGCACTGTACGCGGGGTTTGGCGTCGGCGTGCCGGGTGTGACGGTGAACCGCTATTGCGGCTCGGGTCTGACGGCGGCGTCATTCGTGGCCAACGCTATTGCGCGCGGCGAGATTGCGTGTGGGATCGCGGGCGGCGTGGAGCAGATTTCGCTGGTGCAATTCAATCTGAACTTCAACGGCTTCTTCTACGAACCGCTGCAGCAGATGATGCCGGCGGTCTGGTGGACGATGAACCAGACCGCGGATTTCGTCGCGGAGAAGTACGGCATCACGCGACATGATCTCGATGAGTATGTTGTGATGAGCCAGAAGCGCGTCGCGGAGGCCAACGCGCGCGGGGTTTACGCCGAAGAGATTGTCCCAATCACGACGAAAATGAAGGTGACGGGCGCGAGCAGCGTTGTGGATGTGACGCTGGATCGTGATGAGGGCCCTCGCCCGGATACGACGCTGGAGAAATTGTCGGCGCTGAAGCCGGTATATGAAGGCGGCACGACGACGGCGGGGAATGCGTCGCAGCTGTCGGATGGCGCAGCGGCGGTCGTGATGATGGATGCGGATCTGGCGGCGAAGCGGGGCCTGCCGATCCTGGGCTTTTGGCGCGCGTTTGCGCTAGGCGCGGTGCACCCGGAAGAGATGAGCATCGCGATCACGCCGGCGATCCGGAGGCTGATGAAACAGAACGCCGTGAACGCGGGCGATGTCGATCTGTGGGAGCTGCACGAGGCGTACGCGGTGACGACGCTCTACAATCAGCGCCAGCTTGAGACGCCGTGGGAGAAGACCAACGTCAATGGCGGCGCGATTGCGTTGGGGCACCCTTACGGCATGAGCGGCATCCGCTATTTGGGCTCGACGCTGATGGAGCTGGGGCGGCGTAATGCCAAGCGAGCGGTGGTCGGCGTCTGCACGGCGGGCGGGATGGCGACGGCGGCTTTGCTGGAACGCTAATCAAGTGAGCGCAATCTTCGGCGCAACGCCGAAGCGCGCCGCGGCTGCGCGCAAGTTCTTGTCTCGCGACCATAGCGCCGCGCCAGTCGTGAGGGCCGCAGAGGCCAGCAGATGTGCATCAACGTAACCTAGCCCAGTGTTCGCCAACTGGTGGCGATCGATGAACGTCATCACTTCATCGTGCGTCGCCGCGAGGGACAACGGGAGATTGGTCATGTAGCGCAGGACATCGGCGCGCTTGGCCACGCTGCCGAGCGCAATCTCGCCGACCACAAAATGATGCGACAACACCTCGTTGCGCGATAACAGCGAGACGAGCTGCGGCTCCGAGGTCCGAAAATGATCGATCCAGATCGAAGTATCGACCAGGATCATTGCGGACGACGGCGCGGCGGGGCCTTGGCCTTAGGATCGCTGCCGCCAAGACGCGCGAGGCGGCGCGCGGACTCGCGCTCGATGAGCGCCTTCAGCGCCTCGCGGACGAGAGCCGTCTTTTCGCCGAGGCCTGTGAGGGCTTCGGCTTCAGCGATGAGATCGTCATCCAGTGCGAGCGTTGTTCTCATGCATCAATGATAGCATCAAATGATGTCATAATCAATGCCCAGAACATCGGCTGTGGATCTGAACGCATCGGAGGTTAGATTACTTCGTGTGGTGATGATCGGAACAATCACATGCGCCTTGCCCTACTAGCCGCCCTGCTCGCGCTTGCTGCGTGCGCCACCATGCCGGAGGGGTTGCCGACATTGCGCTATGCGGACGCGGCGAGCCGTGGCGCGTGGTCGGCGTTGTTGGCGGGGCGGCCGAACCAAGCGCAGGTGGATCGCGCGACGGAGAATTGGAGCGAAGCGCTGCGCGACAGCTTCAGCTGCGAGGCGCCAATGCGCGACGTGATCAATGCGGGGCTCGCGGGCGCGCTGGAGATTGGCGCGATGAATGCGGCGGCGAGCGGCGGCGGTGAGCGCGAAGTGCGCCAAGGCGTCGAGCGCTATATCGGGCAAATCGTCTCGATGGCGGCGTCGCGGCGCGAGCGGCCGTCGGAGGATCGCTGCAGCCAGATGGCGTCATGGGCGCCGCGCACGGCGTCGGCGGGGCGCGAGGCGGTGGCGCGGGCGCGGCGCAACGGGCTGATGGACGACGATTACGGCTTGTTGCTGGACTTGCTGAACCGCTAGCCTCGCGCAGCGAGGTGGCGACGATGGCGAGCGAAGCGTGGGACTTTGGCCGGAGCTTGAGCGGCTATGCATGGCGAACGCCGAACGCGCGCGCCAACGTGCTGCTGACGCATGGGTTCGCGGAATACGCCGAGCGCTATGTCGCGCGCTATCATCAGCTCGTGCCAAAGCTCAATGCGTTGGGCTTTGATGTGTACGGCTGGGACATGCGCGGGCACGGGCGATCGGCTGGCGCGCGTGGTGTTGCCGACTTGCGCGGCGCTGTGGCGGATCATCGCGCTGCGCGGCGGGCGCTGGCAGGCAAGCCGCTCTTTCTGTTTGGGCATTCGCTCGGTGGCTTGGTGACGGCGGCGAGCGTTGCCGAGAATGCGAGCGATGTTCGCGGCGTGGTGCTGAGCTCGCCCGCCCTGCTCATCACGGCGCCCACGCATCTGCGCGCGATCGCGGGCGCGGTTTCGGTGTTTGCGCCGTCGGCGCGGCTCGTGCCGCCGTTGGAGGCGGAGGGCTTGTCGCGGATTGCGGAGGAAGTGGAAGCCTATCGATCCGATCCGATGGTGAGCGATCCGCGTGTGCCGGCGAAGACGGGCGCAACGGCAATCGATGTCGCGGAGCGCGCGTGGACGCAGTATCCGAACTGGACGACGCCGGTTTTGGTGCTGCACGGCGAGAAGGATCGCGCCACCGATCCTGAAGGCAGCAAACGCTTCGTGCCGATGATCAAAGCGCCGGATAAGACCCTCGTGCTCTATCCCGAAGGCCGCCACGAATTGCTCAATGATCTCGAGCGCGATGCGGCGATGGATGTGATCTCGCAATGGCTGACGCAGCGGGCGGCGTAACAAGGAATACGCAAGCGCCGCGTCAAGCCAAATATTTCGTCATCCGGCATGGAATGGGGCGGAACCTAGTACCTGCGCCAACGTTTCGGGCTCGCGGGTTCCCTCTGGGTTTCAGGAGACGAAAGTGAGTTCAGATCACGATAACGACGCCACGCATGGCGCGACAACAATCCGCGCCTCAAAAGGCGGCGGCGGCGCAGGCAAATGGCTGATTGGCGGCATCGCGGCGGTTGCGGTGGCGGCCGGCGGCTATGCGGCATGGAAGACGCTGGGGCCGAACCAGGGCGAGACCCAGACTGCTTACAACGAAAACTACGACGATACCTACGCAGACCCAGTCCATGCCGGTCCGCTGGGGCCGAGCGATGATGCGACGGCGGAAAGCGCGAGCGCGGATGACAGCGCCGCGCCTGCTCCGGCGGCTGCGGAACGCCGCGCATCGTCGCCAACGCGGCGCGCGACACCAGCGCGCGCAGCGCCGGTGCCGGAAGAAACCATCGGCGTCACGCCGGTGAACGTGACGACGGCGGAGACTGCGACACAGGATAGCGACGACATCATCGTGCGTGCGCCGCCGCGGCCGGTGTGGTCGCGCACGCCGAGTGAGCGGCGTTTGACGGCGCTCTATCCTGCGCGGGCGCTGCAGAGCGGCCGTGAAGGCGAAGCGCAGCTGCGTTGCATCGTGCAGGACGGCGGCGCGCTTGGCTGCGCCAAGGTCTCGGAAACGCCGGGCGGCTTCGGCAACGCGGCGCTGCGCGTCGCGCGCACGCTGCGCCATGCGCCGACAACGCGTGATGGCGCGGATGCGGTCGGCACGCCGGTGAACCTGCGCGTGGTGTTTAGGATCGAGGACGAACACCGCAGCGGGCGGCGGTACGCGTCGAATTACTGAGCGTTAGCGGGTCCTGCAAAGACGACGGCCGCGTGGCGCAAGCTGCGCGGCCGTTCGCCGTTCATACCCTTGCCTGCCGCCCGCACAGGTTGTTAGCTGCCATCGGGTGGACATGTTGGGGAGTGGGTCCATGGCGCTTACGGACGCTCAAAGAGAACGCATCTATCGCCTTGCGCAAGGCGAGTGAAACTACATCCGGTTCTTCAAGTACTTGTCCGAGCTTCAGCACAACATGAAGCAATCGGCGGTGACCGTTGTCGAGAACCACTCCAATCTCAATCGATCGAGTTCGCTCGAACTGATGCGAGAAATTGCCGATATCGGCGTCGCGGAGATGCATCATGGCGGTGGGGGTCAGCCCAGTTATCTGGCCTGGGCGCCAGACATCGACCTTCGCGAAGTTGGCAGATCAGCGGATCAACCGCTGCGGTAGTTGTCACTGAAGATCAAACGCACCGAGCACACGCCAAGGCTCGCCTGGCGCTTGCTCGATCAGATTGATCGCTGAGAATGTCAGCGCGTACTCTGCAGGCAGTTCGTGGGCGCGCGTTAGCGTGTTGTCTGGTGCACGCGGGTTTCTGGGATGCGCCAGGGTGATGTGCGGCGCTTGGGTGCGCAGCGGATCTGCTCCGAGCAGGCGTTTGCGCAGGTTGGCGAAGTCTTCGGCGCCGAAGGTGCACGGGAGCAGGATGCCGTGACCGTCGAACACGACGGCGCGGCCGAAGGAAAGCGTGATCGGCTCGGCGCCGGCGAGCGCTTCGGCTATCGCCTCGCTTGTGAGACCCGCCGTCTCTTCGTCCCGGCACAACGTGACGTGCGCAGGGATGAGCGCGTGCTGGATCGGATCGAGCACGCGGCGGATGGCTTCGATGTGCGCCGCCTGATCGTTGGGAACGTAGAGGCTGAGTTGGCGCCGGAGGGCCAACGCTAGCGGCCGAACTTCTGGAACTTGATGCGGCTCGGCACGATTTCGGTGACGCCTAGCCTGCGCATTTTGTCTTCTTCGTAGCTGTCGAAGTCGCCTTCGAACCATTCGACGTGGCTGTCGCCTTCGAAGGCGAGGATGTGGGTGGCGAGACGGTTCAGGAACCAGCGATCGTGGCTGATGACGACGGCGCAGCCGGCGAAATCTTCGAGCGCGGCTTCGAGCGATTGCAGGGTTTCGACGTCGAGATCGTT
>Ga0068862_100003310_pt1 | contig 13936 bp, 20 predicted proteins | sample KBSSwiS52_FD_66598 | JGI IMG/M metagenome (GOLD analysis project Ga0068862, IMG submission 66598) | Switchgrass rhizosphere microbial communities from Kellogg Biological Station, Michigan, USA - KBS Switchgrass S5-2 | ecosystem: Host-associated > Plants > Roots > Rhizosphere > Soil ... | reverse complement strand
TCGGACAGACCATCTCTGATGCCCTGGGCGGCATTCCGGCAGGAACGAAGATCCTGTCAGGCAGCGGAACGACGTGGACGATCAACAAGACGCTGTCGGTCTCGAGCCGGGCAATGATGTCGGCAACGCCAAACCTGAACCAGACCAGCGTGCATGCTGACCAGACTCCCACGATCAATGCCGACAACATCTTGGTGACGACGACATGACCGGGCCCGACATCAACCGACCTCGGTTTGGGTCGAACGGGATAGGACAATTCATCATTGGCGTGTCGCCGATCGGCGACATAAACAGTTTCGACACTTGGAAGACGGTAATCTCGCAATATGCGAATGCACCCGTTCTAACGCAGCTGATCATGCAGATGGACGAATACCTGGACCCAACGGCCAACCAGGATTCGTTTTTTGATTTGACGTGGAACGTGGACACCGCGCAAGGCTGGGGCCTCGACGTATGGGGGCGAATCGTCGACGTCAGCCGAACCCTGAGCGTACAGGAAGACGCGGATTACTTCGGCTTTGAAGAGGCCGGCATTTCGGCCAATCCCTTCAACCAAGCGCCGTTCTTTTCAGGTCAGAAGCTGAACAATAACTTCGTGCTCACCGACAGCGGTTACCGTATTTTGATCTTCGCGAAAGCGCTCGCCAACATTTGCGACGGTTCGATTCCTGCAATCAACCAGATCCTGCTCAACCTCTTCCCGAATCGTGGCAACTGTTACGTCATCGACAACCTAGACATGACGATGACGTATCATTTCGAATTTTCGCTTTCCCCGGTCGAGCTCGCGATCGTAGAACAGTCCGGCGCGCTGCCGCGCTCGACCGGCGTATCGTCCAACGTCACCGTTCTTTTTTAAGGGGCTTCAATGAACGTAAACCAGATCCCGGTGCGGATGCAGAAGATTTGGGGCGTGTCGGCCTCGGGCGCCTACATCCGAACGGTGCCGATCGACTCGCAGATCGGCGTGCAGGACGGCGCGGCTTCTTTCGACACCGGATTTGTGCCAGACAATTTCACGCCCGTCGCAGGCGGCGGCGTGCCTCCGTTCGGCCAAGACTTCAACGGTGCGCTGAACGCCATCACCGCGTGGCTACAATGGGCGCAGGCCGGTGGGCGAATCACTTTCGATGCGGCCTTCGCAACTGCGATCGGCGGCTATCCAAGCGGATGCGTCCTGTCGTCGAGGATCGTTAACGGGGTGCAATATACGAGCTCCGTGGACAACAATACGACCGATCCTGACGATCCGTTGACGTCGGTCGGATGGCAGCGCGTTGGTCTTTTGGCCGGAACACCGGTGCCGCTTCTGACCACGGGAACGAGTGGTTACGTCGTGGCGAACGGTACCACGACCGGATCCGCCGCCTCTGGAGCGGCACAGCCCGGCGGCGGGACCCTGTTCGTCTACAAGGCGATATGGGACCAGTTTTCCAACACCCAATGTCCGATCTTCGATTCTGCCGGCGGAGTGTCGACGCGCGGCGCAAATGCGGTTGCCGACTTCCAGGCAAACAAGCGCCTGACCACACCGAACATGAAGGGTCTCGGCGTGATGGGTGCCGATACCATGGGCGGTGTGGCGTCGACATTCTTGAACGGCGTACCGGTGACGGTTGGAAACACCGTGAATCCTGGCTCGATCCTCGGCGAGAACCTGCATTCGCTGTCGAGCGCAGAAAACGGAGTTCACAACCACGGCACCACCGATCCAGGCCATCTCCACGGCGGCGCTCTGAACACAGCCGCATTTTTTGGTTCGCCCGGCGGCGCAACGAACGTCGCTGGTAATGCGACGATCAACACGACTACCAACGTCACGAACATAACGATCAACAATTCAGGATCGGGAACTGCGCACAACACGGTGGAACGCAACATGGTCGTCTATTGGGGTCTCAAGGCATGACGTTTAGAATTCGCAAATCCCTGCTCTCCAGCACCGACCTGTTCGACATCGAAGTTGCTGCCTTTGCCAAAGAGATGCGTGACTGGCTCGAGCGCGAGGCCGTGGTGAAGAGGGAAGAGGGTATTCACGACATTCCACCGATCGAGCGACATCATCGATACCCTGCTCCGTCGGCGCATCCGATCATTGTTCAGGCCGTCGATCCGGAAACCGGCATGCCGGATTACGAATATGTTGATGATCCGATCGAGCTAGTGAGGGAGCAGCTCATTCAGCGGGTGACGCTCGATGCAGGGAAGGCCTTCGACGACATTGAAACGCCTGCGAAGCGACGTGCCGCCGAGCTCCGGCAGGCCGACATCGCTGCTGAAGACGACAAGCGACGGGCACAGGTCGTGGAAAAACACACGGGGCTGTTGCAGAAGCTGAAGATAAAGTCGCTCGATCCCGCAGCGATCGAGGCCGATATTCGCGCGATGCGGTCTGATGACGACAACGCCTTTCTTGTCGACAGGGACGTGAAGCAGAAGGCAATCCAGGACATTCACCGCAAGATGGTCAACGCGCATAGCGAGATCGAGGATCTCAACCTCGAGACCGCCAAAAGCTATCAGCTGCCGAAATTCTGAAGGGTTTTTATCATGAAGAAGTTTCTCCTCGCCGCGTCGATCGCGCTGCTGCCGACGCTCGTCTGCGCTCAGAGCAGTCCCAACCTTACCAAGGGGCAGGTGCCGACGGCGGGGCAGTGGAATTCGTATTTTGCCGGTAAACAGGATGTTCTTGGCTATACGCCAATGAGCGCCGCTGGCGGCGTGTTCACGGGTCGACTGGTGACCGCTCCGTCTGGAGCAACGGTCGCCGGCTTCAATCTCACGCCGGGCCCGGCGCCGGCCGGTCCGGTCAACGGTGACATTTGGGCGACATCCGCTGGGATGTTCATTCACGTCAATGGAGTGACAAGTCCCATCTCTGTTGCGTCCAGCGGATCGTTTGCCGCGACTGCGCCGCTGTCCGTCAGCTTTCCGTCCAGCATTACGACCTATGCCTGTCCAACATGCGCCACGACCACGAATGGCGGAGCTCTGTCGGCCACGTCGCCGATCACGCTCAGCGCCGGCGGAGCAATCGGTATTTCTGGTGCGGCCTTCACCGTCATTCCGACTCAACCGCCCTACAACGCGAAGTGCGACAACACCACCGATGATGCTGCGGCATTGCAGGCAGCTTTCAATGCGGCTGCCGGCGGAGAGCTCCACGTTCCCGCAGGATATTTTTGCGCGACGAGCGCTGTTCTTACATTTCCTGCTGACAGTACGAAGGTCACGGGCGCCGGGGCCGGCGTTTCCGGCTTCAAGTCGCTGATCTCCAATCGTGGCGCAATCTTCTATGCTGCGAATCGGCAGAACATCGAAGTCAGCAATCTTTCCCTCACCGGCACGCGTACCGTCACGTCGTGGACGCTCCCGAGTTTCGGTGCGATCGATATCGAGCAGGATTCTAGCGCAGCTGCAGCGAAAGATGGCTTTTTCTTCAGGAACCTAAAGCTCAGCGGATTCAACCCCACCTATTGGATGCAGCTCAGCCTCGGCAATTCGACGTTCGATATGACCGGCGTCTTGGTGGAAAATGTTCAGTTCGATACGGTTTCCGCCGATATCCCGACCGATCCGACTCCGTCGTTCAATGTCAATTATGCCATCGCCGCCTACGGTGGCTCTAATGGCGCGAAGATCCGCGGCACCATCCGCAACCTCACCGTCAACGGCACCGGCATCTGCTTCGGCATTGGCCTCTACAACACCCACACCGGCTTCAACGTTCACGGCAATGCTCTGCTGAACGTCGGCGCGACCAATACGGTCGCACACTGCACGAACGGCCTCGGCTTCACCAACTCATACGGCATCTTCGTCTACGACAATTCGTCCACCGGTTTTCCGTCAAACAAGGGGCTCATCCAAAACAATTACATCACCAACCCCTATTCGAACGGCATTTACATGGTCGGCGCGCAGAATGCGACGCTGGCCTATAACGACTTCAACACCATCGTATCCGGTAATCTGATCGACGGACAGTCGCAGTCGGATTTGCCGATCCGCTGCGCCATCGCAGTCAACAATCTCACCAATGCTCTGGTGACTGGCAACAAGCTAAACAACAACTGGTGCGGCGTGGCGACGTCCGGCCAGTACATTGGTCAGGTCGACGTCAAGGGCAATCAAATCACCTCGAACGTTGCGGGTGGATCATGCTGGTCCATCGCTGGGGCTTCCGGCACCACCGGCAATGTTCCGGAGCACAATTTCCAGAACAACACATGCGAGACGACGGGCGCTTCCAGTCAGACGGTGAAAGTCACTAGCGACAGCTCGCACTATCTCGGCAGCATCAACTTCACTGACAACAGGGTCGTGTCGTCGGTCCTTGGCGCGAACTTCTCTGGCGCGTTCCTGAATGGCCGCATTGTCGCGCGCGGCAACACCTTCTCAGGCGCATCGTCAACCAGCAATCTCGATGTCAGCAACCTCACCGGCGGCTATGCGGTGCTGCAGAACAACGTGATAGATCTCGCTGGCAACACCACCGGCATCGGCCTCAAGACCACGTCGAGCCTCGTCTACAACAGCGGCACGCTCTTCCTGAACCGCAACTCTGGGTCCGCTTTCGCCTTCTCTGGCGTCGGCACGACCGGAACGTTGTCAGGGATGGCTTTTTCCAACGTCGCCACAGCGAACCAGGCGGTGGCTTCGTCGATCGGTCTGACACTCCCGTCGTGGTCGGCGGCGTCTCAGGACTATGTGCAAAACATTGCGGCCTCGGTCGCCGGCAATTTCCTGACGGTCGGGTGGCTGAACACGAGCAACGGCGTCAATTGGCAGCCACTCAACATCACGAACGGCCTGTCGATCGCGTCCTTGTCGGACTACTACGCTGCGACATCGAGCAAATTGCTCGTTGCCTCGGCCGTCTATCCGACCGAGACCACCACAACGTTCGGCGCCACCACGACGTTCGATTTCAACACCTTCATCAACACCGCGGTCACGTTGACCGGCAACATCACCACGATGACGTTGAGCAACGTTCGGGCTGGAAAATCCGGTACGATGCGCTTCATCCAGGACGGCACGGGAAGCCGAACGACCGTGTGGAATAGCATCTTCAAATTTTCCGGAGGAACGACCCCCACATTGAGCACGGCCGCCAACGCCATCGACGTTCTCAGCTACACCTGCGTTACGGCTTCCAATTGCCCGGCTGTGCTGACGAAGGATGTCCGATGAAGAAGCTGCTTGCTGCCTGCTGCTTATTGCTGGGGCTGATGTCGACGGCAACGACGGCCAATACTCCCGGTAGCGGCCCGGCGTTGCTCGGCAACGTCAATGGCTGCACCGGCGGCACCGTGACGTTCAGCGGTGGAAACACCATCCATGCATTCACGTCGAACGGATCGTTCTCGCTCAATTGCGTCACGGCGGTTTCCGCAAATTACCTCGTTGTCGGCGCCAGCGGCGGCAGCGGCTACAATGTCGGGGGCGGCGCGGGCGCCGGCGGCCTTCTCAGCGGCACAGACAGCCTCGGGGCAAACAGCAGCTTCTCGATCACGGTCGGCCTGAAGGGCAACGGCGGCACATCAGTCGGCAATGGCACGCAAGGTGGAAATTCCGGCTTCAACGGTCACACCGCCATCGGCGGCGGGTATGGCTCCAACAACACCAGCGGCCCTGGCGGTAACGGCGGGTCAGGCGGTGGCGCCGGCGCGAATGGCGCGAGCGTGGCCGGCGGCACCGGAACGGCAGCGCAAGGCAACGCCGGCACGGGCAATCCGGCCACCGCCTCGCCGTTTCCTGCCGGCGGCGGCGGCGGCTGCAACAGCGCGGCAACAGCGGGCAACGCGACGACGGCCGGCTCAGGCGGGACGGGCTGTTCTTCTTCCATCACCGGATCACCCGTGGTCTACTCAGCGGGAGGCGGCGGCAGCGTCGTAAGCGGCGGCACAGCAGGCCTTGGCGGTTCGGGAGTTGGGGGCGCCGGCACGATCAGCGGTGCAGGGAGTCCAGGCACGACACCTGGCAGTGGTCCAGGAGGCAGCGGCTCCGGAGCGAACGGCATCCCTGGTACTGATGGTGCGGTCTATATCAGTTATGCAACCCCCTGAGAGGGGAGGGAGAAAACCATGAGCCAATACGTCTTCGAAAAGCTTGCACCGGAATATGAGCGCCTGGCCTCGATCGCCACGGTGAAGCCTTCGCGCGAGGCTGAGCTCCGGCAAGTGTGCAAAACGACGCTGCTTCCGAACAAAGCGATCTATCGCCGCGTCGAGCAGCTGACGCACGTTCCCGCGGCCGGGCTCATGGCGCTGGCGATGCGCGAGATGTCCGGCAGCATTCACAAGTATCTCGGTAACGGTCAGCGTCTCACCATGAGAACGACGATCGTGCCAAAGGGACGCGGACCATTTCCGGACACGCCTGATGGTTTTGTTGCCGGCTGCCTGGACGCGCTCGCGATCGATAAGCTGGATCAGGTCTGGAAGTCGGCGTCCGGATGGTCTCGTGCTCGCTTCTGCTACGAGTCGGAAGAGTGGAATGGCTGGGGCTATCGAGCTCGAGGTATCCCATCGCCGTATGTGTTCGGCGCGACGACCGTGCAGAAGGCCGGCAAGTTTGTCGCCGACCACGTCTATAGCGCGACCACGATGGACGTGCAGCTGGGGACGCTGGCGATCGTCGAGCAGCTCGTTGCGATGGATCCTGACCTGGCGTTCTTCGAAACCATCAGGAAGGTCGAATCGCCGCCGATTATTCCGTCGGCCGCGCCGCATCCAATCATGGGAGCGGTCAATATCAAGTGGGTGCAGACTTCGCTCAACAAGTTGAAGATCTACGAGCACGGTCCGCTCCGTGTCGACGGCGATGTCGGCCGAGAGACTCGAGGAGCAGTGCGGATGTTCGAAGAGCGTTATCACCTCTCGCTCGATCGAGGAATTCCGGGGCCGCAAGTCGTCGCGAAACTGAAAGAGCAGCTTGCGCTGGCGGGCCTAGAATAGAAGCCGTGAAACCACTTTTTGAAGGAAAAAGCATCATGTCCAATACTGACGACAACCAGACTTCCCTTTCGTCGACTATTTCGGCGCTGTTCAGCCCGACGACTCTCGCGACCGTTCGCTACGCGCTTGCGGCGCTCTCGCCGGTGCTTGCGCTGTTCGGCTTCACAGGACTCACTCCCGACAAGATCGACGCTTGGGTGACTTATGCAAAGTCGTTCGGCACCGCGGCGCTGGCGATCATTGCCCTGGTCGGCATCGTTATGCCGCTGGTTGTGGCAATATTCGGCATTCTCAGCGCGACGATGAAGAAGCAGATTGCGCGTGTGCGCGAGCTCGCAGCGAACCCGCAGCTGGCGAACCAGGAAGCGCAAAAGGCCATCATCGACGCCACGAAGGCGATCGCTACCGACAAGTCGATTCCGAAGTCGATCGAGAGCGTGAACAGCCTGGTCGAAGCGACGATCGCGCTGCCGCAGGTGCAGACGATCATCACCGACAGGAAGACGGCCGACGCCAGCCCTTCCAACGACGTGATCGCCGGCAGCGCGATCAGGCCCTGATGCTGATCTGACACACTCCAGGCGAAAAACCCCGCAAGCACAATCTTCGCGCTTGCGGGGCTTTTTTGCAGGCGTAGCGTCCCCGCCCGTGAACTCACAAACCAAATGGGGAAAAGTGACGATGTTCAGGAAAGTGGTTTTTGCGGCCGCGGCGATCGCGGTGCTGATGGCGACGCCGGCGGCAGCGGCGGACATGCCGGTGAAAGCGACCGGGCTTTCGAAGTACACGACATATCCGACCGGTTGCGGCTTCTTCTACGGCGCGAACACGATGGGCGCGGCTGGCAACGTCTCCGGCGGCGCGACCGGTGTGAATTCGCTCATGGGCGATATCGGTGTGACGCTCGGTTACACCTGCCCGATCGGCACCAGCTCGTTCTGGTTCGTCGACGGCATGTTCGATCTGAGCCGCGTGACCGGCGGCTCCGACCAGGTCGGCCTGTCGATCGCCGGCACCGCGACTTTCGAGCAGCGCGCGGCCATCGGCGTGTCGTGGGCGACAGCCGCGCAGTTCGTCTCGCTGTTCCCCGGTCTCGGCGGAATCGCGATGCCGTCGGTCCCGACACTGCCCGGCGGCGTCACCGCCGGCGCGACAAACCCCTATATCTTCGCTGCCGCGCACGAGCAGGACGTCTCCGCGCAGCTGGGGGCGCAGACCGGCCACGCGTGGCTGCTGTCCTGGGGCGCGGGCGCCGGCGCGCTGACGCGGCTGAGCAACGGGATGGTTCTCGACACCTGGGTCGAGTACCAGGCGGCGAGTTCGGGCGTGACGATCAGCCCCATCACCGGGGCGAAAGTGAACCTGGGCGACACCTTCCGCGTCGGAATTGGTCTCAAACTCTGATAGGACAGGCCGGGGCCCAAAACCCCGGCCTCTTCATTTCAGGGAAGGAACACTGCCATGGACTTCAAGCTGATGCTGCTCAACGGCGTGCTGAAGACGATCGGTCGCGCGCACCCCGAGTATGCGAACGTGATCGACACCGTCATCAAGCACGAGGACAAAGCGGACGAGATCATTGACGTGATCAAGAATGCGGCCGCAGAAGGTGCGCCGGCGGTCGAAGCTGCGCGCGCAGCTGCTCCGAACCTGGAGAAGGCCATCCGAAGCCTGGTCTCGGCTTTCGCAGGGCATGCGCCGACGGCTGCGGCGGCCGCGGAGCACATCGATCTCGGCACTGAGAACGCGCTGCGCGACCTCGCAGGTGCTGACCACGTCGATATGGACCAGCAGCGCAAGTGGATGGACGACACGACGGCGAACCTGCGCGACAGCCAAGCCGGCGGCGGCTGACGTTTCACCGCAATGCCCGATTGGCTGGTGAACTACGTCAGAGAGGGCGGCGGATATTGCGCCGTCCTCGAGCTCCTCGCCATCGGATGGCTGCTGAAGGAACACGCTCGTCTGACGCGAGAGAACAAAGAGCTCGACGCTCGCGTGTTCGATCTGGCGAAAGTGATCATCACCATATCGACAGAGCTCAGGATGTTTCTGTTCAATGAGCGTAAGGGATGAGGAAATTGCTCAACCTGCTGTTCGGAACGACGCGGCCCTCAGAGCAAGCGTACGTGACCGCAATCAACGAGAGCAGCGATCTTCTTCGCCGCATGCGCGAGCACTCTCGATCGACAGACGCCGCGCGCGCCGTCATGGCCGACGTGTGGGCGCAGAACCACAACATTCCCTTCATGACGACAGTTTACGAAGCGGTGCAGGAAGCAAAATCCGGCATCCAAGAGAAGGGACCCGCGAACGATCCATGATGAACAGCGCAGCGCTATCCGAGCTCTTGAGCTCGTCCGTTCCGTTCCCCGCCGCAGTCTGGCTAACTCTCCTCGGAATCTACCTGGCCAACGAGTCCACGCGTCGGGGACTCCACCCCCTCGATTGGTTCAATCTCCCCCCCAGCATGAATTTGATCGTTGCCGTCTTCGTCGGCGACGCCGGCGATCTGATTCGGGCGATCGGCGTGCTCGCGTGGCGGCGCGACGGTGGCAGCGGTGAGTTCTCGCCGTTCGTGACGGCGTGCTTCCTGGTGTCCGGTGCCTTGGTCGTGATGTCGATGTTGTGCAAGATCCGGGCGTGGACGCTGCCGGACCATGGTCACGCGCCCTGGCTGCTGACGCTCGCCGGCGGCGTATTGCTGGTTGCAATACTTTGGGGAACCCGATACGGGACTTAGGTGCGGAATCGTTTCGGCGATCCCGCTGCCCTCCTTGGGCGTTTCCTCCCTAGACTTGGGGCGCTGGTCGCAAATGGCTGCGCCCCCTTTCGGGTCGAAACTGGTCTCGGTAAGGGGTAGCCGGCAAAGGAACCTTCCAGCAGGGCCCGGCCTAAGTCGCACGTAGCAGCCTACCTGAATAGAAACGCCCCACGGTCCCCTTTTGGAGGGCCGTGGGGCGTTTTTGTCGTTTCGGGCTACTTCTGGAGCTGGGACGTTCGGAAGCCCGCTAGACGCTCTTCACCGCCTCTTGCGCGTCCTCTATGGCCTGTCATTCCTTCATGGCCAAGGCGCAGGCGCCTCTAATATCTGCGGACCAAACCTCTTCAGGGGGAGGCCGAGAGTTGTGCTTCTTTATCCAGTTGATGGCCGCGGTATAATCCGAATGTTCTTGGCAGAATTTTATGGCATCTGCGTTTGAAAGGGCACCCAGATCGACGGCATCAGAAGGGGATGGACCCTCACACATGATCTGATTCCGAGAGCCGCACACGTACGTCTGATGCTCGCGTTCGATCTTGGCAATGCCCTCGTTGATCACGCGGTCACGATCGCGCTCGACAGCGGCCTGTTTGGCAAGACGCGCTCGCTCAGAGTACTCGTCCCAGACGCGATATTCCGCCGTCATCCTGTTGAAGCGTTCCTCGCCTGTCTCGCGCTGGATGAAGTGCATCACCGCGGCGCCGACGGCTATACCGATAAAGAAATAAACCAACTTCATGATTGCACCTTCTCGGCAGCAGTTGGAGCGGTCGGCGCCGGCGGGACCAAGTTCAGGACGGGAGCTGGGTCGCCCGGCTTTGGCTTCGGCAAAACTCGCATCTCGATCACCATGACGTCGCCCGGTTCGACATGCGGCCGCAAACTTCCGAAGCGCATAGCGATAGGCCAGTCGTCGAGCACGACCCACCATCCGGTTGAAACCTCCCTGGGCGCGGCCTGCGCCTCAGTCTCCGCGGTGCCGAATTTTGGATTGTCGTATATCTTCTGGTAGCGCTCCTCGACCTTTCTTACGCGCGCGTGAAACTCGACGTTGGTGATGATTTTGTCGGGCATAGGCTTTGTCCTTCATGTCGTTCTCGACGTACTCTCGACCGGCTTCAAGCATGCCGGCATCCCAATCCGCGTCTGCTTCGTCACCTGTCATGCTGTGCCACTCCGGTTAAACGGTGCCAGCTTGTTGAGCAGATTGCGGAAAAGCTTCGTGTGTTCATACTGGCCGCGAAGGTGCCGGATTCCTGTCTTGTCGCAGTCGGCGCACGCGATTGGTTCTGACGCGCGCTCCAGTTGCGGGATGGCGGTCTGCAAAATCGTTTTCGAACACCGGCAATGCGGGCAGTAAAAGTGAGGTTGGAGCAGAGCTTCGAATTCGCCGTCGAAGCCGGATGCGCGCTTCGCGTTTATCAGGTCTAAGATCGTCGGAGCATTGTTATCCATCCACGTCTCCTGTCGGTTCGATCTCGGTGATGTCGGGCGAGTTGAATCGCTTCGGTTCTTGCCACCACTCGCCGTCGGCGAAGATCACGACGTCGCCTGGTGCGATCTCGCGCGCAGCTCGTTGGTCCCACCATCGGTGGATGAAGCGCGGTCCGCCGAACACGCGATAGGCATTCCAGTAGCGATCGTCCTTGAACCCGACGTAGTGGACAGCTTTCGTCATAGCTTCGGCATTGGCCCGTTGCAGTAGGGGCACGGCCCGGCACCGTAGTCGACGTGGCGAGACCCGAAGTCGTCGAGCAGCGCCTTCCCGGTGCCGTCGACCGGCATGTCGCAGTTCTGGCACCGGTGGAATCGGCATGTCCGCGCCGATCGGCACCAGCAATTGTGCGGACCGTCGGCGCACCGCTGCAGCATGTTCAGGCGAAGCGCCTCGGCAGCTAGGCGAGCTCGATCGAGCAGCCTCATCTGCGCGACCTCTGTGCGAAAGCCTGGACACACGCCGGGCATGCGTTCGCCCATTCCTTGTCGGGACCACGGAAGGTGCGCCAGCCCTTCTCCGCGACAGTCACGCGCGCGGCCGCGAAATTGTCCTGCTCGGTGTCGAACGATTCCGGGCATTCGTCGCAGCTGGCGATGAACGTACGCTGGTCTTTTTTGAGCGTCATTTTTGCGTCCTGATGATCTAAGTTGGTAAAAATGTGGGGAGGCCGCCGTTCCGCAACGGCCTCCCCCGAACGCGCTGCGAAAGGATTCTCCTCACGGAAGGAAGCCGTGAGGCGATCGCAGCGGGCCCGATCTCAATTACGACCTTCGAACACTTCCTCGATCGCATCGTTTACAGCAGACAAGACGGCCTCGCGCATTGCGTCGGTGCCGGCGCGGTTGAGCTCAACGGCGATCGCGTCGCCGTCCTTCTTCGTTAGCGCGCGGCCGACTGCCACCGAGTCGGCTCCTGCTCCGGCATAGATCGTCGCTATGTCGTCCGGCGCTAGGATGCAGCAGTAGCGCGGCATTATACGACCCCCAGCTGCTTCAGCGCTTCGTCGCGCGCCTCGGTGAGCGCGGCCATGTCCGCGCCGGCGGCGTGTCCTTCCTTCGCGCGATCGCGGAACGCCTCCATGACAAATTCGCGCTTCATCTTCAGAGACAAGCCTTCACCAACGCCCTTGCTGATGCCGAGAATCATCCAGCAATCCTTCGGCGGCGGCAACGCGGCGAATCCGGTGAACGACTTCTGCGACAGATGCTGGCCACCATAACGCTCGATCGTGCGCATGGATTCGATCACCATATAGATGGCGCGCAGGTTGTCGTCCTGGGAGAAATACAGGTCGCAACAGATCGCAATTTTTCGACCTCCGGGAAGATCGAAATAGAGTGCAACCGCCGTATCCTTCAGGCGGGCATGATTGTACGACAGCACGATACCAGTCGCGCGGAATCGCTTCAGCTCGTCTTCCAGCTGCTTCTCCGTCTTGAAGCGCGTGGTGTTGAACGGAGATCGCGCCCGCTTCGATGGCGATCGAGGTTCGTCAACCGGCCATGTCAGGGGAGTTTTGTGTTCGATCATTTTGACGTCTTCCTTCCGTCAGGTGATGGGAGCGGCGCCGTAGCACGCCGCCCCTGGTGCCCGTCTACTTGCTGGTGATCGTCATCGTGTTGTTGCCGGCGCGGATGCGTATGACGAAGGCGTGGAACGTCTCCATGTCAGCCGCACGAGCTTTGATCTGAGACGGCTTCAGTTCGTTGCCTGCGCCCGCGACGCACTTTGGGCACAGCGCGTAGGTATCGAGCAGCAATCCACCGAGTGCTGTCTTGTCGGCGGAATGCTCTTCGCTGCAAAAGTCACAAGCTACATGGTTGCCAAAATCGACCGTGGTGATGACCGTACCCATTACTTCCTCGCCTTCTTTTTCGCTGCCTTCTTGGCCGCTTTGGCCTTCTTCGCCGGCGCCGACTTAGCTGTCGATTCCTTCGGGCCTAAATAGTGCACCGTGCGCAGCCGCGGCGGCAGCCATCCGGTACCGGGAACGTGCTTCGCCGCAAAATCGGCCGCGGTGCTCTTCTTCATCTTCGCCACCTCGGCCGCGGCACCTTCACCGCACGCGCAGCGCACGGCGTCGACGATCGAAGGGAGCGCAACGCCGGCGAAGTAGTCTTTCGCGTCGAAGGCGGCGGCAATAGCCTTGTTGACCTCGGCCTTCGGCAGCGCGCCGACCAGGGCAGTCAGGTCGCTCCTCTTCAGAGGGTCGTTCTCCGAGTTGAACGTTTTGATGCTGAGTGCTTCGGCCGCGATCGACATCAGGATGGCGATCTGAGCCTCGGGGCGAGCCTTCACCGCGCCTTCGAAGACGCTGACGAAGCTGCTTTTTCCCTTCTGTCGCTCTGCGTAGTTCATGTCGCGCCCGCCGACGCTGATATCGATCACTTCTCCGCCGCTTGAGATCGCGGCAATGAGCGCGGCGACGCTGGCGCCCGGTGTTTTCTTCATCACCTCGCGTAGAGCGGTCTCCAGCTGAATCGAGAGACGCTCGGCGAGTGCATTGGTCAGCGCCGGCGGAACGCCGGGCTTGGCCTTCGGCTTCGCCTTGGCGGTGCCGGCGTTCGCCGCGGCCGTCGCCTTCTTCTCCTCGGGCTTGGTTCGGCCGTAGGAGATCGACAGCTTGCCGTTGTTGAGGATCTTCAGGATGCAGCCGGCCTTCTTGCGCTGCGCGTCGCTGAAGCCGCGCTGCTTGATCGCTTCTTC
>Ga0068862_100003308_pt1 | contig 13939 bp, 10 predicted proteins | sample KBSSwiS52_FD_66598 | JGI IMG/M metagenome (GOLD analysis project Ga0068862, IMG submission 66598) | Switchgrass rhizosphere microbial communities from Kellogg Biological Station, Michigan, USA - KBS Switchgrass S5-2 | ecosystem: Host-associated > Plants > Roots > Rhizosphere > Soil ... | reverse complement strand
GCGGAGGTCGCCGGAGCACCCGTCCGCGGAGGAGGACACGGCGCGGAGTGGTCGTCCGAGCCGCCAGGCGAGGACGGCCGCGCAGCGCCGTGCCCGGACGGAGCGGACCAATGTCACAGCGCCCGCACGGAGCGGACCAGAACAACCTTCCCCGCCCGAGTGCTCTCAGCCGTTAGCCCTGACGTCCACCAGACGGAGCGGCAATAGTGGTGAACCCGGTCGGTATGGCAGAGTCAGCATCGTGACGACTGGTCGGGACCGCCTGCGCTGGCGACCCGATTCGTCTGGCCTGACTGGCCCGGCCAGTCCTCTCGCCGCGGATGGTCATCCGGCGACCACCGGCATCCGGTGTGTCCGCGCCACGGTCGCCGGGGTTGCCTCGGCGAGCCTCGCGGTGGCCGCGCACGTCGCCGCGGGCGGCGCTCCGCCGTCCATTCCGCTGATCATCATCGCTGCCGGGCTGCTGACCCGGCTGGCCTATGGCGTGGCCGCGCGGCGCCGGGCGTTGCCGGCACTGCTGGCTGCCCTTGCCTGCTCCCAATTTGCGCTGCATGTCGCGTTCGTCCTGAGCGGCCACCAGGCGACTGGCCCGGATCACCATCACCTGGTGACGCCGGCGGAGCTGTTCGCCTATAGCGGCGAGAGCTGCTGGACGAATTCCGGCCTGATGATCATGGCTCACCTGGTGGCGGTCCTCGCGACCGGCGTGCTGCTGTACCGGGCCGAGGAACTGCTGTGGGCCGCGGTGGCGCTGCGGGCCGCGCTGCACCGCACGTCGGCGCTCGTCCTCGGGCCGCTGGCCGCGGCGGCGGTCCTGCTGCGCCGGCTGCTCACCTCGACGATCATGGATCTCCCGTCGACGGCTGGCCTGGGTGCGGCTGCGGTGGCAACTGCGCCGCCGGTATCGCCACGGGGCGCTCCGGTCGGGCGGGTGGCCAGGTGGCGCGGCCCGCCGGCCGCGCCGCGCCGCGTACCGACACCCGTCTGACACCCGTCTGACACCCGTCTGACACCCGTCTGATCTCCCGTTCCGGCGCTTGTGCCGGGGCGGGTCTTCGACTGCGCAGACATTCTCGACGTCGGCTCGCCCGCTTCCCCGGCTGCCGGTGTGGAGATCACTGCTACCTGATCACCGGGCCTGCGCCCGAGAACAGGCGACGACGGTGCGTGTTGCGGCGAAACAGATCATGACCAGGCGTATCTCGTCCGGGTCCGCCTACAGCTGCCCTGCGGCTGTAGGCGCAGGCCTGCGGAGCGTCTGTTCGCCGCCATCCGTGAGCCCCGCGGGCGACCGAACCTGCGGATGAGCCGGCCGAGGCAGGGATGTCTCGGCTGTTCCTGGGCACCGGGTGGCTTCCTCTCCCAACCGCTTGTCCACCTGTGTGGAAGGACCACGATGTCTCGAACCATGTCCCGGGTCGCCCGGGCGGCGGGCGTTCTCGCCGTCGGAGCCGTCGCCGTCGTCGCGACGGCCCTGCCCGCCTCGGCACACGTCACCCTCGTGCCGACCAGCGCGCCCGCCGGTGGATACACGACGCTGACGTTCAAGGTGCCGACGGAGAGCGACACCGCGTCGACCACCAAGCTCGACGTCGCGTTCCCCACCGACACGCCGATCGCGTCGGTCAGCGTGCAGCCGAAGGCGGGCTGGACCTACGAGGTCCGCAAGGGCGCTCCCAGCAAGCCAGTGGTCACCGATGACGGTGACAAGGTCACCGAGGTCGTCACCGAGGTCATCTGGACCGCGGCCGACGGCTCGGCTGGCATCAAGCCCGGCGAGTTCGACACCTTCGTCGTCTCGGCTGGCCCGCTGCCCGAAGGCGTCCCGTCGATCGTGTTCAAGGCGCTGCAGACCTACTCGGACGGTGAGATCGTGCGCTGGGTCGACGTGAGCACCGAAGGGCAGCCGGAGCCGGAGCACCCGGCCCCGACGCTGATCCTCACCGCGGCTGCCGGGGACGACGGCCACGTCGCGGCGAGTACCGCTCCGACCGCCTCGGTCGCGAGTTCGCCGTCCTCGGACGGCACCGCCCGTGGCCTGGGGATCGCCGGACTGGTCGTCGGCGTCCTTGGGCTTGCGGCGGCTGGCACCGCGCTGGCCATGGCCCGGCGACGCGGTGGCCCAAGCGACACCGGCGGCACCAGCGGCTGATGTGCCCGTGACCGCCCGGCCGGCGGCCGATCTGCAGGCCGGGCGGCCACGCCCTGGGCGTTGCTGCCCCCTGCCCCCGGGTCGCCCAGCCGGACCGGTTGTGGATGCCTGCTGGCGACGGGCGCCCATGGTCAACGGCGTTAGGACCGAGCCAGGTCGCGCGAGGCCTGCTGACCGGCGCGACGCGAGGAAGAGACTGGACGTTATGAGCGGCGATACCGGCACGGTGGCGGATTCATCGGATCGTCCGCGGTCGCCGGCGCAGGGCGCGTCGGTGGTTGCCGGGCTGGCGAGCGCCGAGGGGAGCCCGGGCCCGGCGGCGGTGCGCCCGTCGCGGCGCCGGGTCGCGGCCGCCGGGCGTCGGCGCCGCCGCGCGGCGACGTTGCTGGTCCTGGTGCTGACGGCCGCGCTGGCCGTCGTCGGTGGCGGCGCCTCGCCAGCGTGGGCGCACGCCATCCTGGAGCGGGCGACCCCGGCCGGTGGCACGGCCCTGTCCAGCGCGCCGACGAGCATCACGCTGGGCTTCAGCGAGCCGGTTCGGGCGGACTCGAACGCGATTCGCGTCATCGACGCACACGGCACCCGGGTCGACACGGGCGGCGCGCACGGCGGTGCACACGCCTCCGACGTGACCGTCGCGCTCAAGCCGGGGCTGCCGCGCGGCACATACCTCGTCAGCTGGCGGGTGGTGTCCGCCGACAGCCACCCGATCGCGGGTGGTTATGCGTTCGGGATCGGCGAGCCACCGGCGGCCGGTGCCGTGGCGGCGGCGAGTGCGACCCCGAAGGGGTCGGCGGCGACCGGGTTCGTCTTCGGCCTTGCCCGGCTGGTCGCGTTCGCCGGGATGGCGCTGTTGCTTGGTGCCGGGTTCTTCCTGGCGGTCCTGTGGCCGGGCGGGCTACGGCGACGCGTGCCGCGCCTGCTGCTCATTGCCGGTTGGGGGACAGCCTTCGTCGGGTCGGTCGCCTGTTTGCTGTTGCAAGGCGTCTACGCCGGCGGGCTGGGACTTTCTGCGCTGTTCCGCTGGGATCCGCTCGGCGCGACTCTCGGGGACCGATACGGCCGGCTCACCTTGATCCGTCTCCTGGCCCTGGCGCTCGCCGTCCCGCTGCTGCGCGGACTGCTGCCTCGGGTGGGTGGCGGCGCGACCCCGGCCGCCGGCGCGGCTACGGGTGGCACGGCGGCGCGGGGCGGCACGGCGGCCCGAGGTGGCACGGCGGCCCGGGGCAGCCGGGCGGCCCAGGACGGCGGTGCCGTCAGCGCGGCGTCCTCGGCCGGGATCGGACGACCGTCGCGCCCGGCGCTCGTCGAGCTCGCGGGCCTCGCCGTCACCGTCGCCGCGACGACCGCGCTCGTCGGCCACGCGGGCGCCGGCTCCTGGTCCTGGCTCGCCGCCACCAGCACGACGGTGCACCTGCTCGCCATATCTGTCTGGCTGGGCGGCCTGGCCGTGCTCGCGGCCGGGCTGCTCGATCGGCGTGCTCGGACGGGTGCGGCGGCGAGCGGCACGACGGGTGCCACGGGCGGCGACCGCGCGGGCTGGGCCGCGGCCGTCGATCGGACAGACGACGGCGACGCGGACGAGGAGACCGACCTCGCCGCCGCTCGTGCCTACCTCGACGAGCAGGGCGCCGAAGCCGTGCCGCTCCCAGCCGACCGGGCGACGGAGCTCGCCGCGGTGCTCCCGCGCTGGTCGCGCACGGCGATGGCCGCGGTCGCGGCGATCGTGCTCAGCGGCGTCTACCAGGCATGGCGCGAGGTCGGCACGTTGCCGGCCCTGTTCGACACCGAGTACGGCCGGCTGCTGCTCTACAAGCTTTGGTTCGTGATGGCGATGCTCGGCATCGGCTTCGTCTCGCAGCGCTGGGTCAGCCGCCGCTACCGTCCCGTCGCGCTGGCCATGACGCCCGAGACGGACGCGGCGCGCGCCGGCACGACCCGTCGGCGCGCCGGGCGTGGGGCCGAGGACGGTGACCCAGCCGCCGCCGAGTACGCGGGGGAGGCGGCGCTGGACGCCTCGATGGACGCCTCGATGGACGCCTCGACGGACGCCGACGGCCCCGAACGGGAGGTGACCGTCGGGGCGCTCGCCGCCCTGCGGCGCGGAGTGATCGCGGAGGTGGCGATCGCGCTGGTGGTGCTGGCCGTGACCGCCGCCCTGGTCGACCGCATTCCCGGTCGCAACGCGTACGCACCGCCGTTCCACACGACCACCGTCGCCGGACCGCTCACCGTCGACGTCCGGGTGTCACCGACGCGGATCGGGGTGGAAGGGATCGAGGTCAGGGTGCGCGACCCGCAGGGACAGCCACAGCGGCTGGTCGAGGCGTCGGTGACGCTGTCGCTCCCGGCGGCCCAGGTCGGCCCGCTTGAGGTTCCGATGACGGCGGCCGGCACGGGAGTACTGGTCACCCAGGAGGCGCAGGTCCCGCTTCCCGGCGACTGGCAGATGGCGGTGACCCTGCGGATCAACGACTTCGACCAGTACTCGACGACCGTCAGGTACCGCGTCCACTGAGCCTGGCCTGACCCGCGCGCCATCGCGCCCGCCGGGTGAGATGAGGCCTGGACCTCAGGATGCTGAGGGAGCCGGGCTGACGAACCGGCTGTGCAAGAGTCGAGTCCGTACGGCGGACACAGGACGACGTGGCTCCATGACCCCCGACCGCTGGTGTCGGTCGGTGGTCGAGGAACGAGTCGGCGAACGAGGAGCGGGTGAATGGGTGTGGTGACTGGTCCAGTCGTCGCCGAGCTGTACCGGTATCCCGTGAAGGGGCTGTCCGCCGAGGCGCTCACCGAGGTCACGCTGCGGGCCGGCGACGGCGTTCCGGATGACCGCGTGTTCGCGCTCGCCCTGCCTGACACCGAGTTCGACGAGGATCGCCCGGCGGCGCTGCACAAGACGCGATTCCTGATGCTGCAGCGTGACGAGACGCTCGCGCGGGTCCGCACCCGATACGACGCCGCCACCGGCCAGCTCGGCGTCGATGACGGCACCCGCCGCTGGTCGGCCGACCTCACCACGGCGGCTGGGCGGCGGGCCGTGGAGGAGTACTTCGGCTCGCTCGCCGCCTCGACCGCCGGAACTGGCGGTGTCGCCGGAGGCATCGCCGCTGCCGCCACTGCCGCTGCCGCTGCCGCCACTGCCGCTGCCGCTGCCGCTGCCGCTGCCGCCCGGACGGCAGACGCCGTTGGCCCGGCTGTCCGGGCCACCGATGACGGGGACGCCGCGGGCCGGGCTCGCCGGCTGCCCCGGCTCGTCGAGGCGCGCGGCGGGCACCGTTTCACCGACACCGGGCCGAACGGACCGGACCTGATGCGGTCGATCTCCGTCATCAACCTCGCTTCGGTGCGTGACCTCGCCGAGCGCATCGGCCAGCCGGTCCACCCGCTGCGGTTCCGGGCAAACGTCTACGTCGACGGCCTCCCGGCCTGGGCGGAGCGCGACTGGATCGGCCAGGAGATCGCCCTGGGCGCGGTGCCCGGGCGAGTACTCTCCACCACCCGCCGCTGCGCCGCGACCACCGTCAACCCGGACACAGCCGAGCGAGACATCAAGATCGTCAAAGAGCTCGCCGACCACTTCGGCCACACCGAGTGCGGCGTCTACGTTCAGGTGCGCGGCGCGGGCACGGTGAGCCTGGGAGATCCGGTGACGCCACCAACACGTGCCTGACGGGCCGCCGGCGCGATAGCGGCAATAGCACCAATAACACCAACGGCACCGATGACGCCGCGACCGCGGGGCACGGGACAATGGGGGCCCCGCGGCCGGGGCGGGTGTGATGGATCAGGGGACCAGGATCGGGAGGACCCGTGCGGGTCGTGATCGCCGAGGACTCGGTGCTGCTGCGGGAAGGGCTGTCCCGGTTGCTGACCGACGCGGGTTGCGAGATCGTGGCGGCGGTCGGCGATGGGCCGACCCTCGTCGAGGCGATCACTGCGCACCGCCCGGACGTCTCCGTCGTCGACGTGCGGATGCCGCCGTCACACCGCGACGAGGGGTTGCGGGCCGCGATCACGGCGCGCTCCGCCGTTCCGGGCTCGCCGGTGCTGGTGCTCAGCCAGTACGTCGAGAAGCAGTACGCCGCGGAGCTGCTCGCCGACGGCGCCGGCAGCGTCGGCTACCTGCTCAAGGACCGGGTGGCCGACGTCCGGGAGTTCGTCGACGCGGTTCGGCGAGTGGCCGCGGGTGGCACCGTGATGGACCCGGAGGTGGTCGCGCAGCTGCTGGTCCGCAGCCGGCGTGACGACCCGATGGCCACCCTGACTCCGCGTGAGCGCGCGGTACTGCGGCTGATGGCCGAAGGCCGTTCCAACGCGGCGATCGCCGGCGAGCTGGTGGTGAGCGCCGGCGCCGTCGAGAAACACATTTCCAACGTCTTCGCCAAGCTCAACCTGGAAGCATCTGGCAGCGACCACCGTCGCGTCCTGGCGGTCCTCACCTACCTTCGCGAGTCTTAGCCGACGCGGCTCCCGGACGGTCCGGCTTATGGACAGCGCGGCCAACGGACAGCGCGGGTCCCGGACAGCCTGGCAGCGGCTCGCGTCGGACGCCGGTCACCGCGGTCAGATGTCGGCGGTCGTTCCGGAGCCGACCGTGCCGGAACTCGACGTCTCCCCACTGGTCGGCGACTCGCCGCGAGGCGACGTACTGGTCGTGGGTGCGGTCGTGGTCTTGGTCGTCGCCGGGGTCGTGGCCGGTGCCGAGGTGCTCGGCGGGGGCTGTGTGGTCGGACCACCGCCGTCGCTCGGTGTCGCCGGCGGCGTGGTGCGGGGCGGTGTCGTGCGGGGCGGCGTTGTGGCCGGTGTCGTCGGCGGCGTGGTGGCCGGCGGTGTCGTGCGGGGTGGTGTGGGCGTCGGCGTCCGGGTCGGCTCCGGGCCGGAGCTGGTGCTCGTGCTGCCGGCCGGCGGGGTGGTCGCGGGTGTCGACGGGGAGCCCGCCCGCGGCGGCGGCGCGGGCGTGGTCGTCACGATCGGACGGTCGTCACTGATGAGCCGTGGCTGGTTGTCCTGACTCGGGCGCCTGGGCGCGTCGACGGTCGGCGCGGTCGTCGGTCCTGGCGGGGTCTGCTGCCCGGCCGACGGCGCGTCGGAAGATCCGGCCGCCGTCAACGAGGGGGCCACGATGGCGACGTCGGGGAAGTTCTGGGCGGAAAGATCCGCCGCCGGTGACGGCCAGTTGAGTGCGACGGTGATGCCCGCGACCGCGACGACCAGCGACGCCGCGACGGCGATGACCGGGCGGTTACGCCAGTCCGGGCCGTGGCGGCGATGCCCCTCGACGCCGTCGATCGGCACCAGCGGGGCGCCCTGGCCGTCGGCGTAGTACTGGCCGTAGACGTGGTGCTGCTCGGGGGGTGGGAAGGACACCACGTTTGGGTCGTTCAGGTCGCCCAGGTCGACGTCGACGGTCGGTGGGTCGATGTCATTGGGCAGGTGCGCCATGTGGGTGGCCGCGTCGGCGGCGCCCTGCTGGTGCGCGAACAGCTGCGCCTGCTGGCCGGCGTCGGCCGCGTTGCCGCCGTGCCAGCCCGCGGCGTGGCCGCCACCAGCGCCGCCGTGCGCTCCGGCTGCCTGGGCCGGCTGGTGACTGGCTGCCTTGGTGAGGTGGTCGGCGGCGGCTTGAGCGGCGTTGCCGCCGTGGGCGTGTGCGCTGGCGGCCTTGGTGGTCTCGTGGGCTGCCTTGGTGAGGTGGTCGGCGGCCTGGGCGGCGTTGCCGCCGTGGGCGTGTGCGCTGGCGGCCTTGGTGGTCTCGTGGGCTGCCTTGGTGAGGTGGTCGGCGGCCTGGGCGGCGTTGCCGCCGTGGGCGTGTGCCGCGGCAGCGTGGTCGGTCGCGGCCGTGGCGAGATTCGAGCCGGCGGATCCGGCGCCGCCGGCCGCACTCGAACCCGCGGCGACGGTTGGGGCGTCGGCGAGGCCGGCGGCTGCCACGGCGCCGAAGCCGAGCACGCCGACGACGTCGGGGCGGGTCGCACCTGGCTGGGTGGCGTCGTCGTCGACGTCGGTGGTGGGGTCACCAGGGACGGTGGTGGGGTCATCGTCCGCCGCGGCGAACGCGGCGGCGCCCGCCATCGCGACGGCGGCGCCGGTGGTCCGGATCGGCAGGGCGGACGGCCCGGTGGTGTAGCCGTCCCGGGCGGCGAGGTGCTCCTGGGCGGCCCGCTCGTGCGCCGCGGCGTTCGCTGCGCGGTCGAAGGTGCGCGCGAGACCGGCCCGCAGGCTGGCGGGGGCGGGCACCACGGCCCCGTCGATCATGTCTTCGGCGCTGATGCCGTGCGGGACGGGCGCGCTGCGGGCCTGTGGCGACCCGGACCAGGCAAGAGCGCTGCCGCGGGCGAGCTCCAACAGCCATGACCGCAGCCGCGCCGGCTCGCTGAGCGGGTTCATGCGGGTGCGGGCGACGAGCGCGAACGCGGTGCCGGCGGCGGCCCGGGCGACGGTGGCGTCACCCAACACCACAAGGCACATCGAGAAGACGTCGTCCGCGTACCGATCATAGAGATCGTCGAAGGCCCGACGATCGCCACGGCGTACTCGCGCTACCAGGTCCGCGTCGCCGTCCATATCGCCCGCCGCTCCTGTCGCTCTATCGAACGCACTAATATTAGGAGCCTAACGTTCCTTAGGCGTGAAGCTTGCGAAGATCGCCGTGTCGCGCGTTCGACAGCCCATCGGGCTTGACGGTGATGACCGTACTTGGCCCGCCGGGTGTCGATCCGTGAAGCCTCCTAGGACAACTATGTTCTCATCCGGGGGTACCGGACGTACAGAAGTTTTGGGCTGAATGGCGTCCGTTATGGGACAAGGTGCCCTGCGCCGTGGGGCCCGACCGTGGCGGCCGTACTGGGCCCAGGGGTGTCTGCCGGGGCGAGTCGGTGAACACCAAAAACGCGCCGCAGGTCGGCCGCCGGATTCAGGAATGTCCCGTATGGGTGTCCGTAGTGCGGTTGGTGGGTGAATTCGGAATGGACGTTCCTGATTCGACCGGTATTCGCTGTGCGGGCATTATGTGCAGTCTCCCTCGAACCGGCCCGCGGCGCCACCGAAGCCAGTGGCCCGGACGGCGGCGTCAGCCGGGAGGAACAGTCAGGTCCCGCGCGCCAGGGAAGGCGCCCGGGACCTGAACTGATCGTGGCCTTGAGGTGGGACGGTGCTACTGGGGCTGCTGGGCCAGCTTGACCTGGACGGTCTCGGACTGGCCGTTGCGGGTGTAGGTCACCGTGACGGCCTGGCCGATGTCGTGCGCACGTACCGCCGCGATCAGGGAGTCGGTGTCGGTCACGGTCCGATCGTCGAGCTTGGTGATGACGTCGCCGACCTGCAGCCCGGCCTGCTCGGCGGGGCCGTTGCCGACGAGCGAGCGGATCTGGGCGCCGTCGCCGCCGGTTCCGGTCTGGCTGTTGCCCGCGTCCGACGCGCTGACTCCGATGTACGGATGCGTGGCCTTACCGGTAGCGATCAGCTGCTCGGCAATCTTCTGGGCATAGTTGCTGGGGATCGCGAATCCGACGCCGATGTTGCCGGACTGCTGCTGCTGTCCGCCGCCGCCGCCACCGCCGCCGTCCACGGTCGCGATCGCGCTGTTGACGCCGACGATCTGGCCACTGCTGTTGACCAGCGGACCACCCGAGTTGCCCGGGTTGATCGCGGTGTCGGTCTGGATCGCGTCGAGCACGGCGTTCTGGTCCTGCACCTCGCTGTCGCCGGTACGCACCGGCCGGTGCACGGAGCTCACGATGCCCGAGGTGACCGTCCCGGACAGGCCGAGCGGGCTGCCGACGGCGACCACCAGCTCGCCGATCTGCAGGGCATCGGAGTCGCCGAACGTCGCGGCGGTCAGACCGGTTTTGTTGATCTTAATGACGGCGAGGTCGGAGCTCGGGTCGGTGCCCACGACGGTCGCCGGGAGCTCCTCGCCACTCGCCAGCGTCACCGTGAGCGTGCCGCCGGACGACGCACCGGACACCACGTGGTTGTTGGTCAGGATGTAGCCGTCCGCACGGATGACCATGCCGGAGCCGGTGCCGGCCTCGCTGCTCGACACCTCCGAGATCGTGACCACGCTCGGCAGGATCACCTGCGCGGCCTTGCTGACGGTCCCGTTGGCGGCTGGCGCGACGGGCGAGTTCTCGGCATTGCGGGTCAACCCCGAGTCGGTGACGACGCCGGAGCCGGAGCCGTCATTGTCGGCGACCAGGGCACCCACGCCGCCGCCGATGCCACCGCTGACGAGCACAAGCGCGACCGCCGCGGCGATGAGCCGGCGCCGACCGCCCAGCGGGCCCGAGCGAGTGGGGCCGCCCGGCGACCCGCCCGGGCCACCGGGGCCGAGTGGTCCGCCGGGGTTGCCGCCGGTCGGTGCGCCGTAACCCCCACCGGGGGGCGGGTACTGCGGGGCCGCCCATGGCTGGCCTGGCTGGCCGGACGGCTGGTTCGTCGACCACGGCGACGGCGCCGCTGGCGGAGCGGTCGGCGGCCCCCAGGGCGAGCCCTGCCCCGGGCCGGAGCCCTGCCCCGGGCCGGAGCCCTGCCCCGGGCCGGTCGGAGGGTTCGGTCCCGGCGCGCCGTCCGCGCCAGGCGCGGCGTTCCTGGGGAGGCCGCCGGTCGCCGGGCCGACCGGCAGCGCACCGATGGGCGGGCCAACCGGTAGCGCACCGATGGGCGGGTTCGCTCCGACCGGGAAGGGCGCGTGCGTAAAGCCGCCCGGCTGGGCCTGTGGGCCTGCCGCGGGCCTGATGGTCTCGGCCGCGCCCGCGGCGGGCGCGGCCCAGGGCGAGCGGTACTCGGACGCGGCGTCGGACCCCTCCCGGGCATCGATTGGCCGGCCGTCCGGGTCGGTGTTGCCGACCGCGGTGGAGTTGAAGGTGGGACGCGTTGTCATGAGATGCACTTTCCCGATGGACCCTGAGCGATTCCTGAAATCAGGCCAACGTTTCCGCTAAGCGACCGGCCCCAGGCTATCGGTCATCGGACAGCTTTGTCCGCAGGGTCGGTCGGCCGACAGTGTCGCTGGTCCGCTCCGTGCTCGCACGGCGCGGACCAGCAACTCAGAATCGGTCCGGGACGGTGCCGGGCTCGCGGGCGGCCAGCAGGTCGCGGATCTCGATCAGCAGCCGGGCCTCGTCGGACAGCACTGGCGCCTCCTCGACCGGCACCTCGCCCCGCGTGCGCCGCTCGTTGAGCTTCGCCAGCGGTGCCACGACCAGGAAGTAGATCACGGCGGCGACGATGAGGAACGAGATCACGTCGTTGACGAACGTGCCGTAGGTGAACTCGCTGTGGTTGACCGTGAACTTCAGCTCGGAGAAGTCCGGCTTTCCGGCGATCGCCGCGATGAGCGGTGTGAAGATGTTCTTCACCAGTGACGTGACCACCGCGGTGAACGCGGTGCCGACCACGACCGCGACCGCCAGGTCGATGATGTTGCCGCGCAAGATGAACTGCTTGAACCCCTTGAACAGGTCCTGCATCGCTCCCCCTCGGGTCTGCTCCTTCGCTCGCCGCGTCCTGCGCCGGGGAGCAGGCCCGGGCATGGGTGCGGCGCACGGGTGCTCGTCGCCCTCGCTACCTGCTGTTGCCGAGGAGCGGCAGGCGTCCGTACGCCTGGTCACCGTAGACGAATGTCTTGGACGCCCGATTGGGGCGGCCTGAACGTATGAATCGGGAGACGTGGCGGTTGGGCGCTAGGCTGGTCTGACCGCGCTGCGTAATGGAACCGCCTGTGCTGTGTGGCCGACGGAGAACGTTCCGTCATGCTTCTGCCGCTCCATCTATGTTGCTAGTCGGTCGATGGCTATGCGATCGAAATTTCTAGCGGCATGCTCACTGCTCTGTTGGCGTCGAAGGCCGGGTCGGTCAGGACCTGCCGCAATGGGGAACCAACGCCGGTGGTACACCGGTGTGAGGCAAAGCTGGCATGAGTCCGGATGGAGGCTGCCTGGTGACGGACGGTGCTCGCCGGCTCGGCCCGGCTGACCCGCGTCGACCCGCGTCGTCCAGGCGCCCTCCCGACGGGCCCGATGGGTACCCGTCGGATGGCCGGGAGCGCTCGGCGTATCGGCGTGACGGTGACCCCTATCGCGAAGAGCCGGACGCCACGCGTACCGCCGGCGGTCGCGGCCCGCGCCCGGACGCGTCGCCGACAGGAGGCACGGCGGGGCGCCCGGCCGGAGGTGCGCCGGGCCGCCCTGACGGCACCCGCGGGCGCGCCAGCGGCGAGCGGGTCTACCCCGGGCGTGACGACGGTCGCGACGGATCCGGGACTCGGTACCCCGACGACCCCGGTCGCCGAGTCGGCGGGCAGACCCGCGGTCATCGCGGCGAGGACCGGCCATCCCGTCGAACCGACTACCAGGACGGAGCCGACTACCAGGACCGAGCCGGTCAGCGGGACCGAGCCGACCAGCGGGACCGAGCCGACCAGCGCGACCGGGACGGCTACCACCGGGCTGGCACCCGCCCCGCCGACGGCTCGGGCCGCCATGAACGCCGGGGTTCCTCCGGAATCGGCGAAGCTGATTTCGGAGGTCGTGACGGGCGCAGACCGGCCGGGCGGCCGGGAGCCGACAGCGAGTCCCCGATGGCCGGTGGGTCGTCGGCCGGCATGGGTACGTCGACCAGGTCAGGCGACGGGAGCGGACGGTTTTCGGCCCGCCCGGGTGCGTCCACCGGCGCCCGGACCGCGACCGGCGGCCCCGACCGTGCCGACGAGCGTCCATGGCGCGGTTCGGAACGAGCGGCCGCCACCTCCCGAGATTCCGACGGTGACGGCGGTTTCGAACCTGGTCGTGGGACCGGTCCGCGCCGTGCGGCCGGCGCGTCGACATCCTTCAGGGCTGGTGCCGCGGCCTCGGGCACCGGCCGCTTCGCGAAGCTCGACGAGTCGGACGCCGATGACGCGATGGAGAACGGCACCAGTTCCTCGTCCGGCGCGATGGCGGACCTCGGGATGGGGCTGTTCGTACGCCGGCTGGTGATCGCGCTGGTCTGGCTCGGCTTCGCACTCGCCCTCGGTGTCGGAGCGGGCGTCATCTGGGAGAAGGTCCGTCCCAGCGGCGACACCGCGACCGCGACGCCGAGCACCACCTCGACGTCCTCCGCCCCGGCCGGGCAGACCCAGACTCAGGCCCCGGCGCCGAGCGCGTCGCCCACCTCAGCCGTGCCATCGGACTGGGTCTCGTACACCACGGCCGCCAGCAAGGCGAAGTCGACGTTCTCGCATCCGGCGAACTGGACGATGCGCGAGGACTCCACCGGAGTTTTCTTCGGCGATCCGTCCGGGCCGCAGATGATCGGCGTCGCGCGGCGGACCGGAGTCGACGGGGCCGCCGCCCTGTCCAAGGTCCAGGCGCTCGAGTTCGGCGGGCAGCCCGGCCTTTCGGTCACCGGTTCCGGCGACATCAAGGACCCGGTCTCCGGTGGCACCGTGCGCGAGCTGACCGGCACCTACGTCCGGCAGGGCCAGAAGGTCTCCTACCTGATGCGCTCGGTCGACGCCACCGACGCCGTCTACGTCCTGATCGCGCGGGTGTCCGCCGACGCGGACGCCGAGCTCGACTCGCTGATGAGCTCGCTGCGCGCATCCTTCCAACCCGGGTGAGTTGCCTGGTCCGCTGTGACATTGGTCCGCTCCGTGCGGGCGCTGTGACATTGGTCCGCTCCGTGCGGGCACGGCGCTGCGCGGCCGTCCTCGCCTGGCGGCTCGGACGACCACTCCGCGCCGTGTCCTCCTCCGCGGACGGTGCCCTGCGGCGACCTCCGCTGCGGCCCAACCCCCTTCGCTTC
>Ga0068862_100003301_pt1 | contig 13953 bp, 17 predicted proteins | sample KBSSwiS52_FD_66598 | JGI IMG/M metagenome (GOLD analysis project Ga0068862, IMG submission 66598) | Switchgrass rhizosphere microbial communities from Kellogg Biological Station, Michigan, USA - KBS Switchgrass S5-2 | ecosystem: Host-associated > Plants > Roots > Rhizosphere > Soil ... | reverse complement strand
ACGTTTCATATCCGCGTAGCACACCTGCGCGGTGGATCGCGATGTAACCGGCGACTTCGAGTGCCAGTAGGACCAGGATGATTAGGAGATGTGATGATGCTCGGTTTTTCATCTCTGTGTCGGGCGTGGTGCCGGTCTGGTTGGAACGTTTGTTGGGGGCGGTCCACCTCGCGCTACATTGAAGTAGCCAAGATCGCGTGCCTTCAAGACGAGCGCAGCTGCGATAGGCGCTGCTGACCTTGATCCGTAACCACCACCTTCGACGATCACGGCGATTGCCAACTGTGGGCGTTCGAGTGGAGCGATACAGAGAAACCAGCCGTCGATCCGTGGATGTTCCTCGTCCATCACGATCACCTCATACTCCCGAATGATGTTGCCACGGTTATCCTTGTCGACTTTGTGTCGCCTTACCTCTTCACCAGTTTTCGGGTCGTAAACGGGAACGACTTTCTGTGCGGTACCAGTCTTACCTCCAGTGTTGATGCCCGCAGCTTTCACTGGAGCAAACACTCCTCGAGCGGTCCCACTCGGTCCGCCCGTTACAAGTCCCATGATTGAGCGCATCGTCGCCGCAGCCTGCGGTGTAACCACTTGCTTGAAGACCTGGGGATTAAGGTTGAACTCGATCTTAGGTTTCATCAAACGCCCGTCCATGTTTCCGATCGTCGCGGCGGCGAGCGACATCTGAAACGGCGTCATCTGTCCGGCATATCCTTGACCATAGCCCATGAGTGCAAGGTCGTAGCGAGTTACTTGTTTACCCGTCACGATCGTTGCTTCGCGTGGAGCCAGAGCGCGCTTTACCGCTTCATTACTTCCATTCCAGATCTCCGGTTGTTTTCGACCGCGAAGCGCCTCGCTAGGTGTATCGTAAGCGCCTATGCCCAGCAGCTCGGCGGCACGCTTTAATCTCTCCGGACCAAGCTTCACACCCATCTGGGCGAAATACTGATTGCATGAAACTTCATAAGCTGTATCGATGCCGATTTTCCCGTGTACCTCGCCTGGTCCACCATCGTCGAAGATCACATTTGCACCCTGAGCTGCGTAATATCCTGAACCACTGCAAGTGAATTCAGTGTCCTGTTCGCCGGCTAAGAATGCTGCCGTCATTGTGACTGTTTTAAAAGTTGATCCCGGAATGTAGTAGGCACCCAGCGCACGACTCACGAGTGGGTTGTCCCGTTCGTTAGCTTCTAAACGAATCCAAGTCGTTTCGTCCTCAACCTCGTTCAGGCTGTATGAAGGTTCGCTGTACAAAGCCAGCACTTCACCGTTCTGAGGATTCACTATGACGACTGCGCCATGCTTACCCTTCATCAGATCGACGGCGGCTTGTTGGAGGTATCGATCAATCGTCAGACGGACATCCTGATTGCCGGCGAACTGAATCGTTCGACCGCGGACGACATCCCACGCTTCGGGCAGCGCGCCGCTTTGTACGCCAAATAATGCGCGCTCGAGACCTGGATCACCCCGATCAGAACCGAAGATATGTGCAAAGGCTTTATCCATTGGGTACTCGCGCCGGATCTCGCCACTCGCATCGCGCTTGTAATAAGCAAGCGGTTGGTCCAGCCGTCCGCTCCGATCGAGAATCCAGCCTCGCAGCGTTGATGCCGACAATCTGCGAACACGAAGATCCTTGTAACTGAGTTGTTGAAACTTCTCGTTCTGTTCGGGAGCGTAGCGTGCCCAGTACACATGAAATCCAAAGACCGCGATCGTGAGCAGCACAAAGAGCCAACGCAAAGCACGCAGTCCACGATTCGTGGACGTTGAGCCCATTCGCTTCCGCACCGCTTTTGGCAGATCTTCGAATCCAGCGGTCGCACTCGCTGGTCTCTTGCGACTCCGAATCAAGCCCAATAGAAGCAGTAAGGTGATGACGCCCAATCCGCCGACGTAGATCAGCGTGTAAAGCGCGGGCATTCTTTCAGGCACGTGTGGGATTGGCGTGGGACTTGGTGTTTGGAAGAGAAATAGAATTGAGAAAAGCAGGATCATCAGTCTGCTGACGATGTCAGATATGAGTTTCGCAGCCCATATCAAACATTATTCGCTCCTTCGCAGTCTTACCTCGATATCGCCAAATCCGATTACATCACCATCATCGACCGGGCGAGATTCTCCGTAGGCAATGCGCCGTCCGTTGATATACGTTCCATTGGTCGATCCAGTGTCTGCAACAAGAATCGTGCCTTCGGAGGTCATCAGCAATGCTGCGTGGATCTTCGAAACGCTCGCATCATTTAAGGTCAGTTCATTGTCAGAGGCGCGTCCCACATTAAGTCGCCGACCGCCGGGTTTAAAAACAAGAGGCTGCTCCCGCATCGTGTCACGAAAACTTATTCGAGCCGTCACCTCGATGTCAGGCATCGGCGGCGCGGCATAGGACGGCGTGATTGTCGCAGCAGCCTTCGCTCGCTTCTCGAGATCCTCCTGCCGCAGTTGATCTTCAAACTCACCGAAATTCGGATCGACAGAGATGCCGCTCGTGAAAATGTCGACTTCAGCATCGACAGTTACAGGCGCAAGCGTGCGATAACGGTGGTCATTAATATGATCCACTGCGGCCGCAAGGATTTCGTTTTTCAGATCATTGATAAGTTCAGGAGGAGCTTCGGAGTGCGTTCCCCATTCGACCTTAAGGACCAGATGATGCGGCGCGATCTTGCCTTTGCCCTCATCTCGCACGCGTTCATCAATCAAACGCTTCATCCGCTCGACTAGTTTTGAGGTAGTCAGACCGCTCTTTGGCTCAATCGTGCGACCAAACTTCCGGTCCACAACGTCGCCCATGCTTTCAAGCACGCGTCGGAGCAAACGCTCAGGTAGGGCTTCGGAGCGCCGCTCTTTATCCTGCGGCGTCTCGGTCAGCGGTTTTGAATCACCAGCATCAGCCATAAAGCCCAATACGAGTTTCCGTCCAGGGAGTTCTTGCTCGCCGAACCACGCTAAAAACGCAGTCCTTCGGGTTGACTGCGTAGAAGAAGGGATATATTGCTGGGTCGCGGCTATTCTAGCGTAACTGTCGGAAACGCGGAACAGGCATTCACGAAGTCTCACCAGGACGTCGTTTGCGGGAAAAACGGATGGCACGTGGACTAACGGTCGTGTACATTGCGACTCGACGCTTTTTCTCAAACAAATTTGCGCTGACACCTAGTTTTGAAAGCAAATGCATTTATGATGGCTGCCAATCCGAGGCGCAATTATCTAAACCCCAACTTGTTCTCACGTCTATGCGTGCAAGACTATGAAAGTGGTGTGTTTGGAATGGAAAAAAGAAGGTTACAAGCGATCGAGCAATATATCTTCGAGGTTTTTCGCGAGAGAGGATCATCACGTCTCCTTGCGAAAGAAGTTTTCGACAGCACTAGCGAGTTCAGTAATACTGATCTCGTGCGAGCCTTTGAAGATCTCGAAAAAAGGTGGCGATTACTTACTCGTTATACCAAAGAGGGAAGCGACTGGGTGACGCTAACGCCGGACGGCGCCGAATACGCGGGTGTAAGTGCCCCACCCGACGCTCAGTTCTCGTTCCTGCACCCACCCAGGAGCATAACCTGATCATGAAGCGACCGCGCTTGTAGACTGAATGGACCAACCCGCTGAATGTGTAATCTGCAAACTCCTTGCAGGTGAACTCGAAGTCAGCATGGTTCACCGGGATGAGCTGTGTTCGGTATTCATGGATATCAACCCGGTGAATCGCGGTCACGTATTGGTCGTACCCAACCGGCATACAGCTGAAGTAACCGGATTAACTGAGGCAGAGAGCGCGCGCATCTTTGTCCTGGCCCAACACGTCAATGCGGCCATTCGTAAGAGCGGTCTGAAATGCGAGGGTGTAAATTTCTTTGTGGCTGATGGTGAAGCTGCGGGTCAGGAGGTGTTCCACGTACACCTGCATATATTTCCTCGTTTCAAGAAAGATGGTTTCCGTCTGGTCTTGCCGCCGGGCTACGGTAAGCAACCATCGCGCAAAAATCTTGATGAAACTGCGGCGCTGATAAAAAAGCATCTTATGGTCGATACACTTTAGGGTCTCTTGCAAAACTCAACTTCTCATTCTCCCCAGGCTTTAGCCTGGGGGCAGTGCTCTTTGAGAGCTGAGAACCGTTTCAACGGTTTATTTAGAGGTATTGAACATTTCGGCGACGCGTCGGAAACCGTTAAAACGGTTGCCGAAATCCAACGTCCTGCTGTGACCCCAGGCTAAAGCCCGGGGAGAATTAGAAGTTGAATTCTGCAAGAGCTGTTTAGTTTGTATCGGACATTCCAACCCGACATGCGTGGCCTGACCAAACTGGACTTCCACAAACTTCTTGAGCCTGAAAACCGCGGGATACTTCTCGACCTGATCGTTTTCTTCCTGAACCTCACCCTAATGATTGTGTTGACGCGTCTGACGAAGAACCTCGTCAACGACGCTGAGACAGATATTTCAGCGAAAGCCGTTATTGGTCTTTACTTCGCAGGCCTATTCCTATTACAGCCGCTGGGTCCCATTCTAAAACGCTGGTCGTTTCATCAGGAATCCAAATTCGATACGAACTCCCCCGCTGGCTGCCTGCTGGGTGGGTTCATGTTTTTCTATCTTGTGATGATGTTTTTGATTTCATCCACTGCCACCATAATTCTTACCACCGAAGTGATTTACGAGCCAGGCGAGGGCGGGGAGATTGGAACAGTTCTGATCATGTTGGGATTCGTCTGGTCGATTCTGAACACCGTCTTGATCTATCGCTACTTTGTCCGACCAAAGAAGCCGCCCCGCTGGAAGTTTCTAACAACTCATCAAGCAGCAGTACTCGGCGATATTTGTATGTTTCTGAATGTCATCTCCCTTCAGATTCTTTGGAACAACCTGACAACCGCAGAGTCGTTCTGGCAGCAAACTTTGAGCACGCCATTAGGTCGGCCCGGTAGTCTTACAGACATTCTCGGACGCTTCATCGTGATTGGAGTTCTGGCGTTGCTGGTCTATTTTCCCGGCAGGATCTTTTACCTGGCAGAGGATCGTGGTCGAAAGATAGCGTGGATTACGATCCTGCTGGCTAACCTGCCTCTGTTGCTGCGAGCAGTGTTCTCAGCGCCTCGATAGACTTAGATCGGGTAATGGCTCAAAGAACATCAGGAACACCGGAAGAAGCAAAGCAGAGAGCTGCGACCACGTACAACGCCGCTGCGGACGTTTATGACGATCCGGCAAATTCATTTTGGGAACGCTTTGGCAGTCGCACGGTCGCACGTCTGCAGCTCGCACCTGGGTCAAATGTGCTCGACGTGTGTTGCGGGAGTGGTGCGTCAGCGATTCCAGCGGCGGCGGCCGTTGGCGACAACGGCTCAGTTAACGGGGTCGATCTCGCTGAAACACTCAAGTCTCATGCTAAGCTACGGATCAGATCAGAACAGGAGCGAAGCGACTGATACGCTGACAGTCTAGTTCGGTTCGTTAGAGCAGTCGCTTCGCTCCTGTTCTGACGCAGCGCGAAGACGACCATCTGCCGGGAGCGTCAAGAAGTATGTTCTGTCCTCAATGCGGTTCCGACAACGACGCTGATAAGAAATTCTGCCGCAGCTGTGGCCAGTCCCTGGCCGCCGTACGCCTGGCATTAGACGGCCGCGTGGAAGCTGCTATTAAGATGTCGGAAGGCGAACAGCGTCTAACGCCCCATCGAATTCGAATGGGTCTTGCGGTCTTCTTGATCGCAGTCGCACTGGCCACAATCTTCAGCAGCGGCCGCATTGGCTTCTCGAATGTTCAAAGCTCCGCTCTCGTGCTCATTCTGATGATGGTTTTCTTTATCTTCACCAGTCGCAAAGCGCATCGCATAGCGCGCGCTTTGGATGAAGAAGATCAAGCTCACGGATTGAACCGAGCCGACTCCGATCCAGTTTCCATTAGAGCCGCCAATCCCGGTGCGTTGAAACAAGCACCAGATAGTTCTGTTACGGACCAGGAAACAATCAGACTTCACCGACCTAACCATCTCAAGCAGGACAGCTGAAGAGCGCCTATCAAACCGTTAATCGCCTATGGCCAACCCCCAAAGTTACGCGATTCGAGGCGGCATCGAAGGACGCGAACGACTCCGCATACTGTCGCGCGTCATGCATGAAAGTTCTTCGCGTCTTCTGGACCGTTTAGAACTGCGAGATGGGCTTCGGTGTCTCGATGCCGGTTGCGGCGGTGGTGATATGACGCTTGAATTGGCCCGCCGAGTGGCGCCAACCGGGAAAGCGACTGGAATTGATCGCGACGATGCCAAGCTGGAGATCGCGCGACAAGAAGCGCGCGATCAGGGCATCGCGAACGTTGAATATCTCACCGCCGACATTCGCGAAGCTTGCGCGCAGAGAGAGTTTGATGTGGTCTATTCGCGTTTTCTGCTAACTCATCTCCGAAATCCGAAAGAGGTTGTTGGCAGTTTTTATGAATGCTTGAGGCAAAATGGAAAGCTCGCGATCGAAGACATCGACTTCAGCGGCCATTTCACTTATCCCATATCGCCAGCGTTTGACCGCTACCACGATTTGTATTGCAAGGTCGTCAGGAGAAACGGCGGCGATCCAGACATCGGTCCGCGGCTGCCGGGGCTCGTGAAAGAATGCGGCTTTGACGACGTACGCGTAAACATAGTTCAGCCGATGGCGCTCACCGGTGAGACGAAGCTCATTACTCCAATCACGCTGGAGAACATCGCGCCATCAATTCTTGAACAGCAGCTTGCCAGCAGGGATGAGATTGAAGAGTTGACGCGCCAGCTTTACGACTTCGCCGCTGACGAAATGACACTAGCTGGATTGCCGCGTGTGGTTCAGGTTTGGGCCAGTGTGGGCGCAAAGAAAAGAGCGCTAGTGCCCTAATTTGAGGTTCGTAAGCTGGAACTATTCAACTCTCTGCGTGTCCTCGGCGTGCTCTGCGTCTCAGGGGTGTAATTTGAGATCCCGAACAAACCATCAGATTAGTAAATAGGTATCTCACTTTCTAGCTTGTTGAGAATTTCGAACCGTCTAGGGAACCGCTGAGACGCCGAGCCCGCAGAGGACGCGCCGAGAGTTGAGTGGTCGGAACGCGAGATTAGGGCATTACCCGCGCGGCTGAATCTCTCTACTTCCTAGGCAAACTGATCTATACTCCGTCGCTTCGGTCACTTGCTTTAACTCAGAATTAAACGCCCATTCGTCCAACGCTGTACTCACTTTGCTTCAACTCATGGAGAACACTCATGGCTGAAAACAAATCAAGCGGTATGGATGCCAAGACGATTATCTTTCTAATCATCATGGCAGTTGCGGTCTCACTCGTAGTGACGCTGTTGCAGGTACTGATTGTCGGCAAATCCAATCCAGCAATCACGGGCGGCATAGTTGGCGCATCTGTCGTTGGCATTTGGCTCAGTACCAAGAAGAAGAAAACTAATGTCGAGCCCTAGTCGAATTGTTTTAGTGCTTGCGTTAGTTTGCTGGATCTGCGGAAGCGCACGGGGCCAAGCCTCGACTACCTCGCCAGAGCCGCCAATCCTGACTATTTCCGGCGAAGTTTCGCGTCCTTCGAAACTCACGGCATCCGACTTCGCGAAACTTCCGCGGCAAACCATTACTGCGAAGGATCACAATGGTCAACCGGCGACCTTTGAAGGCGTTGCTCTGAGCGAGATACTGCAACGCGCGGGAGTTGAGTTTGGCGAACAACTGCGAGGCAAAAACCTTGCGTTGTTTGCAGTCGTTGATGCCGCGGATGGTTACCGAGTGGTGTTTGCACTCCCGGAATTGGATCCCGCGTTTGCGAATCAACCAGTCTTGCTGGCGGACCGACGCGAAGGTAAACCGCTGGCAAGTAATGAAGGACCACTGCGAATCGTGGTGCCTGGTGTGAAGCGTCAGGGGAGATGGGTGCGTCAAGTAGTCGCGATCACAATCAAGCGCGCTTGAGACAAGGAGTACGACATGGCGACACACGACGAGATTGAGCGGGCGGGTCAAGCTGGTGATGTCGAACGAATTCGGGCGACCCCGCTGAAACCGGCGGTCTGGATGACGAGCGTGCTGGTCTGGGCGACGGTTGTCGCCCTAATCTGTCGGGTGCCGACTTGGGCGAGCGTGTTCCTGTGCGTAGTCACCGGTATCTCGTTTCTGTGGTTTCTGGTCACCTACATCTACCTGTTCGTGAATGACAAAGAAATGCTGAGAGCTGAACGATACCGAGGGAGGAAGCGAGGGAAGTCGGAGTTCGACGTCGGGAGCGAGCAGAGATGGGAGCTTTCTCAGAACCGTCAAGCGTATCTCGAGCCGGAGCATGCTGGATCGGTGATTGTGCGCGGCGAGGTCGACCGGAACGTGAGCATTGCCGGATCGAGCCGTGTGGTCGATAAATGAGATGGTAGTTGCAGCGCCTAAGCGCAGCGTCGGGTGGCAGCTGACGGATGACGCAATTTTCTAACACAACATTTGAAGATAGGTGTCTGAATTCAACAGACCCGGTTGTACAAAATGTTTCGTTCTCAAAGTGCTTTTTTGATAACTGCACCGTCCCACAAGCCGAGCACCCTTCGCAAAGAGTAATACTTCGAAATATAGAGATCATAAACTCCAGGCAGCATGACTGTTCGGTAGGCAACGCAGCCATCGAAGATGCGGTCATCTCGGGGATGGGCAAAGAGGGAAGGATTCCCTTTTTCGCTTGGGGCGCAGTGTTCAAGCACGTGACGCTGAAAGGAAAACTAAGTGCAATGAAGCTGAATCGATGGGTTGCTCCCGCACCTCATCCATCGATACAGCAACGCTGGGACAATGCGAACAAGGCTTACTATCAGACTGTTGACTGGGCTCTTGATCTTAGAGAGGCTGAATTTCAGGGGAGCATAGATCTCCACTGTATGCCTGGAAGTCTCATACGCCGCGATCCAGAAACACAGGTTCTCATTAAGAGATCATCACTTAAAGATGTCGATTGGCGGAGTTTGTTTTGGGGAAAATCATCTTTTGATTTAGCGATTCAGTGGTTTCTCGAGGACGGCCTTTATGATGACGTAGTCCTCATTGCGCCAAAGAGGGCTGCTTACTTAAAAGATGACTTGCAGGCGATCGCAATGTTACGAAGTGAAGGAATCGCAGCGTATGACTAAGAGGCTTAAGTCGCTCGAAAGGAGGACTCATGATCAGAGTCAGCAAAGTTCTGTTGAGCGTGTACGTATGTTTGACGGTGGGTGCGTTGGCGGCCCAAACACAGAAGAAGAGCGAAACCTTAGGCCCAAATGCATCTCTTCCGGAGACGCTTCACTGGCTTAAGACACACATTCCATACGGCTACGTAGTGCCGACCAGCAAAGGACGTCATGTCCTGCAACGGCGGGCGATCGGTCATGTACAAACCAAAGGCTGCACACTTACCTACGAAATCACGATTGAAACTCGGGAACCAGGAAGCGAACTCGATCAGCAACTGTGGCGGATCGACCTGAAGGGCCTTAACCCACGGACGATTCGTGTCGAACCGGCGAGTGGGGACCGTGCGGCGCGGATTGTATTTAGCTCATTCGATCCCAGAGACCCGGATGTGCTCAGCAAGATGGAGCCCGGAAAATCATTTGTTGCGCCGATCGTGCCAAACAAAACCATTTGGCATAGCGATCGAATCGGCGTTCAGCGAGTTCGAAATGGAGAAGGTTTTGTCATCTGGGGCAGTTTCCCGGTGCGCGATGAGGTCAAGGGTCAGGAAATAGCAGCAGCGCTCACGCATGTTGTTGGGTTATGCCAGTAGGCGAGAACGGACCCTTCAGTTGTAATCGCGTAGGCGAACCGGTCAGGCGCAGCGTTAGCCTGTTGAAAGGAGGCAGCAATGACGACGACCGCGATGAAACCACGTGTCACATCCTTCGCTCCACAGTTCCTCGTCGACGACCTTGAGCGGTCGATTTCGTATTACGAAAAGATAGGTTTCACGTTCGGTGAGCCGTGGGAAGGGTTCTACGCTATCGGCTATCTGGACGGATTGGAACTTCACCTGAAGGAAGCACCCAAGAACGAATCGGAGCGCCAGCACAGGAGCGACAACGAGCATCTCGACGCCTCAGCCGGCGTCGACGGCATCGAAGCGTTCTACGAGCGGTGTGTCACCAACGATGTGACGATCATCAAACCACTCACGGCTACCGAATGGGGCACAAAAGGTTTCTATGTCGAAGATCCCGATGGCTACCTTATTGGCTTCAGTGGCCGCCCGGCAACAGACTAACGACAGGTTGCAGGGACGGTACGGTAAAGCGGCCCGCAGAGCGAACTCGCTTCTTTAGATGAACGGAATGAAACTCCTCTTACTTTTACTCCTCCTGAATCTCCCACTCTCTGACTGGCCTCAATTTCGGGGACCAACCGGTCAGGGTCACTCTGATGAACAAGGACTTCCACTCACGTGGAGTGAGACAAAAAATGTGCGCTGGAAGGTCGCGATTCCCGGAAGAGGCTGGTCGTCACCGGTAGTACAGGCCGACCGTATCTGGCTTACAACCGCCACGGATGAGGGAAAGTCTTTGCGTGCGCTGTCGATCGATCGAAATAGTGGAGCGATCCTCCAGAACGTAGAAATCTTTCGCCTTAAGTCGCCAAAGCTCACTAACTCGAAAAACAGTTTTGCTTCACCGACTCCTGTCGTCGACGGTGAACGCGTCTATGTTCATTTTGGCGCGTATGGCACAGCATGCCTCACTCAGTCAGGCGAAATCGTTTGGAAGACGCGGCTTGAGTATGACAACGGCCAACACGGTACAGGTGGATCGCCGATAGTCTACGAAGATCTATTGATTATCAGTTGCGACGGTAATGACGTTCAGTTCGTCGTCGCGCTCGACAAGCTCACTGGCAAGGTCAAGTGGAAGAAGTCGCGCGAGGGTTATCAGGCGTACAGCACTCCCTTAGTCGTCTCACTTCCCGGCGGTGACCAGGTGATCAGTCCGGGTGCGTTTCGTGCGGTTGCATATGAGCCCCGCAGCGGTAAGGAGTTGTGGCAGGTGAGGTACGGCGAGGGCTTTTCAAATGTACCTCGACCCGTCTATGGAGACGGCCTTGTTTTCATCTGCACTGGTTTCCAGCAACCTTCAATGTTGGCGGTTCGTCTGGATGGGAAAGGCGATGTAACTAACTCAAAGGTGGAGTGGAAACTCGATCGCGGAGTGCCGCTAACTGCTTCTCCGCTACTGGTGGGCAACGAATTGTACATGGTGACTGACAACGGCATCGCGACTTGTGTGGATGCAAAGACTGGAAAGGAATACTGGCGCGCACGAGTGGGAGGCAATCACTCGGCGTCGCCCATCTACGCCGACGGTCGCATCTATTTTCTCAGCGAGGAAGGTGAATCAGTCGTAATAGCGCCCGGCCAAACGCTTAAGCATCTGACCACCAATCAACTCGATGGGCGAACGCTCGCGTCAATGGCAGTCTCCGGAGGCTCTATCTTCATTCGCAGCGAGACGCACCTATATCGGATTAGTAAATGAGGATCTTGCGTATCGAGTATCTCATGCGATTGTTGATTCAAATCACGGCGTTTGCTCTTTCACTTCTTTTAGTCTCATCCGCAATTCTTTCCACTCCTCTGAACACGCATCACACTGATGCAGCAAACGACACACTGAAGCAGATTCCCAGCGAACTCCGCCTCGCGGAGATTGCGATTGAAGAAATAAAGCGCGGGGAAGCGCCCGAAGAGGTTTGGGCGCTGTTGCGACACAGCCCAGATCCAACCCTTCGTTCGTGTCTCATTCATAGCTTCGTGAGGCTCGGAGTTGATCCAAAGCTTCTTCTCCGGCGACTCGAGATCGAGCGAAGCATCTCCGCTCGACGCGCATTGATTCTGAGTCTCGGCGGGTACAAACCGGAGCAGTTACCCCTGGTCGAGCGAGGTCGATTCATAGAGAGACTGTTGCGGTGGTACCGAAATGATCCAGATATGGGAATGCACTCGGCCGCTGAATGGTTGCTGCGACGTTGGAATCAAACTCCCACCCTCGAAAGTATTGATCGCTCGTTGGCGGGCAAGAATCCCGGACGTCGTAACTGGTACATAACACGTGAAGGTCAGACGGTCGTCATCATTCGATCGCCTGCAGAGTTCACAGCAGGTTCGTCAAATGAACCGGGAAGAACTCCCGACGAAACGCTACATCGTGTGCGAATCCCACGCTCCTTCGCTATTGCAAGTAAAGAGATCACTGTGGGCCAGTTTCAACGATTCTTGGCTGCGAACCCAAAACTGGTGATGCGATATCCAGACCGGCAAAAAGATCCTCACCGTGGCTCAGAGGTTATGCAATCGCATAGCCCTGAAGATGAGTGTCCTCAAATAGTCGTGACGTGGTACGAGGCGGCTCAATACTGCAACTGGCTTAGTCAACGCGAAGGGATACCGAAAAATCAGTGGGTTTATCCCGTTGATTTGAACGAAATCAAATCGGGCATGACATTGCGTGCGAACTATCTGCATCGGACGGGCTATCGATTGTTAACGGAGGCGGAATGGGAATTCGCCGCACGTGCGGGAGCGACGACGAGTCGATTCTATGGATACCCGGAAGAGTTGCTCGAAGAATACGCGGTCTACAGTAAGAACCCGCCTAAGAAGAAGGGCGATCCGAATGACCCCAATGATCCGCAACAAACTGCGCGTGTAGGTAGCCTCAGGCCAAACGACTTTGGAATCTTCGACATCTACGGCAACGTTTGGGAGTGGATTCATGATCGAAGAGTGGAATACCCGGCGAACGTTCTTCATCTCGATGTAGAAGACAAGGTTTTAGTGGTGAACGATCAGCAGTGGCGTATGCGACGCGGTGGTTCGTTTACTTACGACGCTTCGGTGATGAGATCGGCCCATAGGGGGAGGCCGGACGGATATTTACCCAATGAACGTCGCGATAGCGTGGGATTTCGGATCGGGCGAACAATCAAGTGATTCCGCGGTAACGGGCATCGTATTTTAGACACTTCAGTTTGTCGTAAAGTTCGGTCAATTGCTGAGACACCACCCGCTTTAGCGGCGTGGAGTTTCAATTCCCTACGAGACCTGATCTGCCCAAAGTCGCAGTTTTCGATTGCCCAGCGAGTGGAACTTGATCTTGAGTAGTTTCAGTCAAGTTCGGTTTCCACGCGCCGGCAATCGAAACTGCGTAAATCCGAACAGGAGCTTTATTGTAGGTTGAAATGAAACCCCACGCCGCTAAAGCGGGTGGTGTCTTAGGCTCTTGATCAGAGATCTCCTTTAGTTTGGCGTCAAGGTTCGAGGCGCCCATATGAAATCGAACACATCGCCGACGATATTTTGCAACGATTGCCGCGCTAGAATGTTAGACCACGGGAGACTTCAACATGCGCACTGCGGTTCTCTTCATGGTCCTTGCCATTTCTGTAGTTGTCGCTGCCTGTGGCAATAAAGGTGGTTCTCCCGCCAGCACAGTCCCGGCTTCTGGCCCAGGCAGTGGTCGCGTGCCGCTTGGCGATGGACGTATTTCTTTCGTTCCTCCTACAAACCTGAAGCAACTCACCAAAGAACAGATCGCCGCATCGAAGTTCAGCAAAGGCAAGCCGCCCGATTATGTGTTTGCCAACGATTCTCAATCCGCCACCGTGGGTATCGTGTTGAACTTCATCCCTTTGAAGCCCGATGAACTCGAAGATTATGTGTATGCGAACCATCGGCTTTTATCGATGGCAATCGAAGAGGTTCAGTTTCTGTCTGAAGAGGTCGTTACTATCAATGGTCGGCAGTGGGTGCACTTTGAAGTGCTTAGCGAAGTCCCCGATATCGCTCTTCATAATCATCAATACACGACGTCATTCAACGGCGGCGCGTTAGTGGTTGGCTTCAATTCAACTCCACAGGAGTATCCGCAGTTTAAGGATGCGTTTCTGAAGAGTGCTCAATCGATTGAGGTCAAGGAATAG
>Ga0068862_100003296_pt1 | contig 13962 bp, 17 predicted proteins | sample KBSSwiS52_FD_66598 | JGI IMG/M metagenome (GOLD analysis project Ga0068862, IMG submission 66598) | Switchgrass rhizosphere microbial communities from Kellogg Biological Station, Michigan, USA - KBS Switchgrass S5-2 | ecosystem: Host-associated > Plants > Roots > Rhizosphere > Soil ... | reverse complement strand
CCCGATCGACAGCATCCGCCAGCTTGCGGCGAAGTTTGGCGACCAGGTGCTGGTGGGTGGCGGAACGGTCCTGGAAGCGACGCAGGTCGGAGCCATTCAGGCAGCCGGCGGCCGCCTGGTCGTTTCTCCCAACGCCGACGCGGCCGTGATTTCTGCAATCGCGGCCGCCGGGATGGTCTCGACTCCGGGGTACTTCACGCCGAGCGAGGCCCTCATGGCCCTGCGCGCCGGCGCCACCGCGCTGAAGCTGTTCCCGGCCGAGGGATCGAGCCCGGCGGCGTTGAAGGCGCAGCGCGCGGTTCTACCCGCCGATGTCCCGATCCTCCCCGTCGGCGGGATCAGTCCGGACAACATGCGGCCGTGGCTCGACGCCGGCGCCAACGGCTTCGGGCTCGGCGGTGGCCTCTACCAGGCGGGGCAATCGGCCGACGAGACGGCGGCCAAGGCCCGGGCCTACGTCGCCGGCCTGTCGTCGTGAAGCCGATCCGCATCGCCATCGTCGGATTCGGCAAGATCGCCGCGGACCAGCACGTCCCCGCCATTGCCGCAAACGATCGCTTCCAGCTGGCCGCGGTATCGAGCCGGTCCGGCCAGGGCCCGCAGCCGGCGTTCGTCGACTGGCGTGAGATGATCCGCGAGGTTGCCGACCTGCAGGCGGTCGCGATCACCACGCCGCCCGGTCCGCGCTACGAGATTGCGCGCGAATGCGTGCTCGCCGGGCTTCACTGCCTGCTTGAAAAACCGCCGACGGCCGGCCTTGCCGAGATCGCCGACCTCGACTGCCTCGCGCAGGCTCAGGGCGTGACGCTCTACACGACGTGGCACGCGCAGCATCATGCGACGGTTGCCGCGGCGGCGCGGGCGCTGGCGGGCAAGCGCATCAAATCGATGCAGATCCTGTGGCACGAGGACGTCCGCAAATGGCATCCCGGCCAGGCGTGGATCTGGGAGCCGGGCGGGTTCGGCGTATTCGATCCCGGTATCAACGCTTTCTCAATCGCCACTGCGATCTTTCCCGGCGCGCTCTTCGTGCGCGATGCCAGCCTCAGCTTCCCGGAAAATGCGCAAACCCCGATCGCTGCCGACGTGACTCTATCGAGTCCGCAAGCGGACGGGCCGCTTACGGCGAGTTTGGACTGGCGCCGAAGCGAAGGCGAAGAATGGACGATCGCCGTCGAAACCAGCGATGGCACCAGCGTCCGTCTCGAGGATGGCGGCGCCAAGCTCTGGCTCGACGGCCAGCTTCAGGCCGATGACGGGCTGGGGGAATATCCCGATATCTATCGCCAGTTCGCCGAGTTGATCGACCAGCGGCAGAGCCGGGTGGACGTGGCGCCCTTGCGGCTGGTTGCCGATTGCCTTCTTGCGGGTCGTCGGCAGATAGTGGAGCCAATTGAGGTATAACAACCGGTGGAACGGGTAGGGCACGCGTTCGTAATGAGTCCGAAATGGTAGCAGCCGCAATCGACGAAAGGCCGCGGGCCGATGAGGCATTCGCCGGCAATTCCCTCCTGGCAGCACTGCCGACGGAAGCCCGGGGCCTGATCGAACCACACGGTACAATGGTCCGGCTGGAAACCGGCGATACGGTCCTCAGTCGGGGCGCCAACGTCGAAGCCACCCTGTTTCCGCTCGGCGAAACGATGGTCTCGATGGCCGTGGAGCTGTCGGGCGATCGCATGATCGAGGCGCTGATGATCGGGCGCCGCGGCGCGGTCGGCGGAATCATCAGCTGCGGCAAGGCTCCCACATTCACCAGGATCATCGTGCTGGTTGGCGGCCCCGCCTATCGCGTGCCGATGAAGATCCTCGACGAGGCCAAGCAGCGCTCGCCGTTTGTAGCCCACCTCTTCTGCCGCTTTTCCGATTATCTGTTGTCGCAAGTGATGCAATCGGTCGCCTGCAACGCGTTCCATCCGATCGAACAGCGCGCCGCGCGCTGGCTGCTCCACGCCCAGGATCGCACCGGCGATCGCATCGAGCTCACCCAGCAGGGCCTGGCGGGATTGCTCGGGGTGCAGCGAACGACCGTCAATGCGGTAATCCAGTCACTCGACCGGGAAGGGCTCATTTCGACTGGCCGCGGCGTAATTCGGGTGATCGACCGCGCCGGTCTCAAACGGCGCTCGTGCGAATGCTATCAACGGCTCGAAGAGCACTACGCCGCGATCATCGGTCCCAGCGGCTCAGGGAGCTAGGGCGCCAGCCGCCAGCGCAAGATGTCGCCGGCGTGGAACGGCACCAAATCGTCGATCCGATCCGGCACGGTGACCTCGGCCCGCTCCAGGCTGATGGTCTCGTCGTTGATCGGCAGGCCGTAGAAGTTCGGTCCATTGAGCGACGCGAAGGCCTCGAACCGGTCGAGCGCACCCTCCTCCTCGAACACCTGCGCATAGCTTTCGAGCGCGAACGGGGCGTTGAAGATTCCGGCGCAGCCGCACGCCGACTCTTTGGCCGATCGCGCATGCGGCGCACTGTCCGTGCCGAGGAAGAATTTCGGCGAACCTGACGTCGCCGCCTTACGCACCGCAAGCCGATGCTTCTCGCGCTTCGCCACGGGCAGGCAGTAAGCGTGGGGCCTGAGGCCGCCGGCGAAAATCGCATTGCGGTTGAGGATCAAATGCTGCGGCGTGACCGTCGCGCCGACGTTCGGGGTGGCCTCGACGAACGCGACCGCGTCCGCTGTGGTGATATGCTCGAACACGATCTTGAGCGCGGGAAAATCCGCCCGGACCCGCGACAGGACGCGGTCGATGAACACGGCTTCGCGGTCGAACACGTCGACGTCGGGGTCGGTCACTTCGCCATGGACGCACAGCACCATGCCGAGGCGCTCCATCCGCTGAAGCACCGGGGTGATGCGCTGGACGTCGGTGACGCCGCTGCTGCTGTTGGTCGTCGCGCCGGCCGGATAGAGCTTGGCGGCGAGCCAGACGCCCTCCTCGAACCCGCGCGCGACCTCGTCGGGGCTGATGTCATCGGTCAGGTAACAGGTCATCAGCGGGGTGAAGCCCGCGCCGGCGGCCGCGATGATCCGCTCGCGATAGGCGCTGGCAGCCGCGACCGAGGTGACCGGCGGCACGAGATTCGGCATGACGATCGCCCGCGCGAACTGCCGAGCGGTGTACGGCGCGACTGTTTTCAGCATCTCGCCGTCGCGCAAATGCACGTGCCAGTCGTCGGGCTTGCGGATGGTCAGCGTTTGCGATGCCACGTCGGGCTCCCTAACTGATGATCATGGCCGCAACCACCCTCACCGACCGCGCTGTCGTCCGCCTGTCGGGCGAGAACGTGCGCGACTTCCTCCAGGGGCTGGTGACCAACGATGTCGCAGGTGACTTGCCGGTGTGGGGCGCGCTGCTGACGCCTCAGGGCAAATGCCTGTTCGATTTTCTCGTGTGGGCGGATGGCGACGACCTGCTGCTCGATTGCGAGGCGACGGCCGCGGACGATTTGATCAAGCGTCTGGCGGTCTACCGGTTGCGCCGCCCGATCACGATTGCGCGCGATCCTTCGCTCGCCGTGCATTGGGCGAAGGACGGCACTGAAGGCGTCCCCGACCCGCGCCTTGCCGAGCTCCGCCGTCGCTGGGTCGGCCCGGCAAACGACCCGGCAACCGGCTGGATCGAGCACCGCCTCCGCTTCGGCGTGTGCGAGGGCCGCGCCGAACTCGGTGACCTCCTCTGGCTCGAATGCAATGCGGCGGAATTGAACGGCGTGAGCTTCACCAAAGGCTGCTTCGTCGGCCAGGAGAATACCGCGCGGATGAACTGGCGTGCGAAGGTCAATCGCCGCCTGTTTGTCGTTCCCGGGGCGGGTGATGACCGGGCGCGCGTCCGCTATCCGGAGCTGGGTCTGTCTGTGATCCACGCAAGAGTCGAGGCGAAGCCGCCCAATGCGATCATCCCCGGCTGGCTGGAGGAAGCGCTCGCTCAGCCGAGCACGGCGTAGGCGCGGACGGGAAAGGTCCCCATTCCTTTGACCTTCGGCGGGACGGCGCAGAAGCGGAAGCCTTCGTCCGGCAAGGTGTCGAGCGCGGTGATATGCTCGCAGATCGGGATTCCGGCGCCGAGCAGCCGCGTGTGCACCGGCCGCGCGCGGACGTGCATGTTGTCGATGTTGACGCTGTCGATCCCGACGATGACCGCGCCCTGCTCCGCGAGCCAGTCGGCGGCTGCCGCGGTCAGATAGGGATGCTCGCCGAAATAGGCGTCGGTGCGCCAATGCCGGTCCCAGTCGGTATGAACGAGGACGGCCTTGCCGGTCACATCGCGGCCATCGAATGCGTCCGGGCCGATCGCCAGGCCATTCTCCCACGGTGCGCGAACCACCATCCCGGGCACATCGGCAAGCGACCGGAGGTCGAGCTCCGACAGGTCGGCGCCATCGGCATAGCGGTGGAACGGGCTGTCGAGATAGGTGCCGGTGTTGGCAATCAGCTCGATCTTGCCGATCTGGAAGGTCGAGCCGTCGTCGTAATTCGCGGCCGAGCCCTCGCGCGTCCAGTAATCGCAGATGTGCGGGGGTGGGAGGCCCTTGTAGGTCACCATCCCCTCCTCGATCACATGGCTGAGGTCGATGATCTCCGCGCGATCCGCCATAATGCGACTCCCCCAATCAGCATCCACACCACGTTGAGCGTCGTCGACGGCAGCGCACCGTGCCACCAGCCGTTGATCACGAAACCGGCGGCGCCGACCACGTTCATCCATTGGTAGACGCGCGACCGCCCATCGACCTTGCCCGCCGACAGCAAGCCATAGGCGCCGAGAATCAGGAGCGCACCGCCCCAGCCGACAATCTCGACCGCCAGCTCGACCGGGGTCATGCCGGCCAGCTTCGGCCGTCGACCTCTTTCACCGCGACATCATCGAGCGTGCCAGGCTCCAGCAGCCGGGCGTTGACGCCCATGCGCTCGTGGGGCGGGTCGGTCAGCGGCGTCCAGTGGGTAATGATCCCGCAATGGCGACAGCGATGCTGGGCGATGTAGGCCGGGTTCGAATCGGCGCGGACGTAGCGATCGAACTCACCCTCCATCCCGAGTTCGTCGGACGCGAAATAGACGCCCTGGAACCCGGTCTTGGTGCACAGGCTGCAATTGCAGTGGGTCACTTCGTCCGGCTTGCGCGGCAAGGTGATCCGCGCCCGGCCGCAATGACAGGACGCGACCAATGCGCTCACTGCGCCGCGAGCTTACGCAGCACGTAATGAAGGATGCCGCCCGAGCGGAAATATTCGAGCTCGTTGTAGGTATCTATGCGGCACCGCGCGGTGAAGCTCGACGCGCTGCCGTCGGCCTTGGTGACCTTCACTTCGACGTCCTGGCGCGGCTCGATGTCCGTCACTCCGCTGATGCTGAACGTCTCGCTGCCGTCGAGGCCAAGGCTCGCGGCCGTCTCGCCGTCGCGGAACTGCAGCGGCAAGACGCCCATGCCGACCAGGTTCGAGCGGTGGATCCGCTCGAAGCTCTCGGTGATGACCGCGCGAACGCCGAGGAGGACCGTTCCCTTGGCCGCCCAATCGCGCGAGCTGCCGGTGCCATATTCCTTGCCGGCCAGCACCACGAGCGGTGTCCCGTCGCGCTTATAGGCCATGGCGGCATCGTAGATCGGCAGCGTTTCGCCGGTCGGCGCATAGCGGGTGAAGCCACCCTCGACATTGTCGAGCATGCGATTCTTGATGCGGATGTTGGCGAACGTGCCGCGCATCATCACTTCGTGGTTGCCGCGCCGCGCACCGTAGCTGTTGAACTCGGCCCGAGGGACGCCGTGCTCGACCAGATAGCGGCCCGCGGGACTATCGGGCTTGATCGCGCCGGCCGGCGAAATGTGGTCGGTGGTGATCGAATCCCCGAACAGCGCGAGCACCCGGGCATCGACGATATCGCCCGGCGGTGTCGCCGTCATCGTCATGCCGGTGAAATAGGGCGGGTTCTGGATGTAGGTGGAATCGGCCGGCCAGGCGTAGGTCGCGCCGCCGGTCACCGCGATCGCCCGCCAGCGGTCGTCGCCATGATAGACGTCGGCGTAACGGCGGCGGAACATCGCCGAATGAACGTGCGCGTCGACCAGCCCGCGAATCTCGTCGTTGGTCGGCCAGATGTCCTTGAGGAACACTGGCTCGCCGTTGCTCGACATGCCGATCGGCTCACTGACCATGTCCGTACGCACCGTGCCCTTGAGCGCGAAGGCGACGACGAGCGGCGGCGAGGCAAGGTAATTGGCCCGGCAATCGGGCGACACCCGCCCTTCGAAGTTGCGGTTGCCGGAGAGCACGCTGGCCGCGACCAAATCATTGTCGTTGATCGCCTTGCTGATCGGCTCGGGCAGCGGACCCGAATTGCCGATGCAGGTCGTGCAGCCGTAACCCACCAGGTCGAAGCCCAGCGCGTTAAGGTCCTCGGTCAACCCGCTCTCATTGAGGTAATCGGTGACGACCTGGCTGCCCGGCGCGAGGCTTGTTTTGACCCACGGCTTGGTCATCAGGCCCTTGGCGCGGGCCTTGCGCGCGACCAGGCCGGCGGCGATCAACACTGAGGGGTTCGAGGTGTTGGTGCAGCTGGTAATCGCGGCAATCGCGACGTCGCCATTGCCGAAGTCGAAGCTTTCGCCGTCGACCGCGACGCGCGGGTCGTTGTGCTTCTTATACGTCTGCTCAAGCTCCCTGTTGAACTGGTCGTCAACGTCGCCGAGCTCGACCCGGTCCTGCGGCCGCTTCGGCCCGGCCAGCGACGGCTTGATCGAGCTCATGTCGAGCTCGAGGGTGTCGGTGAAGACCGGCTCTGGGCTCGCGCCGTCGCGCCACAGGCCCTGCGCCTGGCAATAGGCTTTCACCAGGTCGATGCGCCCTGCGTCCCGTCCGGTCAGCTCGAGATAGTCGAGCGTCCGCTGGTCGATTGGGAAGAAGCCACAAGTCGCGCCATATTCTGGCGCCATGTTGGCGATTGTCGCGCGGTCGGCGAGCGAGAGGCTGTCGAGCCCCGGCCCGTAAAATTCGACGAAGCGTCCCACGACTCCCTTTTGCCGCAGCATCTGGGTGACGGTGAGGACGAGGTCGGTCGCGGTGATGCCTTCGCCGAGCGCGCCGTCGAGCCGGAAGCCGACGACTTCGGGGATCAGCATGCTGACCGGCTGGCCAAGCATCGCCGCCTCGGCCTCGATCCCGCCGACGCCCCAGCCGAGCACGCCGAGACCGTTGACCATCGTCGTATGGCTGTCTGTGCCAACCAGCGTGTCCGGATAAGCGACGGTCTCGCCATTCGCATCCTCGCCGGTCCACACGCACTGCGCGACATATTCGAGGTTTACCTGGTGGCAGATGCCGGTGCCCGGCGGCACCACCTGGAAATTGTCGAACGCCGTCGCGCCCCATTTGAGGAATTCGTAGCGCTCGCCGTTGCGCTGATATTCCAGCTCGACGTTCTTGCCGAACGCCTTGGGGTTGCCGAATTCGTCGACCATCACGCTGTGGTCGATGACCAGGTTCACCGGCACCAGCGGATTGATTTTCTGCGGGTCGCCGCCGAGCTGCTTCATCGCGTCGCGCATCGCGGCGAGGTCAACCACCGCGGGAACGCCGGTGAAGTCCTGCATCAGCACGCGCGCCGGGCGATACTGGATCTCGCGCGCGATCCTCCGCTCCTTCTGCCAGTCGACCATCGCCTGCAGGTCGTCGCGCGTGACCGACGTGCCGTCCTCAAACCGGAGCAGGTTTTCGAGCAGGACCTTCATCGAGAAGGGCAGGCGGGAAATGTCACCCAGCTGCTCGGCCGCCTTCGGGAGCGAGAAATAGGCGTACATCTGGTCTCCGACCTGGAGCGCGGAACGCGTCTTCAGGCTGTCCTGGCCGGTGGGAATCATGGCTGTCCTTTGTGCGGGCTGCGCAGCAGGCTTGCCTGCGTGCGAAGATGAGCTGCCGCGCCCTTAGCAACCCCCCTTGGCCGCCGCAAATCAAGCCTTGGCTGGGGCGCCCGGGCCGTTGAGAACTTCCTCCACCGCTTCCTTGATGGTTTCCTTGATTTCGGGGTCGCCACCGGCCGGCGCGTCGTCGAGCGCCCCCTTAACGCCTTCCTTCAGGTGGACGATCTCTTCCTCGTCCCGCTCCTCGACACCGACCAAGTCGTTGCGGGCCCGATGGCTGGCGGCAATCAGCTCGTCGAGTTTGGCGTGCATGGCGACATCGCGGCGATGCGCATCGACCTCGCGCTCCTTCTGGCTGTTGAGCACCATCTGCGTCAGCGTGATGGCCATGATCGACAGGGCGGCGGTGAGGATGTTGACGTTCCAGCCAATGATTAGCCACGCGACGCACAGCACGATGAAGCCGACTTGGGCGAACGGATGGCCGGCGACATCCGACACCCAGCCCGATACCCGGCAACCTACGGATTCTAGCCAGTTTTTCTGGTTTTTCTCAGCCATCGCGACCCTCAACGGCTGTTGATCCGATTCGGTTGCGCCGAATCGAAGTAGCGCCGCGCCGGAGCGCTTAAATGCGACTCCCAAATATGACGGTTGCGCAATACATAATGCGAGGTTCGGCAACGACCGGGCACGGAGAGAGGAAAGCGGGCATGGCCCACGACAGCGAATATTTTCACCGTCGCGCTGAAGAAGCGCGCGCTGCCGCTTTTTCAAAGCAGGATGGGGATGGAGCCGCCGTTGCCGGTGATCTCGCTTTGGCCTACGCCGCGCTCGCCAGACGCCGCGCCGCTGAGGCGGAGACCGTGACGATCGAGGAAATCGCGGTCCTCGCCGACTAAATCCAGCCGCGCCGTCTGAAATAAAGATACGGCAGGACAGCGCTCGCCAGCATCAGGACGAGCGACATCGGATAGCCGTGCAGCCACCGCAGCTCCGGCATGTGGTCGAAATTCATCCCGTAAATGCCGGCGATCAGGGTCGGCGGCAGAAATACGACGGCGGCCCACGAAAACAGCTTCATCGCCGCATTCTGCTCGATGCTGATGAGGCCCAGCGACGCATCGAGCAGGAATTGCAGATTGTCCGACTGAAACGTCGCATGCTCGCCCAGAGAGGTGACGTCGGTCGTCAAGCTGGCGAGATGACGGTGGATGTCCGCGCTGCCTTCCTCATGCATGCGGCTGGACGCGGCGAGAAAGCCGAGCATGCGGCTGGTACTGACCGCCGTGTAGCGGATCTTCGCCAGCAGGGTCTGGACCTGGCCGATACTGGTCAGCAGCTTGCGGAGCTTGTCCGCGGGGATGCGCCGGTCGTCGACATTTTCCTTGAAGATTGCCGATGACAGCTGGCCAATCTGACTCCCGACGGCTTCCAATTCGTCGGCCATCCGGTCGATGATCGCGTCGAGCAGGCCAATCAGCGCATGGGGCGCATCGCGGACGAGGTCGGGCTGGCGGCGGGCATGGTCGCTGAATGCCAGGAGCGGCTTGGGCGTCCCGTAGCGCACGGTCACCAGCCGATCGTCGGTCAGGACGAAGCTGATCGGCGTGCTGCTTGGCATGCCGTCTGTGATTCCCGACAGGACGCTGGCCGTCATGTAAAGTGCGCCGCCGCGCTCGTAGAGCCGGCTGGATGGCTCAATCTCGTCCATTTCCTCCTGCGTCGGAATATCCAGCCGGACGCAGCGCTCTACCAATTGTTCTTCGGCCTTGGTCGGCTCGTCGAGGTCGATCCAGGTCGCCCCGTCAGGAATCCTGTCCGCCTTCGCCTCGATGACGCTGCCGTCGCAGCCGGGTCCATAGGTGCGCAACATGGCCGCGAGATGTGTTCGTAACGCTCCGCCTTTGCAAGCCGCTTCGCTCTGCTAAGTTCGAGCGATGACCCGCACGCGTCGCACGGCCCTCGCCGCCATCATCCTGGTCGCAGTCGCCGCTGCGACCCTACTGGCGATGGGACGGCACCCGATCTGCACCTGCGGTACGATCGACCTGTGGGTCGGCCAGCGGGACAGTGCGAAAACCAGCCAGATGCTCGCCGACTGGTACAGCTTCAGCCACGTCATCCACGGCATGCTGTTCTACGCCTTGCTGTGGCTCATCGCGCGGCGCTGGCCGGTCCAGTGGCGCTTCCTTACCGCGCTGGTGGTCGAGATCGGTTGGGAGCTGCTCGAGAACACGCCGTTCACGATCGATCGCTACCGCACCGCGACCGCGGCGCTCGGCTACAGCGGCGACAGCGTCATCAATTCCGTGTCGGACATATTGATGATGTGCCTCGGCTTTCTCATCGCGCGGCGGCTGCCCGTGTGGGCGACGATCGCCCTGCTGATCATCTTCGAACTGATCCCGCTCTACGTCATCCGCGACAATCTCGCGCTGAACGTGTGGATGCTGCTGTGGCCGGACAAGGCGCTGGCGGCGTGGCAGGCGGCGGGCTGACGGCACCAAAGACCCCGCCCGAGCATTGAAGCGGCATGAGAGGCGCGTTCGTTCTTGCAGTATCGCTGGCCGCCATCGCTTCGCCGGCGGCGGCCGGCGAGCTGTTTGGCGGGGTCTACATCCATGACGTGGACACGCCGCTGACCCTGAGCGGGGTCGAGGGTGGCGCCGATATCCAGCTCGGGTGGCGCGGCGGGCGGATCGGCCGGACGCCGCTGCAGCCCTATATTTTCGGCGCGGTGAACACGGCCGGCGAAACCAATTACGCGGCGGCCGGCCTGTCGGCGAAATTCGGCAAGCAGGTCTACGTTCGCCCCGGCCTCGGCATTGCCGTCCACACCGGCTCGGCCAGGAATCGTGAAGACCCGACCAACGGCAAGATCGACTTCGGCAGCCGCGTCCTGTTCGAACCCGAACTCAATATTGGCACAGAGATTAACGACCGCCTGAGCGTCGAGGCGAGCTGGGTGCACATGAGCCACGCCCAGCTGTTCGGGAAACAGAACCCGGGCATCGACAATTTCGGGGTGCGGCTGAACCTGAAGCTATAGCCGGTTGAGCAAGCTCAAATGGCGTTGCTCGATCGCTGCGGCATTGGCTGCAACCGGTCGCAATGTCGGGCTCGCGCCGCGCCGCGCATAATCGGCATGAAGCGCGAGGGCCTGGCCGTGGACGGAGCGCTGGAGCCGAACGAATGTCCGATCGAAGTCGCTGCTCGCGGCGAGCTCGTCGAGCATCGCCTGGTGCTGCGGCAGCAGGCTGGCCGACGGCAGCAGGTCGAGCCGGCGGCCGGCGAACGACAACTGAGAGGCTGTGCCCTGATGATCGGCCAGCAGCTGCTCTGCAGTGCGGCGAAGCGTGGGGGTCACTGAGCGCAATGCGGCCAGTTCGCACGATTTCACGACGAACAGGTCGATCGATGCCGCCTGGCTGACGTAGGTCGCCGCGCTGACGGCGCCTGGCAGCGAGCGTACCGGGCGATTGGGTTGCGGCCGCGGCGCGGGGCGTGTTGACGGCGCCGAGGCACAACCGGCCAGCGCGATCATGAGAGTTGTCACACCGAGCCGCCTCATCGCCCTAGCATCCCGTCCGGCTTCACCACCCGGTCAAAGGTCGCTTCATCGACCAGGCCCAGTTCGATGCCGGCTTCCTTAAGCGTCTGGCCGGTCTTGTGGGCATGCTTGGCGATGGCCGCGGCATTGTCGTAGCCGATTTCCGGCGCGAGCGCCGTGACCAGCATCAGCGAGCGGTTCATCAACTCCGAGATGCGCTTCTCGTCGGGCTCGGCCCCGTCGAGCATCCGCGTCGTGAAGCTCTCCATGCCGGTCCCCAGCAGGTTGATCGAACGGATGACGTTGGCGCCGATCAGCGGCTTGAACACGTTCAGTTCCAGGTGGCCCTGCAGCCCGCCGACGGTGACCGCGACGTGGTTGCCCATCACCTGGGCGGCGACCATCGTCAGCATCTCGGCCTGGGTCGGGTTGACCTTGCCCGGCATGATCGAGCTGCCAGGCTCATTCTCGGGCAGCTTCAATTCGCCAAGCCCGCAGCGCGGCCCGGAGCCGAGCAGGCGGATGTCGTTGGCGATCTTGGTCAAGGCGACGGCGATGACGTTAAGGATGCCCGACAGCTCGACGAGCGTGTCGTGCGCAGCCAGCTCGGCGAATTTGTTCGGCGCCGAGGTAAACGGCAGCTGCGTCAGCCGCGACACTTCCTTGGCGAAATCCTCGGCGAAGCCCTTGGGCGCATTGAGGCCGGTGCCGACCGCGGTCCCGCCCTGGGCGAGCCGCATCAGGCGCGGCATCACGCCTTCAACCCGGGCGAGGCAATCCTCGACCTGCGCGGCGTAGCCGGAGAATTCCTGGCCAAGCGTCAGCGGCGTCGCATCCTGCAAATGGGTGCGGCCGATCTTTACGATCGCATCCCAGCGCTGCGCCTGGTCGGCGAGGCGGGCGTGCATCAGCTTCAACGCCGGCAGCAGCCGGCGATGAACCGAACGCGCCGCGGCGATATGCATCGCGGTCGGGAAGCTGTCGTTCGACGACTGGCTCTTGTTGACGTGATCGTTGGGATGGACCGGGGCCTTGCCGCCGCGGTTGCCGGTCAGGATCTCGTTGGCTCTGCCGGCGATGACCTCGTTGGCGTTCATGTTTGACTGGGTGCCCGATCCGGTCTGCCAGATGACGAGCGGGAATTGGCTGTCGAGATCGCCGCGCGCGACTTCGGCGGCGGCCTGCTGGATGGTCTCGGCGAGGTTGGGGTCGAGCCCGCCGATCCGCGCGTTCACCCGCGCCGCGGCCTGTTTGACGAAGCCCAAAGCATGGACGATCTCGAGCGGCATCTGCTCGCGCGGGCCGAACGGGAAATTCTCGATCGAGCGCTCGGTCTGCGCCCCCCAATAAGCGTCGGCGCGAACTTCGATCGGTCCGAAGCTGTCGGTTTCGGTGCGGGTGTTGGCCATGGTTCCTCTGCGGCGGTGATGCCGCGAGCTACTGCTATTTCTTCTTCGTGAAGTCCACCGAGACGACATTGGAGCCGTCGTCGGTCTTCTCGACCGTCGGCGCGTCGTTGCCGGCCGCTTCGTGCTCCTCGTGCGGCTCGTCGCCTTCGTTGGCGTGGAAGGTCAGCGCGAACTCGACCGCCGGGTCATGGAACTGGGTTACCGCCGCGAAGGGGACGTAGAGTGTCGCCGGCACGCCGCCGAACGACAGGCCGACCGAGAAAGCGTCGTCCTCGACCTTCAGGTCCCAGAAGCGGTGCTGGATGACGATCGTCATCTCGTCGGGGAAACGCTCCATCAGATGCTTGGGGATCGAAACGCCCGGGGCGCGGGTCTTGAAGGTGATGTAGAAGTGATGCTCGCCCGGCAGCCCGCCCGATTGCTCGACTTCGCCGAGCACGCGTCCGACCACCGCTCGCAGCGCGTCCTGCACGATTTCGTCGTACGGAATCAGGCTTTCGGGTGTCTCGTCGCTCATCGCCTCTCGTGGTAGCGGGCGGGTTAGCCCGGTCAAGCGGAGTCACACGAGCCATGCCCATCGACCCCACCGAACCCTATGACGACAATAACATTTTTGCCCGAATCCTCCGCGGCGAGATCCCCTCGACCAAGCTTTATGAGGACGATTTCGCCTACGCCTTTCCCGACATCAATCCGCTCGCCCCGACCCATATCCTGGTCATCCCCAAAGGATCCTACGTCTCGTGGGACGATTTTTCGGAGCGCGCGTCGGATGCGGAAATCGCTGGCTTCGTCCGTGCCGTCGGCAAGATTGCCCGCGACCACGGCCTGGTGGCGCAAGGCTATCGCGTTCTCGCCAACGTCGGGATGAACTCGGGGCAGGAAGTGCCGCACTTACATGCACACATCTTCGCCGGCCGCCCGCTTGGGCCGATGCTCGCGCGCTAGCGACGGTCGTCTGCAGATTGAGGGATTGCCCTCACGTACCGAGCCGTTAGGGTCACGCCACGATATTTGCCTAAGAGGGGACTAACATGGCGACAGCAGCACCGCGCAGCGGCGGAGCCGGCCGGATCAAGTCGCTGGATTCGATCCTGGCGACAGCCGAAAAGAAATCGCTCAAGCGTTCGCTCGGCGCTTT
>Ga0068862_100003295_pt1 | contig 13970 bp, 13 predicted proteins | sample KBSSwiS52_FD_66598 | JGI IMG/M metagenome (GOLD analysis project Ga0068862, IMG submission 66598) | Switchgrass rhizosphere microbial communities from Kellogg Biological Station, Michigan, USA - KBS Switchgrass S5-2 | ecosystem: Host-associated > Plants > Roots > Rhizosphere > Soil ... | reverse complement strand
TATACCGGCAACCGCGGCAACCTCGAGGTGCAGATCGATTCGCGGAGCTTCGTGCGGGCCTGGGGTGACAGCCAGCTCGGCATCGAGAACCACGAGCCCGATTTCCTCCAGATCAAGGTGGCGGCGGGCCACGTGTCGCTGGACCTGCGCTCGCTCGACGGCGGGCGGACGGTCGAGCTCGACACCCCGGCCGCCGCGTTCACCATCGAGCGCCCCGGCTACTACCGCGTGGACGTGGCGCCCGATCGGACGTCCTTCGTCACCCGGCGCGGTGGCACCGCGAGCATGACGCCGGCCGGTGGTCAGGCGGTGAGCATCGCGACCAGCGAGCAGGTCGTCCTCGCGGGCGGCGGCGTGCCCACCGTGCAGACCTTCGTCGCGCCCGAGCAGGACGTGTGGGACCGCTGGAACTACGCGCGCACCGAGGCCCTCGTGGACACGGTGAGCGCGCGCTACGTGCCCCAGACGGTCGCCGGGGTGGACGATCTCGATCAGCACGGCAACTGGCGCGTGGTGCCCGAGTACGGCTCGGTGTGGGTGCCGGAAGGCGTCGCGACGGACTGGGCGCCGTACACCACCGGCCGCTGGGTCTGGGATCCGCGCTTCGGCTGGAGCTGGGTGGACACCGCGTCGTGGGGCTGGGCGCCCTATCACTACGGCCGATGGGTGCACCTCGACCGCGTCTGGGCCTGGGCGCCCGGGCCGGTGGTCGTGCGCCCGGTCTACGCCCCGGCGCTCGTGGCCTTCTTCGGCGCGCCCGGCATCCGCGTCGCCATCGGCGCGCCCTTCGTGAGCTGGGTCGCACTGGGCTGGGGTGAGCCCTGCGTGCCGTGGTGGGGCCGCCCGGGCTTCGTCGGCCGCCCCTGGTGGGGCGGCTGGGGCGGGCCGCGCGTGGTCAACAACGTGGTGATCAATCGCACCACGGTGGTCAACGTGACCAACATCAACGTGTACCGGAACGTCGGCGTGCAGAACGCGGTGGTGACGGTGCGGCCGGACCGCTTCGGACGCGGGCCCGTCGGCGAGGCGCGCATCCGCCAGGTGGATACGCGCCAGCTGCAGCCGGTCCGCGGCGCGGTGGATCTCAGGCCGGACCGCTCGAGCTTCGCGGCGGCCAGCGGGCGCGGCGTCCGTCCGCCGGAGAACGTGCTGGAGCGCGGCGTGGTCGCCACGCGCGCCCCGGTGACCCGGGCCCTGCCGCGCGAGCCGGAAGGGCGCGGACCCGCGCCGCGCATCGTGCCGGCGCCGCGGGCCGGCGAGGTGGGTGAAGCGCGGCCGCCGCTCGGCCAGAGCCGTCTCGAGCGGGCGCGGCCGCCGCGGGCGCCGCGACTCGAGAGCGACCAGCGTCCGAACGCCACGCCGCCCGCGGCGCGACGAGAGGATGCGACGGGGCAGGAGCGTGGCCGCCGGCCCGAGGGCCATCGGGCGCCCGATCCGCAACGGGCACCGCAATCGCCGCGCGCCGCGGAGCCCCAGCGCGCGCCCGATGTGCCGCGCGGGCCTCAGCCGGCACCGCAAGCGCAGCCGGCCCCGGCCCAGCAGGTTCAGCGCCCGCCCCAGGTCCAGCGTGCGCCCGAAGCGCCGGCCGAGCGCCGCGCGCCGGCGGACGTCCCGCGCCAGCGGCGGGAGGCGAATCAGCCTCGCGCCGTCGAGCGGCCCGCGGCGCCCGCGCCGCAGCCGCGTCAGGTCGAGCGGCCCGCCGCCCCGGTCCCGCAGCAACGCCAGGTGGAGCGGCCCGCCGCCCCGCAGCCGCGCACCGAGACCCCGCGTCCGCAGCAGCGCGTGCTGCCCGGCGAGCCGGCCAACCGGCTCTACCCCGGCGGCCGAGTGGAAGCCCCCACGCCGCGGGGCCCCGAGTCGCGCCCCATGGCGCGCCCGCGCCCCGCGCAGGAACGAGGCGGCGGCCGGGAGCGCGGATCCGCGCGCGAAGGGCGCTAGCTCAGGGGTAGACGGGCCGGCCGTCGACCGTCCGCATGGCGGGCGACGGCACGTGCTCCGTCGCCACCGAGTCGAGGACGTGCAGGACCTGCCAGCCGCGCAGGAGCAGCGCGTCGGAGAGGAGTCCGCGATGGCATCGGGACGGCTCTGCCTCCGCGCACATGATCGCGGTCGCGCCCGCGCTCGCCAGTGTCTCCAGCCGATCGAGCCCTCGTCGGAACTCGTCGGTCTGCATGTGATCGGCGTAGCCGCGGAACCCCGCGCTCCGCAGCCCCAGGTTGACCGAGTCCGGCCGCGCCCGCCGCATGCCCCCGAGCGCGGCCAGGTGCACGTAGCCGATCCCGGCCGCCTCGAGGCAGGCCGCGAGAGCCGCGCGATCGAACTGCGGATTGTGGCGGGAGTGGGGGACGCTGCGGACGTCGGCCAGCGTCACGATCCCGTGCCTGCGCAGCAGGCCGGTGAAGACGTCGGCGGGGCGGGTCGAGTGCCCGATGGTGTGGAGTGTGCGCATCGCGGTTGCGTGAAGACTAGCCCTGCGCCGGGCCCGCGCAAAGCCGGTCGAGCACGAAGAGCGAATCCCCGTGCCCGACCGCGGAAAGAGATCAGCCTCGGACCCTATGAGGCCAGGGCCACGTAGAGGCTCGTGCCGTCCCGGCGGATCATCACGACCACCGGCGCGCCCTTGGGGTGCTTCTCCAGCGCGCGCTTCATCTGGGCCGCGTCGGCCACCGCCTGGCGATCCACCTCGGTGATGACGTCACCTGCCCGGATCCCGGCGCTCTCGGCCGGGCTGCCGTTACGGACCCCGCGCACGACCACCCCGTGTGGTTCGGACAGCTTGAGCTCCCTGGCGACGCTCGGGGTCACCGTTTCGACCGTGAGGCCGAGCGGGCCCTTCGCCTCCTCGGCCTGCGCCACGATAGGCTGGCCGGGCTCGTCCATCTGCGCGACCGTGGCGTTGAGCGCCACCGTCTTGCCCTCCCGGACCACGGTGACGGGAACCTGTCGGCCCACCGCGGTGGCGGCCACCAGCTTGGGAAGATCCGCGGACGTCGCGACCTTCTGGCCGTCGTAGCGTGTGATGATGTCGCCGGCCTTGACGCCGGCCCGCGCCGCGGGCGACCCGTCCTGCACGCCGGCGACCAGGGCGCCGGTGCCCTCCGTCACGTTGAAGCCCTTGGCGAGCTCCGCGGTGAGCGGCTGGATGGTCACGCCGAGCCAGCCCCGGGTCACCTTGCCGGACGCGACGAGCTGGGTGACGACGGACTTGGCCTGGTTGACCGGGATCGCGAAACCGATGCCCACCGAGCCGCCGTTCTGGCTGAAGATGGCCGCGTTGATGCCGACCGCCTGGCCGCGCGCGTTGATCAGGGGCCCGCCGCTGTTGCCGGGATTGATGGAGGCATCGGTCTGGATGAAGTCGTCGTACGGGCCCTGCCCGATGACGCGTCCGGTGGCGCTGACGATGCCGGTGGTCACGGTCCGCTCGAGGCCGAACGGGTTGCCGATGGCCATCACCGGCTCGCCGACCTGGAGCTGGGTCGAATCGCCGAGCGAGATGACGGGCAGGCCGGTTGCCTCGACCTTGAGCAGCGCGAGATCGGTCTTGGGATCGCGCCCGACCACCTTACCGGCCATCTCGCGGCCGTCGTCGACCTTCACGCGGATGTCGGTGGCGCCCTCCACCACGTGGTTGTTGGTCACGATGTAGCCGGCCGGATTGATGATGAAGCCCGAGCCCATGCTGCGCACGGTGCGGCGGGGCGGCCGCGGCCCCCGCTCGTCGTCCCCGAACGGGCTCAGGTTGCCGAACGGGTTCTGCATCTCCACGCGCTCCTCGAGGCGCCGGGTGCTGATGTTGACGACCGCCGGCTTCAGGGCCCGGGTCAGCTCGACCCAGTTCGCGGCGGGCACGGCCGCGGCGGGCGCGACCGGCACCGGCCGCTCGCTCCACAGCGGTGCTGCGGTGTTCGTGTGGCCGAGATGCGGCGCGAGGGCGACGAGACCCAGGACGGCGGCCGCCACGGCCCCCAGCCAGGCCGCGCGATATCGAAGTGCCAGTCGACGCATGAGCGATCTCCTTCTCGAGTTGTCGGTTGGTGGTCTACGGAGCCGCCCGCTCCCGGGCGGCTTTCAGCTGCTCGCGGGCGATCGCCGCGAGGGCGCCGCCGCGAGCCAGGTGCATCGTGATCCGGTATTCGCGCGCCATGCCGTCCATGTCACCCGCGCGGCGGAGGGTGTCGGCGAGGAGGAGCCGGACCGCGGCCGAGCGGGGCGCCAGGTCGGCGGCCCGGCGCACGTGCTCGACCGCTTCCGCCACGCGCCCTGCGTCGAGGAGCACGGTCGCGAGGCCCGCCTCGTAGGCGGGCTCGCGCGGCGCGAGCCGCACCGCGTCCCGGACGTGATGAAGAGCCGCCTCGTCCTGGCCGAGTCCCGCGTAGGCGAGGCCGAGGTAGTAGTGGGCGCGCGCATCCCGGGGCGCCGCCACGACCGCGCGGGTCAGGGCGCGGGTCGCGGGCAGATAGTCTTCATCCGAGACGAGCCGGGCCCCCGCGTCGACCAGCACGCGGGACCGCCACGCGCCGATCCCGAGCGCGAGCGCGGTCACCGCCGCGCCGAGCGCGCCGACCGCCATGATCCTCTTGAGCCACCGTCTTCCTCGGATCGGGTTCGTGCTCACGACCCGGAACATAGCCGACCGACATGAGCGGGCGGTGAGAGCGAGATGAGAGTTCGCTTACCCGGAGGGCGGGACCGCGAGGGTCACGTTGCCGTGGCACTTCGGGCAGTCGAAGCTGCGGCCGCTCGCGAAGCGGCCGCCCGGCCGGAACTCCTGCGCGGCGCCGCAGCGGGGGCAGGAGCCCCGCAGCAGGATCAGCCGGCGGTCCTCGCGAGACCGTACCAGCGCCGTCACGATGCCCGCCAGCACGAAGCTCGGCACCAGGATGAAGTGCGCGAGCGGAATGAAGACACTGACCAGCGCGAGCCCCCAGAACATGCCGAGCCCGCCCAGGACCCGCCCGGCCCGCGTGCCGGGCGGCTGCTCGACCACGACCGCGGTGGCCGGGCTGGGCTCGTACCCGAACGCGGTGAGCCGGGCGTCGACCTCGATCTCGTGCGCCATGGCCTGCCTCTCAGGCCGCCGCGGACGGACGGACCGCCTTCGGCTCGAGGAGCCGCCGCTCGACGATCGGCCAGTCCACGTTGCGGAGGAAGGCGTCGAGGTAGCGGCCGCGCTCAGTGGCCCGGTAGTCCCGCATGAAGGCGTGCTCCCAGACGTCCATGACCAGCAGCGGCTTGAATCCGGCGGGCACGCCGTCCTGGTGCAGGCTGACCCAGTGGTTGGTGAGGCGCCGCGTCATCGGGTCCTCGCAGAGCAGGACCCAGCCCACCCCGCGCATTCCCCCGATGGCCTGGAAGTCAGTGCGCCAGGCCTCGACCGAGCCGAACGACTCGGCGAGGGCGCGGGCCAGGCGCGACGCCGGCTCCGGCTTCGGCGGCGCGCCGCTCGCCAGGCTCGAGAAGTAGTACTCGTGGAGGATCATGCCGTTGTACTCGAATCCGAGGCGGCGCGTCAGCTCCGCGAACTCGGCGTCGCGCCCGGAGGCCCGGCCGCGCTCCCGGAGCGTCGAGAGCTCCGCGTTCAGGGTGTTGACCTGGCGGACGTATCCGGCGTAGAGCGCACGATGCTCGCCGATCTGGTCGTCGGAGATTCCGTCGAGGCCGGTGAGGTGATCGAACCCCTGCTCGGCGTACGGCTTGTGCTTGGCTGGTGGCATCGCAAGTGACCTCCCATCCGCACCCTAGCAACCGAGGATGAGAATCGGATGAGAGGCGGATGAGAACCGGAGTCAGGCCGGGGCGAGAGGGAGGCGGAGGGTGAAGCGGCTCCCGGACCCGGGCCGGCTCTCGACGGAGAGGGTGCCGCCGTGGGCCGCCACGATCGAGCGGGCGATGGCGAGCCCGAGGCCCGCCCCGCCGGTGTCCCGGCCGCGGGCCGCGTCCAGGCGCACGAATGGATCGAAGATGCGCTCGGCATCGGCGGGCTCGAGGCCGATGCCGGTGTCGGAGACCTCGACCTCCGCGGTCCCCGCCCGCGCGCTCAGGCGGAGCTCGACCTTCCCGCCCCGCGGCGTGTACTTCACCGCGTTCTCGACGAGGTTCAGGAGAGCGCGCCGCAGCGCGGCGGCATCTCCCCGCACCGGCGCGGGCGTCGCGCCTTCCGCGCGCACCGTCACCCCGGCCGCCTGCCCGAGCCGCGCCCCCACGTCGAAGACCTCGAGCAGCAGCGGCTCCAGGTCCACCACCGCGCGGCCAGGCTCCGGACCCGCCATGGACCGGGAGAGGAGGAGGAGATCCTCGGACAGGCGGATCAGGCGCGCCACCTCCTCGAGGCCCGAGGCGACCACCCGGCGGTACTCCTCGGCGGACCGCTCGCCCCGCAGGGCGACCTCCATGCTGCCCCGGAGCGCGGCGAGCGGAGTTCGCAGCTCGTGCGCGGCGTCGGCCGCGAACCGACGGCTCTGCGAGAACGCCTGGTCGAGGCGGGCGAGCATGTCGTTCAGGGTCTCGGCGAGCCGGTCCAGCTCGTCGCCGGTTCCGGGCCGCTCGACGCGCCGGCTGAGATCCTCGGCGCTGATGCGCCGGGCGGTCCGCGTCATGCGGTCGAGCGGGCGCAGCGCGACCTGCGCGATGATCGCGCCGCCCAGCGCGGCCAGCCCGATTCCCACCGGGATCAGAACGGTCAGGGTATCGAGGTAACGGTCGAGGGTCGTCCGGGCGCGCCGGAGCAGCATGCCGACCTGGACGATCTCCACCACCCGGCCCTCGCGCACGATCGGCATCGTGAGGATCCGGACCGGCTCCGCGTCGGCGAGCGGCACGGTCTCGAAGGTGTTCTGCCCGCGGGCCGCCCGCGCGCGCGCCGCGGGCGACAGGGGCAGCGCGGAGGTGCGGCGGGGCGGCGTGCTCGCGCGCGGGCGGCCCTCGGGATCGAGGAGCTGGAAGAACTTGTCGTAGAGCTCGGGCCCGAGCAGCTCCCGCAGCAGCGCCTCGTGATCGGCGGCCGCCCGCGTTGGCGCGTCGACGTCCCGCACGACCTGCGCGACGGTGAGCAGCGACGCGTCCAGATCCTGCAGGAGGCCGACGCGCAACCAGGAATAGGACAGCGCCCCGATCGTCACGACGATGGCCAGGAGCACCGCGCTGTACCACAGCGTCAGCCGGGTGCGGACGGAGAGGCTGGGTCCCGGAAGCCTCACGGTTCGGTGGCCAGCATGTAGCCGGCACCGCGAACCGTCTGCACCAGGCGGGGCTCGCCGTCCGCGTCGACCTTGCGGCGCAGGTAGCCCACGTAGACGTCCACGATATTGCTCTGGGGATCCCAGTCCATGCCCCAGACGTGCTGGGTGATCATGGGCCGGGTGAGCACGCGGCCCGCGTTGCGCAGGAAGTACTCGAGCAGCGCGTACTCGCGCGCGGTGAGCGTGATGCGCCGGCGGCCCCGCAGGACCGCCCGGGTAGCCGGATCCAGCGAGAGGTCGGCCAGGCGCAGCACCGGCTCGGCGCCCCCGCGCCCGCGGCGCAGCAGGGCCCGCACTCGCGCCAGGAACTCCTCGAAGGCAAACGGCTTCGCCAGGTAGTCGTCGGCGCCCGCGTCGAGCCCGGCCACCTTGTCGGCCACACCGTCCCGGGCGGTCAGGAGGAGGACCGGGGTCTGGACCCGAAGGGCCCGCAGGCTCCTGAGCACGTCGAGCCCACCCCGCTTCGGCAGCATCACGTCGAGGACGACGAGATCGAACGGCGGGCCCTCGGCGACCGCCTCCAGCGCGGCCTCTCCGTCGGCGGCCACCTCGACCGCGTGGCCCTCCTCCACGAGACCCTGGCGGACGAAGGCCGCGACCTTCCGCTCGTCTTCGACCACGAGGATGCGCATCTCGGATGTAGAATCTCACACATGCTCGAGCGAGTGGACCGCGTGCAGCTGGCGGTGGCCGACGCCGGCCCCGCCGCGCGCGCGTTCCAGAACATCCTGGGCGCGGAGGTGGTGCGCGAGGACGCGAGCGACTACCTCAACGCGCAGCGCACCGTCCTGGCGCTGGGCGCGAGCGAGGTCGAGCTGTGCGCGCCGCGCGGCGCCGGGATCGTCCGCGCCCATCTCGATCGCTGGGGGCCCGGCCCGCTCACCGCCGGCTTCTCGGTGGCGAGCGTGCCCGCCCTGCGGGCCCACCTCATCGCGGAGGACGTCGAGTTCACGAACGAGGGCGACCAGACCTACCTCGAGCCCGGCCAGACCAGCGGGATGCGGGTGGTGATCAGCCCCCTGGGCACCCGTCCAGTGACCGGGCTCGTCCACCATCTCTACGAGGTCACCAACACGATCGGGTCCGACTGGACCGCGGCCGCCCGGCACTACTCGCGCATCTTCGGCCTCGATCCGGCGCGCTTCTCGCCGATCCACAGCGATCGCTTCGGCTACACCGGCACCCTCACCCTCTTCGATCCCCCGGCGCGACTCGACCGCATCGAGATCTCGCAGGTGACCGATCCCGCGAGCCCGATGGGCCGCTGGGCGGCCAAGCGCGGCGACTCGCTCTACATGTGCTATGCCGAGACCGGCGACGTGGGCGCGATCACGCGGCGGCTCAACCGCCACCATGCCCGCTTCACCCCGCGCGGGGGCGATCCGCTCGAGGAGCGGGACGGGCTCTGGATCCACCCGAGCGCGCTCTCCGGCCTGCTCCTCGGCATCTCGCGCACCACCGTCGCGTGGGAGTGGTCGGGCCGGCCCGAGCTCGTGGCTCACTGACGACACCGACAATGGAGGCCCCATCGTGATCGACCTCTACAGCGACACCCTGACCCGGCCCACTCCCGACATGCGCCGCTTCATGTGCGAGGCCGAGGTGGGCGACGAGCAGAAGGGCGAGGACCCGACCGTGAACCTGCTGCAGCAGATGGTCGCCGATCTGCTCGGCAAGGAAGCGGCGCTGTACCTCCCCTCCGGCACCATGTGCAATGAGATCGCGGTCAAGGTGCACACGCGGCCGGGCGACGAGGTGCTGGCCGACCGCACCTCGCACCTCATCCACTTCGAGGGCGGCGGGCCCGGCCTGCTCTCGGGCGTGCTCATGTCCTCGCTCGACGGCGACCGCGGCGTCTTCACCGGCGCCCAGGTGCGCGCCGGGATGCATCCCCGCTCGCGCTACATGCCCCCCACCCGCCTGGTCTCGGTGGAGAACACCAGCAACCTGGGTGGCGGCCGGGTGTGGTCGCTGGCCCAGGTGGAGGACGTGAGCCGCGCCGCCCGTGGGCTCGGCCTCGCGACCCACATGGACGGGGCGCGCCTGCTCAACGCGGTGGTGGCGTCCGGCACCCCCGCGCGCGCCTACGCCGCGCTCGTGGACTCGCTCTGGATCGACTTCAGCAAGGGCCTCGGCGCCCCGGTCGGCGCGTGCCTGGCCGGCTCGCGCGCCTTCATCGAGGAGGCGTGGCGCTACAAGCAGGCGCTGGGCGGCGCCATGCGGCAGGCCGGCATCATCGCGGCGGGGGGCGTCTACGCGCTCCGCCACCACGTGAGCCGGCTCGCGGAGGACCACGACAACGCCAAGGCCTTCGCGCGCGGCATCGCGGGCCTGCGCGGGATCGCGCTCGACCCGGCCCACGTCGAGACCAACATCGTGATCTTCGACGTGGCCGGCACCGGGCTCACCGCCCAGGCCCTCGCCGACCGGCTGCTGGCCACCCCCGCGAGCGTGCGGCTCAGCGTGATGGGCGAGAGCCGCCTGCGCGCGGTCACCCACCTCGACGTCTCGCGCAAGCAGATCGACGCCGCGGTCGAGGCCATGGAGGCCGTCACCGCTTGACAGACGGCAGGCCCCGCGTTTAGCGTCCGAGGGATGAGCGCCGCCGCGATCTCTCCCGAGCAGCTCGCCACCCTCCTCGAGCAGCCCTCCCCGCACGCCCTGCTGGACGTGCGCGAGCGCGCCGCCTTCGAGCGCGGTCACATCTATCGCGCGACGCCCCTGCCCCGCCGGCTCATCGAGCTGCGCCTGCCCGCCCTCGTGACCGCGCCGGGGACGCTGATCGTCCTCTACGACGACGATGGGAGCCTCTCCGCGCTCGCCGCGGCCACGCTCGGCGAGATGGGCTACACCGAGGTCTTCGTGCTGGCCGGCGGACTCGAGGCCTGGCGGCGCGCCGGCCAGCCGGTGGTCCAGGGCCTCAACGTGCCCAGCAAGGTCTTCGGCGAGCGCGTGCTGCACGAATTCAAGACGCCCGAGGTCACCTGCCTCGAGCTCTCGGCGCAGATGGCGGCGGGCCGCGACATGGTGATCGTGGACACCCGAACGCCCGAGGAGTACTCGCGCGGCTGCCTGCCCGGCGCGTGGAGCATGCCCGGCGGCGAGCTCGTGCTGCGCATCGGCGAGCTGGTCAAGAGCCCCGAGCAGACCATCGTCGTGCACTGCGGGGGGCGGACCCGCTCCTACCTGGGCGCCGAGTCGCTGCGCCGCATGGGGCTGCCCAACCCGATCGTGGCGGTGAAGAACGGCACGATGGGCTGGCAGCTCGACGGGCTCGAGCTCGAACGCGGGGCGACCCGCTGGCCACCCGCGCCGTCCGACCGGAGCCGCGCGCGCGCGATCGAGATCGCCACCCGCGTGGCCACGGAGGACGGCATCCCGCTCGTCTCCGCGGACGCGGTCGCGGAGCGCTGGAGCCGGCGCGAGCGCGAGAACGTCACCATGTTCGACGTGCGGACCCGGGAGGAGTACGACGCCGGGCACGTGCCCGGCTCGAGCTGGGTGCCGGGCGGCCAGGCGGTGCAGGCCACCGACGACAACATGGCGGTGCGCGCGGGCTGGCTGGTCCTGATCTGCGACGGCTTCGGCCGCTCGGTGATGACCGCGGGCTGGCTCAAGCGCATGGGCTTCCCCCACGTGGCGGTGCTGGAGGGCGGCGTGCCCGCGTGGGCCCGCTCGGGGCGCCCGCTCGAGTCCGGCGAGCCGGCCGTCACGCCCTTCGGCTTCGACGCGGCCCGCCGCGTGGTCGAGCAGGTGCCGCCCGGGCCGGTCGGGGACGCGGTGGTGCTGAGCGTGGACCCGAGCGACGCCTACGTCCGCGGGCACGTGCCCGGCGCCCGGTGGATCGGGCGGGGCCGGCTCGAGCTCCTCATCGGGGCCGCGGTGCCCGACACGCACGCCGCGGTGCTCGTCACCTGCGCGGACGGCGTGCAGTCCACGCTCGCCGCCGCGACGCTCCGGCGCATGGGCTACGCCGCCGCCCGCGTGCTGGAAGGCGGGCTCGCGGCCTGGAAGGCGGCCGGGCTTCCGGTGGAGACCGGAACCGGCACCATGCTCGGCGAGACCGACGACGTGGTGCAAAAGCCCTACGAGCGCGGGCGCGCCGCGATGGAGGCCTACCTCCTCTGGGAAGAGGCGCTCGACCAGCGCGGGGTGAGCCCGCACGAGCTGCTGCCCCCGCGATGACCGCGTTCGGCCAGGATCCGCTGGTGAGCACCGAGTGGCTGGCCGCCCATCTGGCCGAGCCCGATCTCAAGGTGGTGGACGCCACCTTCTATCTCCCCCATCTCAAGCGCGACGCGCGCGCCGAGTTCGAGCAGGCGCATCTGCCCGGCGCGGTCTTCTTCGACATCGAGACCATCTCGGATCACGCCAACCCCCTGCCGCACATGCTGCCGGATCCTCGCGCCTTCGCGGACGCGGTGGGCGCGCTCGGCATCGGCACCGGCGACCGGGTGGTGGCCTACGGCGGGCGCGGGCTCATCGCCTCCGCGCGCGTGTGGTGGACGTTCCGCGTGTTCGGCCACGAGCGGGTGGCCGTGCTCGACGGCGGCTCGGCCAGATGGAAGAAGGAGGGCCGGCCGCTCGAAGCGGGCACGCCCTCCCCGGCCCCGCGGCCCTTCGCGGCCACGCTCCACAAGGAGCTGGTGGCCGATCTCGATCGCGTGCTCGCCACGCTCGAGCGGCGCGACGCGCAGATCATCGACGCGCGCTCGCGCGGGCGCTTCGCGGCCACCGAGCCCGAGATCCGGCCCGGCCTCCGGGGCGGCCATATCCCCGGCAGCCTGAACCTGCCGTACAACGAGCTGTTCTCACCCGACGACGACCTGCTGCGCCCGGAGGCGGACGTGCGCGGCGCCTTCCAGGGCGCGGGCCTCGACCTGGCGCGCCCGGTGGTCGCCACCTGCGGGTCCGGGGTGAGCGCGGCGGTGCTCGCGCTCGCGATGTATCGCCTCGGCCGGCGCGACGCGGCGGTGTACGACGGCTCCTGGACCGAGTGGGGCGGCCGCCGCGACACGCCCGTCGTCCCCTGACTGGAGAGCCGACGATGGCGTCCGAGACCTACACGCTCGAGCAGTTCGTGGCCGATCTCGATCGGATCACCCAGCGCGAGACCGCGCCCGAGGCCATCACCGCCCAGATCGCGCCGCTCCTGGGCCGGCTCGTGCAGAATCCCGACGCGGTCCCCGCCCGGTTCCGCGGGCGCGCTCCGGACGGGGGGCGGGGGCGCTTCATGCTCCACCGCGCCCCGCGCTTCAACGTCACCTCGGTGGTCTGGCGGCCCGGCGACCGGGCGGGCGCCCACAACCACGAGACCTGGGGCGTGATCGGCGTCATCGACAACGAGATCGAGGAGACACGCTATCGCGTGACCGAGGGGGCGGGCGGCAGGGCCACCCTGGCCGTCCAGAGCGTGACCCGTCACGGGGCCGGCGCGGTATCGCGCCTGGTGCCGCCCACCGACGAAGTGCACGCCATGCACAACCCGACCACGCGCGACACGGTGGAGATCCACGTGTACGGCAAGGATCTCCACGGGCTGCACCGCAAGACGTGGGCCGACGACGGCCGCGTCTCGCCGCTGGTCAGCTCGAAGTACGTCAACTGCTGAACCGCCACCCGCACACCAGGAGGACCCACGCATGTCACTGAGACTTGGAGACACCGCACCCGACTTCACCGCCGAGACCACCCAGGGCCAAGTGAAGTTCCACGACTGGATCGGAGACAGCTGGGCGATCCTCTTCTCCCACCCGCGCGACTACACCCCGGTGTGCACCACCGAGCTGGGCTACGTCGCGCGGCTCACCGGCGAGTTCGACAAGCGCCACGTCAAGTGCATCGGGCTCTCGATCGACCCGGTGGACTCGCACAAGGGCTGGATGGCCGACATCAAGGAGACCCAGGGGCACGAGCCCAAGTTCCCGGTCATCGCGGACCCCGAGCGGAAAGTCGCGAACCTGTACGGCATGATGCACCCGGCGCACGACGAGGTGTACACCGTGCGCACCGTGTTCGTGATCGATCCCAAGAAGAAGGTCCGCCTGATGATCACGTATCCCCAGACCACCGGCCGCAACTTCGACGAGATCCTGCGCGTGATCGACTCGCTCCAGCTCACCGACGGCTACCGCGTGGCCACCCCGGTGAACTGGAAGCCAGGCGAGGACGTGATCATCGTCCCCGCGGTCACCGACGAGGAAGCCAAGGGCAAGTTCCCCAAGGGCTGGAAGGCCCTCAAGCCCTACCTGCGCCTGACCCCGCAGCCGAACAAGTAGCGGCGCCATGACCGGCGCCGACGTCCTCGTGGTGGGCGCGGGGTGCGTCGGCGCCAACGTGGCCTATCGTCTCGCCGAGCGCGGGGCCGCCGTCACCGTGCTCGACGCCGGGGCCCCCGGCGCCGGCACGTCGGGAGCGAGCTTCGCGTGGACGAACTCCTTCGGCAAGACCCCGCGCGACTACCACGAACTCAACGTGGCGAGCATGGAGGAGCACGCCGCGCTCACCAAGGAGCTCGGCGGGGGCAGCTGGCTCCATCAGGACGGCGCGCTCGCGTGGGAGAGCGGCCCGGCCGGCCTCGCCCGGCTCGCGCAGGCGGTCGAGCGCCTCACCGGCTGGGGCTACGCGGTCGAGCGCATCTCGCCGCGACAGGCCCGCGAGCTCGAGCCCGACCTCCACATCGCGCCCGAGGTGGAGCACGTGGTGTGGACCCAGGGCGAGGGCTACGTG
>Ga0068862_100003291_pt1 | contig 13977 bp, 18 predicted proteins | sample KBSSwiS52_FD_66598 | JGI IMG/M metagenome (GOLD analysis project Ga0068862, IMG submission 66598) | Switchgrass rhizosphere microbial communities from Kellogg Biological Station, Michigan, USA - KBS Switchgrass S5-2 | ecosystem: Host-associated > Plants > Roots > Rhizosphere > Soil ... | reverse complement strand
CTCGTCAACCTGCCGATCATCAAATACTCGGTCGATTGGTGGAACACGCTGCACCAGTCGGAGAGCATCATCCGCATGGACGGGCCGACCATCGATCCTTCCATGCTGTGGCCGCTGTTCACCATGATCATAGCCTTCACGCTCTATTTCTTCGCGGTGGTGATGACGCGCATGAAGGCGATGCTGCTGGAAGCGCGCCACCGTGCCGCCGCATTCGCGCGCTAGGGCAGCAGCATCATGAGCACCCTCGGATTCTTCGACATGGGCGGGGACGCAGCGTTTGTCTGGCCGGCCTACGGCGTGGCGGTGCTGATGCTGATCGCGTTCGCGGTGCTGAGCTGGCGGCGGCTGCGGGCGGCCGAGCGCGCGCTGGAGCGCATCACCGAATCCGATCCCGCCATGAGCGACGACGCATGAGCCGCAAGCGCCTCCGCCTCTATCTGGTGCTGGCGACGCTGGTGGTGCTCGGCATCGCCGCGACCCTGATCCTGCGCGCGCTGAACGAGGAGCTGGTGTTCTTCCGCAGCCCGACCGAGGTCACGACCAATCGGCCCGACGCCGGCTCGCTGTTCCGGTTGGGCGGGCTGGTGGAGACCGGCACGGTCGAGAAGCAGGGCGAGCAGGTCTCGTTCTCGGTCACCGACCTCAGCAGCGCGGTCACGGTGACCTATCGTGGCCTGCTGCCCGACCTGTTCCGCGAAGGCCAGGGCGTGATCGTCGAAGGCGCGTTCGACGACAGCGGCCAGTTCGTGGCGCGCGAGGTGCTGGCCAAGCACGACGAGACCTATATGCCGCCGGAAGTCGCCAAGGCGCTGAAGGAATCGGGGCGCTGGCAGGAGACCGAAGGCAAGACGCAGCCGGCGGTGACGCAGTGAAAAGGGTGAACCCATGATCCCCGAACTCGGCCACTACGCACTGGTGCTCGCACTGGTGATGGCGCTCGCGCAGGCGAGCCTGCCGATGGTTGGCGCGGCGCGCGGCATCCGGCCGTGGATGCAGCTGGCAAAGCCGGCGGCGCTGGCGCAGTTCGCGTTCGTGGCGTTCGCGTTCCTGGCGCTGATGCAGGCGTTCGCGAGCTCCGACTTCTCGGTGGCAATCGTCACGCAGCATTCGCACAGCGAGCAGCCGCTGATCTACAAGCTCTCCGGCACTTGGGGCAATCACGAGGGCTCGCTGCTGCTGTGGGTGCTCATCCTCACCATCTTCGGCGCGCTGGTGGCGCTGTTCGGCGAGAACCTGCCGCCGCGGCTGAAGGCGCGCACGCTCGCGATCCAGGCGATGATCTCGGTCGGATTCCTGCTGTTCATGCTGCTGACCTCGAACCCGTTCACGCGGCTCAATCCGGCGCCGGTCGAGGGCGACGAGCTCAATCCGCTGCTGCAGGATCCCGGCCTCGCGATGCATCCGCCGATGCTCTATCTCGGCTATGTCGGCTTCTCGATCGTATTCTCGTTCGCGGTCGCTGCCCTGATCGACGGCAAGGTCGACGCGGCCTGGGCGCGCTGGGTCAGGCCGTGGTGCCTGTTGTCCTGGTCCTGCCTCACCGGCGGCGTCGCGCTCGGTTCCTGGTGGGCCTACAACGAGCTCGGCTGGGGCGGCTGGTGGTTCTGGGACCCGGTGGAGAACGCCTCCTTCATGCCGTGGCTGATCGGCACCGCGCTGCTGCATTCCGCGCTGGTGGTCGAGAAGCGCGATGCGCTCAAGAGCTGGACCATCCTGCTCTCGATCCTGACCTTCGGCTTCTCGCTGCTCGGCACCTTCCTGGTGCGCTCCGGCATCATCACCTCGGTGCACGCCTTCGCCGACGATCCGACCCGCGGCGTCTTCATCCTGGCTCTGCTCGCGATCGCGATCGGCGCGCCGCTGTCGCTCTATGCCCTGCGCGCGCCGACCTTGCGCGGCGGTGGCCTGTTCGCGCCCTTGAGCCGCGAAGGCGCGCTGGTGATGAACAACCTGCTGTTGGCGACCATGACCGCGACGGTGCTGCTTGGCACGCTCTATCCGCTGCTGCTGGATCTGACCACGGGCAAGACCATCTCGGTCGGCGCGCCGTTCTACCTTGCGACCTTCGGCGTGCTGGCGCTGCCGCTGCTGCTGCTGATGGCGGTAGGTCCGTTCATGGGCTGGAAGCGCGGCGACGTGCGCGGTGCGCTGCAGCGCCTGGTCGCGGCCGGCATCTGCGCCCTCGGCGCCGCCATCATCGCGGTCTGGATCAGGAGCGACGGGCCGCTGCTGGCGCCGTTCGGCCTCGCCGCCGGCGTGTGGCTGCTGGTCGGCACGCTGATCGAGTTCATGGAGCGCATCCGCCTGTTCGAAGGCAACCCGGCGCGGATCTGGAACCGCGCGCGCCACATGCCGCGCGCCGCCTATGGCATGAGCCTCGCGCATTTCGGACTCGCGGTCGCGGTCATCGGCATGACCGGCGCGGCGGCGTGGAAGACCGAGAACATCAAGGTGCTGCAGCCCGGCCAGTCGCTGACCCTGCAGGGCTACGAGTTCAGGCTGGAGAGCGTCGGCGGCATCCGGGGCGAGAACTATCTCGCCGACCAGGCGCATTTCGTGGTGAGCCGCGACGGCAATGCGATCGCCAATCTCTATCCCGAGCGGCGGCAATACCTGGTGCAGCCGATGCCGACCACCGAGGCCGCGATCCGCTCCACGCCGCTGGCCGACCTCTATGCGGTGATCGGCGAGCCCGACGGCAAGGGCGGCTGGATCGTGCGCGTCTATCACGAGCCGCTGGTGTCGTGGATCTGGTTCGGCGCCCTGATCATGGTGGCGGGCGGCCTCACCAGTCTCAGCGACCGGCGCTATCGCGTGGGCGCGCCGGTGCGTGCCGGCGCCGCGCAAGCCGCGAAGGCCTGACAATCGATCATGCGCCGCCTGGTCTTCCTGCTCCCGATCGCGATCGTCGCCGTCCTGGTGGCGCTGTTCTGGATCGGACTCGATCCGAATCGCGACAAGAGCGTCCTGCCCTCGGCGCTGGTCGGCAATCCGGCGCCGGCGGTCGACCTGCCGGGGCTGGTGGACGGCGCGCCGCGCCTCAATCTCGCTCAGTTCAAGGGGCAGCTGGTGGCGATCAATTTCTTCGCGTCCTGGTGCCTGCCGTGCCGGGCCGAGCATCCGCTGCTGCAGCAGATCACTGCGGAGTTCGGCGTGCCGGTGATCGGCATCGCCTGGAAGGACAAGCCGGAAGCCGCGCACGCGTTCCTCCAAGAACTCGGCGATCCGTACGTCGCGACCGGCATCGACCACAACGGGCGCACCGGCATCGATTTCGGCATCACCGGCGTGCCGGAGACCTTCCTGGTGGGGGCGGATGGCACCGTGCTCTATCGCTTCGCGGGCCCGGTGTCGGACGATGGACTGCGCAACGAACTGGCGCCGGCGATCGCGGAGGCGAAGAAGTGAGGCGCGCGCTGGCATTCATGGCGTTGGCGTGGCTGGCGATCGCGCCGGCGCTGGCGCAGGAGGCGCCGCTCGCCGATCCGGCGCTGGAGCAGCGCGCGCGGGACCTCGGGCGCGAAATCCGCTGCGTGGTGTGCCAGAGCCAGTCGGTCGCCGATTCCGATGCCGACATCGCGCAGGAGCTGCGCGTGATGATCCGCGAGCAGATCGCCGCGGGCAAGAGTGACCAGGATATCCGCGACTACCTGGTCGCGCGCTATGGCGACTTCGTGCTGTTCGACCCGCCGTTCAAGGGCTCGACCTACGTGCTGTGGCTGGGGCCGTTCGCGATCCTGGTGCTGGCCGCGATCGGCGTTGCGATCTTCTTCCGCCGCCGCGCGCGGGACCCGGCGCGGGCGCGCGCGCTCAGCGCCGACGAGCACAGCCGGGTCGAACGCCTGCTGCATGACGGGCCGGAGGACCGCGCATGATCCTGTTCTGGATCATCGCCGGCGTGCTGACGCTGGCCGCGGCGGTGGTGCTGGCGGCGCCGTTGTTCGACACCCGCAAGTTCAAGAGCGAGGACGCGTTCGCGCTCGAAGTCTATCGCGACCAGCTGGCGGAGCTGACGCGCGACGAGCAGCGCGGTCTTCTCTCCCCGGAGCAGGCGCGGGCGGCGCAGATCGAGATCGAGCGGCGCATCCTGGCGCTCGACGAGGGCAAGAAGTTCCAGCCGGCGCGCCCGCCCAGCCATCACCTGACGCTCGCGATGGCGGTGATCCTGCCGCTCGCCGGCTTCGGCCTCTATCTCATGCTGGGCTCGCCGCACCTGCCCTCGCAGTCGGCGATGGATCGGCTGGCGGAGGAGCGCACGCGCACCTCGCCCGCGGTTCAGGCGCTGGAAGCCAAGGTCGAGCAATCGCCGTCGGACGCGCAGAGCTGGATCGATCTCGGCCGCGCCTACGTCGACGTCGAGCGTGCCAAGGACGCCAAGGATGCGTTCGCCAAGGCGATGGCGCTGGGCCGCAAGGAGCCGGATCTGCTGCGCCAGTTCGCGCATGCCGCGATACTGGCGGAAGGCGGGCGCGTCACGACCGATGCGCAGGCGGCCTTGCAGCGCGCGCTCGGTGCCGATCCGGGCGATCCGACCTCGCGCTTCTTCCTTGCGCTCGCCAAGGCGCAGAACCAGGACGTCGAAGGTGCGCTTGCCGACTGGCTGACGCTGGAGCGGCAATTGCCGCCGGAGGCCCCGCTGCGCCTCCTGCTGAGCGAGAACATCGACAAGGCGGCGCGGCAATTGGGCAAGGATCCGGCGAAGCTGCCGGGACGCGCCGGCGGTTCGGCGCCGTCGGGCCCGAGTTCGGAGGACATGGCGGCCGCCGAGCAAATGACGCCGGAGCAACGCCAGGCCTTCATCGAAAGCATGGTCGAGCGCCTCGCCGCCAAGATGAAGGAGGAGCCGGAGAATCTCGAAGGCTGGATCCGGCTGGCCAACGCCTACGGCGTGCTGGAAAAACGCGAGGAAGCGCGCGCCGCCTGGGCCGAAGCGGCGAAGCGCGCACCCTCGCGCCTCGACGTGCAGCTGGACTATGCGGGCGCGCTGATCCAGGGACGCACGGATCTCGCCAAGACCGTGCCGGCGGAACTCCCGGAGGCGGTGAAGCGCATCCGCACCCTCGATCCGGAGAACCCGCTCGGCCTGTTCTACGCCGGCGTGGTCGCGCGCGCCGAGGGGCGGCCGAGCGAGGCGAAGGCGCTGTGGGAGAAGGTTCTGGCTCTGATGCCGGAAGGTTCGCCCGAGCGCCAGCAGCTGCAGCACGAGATCGATACGCTCAAGCCGGCGAATTGAGGCACGCTCCCGCGAGGGTGTGGTGCGCATCACAGCGCTCACGGGAGCGTGACGGCGGGTGCTCTTGTTTGCATCCTTGGAAGGCGCACAATAGAGCCATGCGACAGAAGCTCATTCCGATCCTGGCGATACTGATCCTGGCGGCTTGCTCCAACAATGGCGGCAGCGGCTATGGCGGCACCACGCCTTATTCGACCGACGCGCATTTCATGGCGAGCGATCCGACCGTGATCGAAGTGAAGGTTCGCGATCCGTTGCCGGTGGCGCGCGCGGTGCTGGTCGATCCGAACGGTGTTGAGACGGCGGCCTACGACATCCAGCGCGACCGGCAGGTCTATCACTCCAACGGCGGGGCCAGTCCGACCGTCGGGGTCGGTGTCGGCGGCGGCTCGTCAGGTAATTTCGGAACGGGGATCGGCATCGGCTTCCCGATCTACTCGGGCGGCTCCGACTATCGCAGCGACGTCACCGAGAGCACCGCCAAGGTGAAGATCAGCAATCCCGTACTCTATCGCAATTCCTGGCAGAGCTGGAAGCTGCGCGTCGATCTGGAAGACGGCGCGAACAAACGCACCATCGAAATCGCCCCGCCCAAGCCGCTCTGACGAGCGCGCCTCGAATGGCAGCCATGAGCGCGCGCCGTAACGCGCTACGGCGGCACCCGCTATACTCCGGTCATCGTCTTCAGAAATCCGGAGATCAATGATGCCTTTCAACAAGCATGCCATCGTGATCGGTGTTGGCCCTGGCCTCGGCGCTGCCCTGGTGCAGAAGTGCGTCGGCGAAGGGATGAAGGTCAGCGCCGGCGCGCGCGATCGCGACCGGTTGCGCAAGCTGCTGGACGAGCGCGGCTTGCACGAGGCGCCCGCCCTGGAATGCGACGTGTCCGATCCGGCGAGCGTGCACTCCGCCTTCAACGATGCGATCGCCGACGCCGGCGTGCCGGACCTGGTGATCTTCAACGCCAGCGGCTATGCGCGCGGCAGCATCCTGGAGCTGACGCCGGGTCAGCTCGAAGCGGCGTGGCGCGTCGGATGCCTCGGCGGATTCCATGTCGGCCAGGCCGCGGCCAAGGCCATGGTACCGGCCGGCGCCGGCAGCATCCTGTTCACCGGCGCCACCGCCTCGCTGCGCGGCAGCGCTAATTTCGCGCCGTTCGCCATCGCCAAGTTCGGCCTAAGGGCCCTCGCGCAGAGCATGGCGCGCGAACTGGGGCCGAAGGGCATCCACGTGGCGCACGTGGTGATCGACGGCCAGATCGGCGCGGTGGAGGGCGACGCCAAGTTGAATCCCGCGGACATCGCGGAGGCCTATTGGTCGCTGTATCGCCAGCCGCGCAGCGCCTGGACGCTTGAGGCTGACCTACGTACCTGGGTGGAAAAGTTCTAGAAAGTCTCTCTACATCCCTCTTGCCCCCAACCGCATGTCGCGGCACCCTGGCAGCGCGACTGGGGGTTGAGGGCCCCGAGTCGCCGTGTGCTGCGCGCCTGCGGGAAGCCGACGCGCAGGGATGAGGGGATGAATGACCAAGTCGCCATCGAAATCCAGCGATCTCAATAGCCGCCTGCCGGCGCTGGGCGAGCTGCGCCACATCTCGTTCAGCAAGGATGCGCTGGTGATGGCGGTGAAGCTCTATTACGCCGCCACCAAGAAGGCGCTGCCGTCGGGCGTGGTCGAAGGCTGCGAGATCGTGGCGACGCCCGACACCGAGGTCGAGATCACCATCCGCGACGATGCCGCCAGCCAGCTCCAGAAGGTGCGGATCCCCGCCGAGATCATCGGCGCGGCCATGATCAACTACTGCCGCAAGGTGAACGTGCCGCTGCCGCGCGACGGCAAGAAGTCGCTGCTGGTCTCCGGCGACAACTTGGTGCTGGTGGTGAACGTGCAGGCGCAGCCGACCAAGTTGTTCCGCACCGGCACCGCGGAGCACTAGGCGCCGGCCTTTCGCCGGCCTTTCTGGGACGGCCCGTTCATGTCCGACAAGGTTCGCCAGCAATATGAACTCCTGCCCTATCCGGCGCGCGACCCGCGCGAGGAGGCGCAGCGCCTGATCGAGGGCTCGCCGAGCCACCTGCTCGAGCTCAACCACTATCTCTATGGCGGGGCGCGCGACTTCACGCAGCCGTTCCGCGCGCTGGTGGCGGGCGGCGGCACCGGCGACGGGCTCGTCATGCTGGCGCAGCATCTGAAAGACGCCGGCTGCCCGGCGGAGATCGTCTATCTCGATCTGTCCAAGGCGTCGCGCGCCGTCGCGGAGCAGCGCGCGCAGGTGCGCAATCTTGGCAACATCACCTTCATGACGGGTTCGCTGCTCGATTTGCCAAGCCTCGGGCTCGGGCAATTCGACTACATCGATTGCTGCGGCGTGCTGCATCATCTCGCCGATCCGCCCGCCGGCCTTGCCGCGCTGACCGACGCGCTGGCGCCGGATGGCGGCATGGGCATCATGGTCTATGGCGCGCTCGGGCGCACCGGCGTCTATCCGATGCAGGCGATGTTGAAGACTCTGAGCGCCTATGCGCCGGCGCCGGCCTTGACCGCCACCACGCAGCTCGCGGCTGCGCGCGACCTGCTGAAGCAGCTGCCGGCCACCAACTGGCTGCGCCGCAATCCGGCGATCGGCGATCACCTGGCGGGCGGCGACGCCGGGCTGGCGGACCTGCTGCTGCACCCGCAGGACCGCGCCTACAGCGTGCCGGAGCTGGCGGAGCTGGTGCACGGCGCGGGGCTGGAGATCGCCGCCTTCATCGAGCCGTGGCGCTACGATCCCGCCAGCTACCTGACCGATCCCAGCCTGCTGCACCGGCTGGAGCGCCTGGACCCGATCGCGCGCGCGACCTTCGCCGAGCAGCTCGCCGGCAATCTCAAGCGCCATATCGTCTATCTGGTGCGCAAAGGCCGCGCGGGCGGCGCGGTCGCGCGGCCCGACGACAGCATGGTGCCGGTGCTGCGCGCCGGTGGCGGCGCCCTCGCCGAGAGTCTCAAGGGGCGCAGCAATCTCAAGGTCTCGATCGACGGGCTCGAGGTGCGGCTGCAGGTGCCGCCGCACAGCGCCGAAATCCTGGCCGCGATCGACGGCAAGCGCAGCATCGCGGACGTTCACCAGGCGGTGGGAAGCACTGTGGATGCGCTCAAGAGCCGGAACGCCTTCAAGCCGGCCTTCGACCGCGTCTATCAGACCTTCAACAAGCTGAACCGCCTGTTCCTGACGCGCGGCGCGGCCTAGCGAAATACGAAACTCACACGCTGCCCTTCTTCTCGATCACCAGTACGCGGGTGGCGCCGATCGGATGCGCGACATGCTCGTCGCCGGGCTCGGCGTGGCAGATGTCGCCGGCCCGCATGTCCTGGCGATGCTCGCGGCCGTCGCGGCGGTAGTGCATCGTGACGGCGCCATCCAGCACCACGAACACCTCGGCGCCGTCATTGACGTGCCAGAGGTAAGGCCGGTCGGTCCAATGCAGGCGAACGGTCGCGCCCTCGATCTCGGCGATCGGCAGGGCGTCCCAGGCCTTGGCGGCGGCAAAATCGCGTGGCGTTACAAACTTCATGGAGCGCGGGTCTAGCAGACCGGCTGGACGGCCTGTATCGTCACTGTGTCGCGCACCGACCGGCATTGTGAGGCGTCGCCATGGCCCGCAAACTCGATCACACCGACCAGCAGATCCTGACGCTGCTGGCGGAGAATGCGCGCCAGAGCGTGAAGGAGCTGGCCCGCCGCATCGGCCTGTCGCGCTCCGCCGCGCAGGAGCGGCTGGCGCGGCTGGAGCGCGACGGCGTGCTGGCGGGCTACACCATCCGTCGCAACGACGCGGCGGAGAACCGGGTCGCCGCCTATTTCATCATCAAGACCAGGCAGGCGGTGTGCGACGACCTGGCGCCGCATCTGCGCAAGATCCCCGAGGTGGTGGTGTTCGATTCGGTCGCCGGCGAGACCGACGGCCTGGTCGAGGTGGTGGCCGACAGCATGACGCGCCTGCAGGCCGTGCGCACCGAGATCGCGGCGCTCGATGATGTGGAGGAGATCGAGACCTCGGTCATCCTGAAGCGGCACTTCAATCGGCGGTGAGAGACGGAATGACCAAATACCACCTGATCGCGTCCAAGGCGGCCGGTTCCATGATCGTGGAGGCGGCGCTCGCTTTGGCGAAGGTCCCGCACGAGGTCGAGATGATCCCCTATGTCGAACCGGGCCTGCAGCGCGACCGGCTGCTCGCGCTCAATCCGTTGGGGCAGGTGCCGACGCTGGTGCTGCCCGACGGGCGCGCGATGACGGAGAGCGCCGCGATCATCCTGCATCTCGCGGACCAGGCGCCGCTGGCCGGGCTGATCCCGGCGGCCAAGGACCCGGCGCGGCCGATGTTCCTGCGCTGGCTGGAATTCATCGTGGCGGCGATCTACCCGACCTTCACCTATGGCGACGATCCCAAGCGCTGGGCCGGCGACGAAGCTGCCGGCAAGCATCTGCGCAAAGCGACGGACGAGCATCGCAAGGAGCTGTGGCGCTACTTCGCGGCGCAGAATCCGTGCAAGCCCTGGGTGCTGGGCGAGACATTCTCGGCGCTCGATCTTTATGTCGCGGTGATGAACATGTGGCGGCCGGGGCCGGCCTGGTTCAAGAAGGAGTGTCCGGCGCTGGCGGACATCGCCGATCGCGTAGCCAGGCTGGATGCGCTCGGCGTCGTGTGGGCGCGGAACGTGGATTGAGGAAGGCGATACTTTCACTGTCATGGCAAGGCTTGGCCTTGCCATCCACGAGTTTCAGTGGGCAGGATCGCGACGCTTCAAACAAACTCGTGGATCCCAAGGCCAAGCCTTGGGATGACGGAGTGAAACGGACGGGTCATGGAAAAGCGCCAACTCGGAAAATCTAAACTGTACGTCGCGCCGTTGTGCCTGGGCGGCAATGTGTTCGGCTGGACCGCGGACGAGGAGATGAGCTTTCGCGTGCTCGATGGCTTCGTCGACGCCGGCTTCAACTTCATCGACACCGCCGACGTCTATTCCAAATGGGCGCCGGGCCATCACGGCGGCGAATCCGAGACCATCATCGGCGACTGGCTGAAGCGGCGCGGCAAGCGTGACGACGTCGTCATCGCGACCAAGGTCGGCTCGGAGATGGGGCCGCACAAGAAGGGCCTCAGCAAGGCCTACATCCTGCGCGCGGCCGATGAGTCGCTGCGTCGGCTCGGCACCGACTATATCGATCTCTACCAGTCGCACCGCGACGATCCCGACACGCCGATCGAGGCGACGCTGGAAGCCTACGGCGCGCTGATCAAGGCGGGCAAGGTGCGGGCCATCGGCGCGTCCAACTTCACGCCGGAGCGGCTCGCGGCGTCACTGGAGGCGAGCGCCAAGCACGGCCTGCCGCGCTACGAGACGCTGCAGCCGGAATACAATCTGATGGTGCGCGACTTCGAGAAGGAGCTGGCGCCGCTGTGCGCGCAACGCGATGTCGGCGTCATTCCGTATTTCGGTCTGGCCTCGGGCTTCCTCACCGGCAAATACCGCAGCAAGGCGGACCTGAAGCAGAGCGCGCGCGGCGAGGATGTCGAGGCTTACCTGAACAAGCGCGGCTTCGCCGTGCTGGATGCGCTGGACACCGTCGCCGAACGCCATCGCGCCACGCCGGCGCAGGCCGCGCTCGCCTGGCTCATGACCAAGGTGACGGCGCCGATCGCCAGCGCGACCAGCCCAAAGCAGCTCGGCGAGCTCGCCGCCTCGGTCCGCCTGACGCTGACGGCAGCCGACATCACGACCTTGGACGCGGCAAGCGCCTAAGCGGCATTTCCGGCGACTCGCCCCGGCGGTGTACCCTCCTGAAAGTTGCGGTCGTTTGCGACAATGGAAGGGGACGCATATGCCGCTCGAACTCTCCGCCGAACTTCACTTGCTGGTCTGGTCCGTGGCGCTCTGCTTGGTGCAGATGGCGATCGCGGTGGCCGGCGCCACCTTGCAGGTCGGGCTGCCGCGCCTCGCCGGCAATCGCGAGCCGCTGCCGGAATTCACCGGCTGGGCCGGCCGCGCCACCCGCGCGCACCGCAACATGCTGGAAAGCCTGGTGCTGTTCGCGGTGCTGGTGCTGGTGGCCCAGGTCGCGGGCCGCGCCAACGAGATGACAGCCCTCGGTGCGCAGCTGTTTTTCTGGGGGCGCCTCGCGTACGCCGTCGTTTATCTCGTCGGCATCCCGTGGGTGCGGACCGGCGTGTGGGCGGTGTCGTTGGTGGGGCTGATCCTCATCTTCCTGCAGCTGGTGTAGAGCTTCAGGCGCCGCGCCAATCCTCCAGGTCGTCCTGGAGCCGCGCGCGCAGGCGCTCGCTGCAGGTGACGACGTAGGATGGCATCTTAAAAAGATCGACCAGCAGGCTGATGCCGAGCGGCACGCCGATGGCCACACCGACCAGCGGCCAGGGATCCGGCGAGACGTAGGTGCAGTAGGTCAGTAATGTGCCGAACATCTGGAGTGCGCCGGCCTTCTGGCGGCCGAGATAGAAATTGTGCATCCCGAGGCCACCCACGAAGGTCCACAGCAGGTACGCGACGCCACCGCTCTTGCGCGCGGCGAACACGGTGTCGTCGATCAGGTTGCGGTTGTAGGCGTCGCGGTCCTGATCCATCGGTTGATCATATGACATTCGCCTGGCACTCCTTGCGGCAGCTGGGTCCGATTCCATCACCGGCAGATTGAGGAATCGTTAGGCGCGCGCCGGCCGGTGGCATTTGACTCAAATTGCCATGGTCAGCCGCAACCCGGTGGGCGCCGGCCTTAGGTCGCCACGTGTCCGCATCGTCTCGGCCCTGATTTTGTTCGGCGTGCGGCTGGCGCTCGCTTCGACCAATCACCGGATTGGCCGAAGCAGTGCTCAAGATGCAGTACTGGCGTACTGCGCAATCCTTGGTCGTGAGATCAATAGGCGCAGCGAATTTCTCATGATAGCGTTTTCATTGGGGAGGAAATGAGGGCGCCATAACAAGCTGAATGGGAGGAGCAAATGAAAAGTTTGTTGCTTTCGTCCATCGCGGTGGGCGCGATGGCTTTCGCTGGACTTGCATTTGCGCAGTCGGCGGAGACGGTGCCGACCGAGAACCTGCAGAAGCTGAGCGGCATGCAAGCAACCGGCACGCCGATGTCGGCGTTCCAGCCGGTGCCGCAGAACGACGAGTACGCGGCCCAGCTGCGCAAGAACCTGGAGCAGGTGAAGCTGCCGCCGGGGTTCAAGATCAACCTCTATGCCGTGGTGCCGGATGCGCGCCACATCGCCGTCGGGCCGCAGGGCGTCGTCACCTTCGTCGGCACCCGCAAGGACGCGATGTGGGCGATCACCGACCGCAACAAGGATGGCACCGCCGACGAGGTCAAGCGCTTCGCGCCGTCGCTTGCCTTCGACATCCCGAACGGGCCGTGCTTCTCCAAGGACGGCTTCCTCTATATCGCCGAACGCAACCGCATCCTGGTGTTCCCGGCCGCCGAGTTCTTCTATGAGAGCCCGGACATCGCGGTCGGCCAGGTGGTGAAGCAGGGCGAGCTGATCCCGAAGGAGGAGGAGAGCTTCAACCACACCGCCCGCGTATGCCGCGTGGGGCCGGATAAGAAGCTCTATGTGCAGCTCGGCCAGCCCTACAACGTGCAGCCCAAGGAGAAAGTCGAGCTGTACGAGAAGATCGGCATCGGCGGCATCATCCGCATGAACACGGATGGATCCGAGCGCGAGGTCTACGCTGTCGGCCTGCGCAACCCGGTCGGCATGGACTTCAACCCGACCACCGGCGAGCTGTGGACCAACGACAACCAGGTCGACGGCATGGGCGACGACCAGCCGCCGGGCGAGCTCGACCGCATCACCGAGGCGGGGCAGCATTTCGGCTTCCCGTATCTGGGCGGCAGCGTCCGCATTCCCGACTTCAAGGACGCCGAGCCGCCGGCGAACGCGGTGGCGCCGGTGGTGGAGACGGTGGCGCATGCCGCCGACCTCGGCCTCATGTTCTATACCGGCAACAAGTTCCCGGCCAAGTACAAGAAGGGCGTGTTCACCGCCCAGCACGGCTCATGGAACCGCACCGAGCCGGTCGGCGCCCGCGTGCTGTTCACGCCGCTCAACGATGACGGCACCGCCGGCGAGCAGGAGGAATTCGCCGCCGGCTGGCTGAACGCCGACGGCGAATATATCGGCCGCCCGGTCGACATCGCGCAGCTGCGCGACGGCTCGATCCTGGTCTCCGACGATTTCGCCGGAGCGGTGTATCGCATTTCGTACAGCCAGTAACGTTGCTCGGGCCGCGGCTCACGCCGCGGCCCGCCTTTCCCGTGGAGCCGAATCAATGAAGCCGCTTGCAGCATCCGCCGCACTCATCGCCGCTGTCTTCGGCGCGGCCACCGCCTTCGCCGCCGACCCCGCCGCCGGCAAGAAGGTGGCCCAGGGCACCTGCGCCGTCTGCCACGGCCTCGACGGCATCGCCAAGAACCCCGACGCGCCGCACTTGGCTGGCGAGAACGTCGAATACCTGCTGCGCCAGCTCAAGGCCTTCAAGTCGGGCGAGCGCAAGCACGAGCAGATGTCCATCATCGCCCAAGGCCTGAGCGACGACGACATGGCGAATGCATCGGCCTGGTATTCGAGCATCAAGATCAAGGCGGAGATGCCGAAATAGGCGTGCTATGAAGCGGCATGAAAATTCTCGAGACCGAACGTCTGCTGATGCGGCGCCTGGTGGCGTCCGATCTCGATGACCTGTAC
>Ga0068862_100003286_pt1 | contig 13984 bp, 11 predicted proteins | sample KBSSwiS52_FD_66598 | JGI IMG/M metagenome (GOLD analysis project Ga0068862, IMG submission 66598) | Switchgrass rhizosphere microbial communities from Kellogg Biological Station, Michigan, USA - KBS Switchgrass S5-2 | ecosystem: Host-associated > Plants > Roots > Rhizosphere > Soil ... | reverse complement strand
TGCTGCACTCGGCCCCGACGGCGCCTATCTTCACCGCGTCCGCGCGCCGAATCCGGGCGACTATGGCGGCGCGCTGGAAACCACCTTTCGCCTGATCCGCGAGACCGAGGCGGCGATCGGCGGTGAGGCCTCCGTCGGCGTCGGCATCACCGGGTCGGTTTCGCCGCGCACCGGGTTGCTGCGCAATTCCAACGCGACCTTCCTGAACGGTCTGCCGTTCAAGACCGACCTTGAAGCGGCGCTGGGCCGCCCGGTCAGGATGGAGAACGACGCCAACTGCCTGGCCCTGTCCGAGGCGCTGGACGGTGCAGCGGCCGGCGCGCGAGTCGCCTTCGCGATCATCATCGGCACCGGCTGCGGCGGCGGGGTGGTGGTCGACGGGCGCACCATCGAGGGCGCCAACGGCATCGCCGGCGAATGGGGCCACATCCCGCTGCCCTGGCCGGGCGAGGATGAACTGCCGGCGCCGGCCTGCTGGTGCGGACAAGCGGGCTGCCTGGAACTGTGGGTCTCCGGCACCGGCCTCCACCGCGACCACCAGGCTCGTACCGGCAAGAGCCTCGACGCGCCCGACATCGTCGCCGCGGCGCGTGCCGGCGAAACCGAAGCGGTGCATTCGTTCGACCGCTATGTCGACCGGCTCGGCCGGGCGATCGCGATGGTCGCCAACCTCATAGACCCCGACGTCTTCGTCCTGGGCGGGGGCATGTCGAAGGTCGACGAACTTTACGAGCGGCTGCCGCCGGTAACCCGCCGCTACGCCTTCACCGAGGACTGGCAGGCACGGCTGGTGCCGGCGCAATGGGGCGATTCCTCGGGCGTGCGCGGCGCGGCGCGGCTGTGGGCGGACGACTGACGATCGCGAAGCGCGCTTGCGCCGCGTCACGATCGCGTCAATCATTTCGCCGAGAACGCTCCCCACAACAGCTCCGGATGCCTGCCATGCGCCATGCCCTCATCGCCCTTGCCGCCATCGTCGCCGTGCCCGCCGTGGCGCAGACCGCGCCCTCGCCGGCGATCACCGCAGCCGTCGCCAACCCCGCCCGGTTCGATGCCGAGCGGCTGCGCGACAAGTACCGGCATCCCGCCGAAACCCTGTCCTTCTTCGAGGTCGCGCCGAACCAGACGGTGGTCGAGCTCTATCCCGGCGGCGGCTGGTACCTGCGCATCCTCGCGCCGCTGCTGAAGGACCAGGGCCATTACATCGCCGCGGTCCCGCCCGAGGGTGTCGCCAAGACCACCGAGTTGCTGAAGTCCAACGAGGCCGCTTTCGGGCAGGCCAAGGTCGTCGCCTTCGACGCCAAGACCGGCGGCGACCTCGCGCCCGCCGGCACGGTCGACCGCGTGCTGACCTTCCGCAACGTCCACAACCTAGCCGAGGACGGCACTGCCGAGAACTTCTTCAAGGCGGCGTACCGCGCGCTCAAGAAGGGCGGGATGCTCGGCATCGAGGACCATCGCCTGCCGGAGAAGGCCGACAGCGCGCGGGAGAAGGACAGCGGCTATCTGAAGGTCTCGACCGTCTACCGGATGGCGCAGGCCGCCGGCTTCGTGCTGGTCGGATCGTCGGAGATCAATGCCAACCCGAAAGACACCGCCGACTGGCCGAAGGGCGTGTGGACCCTGCCGCCGACCCTGACCCTCGGCGAGGTCGACCGCGACAAGTATCTGGCGATCGGCGAGAGCGACCGGATGACTTTGCGCTTCATCAAGCGCTGAGGGGTAACACGAATTCCTCCCCGTTCCAGGGAGGAGTTCCCCCCTTACTTCACCAGCTTGTCGATCTTGTCCTGCAGACCGGAAAGCTGCGCCTTGAGCGCGGCGATTTCGTCCTCGCTGCTCCCTGCGGCCGGCTTCGGCGCGGTCGTGGCGGCCGCGGTGGTCGCAGCGGTGGTCTTCTTGAACGCCTCGGCGGCGGCCTCGAACATGTCCATGTTGCGCTTGGCGAGTTCAGCGAACGGGCCGCCGGCGAAGGCCCCTTCCATCGCCGAGCGGAACTGCATCTGATTGCGGCGGAACGCTTCCATCGAGGCTTCGAGATACTGCGGGACCATCGACTGCATCGAATCGCCATAGAGCGAGATCAGCTGGCGCAGGAAGCTGACCGGGAGCATGGTCTGCCCGCGATTCTCCTCCTCCATGATGATCTGGGTCAGGACGCTGTGGGTGATGTCCTCTTCGGTCTTGGCGTCGATCACCTTGAAGTCGCGCCCGTCGCGCGTCATCTGAGCGAGATGGTCAAGGGTGATGTAGCTCGAGCTCTCGGTGTTGTAGAGCCGCCGGTTGGCGTACTTCTTGATGATGACCGTTCCGGTCTCGTTCGACGCCTTACCCATCGCCCCAGCCTCTCTTGATATCAATGGAACCCGTAGCACCCTTCCTTGCCGCACCGCAACACAGGCCGCGCCCGCTGCCGCTGTTTATGGAGATGCTGCGCCAGGAGACCGCAGCAAATCCCGCGCGCATGGCCCAGGCCCTGGCGGGCGTGCGCGCCTATCAGGAAGCGCCGCGCGCGGACCGGCTGGCCCCGGCGCCGGCGGTGAAGACGATCGGCCGAGTCACCCTGCGCGCATTCGGCGGGAGCGGCCCGCCGGCGGTTTTCGTGCCCTCGCTGATCAACTCGCCCGACGTGCTGGATGTGTCGTCGGAGAACTCGGTGCTCCGCTGGCTCGCCGGGCAAGGGGTGCGGCCCTATCTGGTCGACTGGGGCATGCCCTTCGATGTCGAGCGCGACCTGTCGATCGGCGGCCATGTCGAGACGCTGCTGCTGCCGCTGCTCGCCGATTTCGGGCCGGATCTGCGCATCGCCGGCTATTGTCTGGGCGGCACGATGACGCTGGCGCTCGCCATGCTGCGACCGGCGGCGGGCTACGCCCTGCTCGCAGCACCCTGGGTGTTCCGCGGTTTCACCGATGCCTCGCGGATGATGATGACCGAGCTCTGGGGCCATTCGCACCTGATCGCCGATCGGCTCGGCTACCTGCCGATGGAGGTGCTGCAAATCGCCTTCTGGCGGCTCGACCCCGCACGAACGATCGACAAGTTCGAGCGGTTCGCCCACCTCGACCCGGGCTCGACGAAGGCGGCCGAGTTCGTCGCGCTGGAGGATTGGGCGAATGGCGGCGCGCCGCTGACCTATGGCGCGGCGCGCGAGATGATCGAGGACCTGTTCCTGCGCGACCTGGCCGGCCGCGGCACCTGGCAGATCGCCGGCCGCACCGTGGATCCCGCGACGATCGCCGCGCCGATCTTCAACGTCGTCTCCCGGACCGACCGCATCGTACCGGCCGCGAGCGCCGCGCCGGTCGGCACCCGCCTCGACCTCGACCTCGGCCATGTCGGCATGCTGGTCGGCAGCCGGGCGAAGGCGGTGCTGCTGGAGCGGCTTGCGGCGTGGCTCCGGGAGCCGAGCTGAGAATCCTCCCCGGTACGGAGAGGATCTTCAGCCGGCCAACCACCTGTCCACCGCCCGCTCGAACCGCGCGAGGTCCAGCGTCCAGTCCTCGTCCTCGCTGGCGTCGGCGCCGGCCCGCCCCTGCGGCTCGACGACATAGTCCACCGCGGTGCCATTGCCGATCGCGATCAGGGTCTCGTCCGGACCGAGGAAACGCTCGCGGCCGATCACCAGCTTGCGCGCACCCGGCGCCATGAACATCGAGAGGTGGAGCTGGCTGCCGAAACAGCCGACGACGCGCGACGCCCCGGCGACCAGCCGGACCTGCGCGGCGAAGGGCAGTGCTTCGGGCGAGATGACGGCAAAACCGCGCGCGGCGAGGATGTCCTCGACCTCGGCCTCGTTGGTCAGCACCCTCCGGGGCGCGTTGCGGCGCGAGAGGTACACGCGGTCGATCGGCGCCTCGCCGGCGGGCCGCTCGGCCTCTGCCGCCGCCGCGATCCGCCGCCAGCCCTCGCCGACCACCGGCGTGACCGATCCGGTAACGCGGAAGCCCTCGGTCGGGACGAACAGCCGGCGATAGCTGGTCCGCGGCCGCATCGGCATGATCTCGGCCGCCGCCACGCCGAGCAGGCGCAGCGCTTCGAGCTGGTAGCCGAGCAGCGGCTCGCCCTGCGCCATCAGCAGCCGCAGCTTGCGCTCGCGCGCGAAGGGCAGCGCCCAGGCCCGCGCCAGCGTCTCGGTCAGGAAATGGCCGAAGCGGCGATCGGCATAACCAAGATAGAGGCCCGGCACGTCGTCGATCGCCCTGCAATCGACCCGGTCCGACCAGCCGAGCGGTATGCGGACGCCGTTTTCCGGACGCAGGAAGGTCGGCCCGTGCTCGGTCGCGGTGGCGACCGCGTCGGGGCCATAGCCGCGGCGACGGACGAAGGTGGCGGGCAGCAGCCGGTCCTCGCGATCGATGAGGACGATGCCCTGCTGGCTGTTGCCGGGCAGGCAGCGCACGTCACGATACGCCTCGATCCGTGCCGGCAGGAGTTGCAGCGGCTTGCCCCACCAGCGGCCCAGCGAACGATAGCCGCGCGCCCCGTCGCGCATCAGTTCGGGATGCGGCTCGACGATGCGATAGGGCGGGGTGACGATCGTCGCCGGCGCGAGATCGGCGACGACCTCCCCCGCCGCGATCATCGGCGCAACCCGGCGGTAATGCCCGAGAAAGCCTGCGAGACGGGCGGCACCGTCGCCCTCTGCGCCGAATACCGGCCGATCGGCATCGCCGGCACCGACGAACAGGGCGGCGCGGCCGTCGCTGCCGAGCACCTCGACCGCTGCATCGATCCGGGCGGTCAGCGCCGTGATCGTCCGCGCAGGGCCGACCAGAATCGTCACCGACCCGGCATGGCCGAGCCTGCGCAGCGCCCGCTCGACGCGCAACGCATCGGGCATGGCGGTCACGCCGATCACCGCGACGTCGTAGAACCCCGCGGTATGCGGGCCGGGCGGGGTCAGCAGCGCAATCCGGTCGGGCCGGGTCGCGAAGGCGGCGGCGTCGCCGCCGACGACGCGCAGGCGGCGCGCCGCGCTCGCCTGGGTCTCCGGGCAGCCGACGTGCACGGTCAGGGCCGATCCGCTACCGAACGTCTCGGGCCGGGCGAGGTCGGCGACGAGCATCACCGCCGGATCGAGCGTGACCACCGCCCCGCGGACGAAGCCGACAAGATCGGGCACGCGGATCGCATGGTCGATCACCCCGGCACCCGGGCGCCCCCGCAACCAGCGGGTGAGGCCGGCGATCATCGGCATGGTCGCGGACGGGCGACGCCGGCCGGGCTACTGGATCGGGCCGTCGGCGCGGCCCTGCACGAACTGATCCACATACGGATTGCCCGAATCGTAGAGCCGGTCGCGCGGCCCATGCCAGATGATCCGACCCTGATAGAGCATCGCCACGCGGTGCGCGATCTTGCGGGCCGAGGCCATGTCGTGGGTGATGGTGAGCGCGGTGACGCCCAGATCCTTGACCAGGCTGGTGATCAGGTCGTTGATGACGTCGGCCTTGATCGGGTCGAGGCCGGTGGTCGGCTCGTCGAAGAAGATGATCTCCGGCCGCGGCGCGATCGCACGGGCCAGCGCCACGCGCTTCTGCATGCCGCCAGACAGCTCGCTGGGGCGCAGGTTGACGATCTTGCGGTCGAGGCCGACGCGCTCGAGATTCTCCTCGGCCACCTTGCGCATCCGCGCCGCGTCGGTCGATCGGCCGCGGGTGATGCCGAAGGTGACATTGCGCCAGATCGGCAGCGAATCGAACAGCGCGCCGCCCTGGAACAGCATGCCGAACTTGGCGCGCACGGCCTCCATCTCGCGCGGGCGCAGGCCCACGATCTCGCGTCCGTCGATCAGGATCGAGCCGGCATCGGGCTGGAGCAGGCCCAGGATGCATTTGAGCATCACAGACTTGCCCGTGCCCGACCCGCCGATGATCACCACCGATTCGCCCGGCTCGATCGACAGGTTGACGCCGCACAGCACGGCGTTGCTGCCAAAGGTCTTGGCAACGTCGCAGAGCTTGATCTTGGGCTCGCCCATCAGCCGAACGCCAGGATCGTGATGAGGAGGTTGGAGAACAGGATCAGCACGAAGGCCGAGACCACCGCATCGGTGGTTGCCCGCCCGACGCCGGCGGCACCGCCCCGCGCGTCATAGCCGTGATAGCAGCCCATCAACGCGATGAAGAAACCGAATACGCCGGCCTTCACCACCGACATCATCACATCGCTGAATTCGAGGATCGAGCGCGTGGTCGCGAGATAGCCGGCGGCGTTGAAGCCGAGCTTGTGGACCGACAGCAGATAGCCGCCGAGGATGCCGATCGCATTCGCCAGCAGCACCATCAGCGGCAGGGTCAGCACGGCGGCGAAGAGCCGCGGGGCGACCAGGTAGCGGTAGGCATCGGTGCGCAGGGTCGCGAGCGCGTCGAGCTGCTCGGTCACCCGCATCGTGCCGAGCTCGGCCGCCATTGCCGATGATACGCGGCCCGCCACCATCAGGCCGACGAGCACGGGCGCCAGTTCGCGCACCATGCCGATGACGACGATCGCAGGGACCGTCGACTGCGCGTTGAAGCGCGATCCGCCGGTGTAGATCTGCTGGGCAAGCGCAGCGCCGGTGAAGATCGCGGTCAGGCCGACGACGGGGAGCGAGAACCAGCCGATATGGGCGCACTGCTCGAAGAAGCGGCCGGGGTAGAAAGGCGGGGTGAAGGCAGCGGCCACGGTGCGCGCCGCGAACTTCGCCACCCGCCCGACCCGCGCGAGGCCGGCGATGATCCCGGCCCCGATCGCGACGAGGACGGTGAGTACGGATCGGCCGAGAGCGTCAATCATGTCCAGGACCGCTGATAGCGGTGGCCGAGCGCAGTCAGCAACTCATATTGCGACAGGCCGGATTGCGCGGACGCCCGCGGCAGATCGAGATCGAGCGCCAGCCAGTCCCCCTCCCCCACCGTGGCATCGCCCAACCCCACCGCGATCAGGTCCATCGACACCCGGCCGAGCACCGGCAGCGCGCGATCGCCGGCGAAGACCCGGCCGCGGCCGGAGAAGGCGCGGAGATAGCCATCGGCATAGCCGACGTTGAGGATGCCGATCGCGGTGTCCTCGGCGAGAACATGGGTAGCGCCATAGCCGACGCTCTCGCCCGCGCGGCCGACGCGGCGCTGCACGACCTGCGCCTCGGGGCGGACGACGGGGCGGATATGCCCGGCGGCGGCCGGGTGCGGGATACCGCCGTAGAGCGCAAGGCCTGGCCGGGTGAGGCCGAGCGCGCAGTCGGAGCCAAGGCAGATGCCGGCGGAATTGGCGAGGCTCAACCGCCGCGCCGGGATCGCGGCGGCGACAGCGAGGAAGCTGTCGCGCTGGCGGCCGTTCAGCGCGCTGTCCGGCTCGTCGGCGCAGGCGAAGTGGCTCATCAGCGTGTCGATGGCGAGGCCGTCGAGCAGGCCGGAGGTCGCCTCGGCCGGGGTCAGGCCGAGCCGGTTCATGCCGGTGTCGACCATCACGTCGCACGCCCCGCCCCCCGCCGCCTTCCAGCGCGCGACCTGTTCGGCCGAGTTCAGCACCGGCCGCGCCGGATGATCGAGGGCGAAGGCGACATCCTCCGCGCGCAGCCCATGCAGCACGGACAGAGCGAGATCCGCCGGCCAGTCGCCGAGCGCCGCCGCCTCGGCCCAGCTCGACACGAAGAAGTCGCGGCAGCCGGCCGCCGCCAGCCGCGCGACGACCGCGGGCGCGCCAAGGCCGTAGCCGTCGGCCTTGACTGCGGCCCCGCAGGCCGCGCCGACACTTGCGGCATCGAGCCAACGCCAGTTCGCGACCAGCGCGGCGCTATCGAGGATCAGGCGGAGTGGCGGGTCGGCGGGAGTCACCCGCGGCGCGATAGGGCAACGGCCGTCAACTTGGAACCATCCCCGGCGAGCCTCAGGCGTTTCAGTCGAGTTCCTTGCCCGCCGTCTCGGGCAGCCAGATGACCGTCACCACCAGCGCCATCGCCACCACCGCGATCGTGTACCAGAGGCCCGCGAAGGGATCGCCGGTGCGCGCGACGATGTACTGGCTGATGAACGGCAGGAAGCCGCCGAAATAGCCGGTGCCGATATGGTAGGGGATCGACAGCGACGTGTAGCGGATCCGCGCCGGGAACAGTTCCACCAGCAGCGCCGCGACGGGACCGTAGGTCATGCCCGAGAGGAAGCCGATCGCGGCGATCACCATGACGATCTGGATGCCGTGCGAGAACGGCGGGGTGATCTTCTCCAGCGGGTAGCCCGCGTCCAGCAGCGCGGCCTCCAGCGTCTCGGCGCTGCTCGCGTCGACCGCGGTGCGGCCGATCGTAACCTTGACCGGCGCCCCCGCCGGCCCCTGAACCTTGGTATAGGCGACGCCCTTCTTCGACAGTACGTCGAGGACCTGGCCGCAGGCGGTCTCCTGCGTCTTCTGGGCGAAGGGGTTGTAGCTGCAGTCGCTGCCGGTCACCACCACCGGCGCGCCGCCGCTGGCCGCGGCAAGCGCGGGGTTGGCGGCCACCGCCATCCAGTGAAACAGCGGGAACAGCAGGACGAGGGTCAGGGCATAGCCGATGACGATCGGCTTCTTGCGACCGATCTTGTCGGACACCCAGCCGAACAGCACGAACCAGAACAGGCTGACCACGGCGCCGGCACCGATCATGATCCGCGCGGCGTTGTCCTCGATGTGGAGCGCGTTCTGCAGGAAGTACATCGCCTGGAACTGCGCGGTGTACCAGATCACGGTAAGGCCGGCGGCGATGCCGAACAGGGCGACGATCACCCGCTTGACGTTGGCGGCGCTTGAAAAAGTCTCGCGCAGCGGGGCGTGGGCGACGTTGCCCGACGCCTTCATCGCCTGGAACACCGGGCTCTCATGGAGCTTCAGCCGCACCCAGAGCGAGACGGCGAGGAGCAGCAGCGAGAACAGGAACGGCAGGCGCCAGCCCCAGTCCTCCCAGGCCGCGTTGCCGACCGCCGCCTGGCAGCCGATCACCACGGTGACGCTCAGCAGGAAGCCGCCGATGACGCCGGCCTGGATGAAGCTGGTGTAGAAGCCGCGCTTGGCCGGCGGCGCATGTTCGGCGACGTAGATCGCCGCTCCGCCATATTCGCCGCCGAGCGCGAGGCCCTGGAAGACGCGCAGCACCACCAGCAGCAGCGGCGCCGCAAAGCCGATCGTCGCGAAGCTGGGCATCGCGCCGACGGCTGCGGTGGCCAGGCCCATCACCACGATGGTGGCGAGGAAGGTGTATTTGCGGCCCAGCCTGTCGCCGAAATGGCCGAACAGTGCCGCGCCGATCGGCCGCATGCCGAAGCCGATGCCGAAGGTGACCAGCACCAGCAGGAATTGCGCGGTCTCGTTCTCGGCGGGGAAGAACTGCGCGCCGATGATCTTGGCGAGGGTGCCGTAGATGAAGAAATCGTACCATTCGAACACGGTGCCGAGCGTCGACGCCGTGATCACCAGCCGATTGCGCGCCGCCTCGGCCTTCGCGTCCGCTCCCGTTGCCATGCCCGTTCCCCGTTTCTTCGGCCGTTCCATGCGGGATCGGCGGGCGTTTCACAAGGAGGGCGGGCACCCCTTCTCCCAGCCCCCGACGCAGGAGGAGATGTCATCTGAAAATCGGCCAGGCTCCCGGAATGCCGGGATCGAACGCCTTCGGATCGACCCCGAGTGCCTTCAGCGCCGTGGCGGCGACCTGCGACTGACTGAGACACGCCCCGCCCGGCTTCGCACCGACATGCGGCCCAAGCGCCGCGAACCAGATCTCGTTCGATCCCGCGAACCCGGTCTGCTTGAGCGCGTCGGGTGCCTGCGGGGCGTTTGCGGCGACGGCGGCGGGGCTGGCATGGCTCTTCCAGCTGTCGTCGGGCTGGTTGCCGCGGCCGTGATCGGTGGTGACGATCAGGGTGGTGCGGCCGCGCCAGGCAGGGTCGGCCTGTGCGGCTTCCCAGAGCTGGCGGATCGCGTCGTCGGTGCGGTTGGCGGCGTAGAGATACTGGTCGTAGTCGCCGGCATGGGCGAGCTCGTCGGTATCGCCGAACGAGACGAACAGGACGCGCGGCTTCACCGCGTGGATTGCGTCGAGCGCCTGGCGCACCACCAGCACGTCGGTCGAGGCCTTGCCGGCGAGTGCGGCGTTGACCGGCACGCCGCTGCGCTTGTCGTTGATGATGTAGGGGAAGGCGTCCCACATCGCGACCGCCGCCACCTTGCCGGCGAAGCCCGGGCGGTGGTTCAGCCATTCGAGGACGGTGGTGTTCCTGTTGTAGTTCTTGTCGTTGCTGGTGATCGTCGGGTCGGGCCGGCCGGTCAGCATCTCGTTATAGCCGGGATAGGAGAACCACATGCCGTTGCTGACGCGGACACACTGGCCCTTGTCCTGCTCGCCATAGAGCACGCCCTGCTTCGCCATCACGTCGTGAACGAAGGGCATCAGCGCGGCGGCGCGGTCGGGCACGTCGAGCCATGTCTCCTTGACCAGCGGCTTGAGCTCGGCATGAGTAAAGGCCGGATTGTCCACGAGCACCGGATCGGGCCCGCGGAACACCTCCTGCCAGCGCATCCCGTCGAGAGTGACGAGGATCAGCCGGCTCCCGGCGTCCTCTGCCGCCATGGCGGGGCTCGCCGCAGCGAGGCCGGTCGCCAGCAGGCCGATGAAAGCATGTCGCATCGCGTTCCTCCGAGATCAGATGAGTGCCAGCCGGCACTATTTGCCGCGGGCGACGCAAGCGCCGCCCTCCGGGCCAACCGCACCGGTGCAGCGGCGCGTCGCCAGCATCGGCTCGGTCAACTCGTGCAGGAAATGCCGACCGTCCGGCCCGCGGTCGAGATCGAATCCGTCATAGAGCTTGCCGGTGGCAGTGTAGGTGCGGAAGCGCAGCCGTCCAGCTTCGACGTCGACGATCTGGTAGAGTTCGGTCGCCTCGGCGATCTTGTCCGGCTGGGTCCCCGCGCGGTCGTTGAGCGCGTACATCTTCGATCCCGTCACCGAGACGAGATAGACCGGACCCTGCGCCTCGCCCCTGGCGCGCCGCTCCAGCCCGGTGGCGCGGCCCTCGGGGGAGGTCAGCCGGCTGTAGCAATGGTCGTGCCCCTGGAGGACGAGGTCGACCTTGCGCCGGTCGAAGATCGGCTTCCACGCCCCCTTCAACTCGGCGGTATCGTTCGGTCGGGCGCAGGTGAAGAGCGGCTGATGGAACAGCACGACGTTCCACTGCGCCCTGCTCTCGGCGAGCGTCGCGTCGAGCCACTTGGTCTGGGCGTCGAGCGCGCCGAGGTCGAGGGCGGCGGTGCCGTCGAGGATGATGAAGCGCACTCCTTGATAATCGACGAAATAGGTGGTTGCCTTGACCGGATCGACGCCGTTGCCGGGCAGCGCGAACTGCAGCGGCCAGTACGGGCCGAGCTTGCGGCTCTCGCTGCCATCGGGCTTGGCAACGTCGACATATTCGTGGTTGCCGGTCGCCGGCAGTTGCGGGATGATCGCGTAATTGTAGCTGCCGGCCTGGGTCCATTCGCCCCATTCGTCGTCATGGTCGAGATCGTCGCGCTGCGCGGCGAGGTCGCCGGCATGGACGACGAGCTGGATGCCGCCATTGGCGTGGAACGCCTGCCGGATCACCCGCGAGGCATAGGTCAGGATGCCGTTCTGGGTATCGCCGAGATAGAGGAAGCGGAACGGCCGTGGCGTCGCGGCGGCGGTGCGGAACTGGTACCATTCGCTCCAGCCGGCGTTGCCCTTCAGACGATAGCCGTAGACGGTGTCAGGGGTCAGGCCGGCGAAGCGGACCTGGTGGTAGATCGCCGGGCCGTTGGCGCTGTCGATCGCGCTGCTGGTGCCGGTAACGGTAGGCGCCTCACGATCAAGGGTCGGGCCGTCGACCGCCACCGCGATCTGCGCCTCGGCGGTGGGCTGCGCGGTATCGGTGCGGAACGCCACCGCCATCTCATGGGCGGGGTCGGCGCCGGCGGTCAGCACGATGCGGTCGGGCAGGTTGCGCGCGCGATAGGGCTCGCCGGCCGAACGCGGGATCGCCGGCGGCGTCGCCGGCTCCTGCGCGGGGGCGGACGCCGACAGGCCGAGGGCAAACAGGAACGCGCGATACATCGCCATTAGCGCAGACATCCTTGGGGAAAGCGCGCCTCCGATCGGACGACGATGTTGCGGCTTCGTGACATGGCCGGCGTATCGCCTGTAAAATGTCCCGGATCTGGGGACCCGCCATGACCGAACGCGCCGCCGACGGCGATCTCGCCCGCTTCTCCCGCCCCCGCTTCCTGCCCGGGGCCGAGCTGGTGTCGGTGGCCTATCGCGACCGCGCCTTCCCGGTCCACATCCACCCCGAATATGTCGTCGGCACCGTTACCGCCGGCGCCGAGATGCTGGAGGCGGGCGGTCGGCGCCATATCGTGGCGGCGGGCGACGTGCTGCGCCTCCACCCCGGCGAGCCTCATGCCAATTGCAGCCTCGGCGAAGACATCCTGCGCTACCAGGTGTTCTACCTGCCCGAAGCGGTGATCCGCCCCTTTCTCGACCCCGATCGCGCCCCCGACCTGTCGTTTGAGACCGCCGCCGTCGGCGATGCCGCCCTCGCCCGGGTTCTCGTCGAAACCCATGCCGCGCTGGCCGACGAGGCGACCGGCCCACTCGAGCAGGAGAGCGCAATGATGACGCTGGTCCGGGCGCTGACCCCGGCCGCTCCCGGCGCCATCCGCGAAGTGCTGGCCAGCGGCGCCGCGATCGACCGGGTGCGCGACTATATCGACGACCGCTATGCCGAGCCCTTCGGCCTTTCGACCTTGAGCAACGTTGCCGGGTTGAGCGCCTTCCATCTCGTCCGCAGCTTCAAGAAGGCGGTCGGATTGAGCCCGCTCGCCTATCGCAACCAGCGCCGCATCATCGCGGCGCGTCACCTGCTGCGCGCCGGCCATCGCATCGCCGATGTCGCGCAAGACGTCGGCTTCGCCGATCAGAGCCATCTGACCCGGCAATTCCAGAAGATCGTCGGTATTTCGCCGGCCCGTTACATACAGCAATAGCGTTCAAGGCGGCCATGCGCCGACCCGGTAGATCCCCGCCCCGACAGATCGAGCGGAGGACAAGATGAAGCACGGCTCAGCATTCGGCCAAATCCCCGTCGGCGCGCTGGTCGCAGCGCTGATCGCCGGCGCGGCGTCCGGCGCGACCCCGGCCGAGCGGCCGGCGGTCGACTACCGCGCCGATGCCGGCGAGATCGCGGGGTTGATCGCGGCGAACTATGCCTATCTCGACCATCTGCCGGGCGGGGCGGTGCCCAGTTCGGCGAAGCTCGATGCCGAGCGCGATGCCGTCCACGACGATGATACACTGCTCCGGTATGCCGAAGACATGATGACCGCGCTCGCCGATCATCACGCCATGACCGGCAGCTCGTTCCGCGACGACTGGGCGATCGTGCCGACCTATGCCGACCTCTGGATCGTGCGGCGCGGCGGCGCCTATGTCGTCGACGCGGTGAAGCCGGATACCCCCGCCGCCCGCGCCGGGATCGTCGCCGGCGACCGGCTGGTCGCGGTCGACGGCGTCGCGACGGAACAGGCGGTCGCCACCTTCTGGGACCGGCTCGGCCTGGCCCCCGAGGGCGAGCGCGGGCCGTTCGCAGCGCGCATTCTGGCCGCCGGCCGCCGCGACCGCGACCGCCGCCTGACCATCGCCGGCGCGACCGGCGAGCGGTCGCTGACGCTCGCCAGCCTCTACAGGGAACGGCAGGAACGGCCGCCGGTGACCGTCGTCCCCGGCAAGGCCGGCGCGGTGACGATCCGCTTCAACAATGCGCTGGGTGACAGTGCGACGATCGCCGCTTTCGACCAGGCGATGGCCGCGCTGCCCGATCGGGCGCCCGTCACCATCGACATCAGCGACGTGCCGAGCGGCGGCACCACCAGCGTGGCGCGCGCGATCATGGGCTGGTTCGTCACCCGGCCGATGCCCTACCAGGTCCACGACCTCCCCGCCGAAGCACGCGAAACCGGCATCCCC
>Ga0068862_100003280_pt1 | contig 14010 bp, 12 predicted proteins | sample KBSSwiS52_FD_66598 | JGI IMG/M metagenome (GOLD analysis project Ga0068862, IMG submission 66598) | Switchgrass rhizosphere microbial communities from Kellogg Biological Station, Michigan, USA - KBS Switchgrass S5-2 | ecosystem: Host-associated > Plants > Roots > Rhizosphere > Soil ... | reverse complement strand
CGGATCGCGGCGAGCTCGGTCAGCGTGGTGCGCGCATCGCGGCCCTTGAGCAGCGGCCGGCCGTCGCGGCGGCCGACCCGGTCGCAGAGCACGTCGATATCGGCGTCGAGCCAGATCGCGGTCGCCTTGTCGAGGACGAGCTGGCGGGTCGCCTCGTTCATGAAGGCACCGCCGCCGGTCGCCAGCACCTTCGGCCGCCCATCGATCAGCCGGGCGATGACCCGCCGCTCCCCGTCCCGGAAATGCGCCTCGCCGAAGCGTTCGAAGATTTCGGGGATACTGAGGCCGGCGGCGTTCTCGATCTCCTGATCGGCATCGACGAAAGGCAGGTGCAGTCGCGCGGCGAGGCGGCGACCGATCGTCGACTTGCCGACGCCCATCAGCCCGATCAGCACCAGGGTGCGATCGCGCAGGCGCGGCGGGTGCGGAACCGGGGAAGAGCTTTGCGACATCGGCGCGGGGCTATACACAGCCGCCTGTCTTCGGGCAAAAGCCCCCGGCACCCTTTCCGAACGGTTTTGGCCAAGGCTCCCATGTCGCGACCCCTCGTCCTCCTCATTGCCATCGTCGTGCTGATCGTCGCGGCGATCATCGCCCTTTCGATGCGCGACAGCGAAGTCGCCCTCCAGCCGGTCGAGAAGCCGATCGCGAATGAAGCCCTGGCGCAGTAGGCGCCTCCGCGCCGTCGCCGCCACCGCGCTGATCGCCGGCGCGGCGGGCATCGCGATCGCCCAGTCCGCGCCCGAATCGCTGCTGCCGCCGGGCTTCGGTGCGCCGCCGCCCTCCGTTCCGCCGCCGCCTTCTCCGTCGGTGCCGCGGCCGGGTGCGCCAGGCGCGCCGCCGACGGCTGCCCCGGCGCCTGTCGTACCGGGCGCAATCCCCGTGCTCGACATTCCCCCGCCCACCGCCGACGACCTGCTCGACCCGGCCGAGAAGGCGGCGAAGGATGCCGAACGCGAGCTGCCGAAATTCGCGCGGCGGCCGGTCGACCCGGTCGGCCTGCTGTCGCCGGCGCAGGGGGGGCTCGGCCCCGATGCCTTCGGCCGGGCGAGCGGCACCTATCTGGCGACTCTCCTCCATCGCCTCAACGCGCCGATCCCGTCGCGCTGGGCATCGATCACCTTGCGCCGCGCGCTGATCTCACGCGCGGCGGCGCCGGTCGGGATCAAGCCGGTAGACTGGGTGGCCGAGCGCGCCTGGCTGCTGCTCAGGATGGGCGAGGCGGATGCAGCGCGTGGGCTGGTGCAAGCGGTCGATACCGACCGCTACGACCGCTGGATGGTCGCCGTGGCGCGGCAGGCCTCTCTCGCCACCGCCGATCCGGCCGGCCTCTGCCCGATCGCGCAGATGGGGCAGGCGGCGGCGCCTGACGATCCGAGCTGGGGTCTGATCCAGGCAATGTGCGCGGCGCTGTCGGGCGAGGGCGGGACCGCCACGGCGATGATCGAGCGTCAGCGCCGCCGCGGCCGGCTCTCCGACATCGACCTGCGCCTGACCGAGAAGGTCGCCGGCGCCGGGCTCGGCGGGCGGCGGGCCGTCAAGATCGACTGGGCGGGAGTCATCGCGATCGACGCCTGGCGCTTCGGCCTTGCCAATGCGCTGGCGGTCGAGGTCCCGATGGACCTCTATGCCACCGCCGGGCCGCAGGTTCGCGCCTGGGCGGCGCGGGCGCCGATGATGAGCGTGCGCCAGCGCCTGCCCTTTGCCCGCACCGCCGCGGCGATGGGCGTGTTCTCCAGCGCCGCGCTGGTCGACCTCTACGGCAGCGATGCCGACGAGACCGACGCGATGGAGACCGACGGCAGCACCGCGCAGCGGCTGCGCGACGCCTATGTCGCCGGCAGCGTCGCCGACCGGCTGACCGCCTTGCGCAGCCTGTGGGGCAACCCGGCCGGGCCAATGGACCGTTATGCCGGGCTGATCCTGACCGCGCGCGCTGCCGCCCGCATCGCGCCGAGCGCCGACCATGGTGAGGATGTCGCCGATCTGGTCGGCGCGATGCTGTCGGCGGGGCTGGACGCGCAGGCCGCCCGCTGGGGCAAGGTGGTCGACGGCATGGGCGACGATGGCGATGCCGCCTGGGCGCTGCTCGCCGTGGGCGCCCCGGCGCCGACGGTCGACCTCTCGGTCGGGCGGATCGAGAGCTATGCCGGCAATGTCGGCGGCCATCGCACGCAGTTGCTGGTCGCGGCGCTCGCCGGGCTCGGCCGGCTGCCGGTCGCCGACGCGGTGCGGCTGGGCGGGCCGATCGACGCGCGCAGCCGCTGGTCGGACGCGCTGGCCCTCGCCGCGCAGGCCGGGCAGCCGGGGACGGTTGCGGTGCTGAGCGCGACCGGGCTGCAGGCGGCTGATTGGGCGCATGTGCCGGCCAGCCACCTCTACCATATCGTCGTGGCCTTGCGCCGAACCGGGCAGGATGCGGCCGCGCGGATGATCGCCGCCGAAGCGCTGACCCGGTCATGACCGGCGATCCCCGCGCCGTCGGCGGGGATGCGGAGGTGATCGGGCGCTTCCTCGAGATGCTCTCGGCCGAGGCCGGGGCGGCGCGCAACACCCTGCTCGCCTACGGCACCGACCTGCGCGGGGCGTCGACGCTCCTCGACGGGCGGCTGGCCGAGGCAGGGGAGGGCGATGTCCAGCGCCTTGCCGATGCCTGGGCCGATCTTTCGCCAGCAACCGCCGCGCGCAAGGCCTCGGCGTTGCGCCGGTTCTTCGCGTTCCTTGCCGAGGAAGGGCTGCGCGGCGACGATCCTTCCGCCGCATTGCCGCGGCCGGGCGCGTCGCGGCCGCTGCCCAAGACGCTAGATCATGACGAGATCGGCCGTCTGTTCGCCACAGCCGAGGCCGCGGTGCAGAATCCGGGGGGCTACCAGGCACTGCGGCTGCTGGCGTTGCTGGAGCTGCTCTACGGATCGGGGCTGCGCGCGACGGAACTGGTCTCGCTGCCGCGGCGCGCCTTTCGTGGTGGCCAGCCCTTCCTGATCCTGCGCGGCAAGGGCGGGCGCGAGCGGCTGGTGCCGCTGTCCGAGCGCGCGCGCGCCGCTGTGGCCGAATGGAGCAAGCTGGTGCCCGAGGAGCAGCCCTGGCTGTTCCCCTCGGGCAAGAGTCATCTCAGCCGGGTGAGGCTCTACCAGCTGATCCGTGCGCTGGGCGCGGCGGCGGGGATCGCGCCCGACCGGATCAGCCCCCACGTGCTTCGCCACGCCTTCGCCACCCATCTGCTGGAGGGCGGCGCGGATCTGCGCGCCTTGCAGTCGATGCTGGGCCACGCCGACATCGCCACCACCCAGATCTACACCCATGTCGACGGCAGCCGGCTGGTCGAGCTGGTCAATCGCCACCATCCGCTCGTTGACGCGGGGAGGCGTCGTCCCTAACCCCCGCTCCCCATGATCACCTATCTCGACTTCGAGAAGCCGATCGCCGAGCTCGAGGCGCGGATCGCCGAGCTGCGCGAGACCGCCGACGCCGGCAGCGTCGACATTGCCAGCGAGATCGGCAAGCTGGAGGCGAAATCGCGCAAGTTCCTGCGCGATGCCTATGGCAAGCTGACCCCCTGGCAGAAGACGCAGGTCGCGCGGCACCCCGGCCGGCCGCACCTCAAGGACTATATCGCCGGCTTCGTTGACGATTTCCTGCCGCTGGCGGGCGACCGGGCCTTTGCCGACGACAAGGCGATCATCGGCGGGCTCGGCACCATCCGCGGCCGCAGGGTCATGGCCATCGGCCATGAGAAGGGCGACGACACCGCCAGCCGCCTGCGCCACAATTTCGGTATGGCCAAGCCCGAGGGCTATCGCAAGGCGATCCGCCTGCTGAAGCTGGCCGACCGATTCGGGCTGCCGGTCGTCACCCTTGTCGACACGTCGGGTGCCTTTCCCGGTGTTCAGGCGGAGGAGCGCGGTCAGGCCGAGGCGATCGCGCGCTCGACAGAGGCGTGCCTGGAACTCGGCGTGCCGCTGGTGACGGTGATCGTCGGCGAGGGGGGATCGGGCGGTGCGGTGGCGCTGGCCGCGGCGAACCGGGTGCTGATGTTCGAACATGCGGTCTATTCGGTGATCTCGCCGGAGGGCTGCGCCTCGATCCTCTGGCGCACCGCCGAGAAGGCCGCCGACGCCGCCGAGGCGATGAAGGTGACCGCACAGGACCTCGAGAAGCTGGGCGTGATCGACCGGATCGTGCCCGAACCGCTGGGCGGCGCGCATCGTGCGCCGGCCGAAGCGGTCGGCGCGCTGGCCGCGGCGATCTCGGAAGAGCTGGGCGGGCTGGCAGGCCATAGTGCAGCGACCTTGCGGGCAGAGCGGCGCGCGAAGTTCCTGGCGATCGGCTAGGTCTGCGAAATCCCCTCTCGGGACGAGAGAGGGGGTCGTGAGCGGAGCATCCAGGTCGGGGTGCGATCGATCGGGTCGTTCCATGCGACCGGCGCCGGGGTCAGGTCCTCGCGCGACGGGATGACCCCGTGCCGCAGCAGGTCCGCCGCCTCCGCCTCGGTCGCGGTGCGGTTGCCGCCCAGACCGGCCAGCCGGCGCAGCGTCCACAGGCCGTGCCCGGCGAGCCACGCCGCGCTCGCCAGCGCCGCCTTGGTCCGCCCCTGGGTCAGCGCCAGGAAACGGCGGCGGGCGGCGTACCAATAGGCGGGCAGGCGCGGCCGCAGCTTGGGACCCTTGGTGTAGCGGACCTGCGTCGAGGCGCCGGCGACGTGGACGACGCGGCTGCGCGGTTCGTGGCGGATCGTCCAGCCGGCGGCGCGGATCCGCCACATCAGCTCGACCTCCTCGAAATAGAGGAAGAAGCCGTCGTCGAAGAGGCCGCTCTGCCGGAGTGCGGCGGCGCGCAGCATCACGCTGGCGCCGGTCGCCCAGTCGACCTCGACCTGGTCGTTGGCGAGCACCGGCTTGATGCCGAGCAGCCGGCCGAGTGCCGGCGTGCCGCTGCCGCGCAGAAGCTCGCGACCAGGCGTCCAGAAGCGGAAGGCCGAGCCCGAGGGCGTGCCGTCGGGATCGAGCAGCAGGCTGCCGACCGCGCCGCATTCGGGATGGGTGTCGAGTACGTCGGCGAGCAGGCGGACCGCGCCGGGCTCGATCTCGGCATCGGGGTTAAGGAGGTGGATGTAGTCGGGCGGGTTTGCGCCCTGCATCAGGCGCAGGATCGCCTGGTTGTTGGCCCAGCCGAAGCCGCCGTTGATCGGCAGCGGCAGCGGCGTTGCCCATCCGGCCAGCGCAGGATCGGCAAGGCCGGCGGCGATCGCCTCGGCCGAGCCGTCGCCCGATCCGCCATCGACGACGATCGCGCGCAGGCCGGGCAGGGCGGGGCGCTCGCCGGCCAGCGCGCGGACCGAGCGCAGGGCGAGTTCGGCGGTGCGGTAGTTGACGATCACCACCGCGACGTTTGGCCGGGTCACGCCGGGTTCGGACATCGCGCAGCACCGCCTTCGTCTGGTCAGGAATGCCGTCATATGCGCGGGAATTGAACGGAAGCTCAACCGGGCTTGATCGGCGCCGGGCGCTCCCCGATACCGATCCGATGACCGATCGCTCGCCCGGGCTGTTCACGCTGATTGCCGAGGACTGGCGCGCCCATGGCCGCGACTGGACGCGGCCGGGCTTCCGCGCCGTCGCCGTCCACCGCTTCGGCACCTGGCGGATGGGGGTGCGGCCGAAGCTGCTGCGCGCGCCCCTCAGCTTGGTCTACCGGATGCTCTTCCGCCGGTGCCGCAACGTCTATGGGATCGAACTGCCCTATTCGGTGAAGCTCGGCCGGCGGGTGGTATTCGAGCACCAGGGCGGCATCGTCGTCCACGGCGCCAGCGAGATCGGTGACGAGTGCATCATCCGCCAGGGCTGCACGCTGGGCCTCAAGCGGCTGGATGCGCTGGGCGATGCGCCGATCCTCGAGCGCGGGGTGCAGCTCGGCGCCGGGTCGGTGGTGCTCGGCAGCATCCGGCTCGGCGAAGGCGCGGTGGTCGGCGCCAATGCGGTGGTGACCGTCGACGTGCCGGCGGGCGCGCTGGCGCTCGGCATTCCCGCGAAGGTGCGGATGCCCTGATGCGGTCTAAGGTCGAGCCAATCTCCCCAGCCCTCGCCCAAAAAGCGAGACGGGGAAGGCGTCCGTCAAGCTGCGCCCTTGTACTCGATCAGGGTCGACGCCCGCGCCGCGCGGCGATTGCGGTGGTAGCGCAGGATGCCGGTCAATTGCGGGAACTTGCCGAGGGTCAGGAAGAAGGCGCGCTTCCAGGCGAAGGGGTCGCCGGGGCCGGCCTTCAGCGCCAGCCGCGCCACCTGCGCCGGGTAGAGCAGCAGCAGGAGCGCCGCCGCGATCAGCATCGCCGGGGCGGCCAGCGCGGTCAGCAGCGACAGCAGGATCAGCGCCGGAAACACGCCCGCCCACAGCACGATGCTCTTCACCTGCGCGCGCCAGCGCGGGTCGGCTTTCTCGCCATGGCGGTGGAGCAGCTCGGCAAAGGCGTGGCCGCTGCGCTTCGAGCGCTGCCACCACTGGCCGAAGCGGGTCATCGCCGCGTCGTGGCGGGTCATCTCCGCATCGATGCGGCGGATCCGCCAGTGGCGCAGGCGCAGGCGCAGGCACATGTCCGGCTCCTCGCCGGCGATGATCGCCGGGTTGTAGCCGCCGACCGCCTTGAGGGCTGCGACGCGGAACAGTGCGTCGCCGCCGCAGGACCGCGCCTCGCCGACCGGCACGTTCCACTCGTCGTCGCACAGCCGGTTGTAGACGCTGGCATCGGGGAAGCGCTCGCGGCGGCGGCCGAATACGGCGGCCAGGTCGGGCTCGATCGCCAGCGCCTCATGGGCGACGCGCAGCCAGTCGCCGTCGACCTCGCAATCGCCATCGACCATCTGCACCGTCTCGATCTCCGGGGCGGCAGCGAGGAGGGCCTCCAGCCCGGCATTGCGCGCGCGCGCCGCGGTGAAGTTCGGCGGCACCGCCAGCCTGACCACCGTCGCGCCGACCCCTTCGGCGAAGGCCACGCTGTCGTCGGTCGATCCCGAATCGACGTAGACGACGGCGGCATCCGGCGGCAGCGAGCGCAGGCAGGCCTTCAGCCGCTCGCCCTCGTTCCGCCCGATCGCGACGATGCCGGTGCGGGCGGGAGGGAAATTGTTCATGAAGCGAGTCTAGGCGAGGAGCGGCGGGCGCTGCCAGCCCGAATTGGATCGAGCCGCGGGGAAGACGACGCATGACGCTTGCGCCCAGACCTTCGCGGCCGACCATCGCCTATGTGGGCTCGCCGCTGCCGGCGCGCTCGCAGACCTTCGTCTACCGCGAGATGCTGGGGCTGCGCGGGCGCGGCTGGACGGTGGTGCCGGTCAGCGTCTCCACGCCGGTTCGGGGCGATCCCGTCCTCGATGCGCTCGCCGACGAAGCGGTGCAGGTCTATAGCGCTGCGACCGCGCTCGCCCTCCCGCTGACACTGCTGCGCACCCCGGTGCAGATCCTCCGGGCGCTGCGAGACGCCGTCACCGCCGACCTCGACGGTGTGACCGCGCGACTGAAGTTCCTGTTCCAGGCCGGCATGGGCCTGGCGACCGCGACCCGGCTGCGCAAGCGCGGCATCGTCCATGTCCATGCTCATCTCGCCAATGTGCCGGCGACGGTCGCGCTCTATCTCGCCCGCGGGCTGGGAGCCGGCTTCAGCTTCACCGGCCATGCCGCCGACCTGTTCATCTTCCGCGGCGCGCTCGCCCACAAACTCCGCGAGGCCGATTTCGCGGTGTCGATCAGCAAGTGGCACCAGGGCTTCTACCGCGGGATCGTGCCGGCCAACGACAATGACCGCCCGGTCATCCGCTGCTCGGTCCACGTGCCCGAAACGGTGCCGCCCGAGGGGCGCGAGATCGTCTCGGTCGGGCGGCTGGTCGCCAAGAAGGGCTTCGACCTGCTGATTCGCGCGTTCGCGAAGCTGGACCGGCCGGGGCTGCGGCTGCGCATCGCCGGCGACGGGCCGGAGAGCGCGGCGCTGCATGCGCTGGCGAAGGAGGAGGGGATCGCCGACCGGGTCGACTTCCTCGGATCGCGCCCGCATAGCGAGTGCCTGACCCTGATCGCCGGCGGCGCAATCTTCGCGCTGCCCTGCCGCACCTCGACGAGCGGCGACCGCGACGGCATCCCCGTGGTGCTGATGGAGGCGATGGCCGCGGGCAAGCCGGTCGTCGCCGGTCGCCTCGAATCGATCGCCGAGCTGGTCGAGGACGGGGTCGGCGGGCTGCTCGTGCCACCCGACGATGTCGATGCGCTTGCCGCCGCGCTGGCCAGGCTGGTCGACGATCCCGAAGGCGGACGCCGCATGGGCCTTGCCGGCCGCGCCCGTGTGCAGGAGGAGTTCTCCGATTCGATCAACTGGGATCGGCTGGAGGCGGCGCTGACCCGGACCTTGGACGAGAGGGCATCATGATGCGTTCGGACATCATCAGGAAGCAGACCTACTGCATCGTCAGCCCGGTCCGGAACGAGGCGCGCTACATGCGCCGCACGCTCGATTCGGTGGTCAATCAGACCGTGCCGCCCGACCTGTGGGTGATCGTCGACGACGGATCGACCGACGAGACCCCGGCGATCCTTGCCGATTACGCCGCGCGCTACCCCTATATCCGCATCATTCCGCGCAAGGACCGCGGCAAGCGGCGGGTCGGCGGTGGGGTGGTCGAGGCGTTCAACGAGGGCTGGGCGGTGGCCGAGCCGTACAAGTACGACTTCCTGACCAAGCTCGACATGGATCTCGACCTGCCGCTCGGCTATTTCGAGCGGCTGCTGGAGCTGATGGCCGCCGATCCGCGGCTCGGCACCGTGTCGGGCAAGGCTTACTTCCCCGCCCCGTCGAACACCGCGGAGAGCTTCGACGGCGAGCTGATCAGCGAGAATATCGGCGACGATGTCTCGCTCGGCATGACCAAGTTCTGGCGCCGCGAATGCTTCGAGGAGATCGGCGGGCTGGTGCCGCAGGTGCTGTGGGACGGTATCGACTGCTACCGGGCGCGGATGCTCGGCTGGAAGGCGTATTCGACCGACGAGCCGGCCTTGCGCTTCCTCCACCTCCGCCCGATGGGATCGAGCGACAAGGGCATCCTGACCGGCCGCCAGCGCTGGGGCGCGGGCCACTGGATCATGGGCTCCTCGCCATTGTTCGTGCTGGCGACCGCGATCAACCGGGCGCGCTACGCGCCGGTGCTGACCGGCAGCGCGGCGATGCTCTGGGGCTACCTCAAGGCCGCCTTGCGCGGCGAGCCGCGGCTGGACGACCCGCAGTTCCGCCGGCATCTGCGCAGCTACCAATGGGCGCTGATGACCCAGGGCAAGCCCAAGGCGATGCACCGCTTCGAGGCGCAGGGCGCTCCGGTCTGGGAAAAGCGGCACGCGGGATAGTCGGCGGGTGGACTGCCGTCCACCCGCATCCTTCGTCACTCCTTAGCGTCAGGCGCGCGGGCGTTGCGGGCGGTTCGCCTTCATCGCCGTCCAGTGGGCCTGGCGCTCGGCCGGGGTGACGACGCCGTTATGGTCTGTGTCCATGCGATCGAAGCGCGCCAGCGCGCGCGCCTGAAATTCGGCCTTGGTGACGGTGCCGTCCTTGTCGGTGTCCATCATGCCGCGCCCGAGGCCGTGATGGCCGTGGCCGCCACGATGCCAGCCGCGCTCGCCCCCGCCGCGATGGCCGCCCGGCTCGCCGCGGCGCGCGTCGAACTCGGCGCGCGAGAGCGAGCCGTTGCCATCCTTGTCCAGAGCGGCGAAGCGTTCGTCCGCACGCGCCTTGCCCGCGGCGGCGCGCTCCTCCGGGGTGATCTTGCCATCCCGGTTGGTGTCGAGCTTGGCGAAGCGCTCGTCGAGTTGCTGGACGAGCTGGGCGCGGGTCTGGTCGCCGACCGGCTTGCCGGGGCGGCCGGCGTTGTCCGCGGCGGCGATCGCGCCCCCCGCGCCGAGCAGGACGAGCATCGAGGCGCCGGCGGCGAAAAGGGTCTTCTTCATTCGTCATCTCCTGTCAGAGGGGCGTCTCGCCGCCCGTGATCAGGGTTATGGCTCCGGCCTGTCGCGAGATTTTCCCGGCGACCCGGCGAAATTGTCGCAAATTGTATCGACGGGCCGGTCGCGCTATCGGCAACGGGCAGCAAGGGGAGCCTGATTGCCGAGCCGGGTCTTCTTTCACTTCGGGACGCGCAAGCGCATCCGCCCCTCGGGCGGGTTGCAAATGATCTTCGCCTTCCTCGCGCTCTGCCGGGAAATCGGGCGTGAGGCCTATATCGTCATGCCGCCCGACGCGGCGCTCCTGTTCGCATCGCCGGCAGAGGCAGGCTGGCATGCCGATCCGAGCGCGGTCGCGGCGGGTGACGTCGTGATCTTTCCCGAGACCGACCTGCGCCCGATCGCCGACTATCCCGCCGGGATCCGCCCGTGGGTCCTGTGCCAGAACCATTATTACATGTTCAACCAGATGGCACCGGGCCTCTCCTGGGAGGAACTGGGCGTCGAGGGGGTCATCTGCACCTCGCGCGCGATCTTCGCCGCCGTGCTGCAGTTCTTCCCGACCGTCCCCGCCTTCCATGTCCCCTGCTTCATCGATCCGGCGCTGTTCGCGCCCGCGCCGAAGCTGCGCCAGGTCGCGGTCATGCCGCGCAAGATGATCTGGGCGGCGCGCTTCATCCGCCACGGCCTCGCCCGCGCCCATCCGCGTCACGCCGCCGTGCCCTGGGTGGAGATCGATGATGTCGGTCTGGAGGTGGCGGCCGCCATGCTCGGGCGATCGGAGGTCTTCCTCGCGCTCGGCCATCAGGAGGGTCTGGGGCTGCCGCCGCTGGAGGCGATGAGCGCGGGATGCATCGTGGTCGGCTTTGCCGGCGGCGGCGGGCGCGAGTTCGCCCGGCCGAACAACGGCTTCTGGTGCAGCGAGGACGATGTCGAAACGGCGATCCACGCACTGGCCCGCGCGCTCGACACGATCGCGGACCGGCCGCGGCTCGCCGCCGAATATGTCGCGCAGGGATCGGACACTGCCAAACGCTATTCGCGCGAGCGGACCCGGCGGGCGCTGACGCGGACCTTGGCGCGGATGTCCTGAGCGTCTTCACGGGACGTTCCGGCTGCCCTAGGTTCGCACTCCGATCTCACGACGGGATGCCGCGCATGATCCGCCTGACCTTCGCGATTGCCGCGATCACTGCTCTCGTCGCCTGTACGGCCACGCCGGCGGCGCGGCCAGAGACAGCGAAGGCCTTGCCCTACAGCCGCGACCCGTTCCCTTCGACCTACAAGGCCTATCCCGGCGTCCCGACCCTGGTGCGCAACGTCACGATCTATGACGGCGAGGGCGGACGGATCGACCACGGCGCGGTGCTCTTCGCCGACGGCAAGATCGTGCAGGTGGCGCCCGTGATCGACGCGCCGGCCGGGGCGACGGTGATCGACGGCACCGGCAAATGGGTAACGCCGGGCATCATCGACGTCCACAGCCATCTCGGCGACTATCCCTCGCCCGGCGTGCAGGCGCTCTCCGACGGCAACGAGGCGACGGCGCCCGCCACGCCGGACGTCTGGGCCGAACACAGCATCTGGCCGCAGGACCCGGGCTTCGGCCGCGCGCTGATGAACGGCGGCGTCACCACGCTGCAGATCCTGCCCGGATCGGCCAATCTGTTCGGCGGCCGGTCGGTCACGATCAAGAACGTCTATGCCCGCACCGCGCAGGCGATGAAGTTCCCCGGCGCGCCCTATGGGCTCAAGATGGCGTGCGGCGAGAATCCGAAGCGGGTCTATGGCGACAAGGGCCGCGAGCCCTCGACGCGGATGGGCAATATCGCGGTCGACCGGCAGACCTGGGCCAAGGCCGTCGAATACAAGCGCAAATGGGACAAGTACGAGAAAGACGGCGGCGACATGCCCGACCGCGACATCGGCATGGACACGCTGCGCGGCGTTCTCGCCGGCGAGATCCTGGTCCACAATCATTGTTACCGCGCCGACGAGATGGCCAATGTCATCGATATGGCGCGGGAGTTCGGCTACCACGTCACCGCCTTCCACCATGCCGTCGAGGCGTACAAGATCGCCGATCTGCTGAAGGCCAACGACATCTGCGCCGCGGTCTGGGCCGACTGGCACGGCTTCAAGATGGAAAGCTACGACGGCATCCCTGAGAATCTTGGCATCCTGCAGAAGGAGGGCGCCTGCGTGATGATCCATTCCGACGACCAGAACGGCATCCAGCGCCTCAACCAGGAGGTCGCCAAGGGCCTTTCGGCGGCGCGCCACGCCGGGATCGCCATCCCCGACGCGGTCGCCTGGGAATGGCTGGCGATCAACCCGGCCAGGGCGCTCGGCATCGCCGACAGGACCGGCAGCCTGAAGCCCGGCAAGATGGCCGACGTCGTGCTGTGGAACGGCGATCCGTTCAGCGTCTACACCCGGCCGCAGATGGTGTGGATCGACGGCGCGCTGCTTTACGACGCCAGCAACCCGCGGATCCGGCCGGTGTCCGATTTCGAGCTGGGCCAACCGGGCGAAGGAGACGTGAAGTGAGCGGCGAAGAACTCCTCCCCGGGACAGGGAGGTGGCAGCCCGCAGGGCTGACGGAGGGGGCTCGCCGCGAGCAAATGGCCCGTGATACCCCCCGTCCACCACGTCGCTGCGCGTCGTGGTACCCCTTCCCGTTCCGGCGAGGACTTGTGGCGCTGGCGCTCCTGGCGTCGCCTGCCATGGCCGAGACCGTCGCCTTCACCGGCGGCACCGTCGCAATCGGCGACGGGTCGCAGCCGATCCCCAACGGAACCGTCGTCATCCGCGACGGGCGGGTGATCGCGGCCGGCACCGGGGTGGCGGTGCCGGCGGGTGCGCGGGTCGTCGATTCCAGCGGCAGATGGGTCACCGCCGGCATCGTCAGCGGCAACACCAATATCGGCATCCTCGACGGCTACGGCATGCCCGAGACCGACGACACCAGCGCTGGCAAATCGCCCTTTTCGGCGGCGATCGACGTGGCGCCGGCGATCAACGCGAGCGGACCGGCCTTCGCCAACGACCGGATGACCGGCGTCACCCGCGCCTTCGTGGTGCCGTCCGCGGGCAACACCATCTTTGCGGGGCAGGGGGCGGTGATCGACCTCGCCGCCGATCCCGATCCCGTCACCCGGGCGCGCGCCTTCCAGTATGTCGAGCTCGGCGAGGCAGCGACCGGCAGCGGCGGCGGCAGCCGTCCGGCCGCGCATGTGCTGCTTCGCGCCGCGCTCGCCGCCGCGCGCGACCCGGCGCAGGCGGCGTTTCCCGACAGGCAGGCGCTGATCACCCGCCAGGACGCCGCCGCGCTGAAGCCGGTGGTCGAGGGGCGCATGCCGCTCCTTGTCCATGCCGAGCGCGCGTCCGACATCCGTGCTGCGCTGGTGCTCAAGACCGAGTATCCGACCTTGAACCTGGTGCTGGTCGGCGCTTCGGAAGGCTGGCGGGTGGCGCCCGAGATCGCCGCGGCGCGGGTGCCGGTGATCGCCGCTGCGCTCGCCGACCTGCCCGAGCGGTTCGAGACACTCGCCGCCACCCAGTCCAATGTCGGCCGGATGGTGCGGGCGGGGGTGACCGTCGCGATCTCGACGGTCGGCGCCTCGGAGGGACCGTATAACAGCTATCTCAGCCAATATGCCGGCAACCTCGTCGCCTTGACCAAAGTGCCCGGCGCGGCGGGGCTCGACTGGGGCGCAGCTTTCGCGACGATCACCTCGAAGCCGGCGCAGGCGATCGGCATCGATGGCGAGATCGGCTCGCTGCGGCCCGGCCGACGTGCCGACGTCGTGGTCTGGGACGGCGACCCACTGGAGCTGGCGAGCGAACCGGTGGCAGTCTGGGTCGATGGTGTCTCCCAGCCGATGGTCAGCCGGCAGACCCGGCTGCGCGAGCGCTACCTGAATCCGCTCGAGGGCGCTCTGCCCAAGGCCTACGAGCACTAGGCGCCGAGCACATGACCGATCCGCTGGCGATCTCGGCCAAGGACGTGCGCGATGCCGCGCGCCTGATCCGCGGCAA
>Ga0068862_100003279_pt1 | contig 14011 bp, 8 predicted proteins | sample KBSSwiS52_FD_66598 | JGI IMG/M metagenome (GOLD analysis project Ga0068862, IMG submission 66598) | Switchgrass rhizosphere microbial communities from Kellogg Biological Station, Michigan, USA - KBS Switchgrass S5-2 | ecosystem: Host-associated > Plants > Roots > Rhizosphere > Soil ... | reverse complement strand
GGGCTCTTCCGGGACCTCTCCCTGGCCGGCACGGTGGCGGATGCCGAGGCGGATCTCCAGCTCACCCCGGGCGTCGAGGGGAAGGGCAAGGCGACCTGGAGGCGGGGAGATCGGCAGCTTGTCCGCATGGACCTGGGAGTGAAGGAGGAGCAGGCGGTCCGGTTGACGGCCGAGGGGGATCTCCTCCCGGGCTCGCCGGGGCGCCGGCATGTCCGCGGCACGGTCACGGCAGAGAGCTGGGCGGAGATGGCCAAGGGAACGGCGGAGAGGATCGATGCGGAGCTGAGGATTCCTGATATTGACTCGGCTCTGGCGGAGGTGCGGGCGATCTGGCCACGGCTGATCCCGGCCTTGCCGGAAATCCAGGGAGCGCTCGACGCGGATGCGCGGCTCTCGGGGATGCTCACATCTCCTTTGGCCAGCGTGGATGCTACCTGGGTGCCGGAGCCGGGGGCTCGGGTCAAGGTCCGGGCGGAGGGGCGGGTGGCGACCTGGACGGGGTCGGCTCGGGTGGAGATGGAGAATTGGAGCCCTCACCCCCCGGCCCCCTCTCCCGGTCCCTCACCGGACCTTCGGCCCGGCCCATCCTCCCCGGGAGAGGGGGAGACTTATGGTCGGATCTCCGGCGTGATTTCGCTCTCCGGCTCTCCTCGCTCCTACCGCACGACTGTCAATGCCGAGGTTGCCCAGGCTACCTATGCCCCTTACCTCGAAAGGCTGGAGCGGGGTCGGATCAGCGGGGAAGGCTCCCTTGCCCTGAAGCCTCTGACTTACACGGGGACTTTGGATCTCGACGGCACCGGCCTCTTCGCCCGGCCGAACGCGTCCTCGACCGCACGGCTCGCCAGCTTCCAGATCGCATCGAACGGCACCCTCAAGCTGGAGCCGATGTCCTATGCCGGCCGGGTCACCTTCTCGGGCGAGGGTCTCGATGCGCCCGGCATGGCCCTGGCCGAGCAACTGAACGTCGAGTCGGACGGAACCTTCCGCCTCGATCCGCTCTCCTACACAGGAAAGCTCTCGCTGACCGGCACCCGCCTCGACGCCCCGGAGATAGCCCGAGCGGACCAGGCAAATCTCAATGCCGAAGGCACCTTCTGTTGGAGCAAGTCTCCCCCTCTCCCGGGGAGGGCGTGCTCGGGGGACCGGGAGAGGGGGCCGGGGGGTGAGGGCTCCGTCCACCTGACCGCCGCCGGAGTCGAAATCCCCGCCGCCAGCGTCACCCTCCTCGACCTCCGAGCCGAGGCCACCACCGACGGCAAGGATGTCCGCATCGCCACCCTCACCGGCTCCCTCCCCGAGGGGCGGACGTTCTCGGCCTCGGGAAGCTTCACCCTCGATCTCAAGACGGCCGACCTCAATCTGCACCTAACCCGCCCCGTGGACCCGGTGCGCGAGGCCGAGCTGACGGCCACTCTCCGCCAGGGAATCGTCGAGCTGTTGGCCCCCCGGATCGACACCGACGCCGGACCGGCGAGCCTGCGAGCCACAATTCCCCTCGGCGCCCTGGCGCAGATTCCGGAGCTCGCGAAGCTCCCCTTCGAGCCAGCCCCGGGAGAGATCTCGATCCACGCGCAGGCTCCCGAGGTGGACTCCGAGTCCCTGCTCAAGGCCCTGGGCATGGAAGCGCGGCCCGAGCATCTGCGAGCGGGAGTCACGGCCGATCTCACCTTCGATCCCATGGCTCCGGCCGCCGGGCGCGGCGAGGTCCTCGTCGAGCGCCTGAGCCTGGAGACGAAGGATGGCGCCGTGGCCGCGGAAGCCCCGGTGATCGCCCGGCTGGAGCGGGGACGGCTGGAGCTGCAGCCCGTCCGGCTGCGGGTCGAGAGCGCGGACATCGGCGCGACCGCGGTCGACGTGAAGGGGACGGCCGACCTCGATCCGGCCTGGAAGCCGGGGCAGGACCCGAAGGCGCTCGTCCAGAGCCTCTCGGCCGAGGCCGGCGGCACGCTCGACGCCGCTCTCCTCAATCCCTTCCTGGAAGGCGGGATCGCCTCCGGCGCGCTCACGTTCTCGGTCTCCGCAAGCGGCCCACCGGACCGGCTCGAAGCCACGCTCGCGGCGAGCGGTCCCGAAGCCTCGTTCTGGTGGCCTGCCGCGGCTGCCCGCATCGAGGGGCCGACCGTGATCGGCTCCTGGTCCGGGGAGAGCTGGAAGGCGAGCGGCAACGCCGGCCTGAATGGCGGCACCCTCGTGTTCCAGGCGCGGCCGGTGGAGGATGCCGCCCTGGTGAGCCTCAACCTGGAGGATGTCCCCTACCGGCTCGACTACGGCCTGACCACCCGGGTGGACGGCGTGCTCTCCCTCCACGTCCCGCTGCCGCTGACCGACGAGGCGCGGCTGCGGCTCGACGGCACGCTCGACGTCGAGCGCGGGCTGCTCGTCCGCGACATCAATCTCGATCGCGAGGTGCTCACGCTCCTGCTCGCTCCCGAGGACACCCCCGGCACCGAGGAGACCCTGGCGAGCCGGATCGATCTCGATCTCGCGGTCACCACCGAGGACGGCATCCGCGTGCGCAACAACGTGGCCGACCTGCGGGCGCACTGGACCAGCCTCCAGGTCGGCGGCACGGCCGAGGTGCCGGCGATCCGCGGCCGGGTGGAGATCGATCCCGGCGGGCGCGCCGAGCTCTACGGCCAGACCGTGCGCATCGACCGCGGCTCCCTGATCTTCACCGGCAACCCGCTCCAGGACCCTCTCGTCGACATGGCGACCACCAGCTCGCTCGAGGACCCGAGCATCGTCCGCCTGGCCGGCCGGCCGCTCGACGTGCAGCCGGAGGCCGAGGTGGCGCTGGAGAGGGACCAGGACCGCAACCAGAAGGAGACCCAGGCGAGCGACGTCCTGACCTCGGGCCTCGCCGGCTACTACGGCGCCCGGGTGGTCTCGCGGCTCGGCGAGTCGATCGGCCTCTCCCGGCTCTCCGTGCGCCCGGTGCTGTTCGACGAGACCGATCCGACCGCCCGCCTCGCCATCGGCCGCGACCTCTCCCCCAACGCCTCCTTCGCCGTCTCGGTCGACCTGCGCGCGCCCGAGAGCCGGATCTGGCTCCTCGACCTCCACGGCTTCCGCGGCCTCCCGGGGTTCACCTTCGAAGCCTTCACCACCGAGGACAGCGTCGAAGGGGGGAGCCTCCAGCAGACCCTCGACCTCGGCGGCACCCGCGAGGTCCGGGAGGAGAGCGACCGCCTCCGCCGGCTCCGCCTCGACCTCCCTCCCGGGACCTCCCGCTGGACCCGGCAGGCCCTGCGGCGGGCGGTCGGCCTGAGCCGGAAGGACCCGGTCCCGCGGGAGGCCCCCTTCGAAACCGAGGTGGACCTGGCCGAGCACCTGCGCCGGAGCGGCTATCCCGGCGCCCTGGTCACGGCCGAGGCGGTGCCGGTCGAGGGCCGGCACGGCTGGGTGGACCTGAACGTCAAGGTCGTGGCGCTCGGGCCGCGCATCGAATTCACCTTCGAAGGGGACAAGCCGCCGCGGGCGTTCCGGCCCGAGATCCTCGCCGCCTACCGGCCCGACTTCTACGAGGAGCGCTCGCTCACGGAGATGAAGGAGACCGCCATCCGCGCCTTCCGCAGCGCCGGCCACCTGGATCCCGCGGTCGAGATCGAGGTCCGGCGCGAGGGTGCAGAGCGGCGCACCGTCGTCATCCGCTCCGCAGTCGGTCCCCGGGAGAAGCTGGAAGAGCTGGAGATCGCGGGACTCGATCCGGACCTGGGCCGGCTCGCGGCCGGCAGCTTCCCCGGCAGGCTCTCCCGCGCCGAGCTGGCCGCCGCGGTGCCGGGCGCCGACCGCCGCCTCCTCGGCGCGCTCCGGAGCCTGGGCTATCCGCAGGCGAAGATCGCCGGCCGCGAGGTCGCGGGCCCGCGCCTGACCGTCCGGGTCGAGCCCGGGCCGCGGCAGGTGTTCGGGGACGTGGCGATCACGGGAGTCGAGGGGGAGGAGCGCGAGCGGCTGGCGGCGCTGATCCAGGCCCGCTCCGGCGACGGGTTCCGCGCGGACCTCGTCTCGGCCGGGGTGCTCCGCCTGGAGGACTCCCTCCGGTCCCGCGGCTACCCCGATGCCGCGGTCCGCGCCGTCACTCGGGGGGACGACGTGGTGACCGACGTGGTGACCGTCCGGTACGAGATCGAGCCGGGTCCGTCCGTGCGGCTTGCCGAGGTGGAGTTCGAGGGCGAGCGCTGGACGCGCCCGGCCCAGCTCGCCCGCCTGACCGGCCTGGAGCCGGGCGAGCCGCTGGACCGCAACGCCGTCACCGAGGCCCAGGGCCGCCTCTACCGCACCGGCGCCTTCTCCCGGGTCACCGCGTCCGTGGATCGCCCGGAAGAGGGGGAGGCCCGCGTCACCTTCGCGGTGGCCGAGAGCCCCCGCTTCCACCTCGGCTACGGCGTGCGCTGGGAGAGCGGCGCCGGCACGAAGGCCATCCTCGACGCGAGCGACACGAACTTCCTGCGCCGCGGCCTGACGCTCGGCTTCCGCGGCCTGTACGAGCCGGACGACCGCAGCGGCCGGGTGTTCCTGCGCACGGGAGGGCTCTTCGGCACCGGGATCTCGCTGGAGGTCTTCGGCTCGGTCCGGCGCGAGCTGCTTCCGGACGAGGTCCTGGGCGACCTGCGGCGCGACACCGACGAGAGCTCGCTCCAGTTCGCCCGGCCGTTCGGGCGCCGGACCCTCGGACGCCTCTACTTCCGCTACCGCACGGTCCACTTCTTCGAGGTGGAGCCGGACCCCTTCTTCCCCTTCGACCTGGAGCTCAGCCGTCCCTACATGGGAACGCAGTTCCTGCACGACACCCGCGACGACCGGCTCGATCCCACGGCCGGCGTCTTCCGGAGCGTCGACCTGTCGGGGAGCGGTCCGTTTCTGGGGAGCGACTTCAACTACGCGCGCCTGTACGGCCAGGTCCACGGCTACCGCACCTTCCGGGTCGCGGGCCGGCCGGTCGTCTGGGCGCAGGCGGTGCAGACGGGCGTGGCGCAGGCCTTTTCGGGGCAGAGCCTGATCAGCGACGACCGTTTTTTCGCGGGAGGGGAGTTCTCCGTGCGCGGGTACGAGAAGCGGACCCTGCGGGTGGAGGAGGGGGACCCGCGCGAGGAGACGCTCCTGGTGCTCAACCAGGAGCTGCGCTTCCCGCTCTTCCTGGAAGACCTGAAGGGTCTCGTCTTCTTCGACGCGGGCCAGGTCTGGGAGGGATTGGGGGCCTTCGACACCGACCTCGCGAAGTCGCTGGGCTTCGGATTCCGCATGAAGAGCCCGGTGGGTCTCCTCCGCCTCGATCTGGCCTTCCCGCTCGATCGCCGGCCCGGGGACGAGAGCTATCAGCTCTACCTGGGGCTCGGGAACGCGTTCTGATCCCTACTTCTTGACCGCCCGCAGGATCATCCGCGCCCGCTCCGCCTCGGGCGAGTCGGGGGCGAGCTTCAGGAAGCGCTCCATGTCGTTGACCAGCAGATCGTTGCGGTTCAGCTTCTCGGCGGCGAGGCCGCGGTAGTAGTAGGCGTAGGCGAGGCCGGAGTCCGAATCGATCGCCTGGGTGAGCTTGTCCACGGCCGGCTGCCACTGCTCCTGGAAGAGCCGTGTGACTCCGATCTGGTAGGGGACCAGGGCGCCGAAGCCCTGCGCCCGCTCGAACGCTGCGACCGCCTCGTCGTACTGGCGGAGGCGCTGGCGGGCCACTCCCAGGTAGTAGTCGTTCCCCCCGGCCACCTCCGCGGCCTTGCGGAAGGCGCCGTCGGCCGCTCCGTTGTTGCGCAGGCGCAGGTAGGTCTCCCCGAGCCAGACCCAGGCCGCGGGATCGGAGGGCGCCAGCTCCGTGGCCTTGCGCAGACGGGCCTCGGACTCGCCGTAATTCTTCTCCTGCTCCAGGACTCGCCCCAGGGCGATCGCGACGCCCGCGTTGCTGTCCGCCTGGCCGGCGACGGAATTCACCGCGGAGCGGGCTTCCGAGGTCCTGTACTCCCAGAGCCGGCGGTCCACCGTGTTGACCTCGGCCGGCGGAGGAGCGGGGGCGGAGGGCGGAGGCTGTTGCTGCTCCTGCTGCGGCGAGGGCTGCTCCTGGCCCCCCTTCTTCTTGCCCTTCTTCTTCTGGGCATCGGCGGCGAGGGGAGACAGGAGCAGTAGACAGAGGAGTGCGGTCAGGATGCGGTGCATGGTCGGTTTCTCCTTGCTCTGCCCAGTATAAGTCTCAACCGAACCCGCTTCTTCCCGAGGAGGACGAGGGCACCGGGATGATCGAGCCGAAGCCGCCCGCGCTGTTGCGCCGCAGGCCGGCCAGGGTGAGCGCCCGGTAGAACAGGCTGCGGAACGAGGACGGGCGGTCCACATGCAGGACTCCGGGCGCGTGCTGGCCGTCCGGATCCTGGGCGTAGAGCTCGATCCCGGCCTCGCGCCAGCGCAGCAGCACGTGCGCGAGATCGAGCCGCGGCTTGCCCTGGAGCGAGTCGGATTGCAGCACGATCACCTGCCGGATGCCGCGCGAGAGCAGGAAGTTGGCCGAGGGGAAGTCCTGGGGGAAGACCGCCCAGCGGTTGTCGAACTTGCCCGGCAGGGCCATCGCGGCCGGGTCCAGGCGCTTGGCATCGAGGAGGAAGGCGGGCGGCGCGTCGGCCGGGAGCACGAGGCTCCGCATCTCGGGCTCCGCGTCCCGGAGCTTGCGCAGGATTGGCTCCACCGGCACGATCGCCGCCAGGTGGTATGCCGTGTTGAACAGCGGCACCGGCCGGTAGCCCGCCCGCGCCAGGTTCAACCCGAGATCCACCGATTGCGGGCCGGGCATGTCCACCACGAAGGCGGTCCAGGTGTCGATCGGCCCCGCGTCGAACGCCGGCGGGTCCGGTGGCTCCGATGCAAGATCGCCCGAATGGACCGGCATCGGAGTCGCGGGCAGCGCCGGAGGCAGTTGTGTGAAGAGCGCCGGCTTGGCCCAGCGGGACCAGACCGAATCCTGCGGAGCCCAGACGTCAAAGAGCTGCGAGCCGTCCATATGGAACCTCCTCCTCGACCAGAACCGCGGCATCCTGCGCCAGATGATTGATGATCGGCGTGCGCGCCACCCGGCCGTACGCTCCGGCCGCGCGCCCGTCGATCGTGTAGACCCCCACGCAGGGGTAGACCGCCTCCCCCGCAACGCCCATGGGAATCGCCGTGAACTTCCGCTGCGCCGCCCACCAGCGCGGGCCGAAGCGGACGCCGCGGCGGATCGGCTTCCACTCCTTTTCGGAAGTGGCTCCCACGAGGCCGATGCCGTCCCCGACCCGGCCGAGCGAGGGCTTGACCACCCAGCCGCCTGGATCCCGCTTCCAGCCGGAATCCCGCGGGTCCACCGTCTCGGGGAGGAGCCGCCGCCACGCGGGCAGCGGCGTCTCCAGCCGGTCCCAGACGAGCGGGAAACGCTTGCTCTGGGTGAGGAGCGCCGCGGCCGGATTGCTCACCGGAGTCTTCCCGGCATGGAAGAAGTGCCGCCAGCCGCTCGCGCGCGGCAGGTTGGGCAGCCACTCGGCCGGGAAGAAGCGGATGATCGCGTCGAGCTCGCCCTGGAACCACTCGCTCTCGATCCAGGCCCGGCCGTCGCGCCAGCGCAGGTGGTCGGGAGCGGCGAGCAGGGCGCGCCGGTTGCGCGCCTCCAGCTCCCGCGCCAGGTAGACCATGACCTGGCGGTCATCCGTGTATGCCGTGGCATGGACCAGGGCCACGGCCGCGCCCGGAGGAGTGGCGGCGGCCACGGCCTCGGCCAGCCGGCCCGCGGGATCGCCGGCCGGCTCGGAGCCCGGGAAGCTCGGAGCGAGGAGCCGCGCGAAGCCCGAGCCCTCGTTGAAGCCGCCGGGCACGTCCGTGTTCGCCTCCGAGATCCGCCAGCCCTCGGTGGTCCAGTGGAAGTCGAAACGCAGAACGCGGGCGATCCCCGGGGGAGGGTCTCCATGCCGGAGCGCGCGGCGGACGGCGAACGGCAGCCCGAGATCGCGGTGGAGGTCGGGGCGGCGGGCCAGCTCCGCTTCCGCCGCGATCGCCTCGGCGGCGAGGACCTCGGACAGGCGGGCGATCTCGTCCCAGGCGTCGCGCCGCAGCAGCAGGGGGAAAGGGGCGACGGTCGAGACGTCCTCGACCTGCGGGTCCCACTTGCAGCACTCGAAGATGGCCCGGCGGCGGAGGCGCGCGTGCTCGGCGGCATCGACCGGACCGGCATCCACCCAGGGAGGAGTCAGCTCCACCATCCCGCCTGCGCCGCGAAGAGCGCGCCGAGGGCCACGTAGGCTGCCAGGGGAGCCAGGCCGTACGTCACCGGCGAGGGGAACGGGCGCTCCCGCGTCGGCCGGAACGTGCGCTCCATGAGGACCGCGGCGGTCCAGAGGAGAATCACCGGCCAGGCCGTCACGGCGAAGTCGACGACCGTGGCCTGCATGGACACCCAGTCGCCGGCCACGGCCCGTCCGAGGATCAGCCCGGAGCCGATGAAGTATCCCGCGAGGCGGAGCCCCGACGCCGGATCGCGGTCGATGGTGACCGCGTCGGCGAGCCCGGTGAAGCGGTTGAGCAGGCCCCAGAGGAGGAAGAAGGCGAGCGTCGAGAGCGCGGCGCAGAAGACGACCACCCACCACCCCGGGCCGTTGCCGATGTTGCCGCCCGCGAAGCAGAGCGTGATGCCGAGGAGCGCGCCGCCGATCGCATACGCCGCCGCCGGGTTGCCCCGCTCGATCACGTCGTCGCGGGCGCTCAGCCCGAAGAACCCGAGGAAGCGGGAGGAGAACCCCACCCACGCCGCACCCATGACCAGGTAGAAGCCGATGTAGACGGGATTGCTCTGCACGTCCCACGACGAGTAGAGGCGCAGGACCGCGGCGAGCACCGCGGCGCTGATCAGGGGGAAGACGAACAGCCCCCAGCGGTCGCCGAACCTGGAGCACCGGCGGGCCGTGAACGCCGCATGCCAGAGCCAGGGCAGCCAGGTGAAGAGGGAGACGATCGTGCAGCCGATGAGTACGAAGACTTCGTCTTCCGACATGCGCCCTCCCAAGAAAGGACATCAAGGACACCAGGGACATCAAGGACGAAAGAGGTGCTTCTTGTCCTTGATGTCCCTGGTGTCCTTGTCGTCCTTCAGGTCCTTTTCCTACATCTTCGCTTCGATCGCCCGGATGTCCTCTTCCAGCTCCTGCAGCCGCCCGCGCTTGGTTTCGAGCTTGACCTCCATGTCGGCGAGGCGGGTCTCGATGTCCTGGCGGATCTCCTGCTCGCGGGCGCCGGGCCGGATGTCGGTCAGCCGGGTGCGCCAGCGCTCGGCCGTGTCCTCGTCGTAGCGGATCGACTCGCGCAGGCGGTCGGCCTGGTCCTTCTTGCGGTCGAGGGCCTCGCGCAACCGGTCCTGCCACTCCCCCTTGTTCTTGGAGCGGTCCTGATCCCGCTCCGCGAACCAGGCGGCGCGGCGCTCGAAGAAGGCGTCGTTGGCCTTGCGGAAGCGGTCCCAGAGCGCCTCGGCCCGGGCGCGCGGCACCGGGCCGACCGCCTTCCACTCGGCCTGGAGCGCCTTGAGGGCCTCGGACGTCGCCTTGAACTCCTCCGACGCGCTCAGCGCCTCGGCCTGTTCGCAGAGGGCGACCTTGCGCCGCAGGTTCTCCTTCTGCTCCTTCTCGAGCTGGTCGTAGTGCGTCTTGCGGCGGGTGAAGAAGCGGTCGGCGGCGCCGCGGAAGCGCTCCCAGAGCCCTTCGCTCTGCTCCTTGGGCACCGGCCCGATCTCCTTCCACTCCGTCTGCAGGGTCTTGAACACCTCGGCCGTGGTGCGCCAGTCGGTCGACTCGCCCAGCTCCTCGGCGCGGACGCAGAGCTCCGTCTTCCGGCGCAGGTTCTCTTCCAGATCCGTGTCCGCCTGGGAGAAGTGGGCCTGGCGGCGCTCGAAGAAGACGTCGTTCGCCTTGCGGAAGCGCTCCCAGACGGCCTCGTTGTGCTCCTTGGGGACCGGTCCCACGGTCTTCCACTCGGCCTGCAGGGCCTTCAAGGCGGCGCCGGTGCCCTTCCAGTCGGTCGAATCGGAGAGCTCCTCGGCGCGGGCGCAGAGCTCCTCCTTCCGGAGGAGGTTCTCCCGGTGCTCCCGGTCCTGCGTCTCGTAATGCTCCTTGCGCCGCTCGAAGAAGCGGTTGCCGGCGCCGCGGAAGCGCTGCCAGAGCTCGTCGTTGCGCTCGCGCGGCACGGGCCCGAGCGTCTTCCACTCGGCCTGGAGGCTCTTGATCAGCTCGGCCGTCGGCTTCCACTCGCTCGACTCCGCGAGCTCCTCCATGCGGACGACGACCTCTTCCTTGCGGCGGAGGTTCTCCTCCATCTGGGCGCGGGCGGCCTCGTCCAGCGTGGCGAGGCGGGCGAGGAGGCTGTCGAAATCGCCCAGGGCGTTGGCTTTGGGCACCCAGCCGAGGAGGGTGCGGACGCGGCCGGCGAAGCGGGTGCTGTCCTCGTGCGCCGCCATCTCGCGCTCCAGGTCCTCGACCCGCTGCGTGATCTGGCGGAACTTGAGGGCGAAGGAGGCGAGGGCGGCCTCGGGGCTCTTGCCCTTCATCCTGCCGATGACGCGCCCGGGCTCCTCGGCGGTGCCATGCAGGCGGACGTTGCCTTCCTCGTCGACGAGGCCCCAGCGGGCGCCCTCGGCTGCGAGCTCGGCGCGGTCGTGGGCGCTCTGGCTCTCGACGTGGGCGACGTGCTCGTCGGTGAGCGGGGCTTCGGCCTCCAGCCGGGCCTCCTCCTCGGCCGCGGTGGGAGCGAGCTCCTCGGCGTGAGGGCCGGGCTCCGCGGCGTGGTGCTCGGACTCTTCGATGTGCTCGGTGTTCTCCTCGACGGGAGCGGCGGCATTCTCCTCCGTCTCCCCGCCGAGCGTGGTGGTCTCTTCGTGCATCTGGGTCTCGCGATCGTCGTGGTCCAACATCGTTGTTTCCTGGTAGTTCCCCTGCCCGTCGGTCCACTCCCGGCTTTGAACGCCTGACGATACCGCAATCCCGCTGGCGGGAGAACCCTACTCCGGCAGTGGCGCTGGTAGGAGGTTATCCGGCCGCTCGTTGTCCCAGAGCACGGAGACAACCCACCAGCGGTCGCCGTCGTGGAAGAGCTGGATGGAGTTGATGCCGCGGCCGAACGGCTCGGCGTCCTCCGGCGAGCGCCGGTACTCGTAGACGCTCCACACCTGGGCGATGTTGCCGAAGCGGTCCACGCGCCGCGCGACCTCGACCTCGTGGAAGTCGTTCGCGGCGAAGAAGGGGGTGCGCGAGGCGATGTAGCCCTCGACGTCGAGCACCTCCATGGTCCCGCCTCCGCCGTCCTTCGGCCGGGTCGGCTGCAGCCGCGCTCCCGCGGCGAACAGCGAGCGCTCGCGCTCCCAGTCCCGCGGCCCCGCCGGGCCGGAGATGCTCTCGTAGAGCGCCTTCACGATGCCCTCAATCGAATCGACGTCCTCTCGTCTCGGATAGCTCATCCGCGGATTGTAGCCGCCTTGTCACGCTAGTGCCCTCATGAGTACTTAGGTATTTAGGAGTATTTAGGAAAGCAGGTCATTCCCCATGCCGGGGGACCTGGTGAAGAGAGAGGAGAGTCGTCATGAAGATGAAGCGGATGTTGTTGTGCGCAATGCTCGCGCTCGGCCTGGCCGGCGCGCAGGGAGCCTGGGCGAAGGAGCAGTTTTCCTACTCCGTGAAGTTCGTCTGCGGCTACAACCCGACCAACCTGGGTGTCTCGGTGGACGGCAAGGTCGAGGGCGAGCCCTCGGTGAAGTTCGGCAACTACGCCACCGAGATCAACCTGGTCTGGCCCGAGATCTACCTGCACGAAACGAACTACATCTTCAAGCACCTGGTGGTGCTGGTGGACAAGGGCAAGCCGGTGGGACGCGAGCCGAACGTGGTGCCGGCGAGGAGCTACATCGACTCGATTCAGCTCGGTCCGCTCTCCGGGACGATGGACGACTGCAACCGGTTCGCGGAGCTGCTCTGGGGCGCGGTGCCCACGCCCTACCCGCTGACCATCGGCTACCTGGTGATCACGAGCACGCACGAGCTCGACGTGACCGCCGTCTACACGGCGGAGACCTGCAGCAACTGGGTCAACAGCCCCGAGAAGCTGGAGTGCCTGGACGCTCATGGCCAGCAGCAGGGCGTAAGCGTGTCGATCGACGTGGAGAAGGTGGACGGCCGCAGGCTCGCCTTCCCGGCCGGGGCGGCGGTGGAAGCGGACCCCGGCAAGTAGGCCCGGTCAGCCCAACAGGCGGTTGAACGAGCGCAGGAAGGGGATGTCCGGCTTGTAGTAGAAGGTCCCCACCGGGCATCCCCCCTTCATGCCGCAGAGCGAGTCCACCGTCCGGTCGGCGGCCTCGTCGTGCTGCCAGGCGGCGCCCTCGCGCAGGATGCGGACGAGCTCGGAGCGGAAGCGGGTGTAGGGCTCGCCGTGCCAGACGTCGCGGACCGACTGCCGGTAGACGTTGCCCAGCTCCTTGCCCTGCAGGATGCAGCAGGGCGCCACGGTGCCGGTGGTGCGGATCACCATGGAGTGCCAGCCGATCAGGCAGGAGCTGTCGAGGCCGCGGCTCGCCCGGTCGGCCAGCTTCGCCCGCAGACCGTTGCGGAAGGAGCCCAGCTTCTCCGGAACCGTCAGGTCGTCCCGCCGCAGGAACCGCGCAGCCCGGCGGGCGAGACCGCCGCGGTCCGCGACCACCCGCCTGTTCATCTCGGCGACGCGGCCCGAGAGATCCTGCTCGAAGCTGTTGATGGCCCCGATCCGGCGGTACTCGTCGGTCCTCACCAGGTCCTCGTAGAGGCCCATCATCTCGTCCGTCTCGGCCGCGGTCATCTGCTGCTCCGGAGTGAGGAAGGCGAGGCCGTTGAAGAGGATGCGGTCCGCGCCGATCTCCCGGGCGAGGCGGTACATGGCCGGGATCGAGCGGTAGTTCTCCTTCCAGACCAGGAACTGGATCAGCACCTGCGGCCGTCTGGCGCCGCGCTGGTTCCGGAGCGCGGTCAGCTCGCGGACGTTGTCCACCACCCGCTGGAAGTTGCGCGGCGAGGTCTTCATCATCGAGGCGTAGGTGCCCTCGTCCGCGGTGTTGAGGCTCACCGTCACGTGGTCGCAGGTGTCCGCGAGCATCTCCCGGATGTCGGGGAGGAGCAGCACGCCGTTCGTGGTGACGTTCTCGATGGGCAGGCCGCTCGCCCGGATCGCCTGGAGGAAGTCGCGGATGCGGCGGTGGAAGAGCGGCTCGCCGCCGCCCGACAGCCGGAGCGAGCGCGTGCCGGCCTCCTTGAGCTCGCCGAGCAGCTCCTCGAACCGGGTCATGGGCACCTCGTCCGTGCCGCGCAGCGCCGCGGTGGAGCAGAAGAAGCAGTCGATGTTGCACCGGTCCGCGGGATGGATCTCCACGTGATACGGACCCCCGCCTGTACCGGCGCCCTCAAAATTCGCCCGGCGACAGCTCCAGGCGGGAGCAGCCGAGCAGCGCCCTGACCCGTTCCGGTCCCAACCCTGCCCCCTCCAGATTGCGCCGGATGTTCTTCAGGCACTTGTCCCTTACCGAGTAAAGCTCCCTTTGAGGCCGTCCCAGGAGAGGAGAGATGGCAGCCATGCTGAGGCCGTCCCAGTAGTGGAGCTTGAGGAGGAGCCGGTCCTTGGCGGAGAGCGACAGGAGCAGGGGAGTCAGCAGCACCCGGAGCTGTTCCTCGGTGCGGGAGCGCTCGTCCTCCTCGACCCGGCTTTCGACCTGGCCGTCGACCGGGATCCGGAGAAGCACATCCTCGCTGACCGGGTGCCGCCCTATCCGCGGGGTGAGCGAGGCCGCCAGCCGCTCGAGCTCGGCCCGGGAGAGGGAAACCCCATGCTCGGTCCACATCCGTTCGATGGCCTCGTCGAGGGAAAGGCCATCCCGGAAGCAGAGCTGCTCCAGGAGGACGGCCTCGCGGCCCAGCCGCTTGGCTGCCGCGGTGGGCCGCCACTTGCCCCAGATGTGGGTGCGGTAATCCCGCATCAGGTTGACCAGCACGACGGTCAGGAAGGT
>Ga0068862_100003275_pt1 | contig 14016 bp, 11 predicted proteins | sample KBSSwiS52_FD_66598 | JGI IMG/M metagenome (GOLD analysis project Ga0068862, IMG submission 66598) | Switchgrass rhizosphere microbial communities from Kellogg Biological Station, Michigan, USA - KBS Switchgrass S5-2 | ecosystem: Host-associated > Plants > Roots > Rhizosphere > Soil ... | reverse complement strand
CTGCGAAATATCGCGCAGCGCCGCTATCTTCTGGCGCGATAGCCCCGCGCCGCGCAGCACCTCGTCGCTGGCGCCCAGAATATCCTCAGGGTCCGGGTGATCCTTCTCAGCGAATAGCGCCAGTACGCGGCCGTGGATCGTCTGCGCCGCTTTGCCGGAGAGCTGTTGAAAAACAACCGCGCGGATCAGTGCGCGGTACGGATCGTTCTGGCGTTCGAATTTGGTCGGGTAGGGCTCGTGCTTCTCCACGACGCGCGCGAAGCGCTTGCAAAGCTTGGAGAGCTGAACTTCGGCGTCGCCCACTTAGATCCCTAACAACGGCCTCAACGTCCGCCACATGGGCTCCAGCGCAAACGCGATCAAGACGGCGCCCCCGACGAGCGCATTGCGCTTGAACGCGGCAAGCGCCGTTTCCGGACGTGCGTCGTCCACGCTCTGCAGCATCGGCCAGATCAACGCCGCGCCGATCATCGACAGCGCCGCCGCCACGACGAGTCCGGAACCGGCGATCGCGGCCGCCGCCGTCCAGAGCGCCACCGCGATCACGTAGAACACGCTGGTCCACGTCCGCCACTGCGATGCGAACAGCCGTGCAGTAGAACGCACGCCGACCAGCGCATCATCCTCGCGGTCCTGCAGCGCGTAGATCGTGTCGTACCCAATCGTCCAGGCGACGCAGCCGGCATAAAGCGCGATCGCCTCCAGCGGCACGCCGCCATCGAACGACACCGCCGCGCCGCCCACCAGCGCACCCCACGAAAACACGATGCCGAGCCAAGCCTGCGGCCACCACGTGATCCGCTTCATCAGTGGGTAGAGCGCCACCAGCGGAATGGCGATCAAGGCCACGATCTGCGCAAGCCGCGGCAAGAAGAGCAGCACGCCCAGCCCCACGGCGCATTGCGCAAAGAGCCACGTCCACGCGCCTCTCAGCGTCACCGCGCCTGAAGGCAACGGCCGTGCACGCGTGCGCTCGACTTGCGCATCGATGTCGCGATCCAGGATGTCGTTGTATGTACACCCTGCGCCGCGCATCGCGATCGCGCCGACCAGAAACGCAAACGCCAGCGCCAGATCGCTCCAGAAAAATCCGTACCCCGTGCGTGCAACCGCAATGCCGAGCCAACACGGCAGCAACAGCAATTGCCAGCCAATCGGCCGGTCCAGCCGCGACAGCTGCGCATACGGCTTCCACGCGCCCGGCAGCGCGTCGGTCCAGTGTTGCGCCAAGGCGTCAGCCGGTTTCAATTCAGTCACCTTGGGGTGATGCAGCCGTGTTTTGCTTTACGCAAGGCGACGCATTGGCTATCCCGGCGGTCCTTCAGGAGTAATCCATGACCGTCCGCTTCAAATAACTCCGGCGCCGCGATCGGACGCCGATAGATCGTAGAGCGCGCGCTCCGCCGCTCCGGTCTCAAATCCTCGAAATCCGCAATGGCCAATCGCCACGTGGATTGAGGGGAATCCGTATCGCGAACCGTGAGCAGGCTGACTGGTCCTTCTCCGCTTCGTCCCCATTTCCAAAATGCAACGCCGCCCTCGCATGCGGCCGCGCCTTCATCTCTTTGGTGCTCAAATGAGCGACGCACACGATCTCGACGACGACTCCGGCCGCCGCAGAGCGACCTTCGGCCAAGTCGCCAAATACATGTGGAAGCACTGGTCCAGCCAGCCGCTGAAGCTCGCGCTGTTTGGCGCGTTTTTCCTGTTCGCGGTCGCGGCCGACCTCGCGTTTCCGTTCGCTTCCGCGCGCCTCGTGGAAGCGCTCGTCGCCGGCCCAACGGCGGAAGGCACGCGCGCAGCGGCGTGGGGCTACGGCCTCGTCGCCTTCATTGCCTTCATCTTCTACGCCTCGCGCAATATCGGCGTGCGCTTCTGGTTGCCCTTTGCGGCCAACAACATGGAGCGCATCGTCTCGAACGGCTTCCGCGATGTGCAGCGCTTCTCGTCCGACTGGCACGCCGACAATTTCGCCGGCGCGACGGTGCGGCGCGTCTCGCGCGCGATGAACGCCTACGACCAGATCTCCGATACGCTCGTGTGGTTCATGCTTCCGGCGCTCGGCGTGCTGATCGGCGTCACGGTGCTGACGTTCATCCAGTGGCCGCTGATAGGGGTCTTCACGGGCGGTACGATATTGGCGTTCCTGCTGAGTGCCTACCTGTTCAGCCGCTACCTGATCGCCGGCGCCGTCCGGAAGTACATCAAGGCCGACACCGAAATCGGCGCCGCCTTGGCGGACGCCGTCACGTCGAACGCAACGGTGAAAGCCTTCGGCGCCGAAGCGCGTGAGCAAAAGCGGTTCGACGCCGTCGTCGCCAAATGGCGCGTCGAAGCCATCAACACGTGGACGCTGTGGACCAATTCCTGGATACTGCAGAACATGCTGCTGTTCATTCTGCAGACGGGGCTATTGGGTCTCGTGCTGCTGGAATGGAGCAAAGGCCGCGCAACGGCAGGCGATGCCGTGTTCGCCATCACTTCGTTCCTGTTGGTTTCCGGCTATCTGCGCACGCTGGGCGAGAACGTGCAGAATCTGCAGAAGGGCATCGCCGACATCGAAGACGTCGTTGGTTACGACGTGGAGAAGGCGGATGTGGTCGATGTCGCCAACGCGCCAGCCTTCGCCGCTGGCGCCGGCCGCATCGCATTCGACAAAGTCTCGTTCGGTTACAAGAACGCGGCAGACGCGCTCTACAGCGATTTCTCGCTGGAGATTGCATCCGGCGAAACGGTTGCACTGGTTGGCCCGACGGGTTCCGGCAAGTCGACCTTCGTGAAGCTGGTGCAGCGTCTCTACGACATCGACGCGGGCGCTATCCGCATCGATGGCCAAGACGTGCGCGCGGTGACGCAAGCCAGCTTGCGCCAATCCATCGCACTCGTGCCGCAAGACCCGGCGCTCTTCCACCGCTCTCTCAGAGAGAACATCGGCTATGCGCACCCAGACGCGTCGATGGAGCAGATCGTCGATGCCGCCAGACGCGCCCGCGCTCATGACTTCATCGAGAAACTGCCATTCGGGTACGACACCGAAGTTGGCGAGCGCGGCGTGAAGTTGTCGGGCGGCGAACGTCAGCGCGTCGCGCTGGCGCGCGCCTTCCTCGCGGGTGCGCCGATCCTGATCCTCGACGAAGCGACATCCTCGCTCGACGTGGAGACGGAGCGCGAAGTGCAGGCGGCGATGGCCGAGCTGAAGCAGGGGCGGACGACCATCGTCATCGCCCACCGCCTCAGCACCGTCCGCGAAGCCGACCGCATCCTGGTGTTCAACCAAGGCCGCATCGTCGAGCAAGGCAAGCACGCCGACCTCATCGCCGCGCGCGGTCTTTACGCCAGGCTCAACGCGATGAGCGTTGGAGATGTGTTGAACGAAGAAGCTGCATAGTGTGTGAGGGGCGTGTGCCTAGTAGGCGCACGCCTCGAACACGCGCCGCACGTCGCCGCCCCATTCGGTGCGGTAGCGTTCGATCAGGCGCTCCGCCGGCGTCACGCCCGACGCGGCGATGTCATCCAGCTCCGTCAGGAAATGCGTCTCGTCCTGGCCGGAGCCATCCGCGCATGCGCGCGACTTCAAGCCTTGCCGTGCAATCGCCAGTGCCGCTTGCGCGATGTTTTGTGCCGAGTTGCCGCGGATCGGCGCCTTCAGCCCCAGCACCGGCACCGCGCGGCGCAAGCTTTCACGATCTTCCGCCGTCCAGCTTTTCACCAGTGACCACGCCGCCTCAAGCGCCGCGTCGTCATAGAAAATGCCGGCCCACAATGCCGGCAGCGCGCAGAGCCGTGACCACGGCCCCGCATCCGCGCCGCGCATTTCGAGATATGTCTTCAGCCGCACTTCCGGGAAGATCGTCGTGAGGTGATCTTCCCAGTCCTTCGCGTTCGGCCGTTCACCGGGTAAAGCCGGCAGCTTGCCGTCCATGAAGGCGCGGAAGCTTTGGCCCGACGCGTCGATGTATTTCCCTTCGCGATAGACAAAGTACATCGGCACATCGAGCGCGTATTTCGCATAGCGCTCGAAGCCCATGCCGTCTTCGAACACGAAGGGCAGCATGCCGGTGCGATCGGGATCGGTGTCGGTCCACACATGGCCGCGATAGGAGAGGAAGCCGTTGAGGCGGCCCTCCGCGAACGGCGACGCGGCGAACAGCGCGGTCGCAATCGGCTGCAGCGCCAAGCCGACGCGAAACTTCTTCACCATGTCGGCTTCGGACCCGAAGTCCAAATTCGTCTGCACCGTACACGAGCGGAACATCATCTGCCGGCCGAGGCGTCCGACTTTCTGCATGTAGTCCCGCATAATCTTGTAGCGGCCCTTCGGCATGATCGGGATGTCGTCGAGCGCCCACAGCGGCTGAAAGCCAACGCCGAGGAATGCGATGTTCATGTCGTCGCAGACGTCGCGCAGCTGCGAGAGGTGTGAGCCGGTTTCCGCGCAAGTCTGGTGCAGGTGTTCGAGCGGCGCGCCGGAGAGTTCGAACTGTCCACCGGGCTCAAGCGTGATCGACGCCATGCCTTGCTTCAACGCGATGACGTTCTCGCCTTCATAGGTCCGTTCCCAGCCGTACTTGTCGGCGAGCTTATTCAGCAGCGCGCCGATGCCGTTCTCGCCCTCGTAGGGGACAGGCTTCAGGCTATCGCGATAGAAGGCGAACTTCTCGTGCTCGGTGCCGATCCGCCAGGTCGAGCGATCCGGTCTCGGACCTTTCTCCAGATGCGCGACGAGGTCGCGGAAGCCCGTCAGCACGGGAGCGGTTTCAGTCTTGGCCACGTGCGTCCTCCCCGGGCGTCTTTGGCGCCCATGTGGAGCTTTCGCAGCGCACCCGCAAGGCGGTACGCCTACCGCCACAGAGGTTAACGTGAAGGCGACCCTACAATTCGGCGCCCACCCTAGAGGGATCGTGGCTCGTCAATATTGAAACCGCGCGGCCGCGCACACTAGCGATAGCAATCGGACCATCCCACCGAGAGTCTTCGCTAACGTCGCGATTGTCGCCCACCACAAAGAGATGACCGAGCGGTACGAGCACTTCTTCGGTGTTACGAATATCCCGAGTCCGGCAGGTGCGTTCGCCCCGGAAGATTTGGCACGATCGCATGACCCCAGCGTTTTCCGACGCGCTGGAATAGTATGTCTCATAAGTCTTGCCAGCGAGCGTTTCTCGATGCCGCCTCAGGCCAGGATGGACCGTGGGGCCAGCCAGTTCGTATCGCAGGTCCTCAGTCGCCAAGTATGTGCTTGCTGCCACTGCTCCATCAAGGACTGGGACACCTTCGCGAAATGCGATGCGCTGCCCGGGCAGCGCAAGAACGCGTTTCATGTAGGGAAATTCCCGGCCTTCTAGCGCTTCATAGTGCATGTACACGACGATGTCGCCAACGCGCACTTGCACTTCGTCGAAAGTCTCAAGTCGAACCACGTCGTTGGGCAACACTGTTGGCGCCATGTCCGTGGTGCCATTTTGCGAGCGCCGAAGTTGTGCGTGCGCGTTTAAGGGTGCAAGCGTCAGCGCCGCCGGGAGCGTACTCAAGACAACGCGTCGAGTGAATGTTGGATCGTGACGATCAGCCATTTCACCAATCCCCCCACGCCGACTGTATCACACTTAATGCCGCGATCACCGCCGTCTCCGCACGCAAGATGCGAGGCCCCAGCGACACCGCGTTAACGAATGGCAGCGCGCGCAACATGTGCCGTTCCTCCGACGTGAAGCCGCCTTCCGGACCAATGAGGAGGGCGAGCCGCGCACTCTTTGTTGATTCCAACACGTCGCTTATCGGTTGCGCGCGCCCCACCTCGCCGCCCCACGGCGCATTCAGTTCATCACCCGCTTCATCCGCGTAGATCAGCGGCCGCGCCGCATCCCAGCCATCCAGCGCCTTCGCCAGCGAAACAGGCTCGACGATCTCCGGCGCATCGAAGCGCTCCGTCTGCTCCGCCGCTTCGCGTGCGATCGTCTGCAACCGGTCGAGCCGCACGGTCTCAGCAATCGTGCGCTGCGTAATGACCGGCCGGATGCGGCGGACGCCTAGCTCAGTAGCCTTCTCAACAATCAGATCCGTCGCGTGCCGTTTCACCGGCGCGAAGAGCAAATCCAGATCCGGTGCTGCGCACGCTTCGCGCAGTAACTCCGCCACTTCGATGCTCATACCACGCTTCGTTTTCGCGCTCACACGCGCGCGCCATTCGCCGTCTGTCGCGTTGAACACCCGCAGCGCATCGCCTTCGTCCAACCGCAGCACAGTCCCCACATGTCGCGCCTGCGCCTCGTCCAGCGCGATCGCCGCGCCGGGGCTCAATGTCTGCTCTATCAACAAGCGCGGATTGGCCATGTGCCTGCCTTTGCTGCCGCGCTCCGGGCTTCGTTGCAAGCCGCCCCTTGACCCAGGGCCCGCCCAGGCGTCCATTCCGGCCCGCCAAAGTGGAGGGGACGATGGCCACGCACACGCTGCTGATATCCGCCGGCGACGTCATCGACGTGCAGCTCACCTCGGAAACCGTGGTGATCGAGTCGCGCACCGGGCGGCGCGAGGAAGAAGGCCACATCACCAACCGCATGCGTCTGTTCGTGAAAGAGACCGACGGCGCCGAGAAGAAATACGACTTCGAAGACACCGAACTGGGCGTACGCGAAACGCAACGCGTCGCCATCGTTCGCGGCAAGCTGAAGAAGGTCCCCGAACCCTTCAACATGATGCTGTTCAATCTCTCGAGCGGCGAGCACGATACGTTCGAACATGGGCTTCGCGCCTATCTCGGACACAAGCCGTTCTTTGGTCCGCTCTGGAAAGCGGCCGCGCTTTCGTTTGGCGTCGCTATCGTGTTCTGGTTCGTCTCCAACTTCGTTACGCGTCACGGCACGGGCGGACTGATGTCGATCTCGCTCGCCATCATGTTCGCGTTTCTCACCTATCCGGTGTTCTGGTGGATCAGCCGAACCTGGGACCGCATCACCGAACGCTTCCGTTACAGGAGTGCGCGCAAGCGCTTCATCAAGGACATGCGGGGTCGCGTTAACTCCTATGCGCCGCAGTCTGCGGCGCCAGTCGCCCCGCAAGCGAGCGCGCCTGTTGCGGCGCAACCAACGCCGCCAGCGCCGGAGACTCCAGCGCCAGAACCTGGGCCTGCTTGAGCCACCTACTGCGCGTGCGCGATTGCCCAATGGCGCATCTTGCGTAAGGTCCGCCCCGTGACGGTTTCGCTCGATCACCCGCTTTACACGCCGCGCTTGCGGCTCGAACCCGTGACCCCGGCGCTTGCCGATGCTGCACGTGCGGGCCAAGCCGCATTCGCCGACGTGATTGGCGCCGATGCACCGTCCGATTGGTGCGCCGCAAGCCTTGGCCTCGTTGCGCGTTCCATCAATCACGCTTGGGGTCCCGAACCAGCACCCACGCGCGCCATAGCGATTCTGCGTTCGGAAGACGTTGTGATCGGCGATGTGCGCTTCGAGCCGTCGCTGCGCGCGGCAAATGAATTCGAGATCGGCTACGGCGTCGCGAAAAGCCGCCGCAACCGGGGCTATGCCACTGAAGCGGCTGGCGCCGTGATCGATTGGCTGTTCGAAGACGCCGCCGCCGAGACCATTCTCGCCGGTTGCGATAGCAGGAACCTCGCGTCTGTTCGCACTCTGCGAAGGCTCGGCTTTTGGCTCGACTCCAACCCCGGCACGACCTTCTGGTGGGTGCTGACGCCGGAGCTTCGGGCGTCCTCTCAAGCTTGACCCAGCGGCTTCGCGCGGCTTGTGTGTCCGCCTGTTAAGGGAGGAGGCCGCGTTACCAACGCGCGCCCAAGGGATCATACATGACGGACACCACAGGCGGCGCAGCCGCACCCGTGCGAGGCGGGGACATCCTCGGTCACCCACGACAGCTCTGGATGCTGTTCATGACCGAGTTCTGGGAGCGCTTCGCCTTCTACGGCATGCGCTGGGCGCTCACGCTCTACATCGTGCAGCAATTCTTCGCGAACGACCCATCGGGCCAAGCCTACGCGAGCCGCACCTACGGCGCATACCTCGCGCTCGTCTACGCTACCGCAATCTTCGGCGGCTACGTCGCCGACCGCATGATCGGCTACCAGCGCTCGATCCTGTTGGGCGCGGTGATCACATCGATCGGCCTATTCACCATCACCATACCGAACCAGGAACTGTTCCTGCTCGGGCTGGCGTTCGTGATCGTCGGCAATGGCCTGTTCAAGCCGAACATCTCGACCATGGTGGGCAAGCTCTATGCGCCCGAAGATCAGCGCCGCGACCGCGGCTTCACGATCTTTTACATGGGCATCAACGCGGGCGCGCTTGTCGCGCCGCTGCTCACCGGCTGGCTCGCCAGCGAAATCACCGACACGCCCATGGTGCAGAACTACAAGATCGTGTTCATCACGACCGGCATCGGCATGCTGATCAGCCTGCTGTGGTTCTGGTTCGGTCGCAGAGGGCTCGGTGATATCGGCCGCCCGCCCGCTGACAAGAAGGGCGGCGCCCAAATGCTGTTCGTCCTGATCGGCGCCGCGATCGCTGTGCCGGTTGTCTATATGCTGCTGTCCCGCGTTGGCGCCGAGCCGCTTCAGTACGTTCTGAGCGCGCTCTTCCTGTTGCTGATCATTATGATTATCGCGGAAGCCTTCAAGGAAGGAGCGGTGTCACGCGACAAGTCCATCGCGATGCTGCTGCTGTTCGTCTTCAACATTCTGTTCTGGTGCTTTTTCGAACAGGCCGGCAGCTCGTTCAACTTCCTGGCTCAGAACCTGGTCAACCGCGACTTCGGCGGCTGGGAATTTCCGGTGGGATGGTTCCAGTCGGTCAACCCCGCGGCCATCGTGTTGCTCGCGCCGATCATCGCCATTATCTGGGGCATGCTCGCGAGCGCGAAGGCTGAGCCGTCCATTCCACGGAAGTTCGGGCTGGGTCTCATCCTTAACGCGCTGGGCTTCCTGGTGCTCATGTATGCGCTGCAGAACCTGGTTGGCCCGGAAGGGGAGATCCCATTCTGGCCGCTGGCGGCCTGCTACGTGATCCAGACACTCGGTGAACTCTGCGTCTCGCCGATTGGGCTCTCGATGGTCACTAAGCTTGCGCCGCTTAAGTACGTGGGCTTCGCCATGGGCGGTTGGTTCTTGTCGACCGCGCTCGGCAACAACCTCTCCGGGATTGTTGCGGGGCTCATCAGTGGTGAGACCGGCATGACAGTGGCCTCGGCGCTCAGCGGCTTCACCTCCAGCTTCTATTTGTTGCTGGGGGCAGGCGTGCTGCTCTTCCTAATCGCGCCTCTGATCCAAAAACTGATGCACGGCGTGAAGTAGGCCGCAGCATCCGGACTCATTGCGCCGCCGGTCCCAAAGGACCGGCGGCGTTCTCTTTCCAACATACTGTGGAGGAAGGCGCCTGGCCCGCGAAGGCTTGTAATCGTTTCGCTTTCGGCGCGTCGGAAGCGTAATGACGTTTACCACACCGTGCTGGTGAAAAAGCCAAGCAATATCCGGCATTTGTAGAAAAACTCAGCCCGCCTGCTGGTGTCGGTTATTGCGCCCCCCTAGCTTCTCGGATGAACTGATGGGGCTGCTGGGCGGGGACGCCCTCGTAAGCCGCCGGTCCGCCCGAATTGGTCGCCTCCCAGCCTCAATCCGGAACGGCTCTGGTCCAGAATCGAGAACTACAAAGGTTGCCCGGCCAGCTCCCCATGACCGGCGCTAAGGAGGTGCTGACATGTCTCGGCCGCGCACGACCCGCTCCCGCAAGAAGCCGCCGGTGGCTTCTGAGCAGGCGATGCGTCCGGAGGTGACCGACCTCCTGCTGGGCTGGAAGCACGAAGACCAACGCGACCCGATCGGCTTTGGCGCGCCACGCGCGCCTGAGGCGGCCATTCAGGGCGAAGTCCCGATCCTCTACGGCGAAGACCGCCATCTGCTCACCATCGCGCCCACGGGCGCGGGGAAGGGCCGTGGCGTCATCATCCCGAACCTGCTGCGCTTCGAAGGCTCGGCCATCGTCATCGACCCCAAGGGCGAGACCTGGCACGTCACCCATCGGCGCCGGAAGGAGATGGGCCAAGAGGTGCGCCTGCTCGACCCGTTCGGCGCTGTCTCCAAGAAGACCGACAGCCTGAACCCGTTCGACCTGTTCGATCGCCCGGGCGCGCTGCTGGATGCGGATTCCGAAATGCTCGCCTCGCTGCTCGCGGGCGACGTCGGCTTCCACAAGGAACCCTTCTGGGACAATTGGGGCCGCTCGCTGATGTCGGGCGTGATCGCCGCCGTCGCCGAGGTCTCGCCCAAGAGCGAGCGCCATTTCGGCCGCGTGCGCGAAATCCTGATGAGCGACGACGCGGTCTACAATCTGGCGGCGCTGATCGAGAACCACGAAGTCCTGAACCGGCTCTCGAAGCAGAACATCTCGAGCTTCTTGCCGATCACCGAGCAAACCCGCTCCGGCATCCTCTCCACCGCGCAGTCCTATCTGAAGGTGGTGAACTCGGATTCTGCGCTGCGCTCGCTCTCGCGCTCAACCATCTCGCTCGACAGCGTCCGCAAGGGTGATCCGATGACGATCTACATCGTCATCCCGCCGGACAAACTCGAAAGCCATGGCGCGCTGCTGCGTCTGTGGGTCGGCGCGTTGATGCTTACGGTGATGGGCCGCAAACGCCGTCCGAAGCGCTCGACGCTCTTCCTGCTCGACGAGTGCGCGCAGCTGGGCGAGTTCGGCCCGCTGCGCCAATCCATGACGCTCTTGCGCGGCTACGGCCTGCAAGTGTGGCCATTCTTCCAGGATCTGTCGCAGCTGCAGCGGCTCTACCCGAAGGACTGGCGCACCATCTTCAACAATGCCGGCGTCTTCCAACTATTCGGCGTCGCCAATCATCTGATGGCGAAGGAATCGAGCGAGCTGATCGGCGACATCAACGCCGACACGCTGCGCGCGATGACGAAAGAACAGCAGATCATCTCGGTCGCCAACGAGAAGGCGATGAGCGCGCGCTTGCCGGATTATCTGATGGACGCGCCGTTCGCCGGCCAGTTCGACCCGAACCCAATGTTCGAACCGGACCCAGGTCCGTTGAAGCGCCGCACGACGCGTGCGCGCTAAGCCGACGCTCAAACAAGGGAAGAGCGCGCGCCGAGGGATCGGGGCGCGCGCTCTAACGGTCTTCGTCCCTCGGATCAACGATCAGAACGAGCCGCTCAGCTCCAGAATGAACCACGGGCTCGTGGCGAACTCGCGGTTGGTGATCTGCTGTCCAGCAAGCGAGCCATTGCGGTCAGGGCCGAAGATGCGGCGATCACGCAGCACTTCGCCGTTGCCGATATTCGCCGCCCACAGCCTGAGCTTCATGTTGTTTGGCAGGGCGGTGGTCTCCCACCACAGATCGACCCACGGGCCCTCTTCCTGCGTATCGATATCCGTCAGGCGATAGCCCTGTATTTCGCCCTGCTTGAAAAACTCGACGCCCCACGACCAACGCTGCTCTGCAAAGTCCTGGCGGAAGCCAATGTCGACCTCCGATTCCGGCTGATATGAAATGATGCGCGGGTCGCCGGTGACAGGATCGGTAACTTCGGTGTCCCAGAACTCAGCTTCAACCGTGATGCGCGCGTTGGGGATAACCGGCAGGCGAGACGACCAGTTGAGTTCGAGGCTCCACGCTTCGGCGTCGCCAAGATTGCCCGGGGCGTCGAAGGTGATCACATCACTTTCATCTTCAACCGTGTCTGGATCGTCAGGAATGACCGCGGTGAGCGGCACCAGATCGTTCACGTCGCTGATGTCGTGGTGGATGAGCGCAAAGCCGAGCGCTGCGCCGCCAGGGAAGCGCAGATCGCCACCGAGTTCAGCGCGCCAGTCGGTTTGCGGCTGCAGGTTCGGGTTGCCGCCGTCGATCAGGTCGTCGGCCAGCGACGTTGAAGAAACGAAGTCGTCGAAATCTAGCTGGCCGACATCGCGGTAGTAGCGCAGGCGCAGCTGATTGTTGCCGGCGAACGTGCGCGTGAGTTGGAATGAGGGCTTCCAGAACGAGAGCTCGGTCTCTTGATCGATTGAGCCGCCGGGGTCGAGCGTTGTGGTGGCGAGGGTTGAGGTTTCCCAGCCGATGCGCGACTCCAGCGACCATTGATCGTTCGGCCGCCACGTGTGCACCGCGAACAGATCGGCGCGGTTTTCCTCGACCGTGACGTTGGAGTTCGGGATCGGGATCACGTCCGGCCCGCCGCCGTCATCGACCGTAAACTGGAACGTGGAGTCGAGCGTGTTGAGCGCAGCCTCGCCGCCAAACTCGATGCGGTGTTGCGGGCCAAAGCTGCGCGACAGCGTGCCGCGCCCGATCGTCTCGATCGTCTCGCGTTCCGAGTTCACGACCGCGGTTTCAGTGACGGCGCCCAGCGCGTCGAATTCGACCGCAGTTTCGTTGTACTGGAACGGGTGCTGCGTGCGCAGGCCGACAAGCGCCAGCGCCCAACGGCCAATGTCGCGGTCATAGTTCAAGCCAATTTCCGAAAGCGTGCCTTCTTCCTTCCAGCGTTGCGTCAACCGGCCGTCCGGATCGCCGGTGGGCGTGGTGAAATCAAACGTCTGGCGTTGCGCGTTGAACCAGTCCGGATTGATCATGCCGGTGGCGCTGAAGCGGCCGCCGAAAAGCGGGAACGCGACGTTGGCGTTGTAATAGGGGTCCCACAGATTGCGCGGATTCGTCATCTCCGCGTGGCGCTGCAGTACGCCGGCGCCGTCGTAGAAGTCGCGTTCACCGATGAGATCACGGTTCTGCGTGATAAGGCGCAAACCCACGCCCCACTCGAATTGGCCGTTGCGCCCGTTGTAGCCAATGTCCGCGCGCGGCATCAGCCGGTCTTGGTTCTGGCCGGAATATTCGAAGCCAACTTCGTAGACGCCGCTGCCGGCCGTCGGTGAGCGCACGATGTTGAGCAGCGTCGCTTGCCCAGATGCATCGCCCGCAACTTCGGCCCCGCGCAGCACTTCAACGCGCACGATTTGCGCCGCAGGAATGCGGGAGAGAATGCTGTCGATCTGTTGGCCCTTCGCCGTCGGGCGTAAGCCATCGACGAGCACGTTGCCGACTGAGCCTGAAAATCCGCGGCGCCCGTCACCGCCATCGAGCGTGAAGCCCGGCGTGTTGTTGACGAAGTCCATCGCGTTCTGCGGATTGAAGCGCGTGAAGAACGCAGCTTCGTAAATGACGCGGTCATTTGTTGAGGTCGGTGTGGCCGCCGCTTCATTGGCGGCCGGCGCCGGCGTCGGCGTCGTCGTGGGTTCGGTCTGCGCGTATGCGACGCCACTCATCAGCGCCAGCGCTGAAACCGTCATCTTCCCAAACATCTCTCGGTCCCTCCCGTCGCGCCGTCTCCCGCGGCGTGCGGTCATCCGCTTCATGCGGTGCTGCATGTTTCTGGATGATTGCAGCACGTTTCACAGATGCAGAACGGCGGGCGTTTTCTAGGCGAATGGCAGCGTTTGCGACGAAGCAGCGTCCGGGCGCGACGGCTGTAAACGAAAACGCCGCCGGGCCCTGGGGCGCCGGCGGCGTTCGTTTTTCTCACGAAGGAGAAGAAGGGTTACTTCTTCTTCTTGGCCTTGGCCTTCTTACCAGCCTTGGCGACCTTCGCAGCTTTCTTCTTCGCAGCCATAGTATCAACCTCCCCAGACATTGGGATGCTCATAGTCTCTGCGTCGATTCTCTAAATTGTAAATGCACGCGGACGAACTAGCCGCCGCCGATCGTGAGCCCGCTGATGTAGAGAGTCGGCTGTCCAACGCCCACCGGCACGCTCTGTCCGGCCTTCCCGCAGGTGCCGACTCCTTCGTCGAGTTTGAGATCGTTGCCGACCATTTTGACTCGCGTGAGCGCGCTCGGTCCGTCGCCGATCAGCGTCGCGCCTTTGATCGGCGCTTTGATCTTTCCGTCCTCGACGAGATAGGCCTCGGTGCACTGGAAGACGAACTTGCCGGAGGTGATATCGACCTGACCGCCTCCGAAATTAACCGCGTAAACGCCGGACTTCAG
>Ga0068862_100003271_pt1 | contig 14026 bp, 11 predicted proteins | sample KBSSwiS52_FD_66598 | JGI IMG/M metagenome (GOLD analysis project Ga0068862, IMG submission 66598) | Switchgrass rhizosphere microbial communities from Kellogg Biological Station, Michigan, USA - KBS Switchgrass S5-2 | ecosystem: Host-associated > Plants > Roots > Rhizosphere > Soil ... | reverse complement strand
TGAAGATCCAGCAGATGGACGTGCAGACCTATTTCTTCCGTCGAACCAACACCAATGCGCTGGGCAAGCCGCGCAGTTGGACCGACCACCTTCTGTGGCACCACGCATGCCACACCGTAGACCTGTTCCAATACCAGACCGGCGAAGTAGCCTCCCGTGCACGAGCCCTGCAGGGTCCAAAGCACCCGCAGCTAGGCATCGCCATGGACATGAGCATCGGCCTGAAAACTCCCTCAGGCGCAATCTGCACCCTCTCACTCTCCTTCAACAACAACGGTCCATTAGGCACCTTCTTCCGTTACATCTGCGACAACGGAACCTACATAGCCAACTACGACGATCTCGTAGACGGCTATCAAAAGCCGATCGACGTGACGAAGGTGGCCGTCTCCATGAACGGAATCGAGCTTCAGGACCGTGAGTTCTTCGCGGCCATCCGGGAGAAGCGCGAACCTAACGCCAGCATTGCGCAGGTGCTGCCGGCCATGCGTACCCTGGATCGCCTGGAGAAGAGCTTGGAGTCATGATCATCGACTGTCATGGCCACTACACGACCGCACCGGGCGACCTGCAGAAGTTTCGCGACGCGCAGATTGCCGGCCTGCAAGACCCCGCGCAGACGCCGTCACGGGAAAGTCTGAAGATCAGTGATGATCAGATCCGCGACAGCCTGGAGAAGGCGCAACTGAAGTTGCAGCGCGAGCGCGATACTGACCTCACGATCTTCTCGCCGCGTGCATCGGCCATGGCACACCACATCGGCAACGAGACGACGAGCCTGGAGTGGACTCGGGTTTGCAACGATCTCATCAAGCGTGTTTGTGGCTTGTATCCGGACAACTTCGTCGGTGTCTGTCAGTTGCCCCAGTCGCCTGGCGTTCCGCCCGCCAACAGCGCCGCGGAGTTGGAGCGCTGTGTGCGCGATCTCGGCTTCATAGGGTGCAACCTGAACCCGGACCCGTCGGGTGGCCATTGGAACTCGCCGCCGTTGACGGATCGGCACTGGTATCCGCTATACGAGAAAATGGTGGAGCTCGATGTGCCGGCGATGGTTCACGTGAGCTCGTCCTGCAACCCAAACTTCCACGCAACAGGCGCCCACTATCTGAACGCCGACACAACCGCATTCATGCAGTTCCTGACGGCTGACCTGTTCAAAGACTTCCCCACGTTGCGGTTCATCATCCCCCACGGTGGCGGCGCGGTGCCGTTCCACTGGGGCCGCTATCGCGGCCTGGCTCAGGACCTGAAGCGCCCACCGCTCGAAGAGATGATGAAGAACAACGTGTTCTTCGACACCTGCGTGTACCACCAACCCGGCATCGACCTGCTGTTGAAGGTGGTGCCTCTGGATAACATCCTGTTCGGCTCGGAAATGGTGGGTGCAGTCAGGGGAGTTGACCCGCGCTCAGGCCACTACTACGACGACACCAAGCGCTACATCGAAGCGTCGTCGCTCACCGCCGCAGACAAGAAGAAGCTATTCGAAGACAACGCCCGCCGGGTATTCCCCCGACTTGGTAAGCGCGTCGCGTAGCCAGATCCGCTCCTCAGGGCTGAGTTGTGGCACAACGCGCGCGAAATCCTCCTGATCCTTCTCGCGAGGAAGTTTCGCTTTGTAGAGCAGTTGGATCTCAGGGCTGAGGTAGGGGATACCATCGGGTGTACGTCGAATGACCTCCGTCAGGGGCCTCCTGACGGTCGGCTGCCGACGAAACACCCATGTGTCGCCGTCCGCTTCATCGAGCATCAGCTCGAGCGACCAGCTCGTGGAATTGGCCGGGCGACACCAAAGCGAATTCACCTCGGGCCGCGGACTTTCGCCTCTTTCAAGGCGACGAAGGACTTGCGATCGGGCCTCGAAGAACTCCCACCCCAGGAGGTTCGCCATGACCGCGGTGACGTCGCGTCTAAGTACTCCGACATCCAAGTCACCATGGGGACGCGTTTGGCAACCGAGGAAAAGATCCAGGGCCCAACCGCCGGCGATCCACCAAGGCATGTTGATATTTGCGAGTAGCGTTGCCACGGCGGGCGGTTTCAACGGAGACCAATGTCCTATCGTTGGCTCGTGGCGTTTCATTGAGACGCGGTTACCCTTTCAGGCGGAGGTGTTGCCGTCCCAGATGGCGTCGTCTACGAAGGCTTCGCCGGACATGATTTTGCGGGCGGTACGGAGCAGGGCGGCGCGCTGGACTTTGATGCCTGCTCCGTCGGGTTGGACGTCCATTTCGACGGTGAAGAAGCCGGTGGGGTGCTCGATGTCCATGCGAGTGCTGCCGCCAGGGCTTTTGAGGCGAGCGATATCGGTGGTCACGGAGCCAGGAACCACGCAGGCGGTGGCGACACTTACGGCGCCGAAGACGCCAATGGCCTTATGCACGGTGTGTGGGATGAAGTTGCGTGTGGCAATTGCGCCGCCGTTCTTCGGCTCGGAGACGAGGCACATCTTCGGAACCGTTTTGCGCGTGACGTCGCCGAGATTCATGCGACGGCCTGCCTCGAGCCTTATGGCTTCGACGCGCGCTTTCAGCACTTTGTCGGCTTCCAGTTCCGTCGGGGATTCCGCGCCGGTTTTGCCGAGGTCGGCCGCGCGCATGACGACGACGGGCATTCCGTTGTCGATGAGGGTGGTTTGCACGCCTTCGATCACGTCGAGGGCATTGCCAGTTGGCAGCAGCGCGCCGCAGCTCGACCCGGCGATGTCCAGGAAGTCCAAGAGGATCGGCGCAGCGGTACCGGGAACGCCGTCAATGGAGGCATCGCCGCTGTATTGCACGCGCCCGTTCGGAGTTTGGATTTCGGCAACGGCGATGCTTTCGGTATTCACCATGTGAATACGCACGCGAGTGCGATCGCCCGTGATGGGCACCAGGCCGTTCTCGATGGCGAACGGGGCGACGCCGGCGAGCATGTTGCCGCAGTTCTGAGATGCGTCGACACGCGGTTCGTTCACTACGACCTGCAAGAACAGGTAGTCGACATCAGCATCAGGCCGAGTCGACGGCCCAACCACGGCCACCTTGCTCGTCAAACTATCAGCGCCGCCCAACCCGTCAATTTGCCTGATGTCAGGCGACCCCATAATCGCCAGCAACACGCGATCCCTGACCTCAACCGCCGTCGGCAAATCGCGCGCCAGAAAAAAGGGACCCTTCGAGGTACCCCCGCGCATCAACGTGCATGCGACAGGGGTCACTTGTACTCCAGCCCCAAGGCTGCGAGCTTCTCGCGGAATTTGTACAGGTCGAGGCCGAGTTCGCCGGCGGCGAGGCGTTTGCGCTTTTCGTCTTCGTTCGCGACGCGCTTGGAGGCGGCGTCGGCAACCTTGACTGCGTCGGTGCCGTTTACGGCTACGACACCGTCGTCGTCGGCTACGATCACATCACCGGGCTCAACGCGTTGTCCAGCGCAGATCACGGGTACGTTCACCGACCCCAAGCTCGCCTTAACCGTTCCCTGCGCCCAAATGTTCTTCGCCCACACCGGAAACTTCATCTCAGTAAGCGTCGCAACATCGCGCACGCCTGCATCAATGATCAGCGCGATCACACCGCGTGCCTTGAGTGACGTCGCCAACAGATCACCGAAGTAACCATCGTTACACGGCGAACTCGGTGCGACCACGAGCACATCGCCCGGCTTACACACCTCCACAGCAACGTGGATCATCCAGTTGTCACCCGGAGGCACCAAGACCGTCACCGCCGGCCCGGCGAGGGACGTGCCGGAATAGATAGGTCGCATGTAGGGCGCCAGCAAGCCGGTTCGTCCCTGGGACTCGTGAACCGTGGCAACGCCATGTTTCCCCAGTGCACTGACTGCAGCAGGGTCCGGACGAGAAATCTCGCGGTAGACGACGTTTTGGCTAGTCATGCGATGATTCTAAAACGATCAGTTGGAACTGTAACCGGCGGTCATGCGTTAATCGCACACCGCTCAGCTAAGGGGTATTCCATGGCTCGTTCATTCTGGAAAGGCGCTATTTCATTCGGGCTCGTCTACATCCCGGTGAATCTGTATTCCGCCACGCACAGCGCCACTATCGACCTGGACTTCCTCGACAAGCGTGACTTCTCCCCGGTCGGTTACAAGCGCTACAACAAGCGCACCGGAAAAGAGGTTGAATGGAAGGATATCGTGCGCGGGTATCAGTATAAGAAGGGACAGTACGTTGCGCTGTCAGATGAGGATTTCCGGCGGGCCGATGTGAAGGGCTCGCAGACCATCGATATCCAGAGTTTTACCGAAGCGAGCAACATAACACCGGAGTTTTATGAGACGCCCTATTACGTGGCGCCGCAGAAGGGGGGCGAGAAGGTGTATGCGTTGCTACGCGAGGCGCTGAAGCGGACGGGGAAGGTTGCTATCGCCAACGTGGTTGTGCGTACACGCCAACATTTGGCGGTCGTGTTGCCGGAGGACGATATCCTGCTGCTCAACACGTTGAGGTTTGCTGATGAGATCCGCAGTGCCGATGACATGGGCGTTGAGGTCCCTAGTGCAAAGGGGACGGGGTTGGCAGCCAAAGAAATATCGATGGCAGAGAAGCTCATCGATGGGATGTCAGGTCCGTGGGAACCCGAGAAGTACCGCGATACGTATCGCGATGACCTGATGAAGCGCATCAACGAGAAGGTGCGCAACAAGGAAACGCACACTCTGACGGAGCCAGAGAAGGAAGCGAAGCCGAGGAAGTCCGCCGAGGTCATCGACCTCATGGACATCCTCAAGCAAAGCCTCGCCAAAGGCGGCAAATCTGCCACCCGCGCCGGCCCCCACAGAGCCCCCGCGAAGCGCCACGCCAAGAAGAAGCGCGCCTAGCCGAAGCTCGGTAGCAAGAAGTCGGTCAGGGTTTGCACGGCGGGGGTGCGAATCACCTGGGCGGCGATTTCGATATCGTCGGCTAACAAGCGGTCGGTCGTAGCGAAGGGCACGCGCGCGCGGAGCGCGTCGAGGGCTTGTTGGAGCGAAGGGGACGTCTTCAGGGGTTTGCGAAAGTCGATCCCCTGGCAGGCAGAAAGGAACTCGATGGCAATGATGTTATGCAGGTTACCCGTCATGGTCAGCGTGCGGCGTGCGCCGTGGGTGGCCATGCTCACGTGGTCTTCCTGATTCGCCGACGTGGGTACGCTGTCGACACTGGCGGGGTGCGACAGCATCCGGTTCTCCGCCAGAAGCGCCGCAGCCGTGACTTGCGCCATCATAAAGCCGGAGTTGACGCCACTGTCAGGCGCAAGGAAAGCAGGCAACCCGCTCATCTTCGGATCCACCAACAGCGAGATCCGACGCTCAGCGATCGACCCGATTTCTGCACAAGCCAGCGCCAGGATATCCGCAGCGAACGCCACCGGCTCAGCGTGGAAATTACCGCCCGATAACACCTCACCCGTACCCGCGAAAATCAGCGGGTTGTCGGTAACCGCGTTGGCTTCGGTCAGCAGCGTCTCGGCAGTCTGAGTGATCAAATCGAGGCAAGCACCCATTACCTGCGGCTGACACCGCAAAGAATAAGGGTCCTGCACCCGCTCACAAGTCAGATGCGACTCACGAATCTGGCTCCCGTGGAGCAATTCACGATACACCTGCGCAACCTGCACCTGCCCCGGATGTCCGCGCAGTGCATGGATGCGGGGGTCAAACGGCACGTCACTGCCTTGGAGCGCGTCGAGCGACATCGCCCCGCTGACCATGGCGGCGGAGAACGCCGACTCGAGCTCAAACAACGACGCCAGCGCCAACGCTGTAGACACCTGCGTGCCGTTCAGCAGTGCCAGCCCCTCTTTAGGGCCTAGCTCAACGACTGAGATCCCTTCAGACGCTAGAAACTCAGCCGCCGGCCGAATCTCCCCATTGCGGCGAATTTTCCCCTGGCCCAACACGGCCAGAGACATGTGCGCCAGAGGCGCCAGATCGCCCGAAGCGCCGACGGAGCCCTGGGCAGGGACGCAAGGGCAGAGCCCAGAGTTGATCAGGTTCTGTAAAAACTCCGTCAGCGGTTCGCTGACTCCCGAAAACCCCTGCAACAAGCTGGCGAGCTTGAGAACCATCGTCAACCGGACGATGGAATCATCCAGCAGCGGCCCCACGCCCGTGCTGTGAGACAGAATGATGTTCTTCTGCAGCAGCGTACGCTGATCGGGCGCAATGCGGGTGTTTGCCAACAGCCCAAACCCCGTGTTGATCCCATACGCAGCCGCTTCACCGGCGGCGAGCTTGGAAGTCGCGGCGTGAGAATCCCGAACGGCTTCCATCGCACGCTCGTGAATAGTGACCGTAACATGCTCACTGTAAACGCGACGCAGATCAGTGAGGCTCAAAGGGCGTGAGCCGAGCTCGAGTTCTATTGTCATGAAATCACTTTGCCAGCGCGTACAACGCTGCGACGTGGGTTGAAACCAATCCAGTAGCTCAGCTCTTCGACTGAGCGGATATTCCAGATGACGAAGTCAGCAACTTTTCCTGCAGTCAGGGTCCCGCGTCGCTCGCTCTCACCCAGTGCTCGCGCGGCATTTCGGGTGACACCCGCCAACGCCTCATCCGACGTGAGTCCGAACAGGCGAGTAGCCATGCTCATGGCCAGCAGCAGTGAAGTGCCTGGTGCTGATCCGGGGTTGCAATCAGTAGCAACCGCCAACGGCGTGCCCGCCGCGCGAAATGCGGCGATGGGCGGACGATGTCCCTCGGCGAGGCAGTAGAAGGCAACGGGCAGCAACACACCCACCGTACTGGCGGCCGACATAGCAGCAGCGTCGTCAGGCGTAGTGAACTCCAAGTGATCGCATGACAGCGCGCCACGACGCGCAGCCATCTGGCTGCCACCCAGGTTGGAGAGCTGTTCGGCGTGCATCTTCACAGGCAGGCCCAGTGCCTGCGCGGCCTCGAACAGACTCTCCGACTGCGCAAGATTGAACCCAATCGACTCGCAGAACACATCCACTGCGTCAACGAGCCCTTCGCTGTGTAGTGCGGGCAACCAATCTTCACAGATGACCTGAATGTAGTCGTCAGCGCGACCCTTGAACTCAGGAGGCAAGGAATGCGCGGCGAGGAGTGTTGTTTTGACGGTAACCGGAAAGGAGCGCCCCAGAGCCCGCGCCACGCGAAGCATCTTGCCCTCGTCGGCAAGAGTCAGTCCGTAACCTGACTTGATCTCGATGGTCGTAACCCCCTCGGCCAGCAAAGCCTGTAGCCGAGGCACACTCTCATCGAACAACTCCTGGTCGGAAGCCCCACGCACAGCACGCATGGTGGAAAGGATGCCCCCACCAGCGCGCGCAATTTCCGCGTAACTACGACCCTTCAATCGTTCGGCGTATTCAGTAGCGCGCGTGCCGGCGAATACCAAGTGTGTGTGGCAGTCGATGAGGCCGGGCGTGACCCAAGCGCCGCCGAGGTCCCGTACTTCCGCAGGACCAAACTTGGGCAGTGCGCTTTCATCGCCAACCCACTCAATCTGACCATCACGCGTGAGAATCGCGCCTTGTTCGAACACGGTCATCGAGTCGTCGCACGTCGCGATCCGCACGTTGCGCCAGAGCGCCAGCATGAATCAGCCCAGAAACGGCAGGTTGAGGCCGTTCTCTCGAGCGCACGCGATCGCGGTTTCGTAACCAGCATCCGCGTGTCGCATGACTCCTGTACCTGGATCGTTCCACAACACGCGCTCAATTCGACGCGCAGCGGCAGGCGTTCCATCACAGACAATCACGACGCCTGAATGTTGGGAATATCCAATGCCGACACCGCCACCATGATGGATGGAAACCCAACTCGCCCCACTCGCCGTATTCAGCAATGCGTTGAGCAATGGCCAGTCTGCAACGGCGTCAGAACCATCGCGCATGGATTCCGTTTCCCGGTTGGGGCTGGCGACTGAACCCGAGTCCAAGTGATCGCGACCGATCACAATGGGCGCCTTCAACTCGCCCTTGGCCACCATTTCATTGAACGCGAGGCCCAACCGATGCCGATCGCCGAGGCCGACCCAACAAATGCGAGCCGGCAGGCCTTGGAACTTGATGCGCTCGTGGGCCATGTCGAGCCAGTTGTGCAGGTGAGCGTCGTTGGGGATCAGCTCTTTGACCTTCGCGTCCGTGCGACGGATGTCTTCCGGGTCGCCTGACAATGCAGCCCAACGGAAAGGACCGACGCCACGGCAGAAGAGGGGACGAATGTACGCCGGTACAAATCCCGGGAAAGCGAACGCATCTTTGACGCCTTCGTCGAAGGCAACCTGACGGAGGTTATTTCCGTAGTCGAAGACAGGAATTCCCATCTTCTGGAATGCGAGCATAGATTCGACGTGCCGAGCCATGGAGGCGCGGGATGCAACAGCAACCTGCTTAGGATCGGAAGCGCGCAAGTGATCCCACTTCTCCAATGACCAGCCGGCGGGCAGATAGCCGTTGACGGGGTCATGGGCCGAAGTCTGGTCGGTGAGGGCGTCGGGTTTGATTCCACGCCGCAGCAATTCGGGCAGAACCTCGCAAATATTACCCAGCAGACCCACAGATACCGGCTTCCCCACACGCTTGGCGTCTTCGAGCATCTTCAGGGCCTCGTCCAAAGAGGACGCTTCCTTGTCCAGGTACCGCGTCTGCAAGCGCTTGGCAATGCGGTCCGGCCGGCACTCCACCGCCAACATCGACGCTCCCGCCATCGTTGCGGCAAGCGGCTGGGCGCCACCCATGCCGCCGAGGCCAGCCGTGAGGATCCACTTTCCGGCGAGCTTGCCGCCGAAGTGCTGACGGCCCATTTCCACGAAGGTCTCGTAGGTGCCCTGAACGATGCCCTGGCTACCGATATAGATCCACGACCCGGCGGTCATCTGGCCATACATCATGAGGCCCTTCTTATCCAGGGCGTTGAAGTGCTCCCAGTCGGCCCACTTACCGACGAGATTGGAGTTGGCGATCAGAACGCGCGGCGCGTCCGGGTGCGTGCGGAAGACACCGACGGGCTTTCCGGATTGGATCAGTAGCGATTCGTCGTCACCGAGGCGGCGCAGGGCGGCCACGATCTGGTCAAAAGCCTCCCAATTGCGCGCGGCCTTGCCGATGCCGCCGTAAACGACCAGATCCTCGGGCCGTTCGGCCACTTCCGGATCGAGGTTGTTGAGCAACATTCTCAGGGCTGCTTCGGAAATCCAATTGCGGCAGGTCAGTTCGGTGCCGCGGGGGGCGCGGAGGGGGCCGCGGGAGTTCAGATTGTCCATAGTCGTTATACCTGTATAGACAGCTCAGCCTTGGAAGGACCCGGTCAGCTCGTAACGCGAGCCGGGATGGTAGAGATCGGCAACCGTGGCAATGCGCTCACTGGCCCAGGTGCGGCGCCTGATAAGCAGACATGCGTCGGTTGCATCGAGTTTCAGCATACGGCGAATGCGGCCGTCGGGAATCACTGCCCTGACCGTGTGCTCGGCGCGCTGCAGCGGCGCCGCTTTCATGAGGAATTCGTGGGGCGTGACCCGGGTGAAATCGTTGCGCAGGTAGCCGGTTACCACCGTTGGATTGACGTAGCGGTCTTCGACCTGCAGCGGCACACCACCTTCAAAGTGAACGACGAGCGAGTGATCCAACCGCGCCCCTACGGCGACGCCACAACGATCAGCCAATTCCCGCGTCGCAGTCACAGACGCTAAAGACACCACCTTGGCTTCGTACTCGTGGCCCCGCGCGCGGATTTCATCGGCTATGTTGCGTACTTCGAGGGGGTGGGCGTGGACGCGAGGCTCGGCAACGAAAGTGCCTACGCCCGCGACGCGCAGTAAAACTCCCTCATCTGCCAGCTCCCGGAGCGCGCGATTAGCCGTCATGCGCGCGACATCCAATTCACGAACGAGCTCGTTCTCTGAAGGGACGCGCTCGCCGGATCGCAGCGTGCCGTCGGCAATCTTCCGCAGCACGTACTGTTTCACATGAAGGTAGCGCGCGGTCGCTGCAAGGGGCTGGGACATACCTCCAGCTTCGCATTCCGCGGGCAACCTGTCTAGACAGGTTTGGGGTGGGACGCGGGACGGCCCCTTTAATAAGATGTTTCACTGCGAGCCGGCTTTGGGTAGAATGCGCGCCCCCGCGGGCCTCGGCCGCGGTGGACGGGATGGAGCAAATTCCATTTCGTGCGCTTCCAAGAGCCCCCCGAGGGGCTTTTTTGTTATCTGGGTGGGCCGTTTGGCCCATTTTTGTTTGTAGCGGCGGGTAGTTGCGATGACGGTCACCTTGCGGGAACGGCTGATCGCCCTCATTGAGCCTGTGCTCGCTCAATTGGGCTATGAGCTGGTTGAGCTGGAGTACGCCGCAGGGCGCACGAGTGCAGTGGTGCGCATCTTCATTGATCAGCCCGCAGGGATTTCGGTCGACGACTGCGAGAGGGTGAGCCGCGATGTGGCGGCGCTTCTCGATGTCGATGACCCGATTCCGACCGCGTATACGCTCGAGGTGTCGTCGCCCGGTTTTGATCGGGTGTTGCGGACGCCGGCTCATTTCGAGCGGTTCGTGGGTGAGCGGGTTTATGTGGAGCTGCACGCGCCGCGTGCGGGACGCAAGCGGTACACGGGGATTCTGAAGGGCGTGTCCGCTGCCGGGGTCGAGTTGGAAGTGGATAAGCAGACGGTCGACGTGCCGTTCGGGGAGATCGCGAAAGCACGATTGGCGCCGCTGACGGGTTGAGATTTAGACAGTTTTGGCAGGTAGGGGTAAGACGCGTGAACAAGGAAATTTTGATGGTCGTCGATGCCGTCTCGAACGAGAAGGGCGTCGATAAAGAAGTCATCTTCGAGGCACTCGAAGCCGCGCTCGCGTCCGCTACCCGCAAGAAGCACGGGGAAGAATGGGATGTGCGGGTCTCTATCGACCGCAAGAGCGGCGATTACGAGACTTTCCGCCGCTGGCATGTATTCGCCGACGATTCCAAGGAGCTCGAAGTCCCGGAGCGCGAGCTGCGCCTGGAAGACGCGCGCGATATCGACGCGAAGGTCGAGATCGGCGGTTTCGTCGAGCAAGGCATGGAGTCCGTGGCTTTCGGCCGTATCGCTGCCCAACAGGCCAAGCAGGTCATCGTGCAGAAAGTGCGCGAGGCTGAGCGCGCTCAGGTGGTCGATGCCTATCGCGACCGCGTCGGCACGCTGGTGAGCGGCGTCGTTAAGCGCGTCGATCGCAACGGTATCTATGTGGACCTCGGTAGCAACGCCGAAGGTTTTGTCCCCCGTACGGACATGATTCCGCGTGAGCAGGTCAAGCCTCAGGACCGTATCAAGGCTTTCCTGAAGGAAGTGCGTTCGGAGCCCCGTGGCCCGCAGCTCTTCCTCACCCGGACGGCACCGGAGTTCCTGATTGAGCTGTTCAAGCTCGAAGTGCCTGAGGTCGGTCAGGGGTTGATCCAGATCCTCGGCGCCGCCCGCGACGCTGGCGTTCGCGCGAAGATTGCGGTGCGCAGCAACGATCCGCGGATCGATCCTGTCGGTGCTTGCGTGGGTATGCGTGGTTCGCGTGTGCAGGCGGTTTCCAACGAGATTGCCGGCGAGCGCGTCGACATCATCCCGTTCGACGAGAACCCGGCGCAGTTTGTAATCAACGCGATGTCACCCGCTGAAGTGATGTCCATCGTCGTCGACGAGGACTCGCACAGCATGGATATCGCAGTGTCCGAGGAGAAGCTGTCGCAGGCGATCGGCCGCGGCGGTCAAAACATCCGCCTGGCGAGCCAGCTCAGCGGGTGGGACCTGAATGTCATGACGGAGTCCGACGCTGAAGCCAAGAGCGAGACCGAAGCGAAGGAGCTCGTTCAGAATTTCATGAAGCAACTGGATGTGGATGAGGACGTCGCAACGATCCTCGCACAGGAGGGTTTTTCGACGATCGAGGAGATCGCCTACGTTCCGCAAGCCGAGCTCGCCGGAATCGACGAGTTCGATGAGGACATCGTGAAGGAGTTGCGCAATCGCGCGCGCGACGTGCTCCTGACTCAGGCCATCGCGAGCGAGGAAAGCCTCGATCAGTCGATGCCTTCCGATGACTTGCTGCTGCTCGAGGGCATGAGCCCCGACCTGGCCCTCGCGCTGGCACGCCGTGGCGTGCGCACGCGGGAAGAGCTGGCCGAGCAGTCGGTGGACGATCTGGCGGATATCGATGGGTTGCAGGCGGACGAAGCCGGCAAGCTCATCATGACGGCGCGTGCCCACTGGTTCGAAGCGGGCCAGTAAGGTACGGAGGGTTGAATAACCTATGGCAGAAGTAACGGTTTCCCAGTTTGCAGAAGTCCTCAAAGTGCCGGTCGATCGGCTGCTGATCCAGCTCGACCAGGCAGGTATCAAGGTGGACGGACCCGACGCTCGCATCAGCGATGATGCGAAGCTCGAATTGCTGACTCATTTGCGTCGTGCCCACGGAAGTGGGGAGGACGGCGATGCTGCGCCCCGCAAAATCACGCTCAAGCGCAAGACGCAGAGCGAGCTGAAGCTGGCCAGCGCGCAAGGTCGTGCTCGTACGGTGAACGTCGAAGTTCGCCAAAAGAAGACCTACATCAAGCGTGACGTGCTCGAAGAGCAGGCTCGTCATCAACAGGATGAGATCGATGCCAAGCGACGTGAGGCTGAAGATGCGGTGCGCCGCGAGGCGGAGCGTGTAGAGAACGAGCGCCGCGAGCGCGAGCGTGTTGAGTCCGAGAACCTTCGTCGTGCTGAAGAAGAACAGGCGAAACTGAAGGCCGCGGAAGAGGCTCGCCGTGCCGCTGAACAGCGCGCGCGTGAGGAAGCAGAGCGTCGCGAGCGCGAACGTCAGGAGCAGTTGCAGGCGCAGGCCAACAAGGCCGCCGCCGCTGCCGCTGCTGCTACAGCTCCGGAGTCGGCCGTGCCGCCGCCGCCAGCACCGCCCGCTCAGCCAACATTTGTCCCGCGAATTGTGTCGACCGGGCGGGTCAACCCGCGTCCGCGTCCGAACAATCCGCCGCCGGCTCAACAAGGACGAGGCGGCCAAGGCCAACAGCCCCAGCAGTCGCGTCCGCAACAGCAGCCCCAGGCTGCTCAGCCGCAATCGCCGCCGCCACAGGAGCAACAACGGCGTCCCGCTGCTGCTGGTGCTCCAAACGCAGACTCTGCGACTCGCTACGGTCGTCAGGAGTTGCACGTCGCTGGCGACGTCAGCTCGCGCTATAAGAAGAAAAAGCGCAGCGGCAAGATGCGACCCACTCCGGGTGGAGAGGGCCGTCATGCGTTTGAGATGCCGACGGCACCCGTTGTCCGTGAAGTCACGGTCGGCGAGACACAGACTGTTTCAGAGCTCGCGCAGAAGATGGCCGTGAAGGCCAACGAAGTGATCAAGGTGCTCATGAACATGGGTGTCATGGCCACGATCAATCAGCCTCTGGATCAGGACACGGCGCTCCTCGTTGTCGAGGAGCTCGGCCACACCGCGAAGGTGTTGAAAGAGAACCAGATCGAAGAGGACTTGCAGGGTGTGGCGAGCGAAGAGCCGGAAGTGGGCGAGCCACGTCCGCCGGTTGTTACCGTCATGGGCCACGTCGACCACGGCAAGACCTCGCTGCTCGACTACATCCGCAGCACCAAGGTTGCGGCTGGCGAAGCAGGCGGGATTACGCAGCACATTGGTGCGTATCACGTCGAAACGCCCAAGGGCGTCATTACGTTCCTCGATACCCCTGGCCACGCGGCGTTCACCGCCATGCGTGCCCGTGGTGCGAAGGCTACTGACGTAGTTGTGCTCGTTGTTGCTGCCGATGACGGTGCGATGCCGCAGACTGTTGAAGCGATTCAACACGCCCGCGCGGCCGGCGTGCCGATCGTTGTGGCTGTCAACAAGATCGACAAGCCCGAAGCAGATCCGGACCGGGTCCGCACCGAGTTGTCCAAGCACGATGTCATTCCGGAGGAGTGGGGCGGACAGACGATTTTCGTCAATGTCTCGGCTCGTACCGGTGCCGGTATCGACAACCTGCTGGATTCGATCCTGTTGCAGGCGGAAATCCAGGAGCTGCGGGCTCCGCGGGACGGCCTGGCCTCGGGCATCGT